>Ga0210386_10003836_pt1 | contig 12518 bp, 9 predicted proteins | sample IncBWH32OmetaG_FD_160091 | JGI IMG/M metagenome (GOLD analysis project Ga0210386, IMG submission 160091) | Forest soil microbial communities from Barre Woods Harvard Forest LTER site, Petersham, Massachusetts, United States - Inc-BW-H-32-O ... | reverse complement strand
AGCCTACCACGGCGTCAATCGCGGTGCGCGTGGTCATCTCAGTGCAACACCAGAGCGCGGCATTGCCGAGTTCGGGATAAAACTTCTTCAGCGGAAGCCCGCCGACAATCTTGTGTTGCAGAAGCCGGCCATTGATCGCGTAGGGGTCTTCGCTGGTCTGCACTACGAACTCGTTGAACCGAGGCGCGCCGGAGAACAGTACTTTCGCATGTTTTCCGAACTGCTGGGCAGTGTACGTGGCCTTCGCCAAGTTATGTTTCGCCAATTCGCGCAAACCGACTTTTCCGTAAATCGTCATGAAGATGTTGGCCATTAACGCAATCAACGCCTGATTGGTGCAGATATTCGAGGTCGCCTTCTCGCGCCGGATATGTTGCTCGCGCGTGGCCAGCGTGAGCACGAAACCGCGCTTGCCGTTCCTATCCGTGGTCTGCCCGACAAGGCGACCCGGCATCTGGCGCACGTATTGCTCGCGCGTGGCAATCACGCCGCAGTAGGGCCCGCCGAAGCCAAGCGGCACGCCGAACGATTGCGCTTCCATCGTAATAATGTCAGCTTGCCGGGGCGGTCCGACGATGCCGAGAGAAACCGCCTCCGCAATCGAAACCACCAGCATCGCACCATGTTTGTGCGCAATGTCGGCGATCGCAGCCACATCTTCAATGGTGCCAAAGAAATTCGGCGACTGAATCAGCACGCACGCCGTGTCCGGAGTAATGGCCTTGTCCAGTGCGTTTAGGTTCGCCCGGCCGTTGTCAGCGAATGGCACCGTGGCCAGCGGCATGCCCTGATGATGAGCATAAGTCGCCAAGACTTCGCGATACTCAGGATGGACGCTGCGAGCAATCGCCACCGAATGCCGCCCAGTCAGTCTCGCCGCCATCATGACTCCTTCGGCGGCCGCCGTCGATCCGTCATACATGCTTGCGTTGGCTACCTCCATGCCGGTCAGTTCGCAGATCATGGTCTGGAATTCGAAGATGGATTGCAGTGTGCCTTGGGAAATTTCGGCTTGATAAGGCGTGTAGGCAGTGAGAAATTCGCCGCGCGAAATCAGAGAATCGATAATCACCGGGCGATAATGATAGTAAGCGCCAGCACCTAAAAATGTCGCATAGCCGTCAGCATTCTCGCGGGAGCGCTCGCGGAACCAGTCCACGATTTCGGACTCGGCCATCTGCCGCGGAACCTTGAGATCCCGATTGAGCCGGTACTCGGCCGGAATGGGCGCGAACAAGTCATCGATTGAACGCGCGCCAATGGCCTTCAACATGGCTTCGCGGTCGGCGGGAGATTTCGGAAGATAGCGCATAGGAATTAGATGTAAGTCGAACTCAGGTCGATTGTGACCAAAAGCATGAACCACAAAGGACACGAGGGTACACGAAGGGAAAATGGATCGCAGGAGCTGTAAAGCGTGAGAGCGTGAACTTCCTTTGTGATCCTTTGTGGTTCAAGCCCTCCGCCTGCAGCACCAAGGTCTCTACCCGCCTTCTTCCGCAACGAACTTCTCATAGTCGGCGGCTGAGAGCAAACCGTTCAACTCATTCGGATCTCTGAGCGTAAGTTTGAGCATCCAGGAGCCGTGCGCGTCCTTGTTGATCTTCTCCGGCGACGTCGCCAGTTCGCCGTTCACCTCAGCGACGGTACCGGAAGCGGGAGCGTATAAATCCGACACCGCCTTGACCGACTCCACCGAGCCAAAGGTCTTCCCTTTGGTAATCTCAGCGCCAGGTTTGGGCAGTTCGACGAAAACGATGTCGCCCAGCGCCTCTTGCGCGTGGTCCGTGATACCGACGGTCGCGCTGTTGCCGTCCACTTTGATCCACTCGTGTTCTTTGGTGTATTTGAAGTCGGTCGGATAGGGCATGATCGCTTCTGGCTCCTAGCTTTTAGCTCCTAAAGTGTATGAGTGAGACTCATCTTTCGCCCCGCCGGGGCTTGTCTGTTCGCCACTCTCCCCAGGGCTTACGCCATGGGTTGCATTCTTACGCCCCTTCGCGGCTAAAGACTAGCGGTTTTGTTTCACAGTAACGCCGAAATCGTAGTTCTCAACGTTCAGAATTAAGATCAATGTTCCCACCGTCGCCTCCTTCTCCGATTCCGCTTTGGCCTTAACTCTTTTTCGGACGCTTGTAAAACGGCGTTGGCACAACTTGCGCTTTCACGCCCTGGCCGCGGATCTCCACTTTCACCGTCGATCCCACACTTGCGAACTGGGGTGGTACGTAGGCCAGCGCAATATTCTTTTTTAGAAATGGCGAGTGCGACCCGCTGGTCACGTAGCCAATCTCGCGGCCGCTGTCATCAAGAACTTTGTAGCTATCACGGGCAATGCCGCGCTCGATCATCTCGAGTCCAATCAATTTCTGCTTCAGGCCGGCGGTCTTCGCTTTTTCTAGCGCTGCGCGGCCGATGAAGTCCGGCTTCTCCATCCTGCAAAAACGGTCGAGCCCAGCTTCCCATACATTGATCGTATCCGAAATCTCGTGTCCGTAGAGCGACAGGCTGCCTTCGAGACGCAAAGTGTTGCGAGCGCCGAGGCCACACGGCACCACTCCGAATTCCTTGCCCGCTTCCAGCAACTGATTCCAGACCATGGCGCTGGTGGCTTCGTCAGCCGGCACGTAGATTTCAAATCCGTCTTCGGCGGTATAGCCCGTGCGCGCGATCAGGATGTTTTGCAGGTAGTGTCGCGTTGTCTTCTCGAAGAACGCGAGGGCGCCTCGTGTAACCCAGTAGAACTTGACTGCTGACAAATCAACATTTGTGAGTTTCTGCAGCAGGTTCACGCCCTTGGGACCCTGAATTGCGATCTGGGTGAAGTCGTCGGAGAGATTTTCGACTTTGCAGTTAAACTGCCGCGTGTTGTCGCGCACCCAGTTGAAATCTTTCTCGCGCGTTCCCGCGTTAATCACCAGCAAGTAATCGTCTTCGCCCAGACGATGCACGATCACATCGTCCACAAACGTGCCCTGCGGGTAGAGCAACGCCGAATACTGCGCCTGTCCGATGGCGAGCCGGGAACCATCGTTCATCGAGATATGCTGAACGCCGGCCAACGCCTCGGGCCCTTGCAACCGGATGTCACCCATATGCGAGACGTCGAATATGCCCACGCCGGCGCGAACCGCGTTGTGCTCGGCGATAATCCCGCCCGCCGACGGGTATTCGACCGGCATATCCCAGCCGTTGAATTCGACCATCTTCGCGCCCATCTGGCGATGGACGGCGTTGAGCGCGGTCTTGCGAATCGTCGGCGTGGTCGCTGAAACAGCGGGCAATGGTCCCTCGATCAGAGCAGTGGCTGCTGGGATGGTGAAACTCATTACCCTACCATGGCGACGGCGGGAGCATCAACCAAGTAACGGGTTGGGACGGGTTGGGGTGCCTATTGACAAGATTTCGGCAGCGGCGGGCTCGGCGGCGTGCCTCCGAGTTACCAACGGCACTTTCCTCTTCCCTGCCGGCCGCGCTACAGTTCGCCCATGGCCACCACGACGACAAACCGGAAGTACCGCTGCATGCAATGCGAAATGACGGAAGAGCGCTGCGACTGCGAAAAATACTGCTGCCTCTGCCAATCGCTGATGGAAGTCCGCCTGTGCGAGGATGGCCTGTATTACTGCAAGCCCTGCCGCGAAGCGTGCAATTACAAAGTATCCGAGTCGGGGTCGGTTTCTAACTTTTAGCTTTTAGCTTCCGGCTTCTAGCTTCTAGCTTCTGGCATCGAGCTCCTGGATCTTGGATCGATCGTCTGCTAACTTTCCCTGCGCGAGGTCCGTCACACCAAAGAGTTATGGAGTAGTATGCTCGTCGAGAGGACGGCTATGTCGTCGACCTTATCGTCGCGGGTGGTCGGGGTCGCGGCGCCCAAGTCTTCCGGCATAGTCGCGGGAGTTGACTCTGGGCGCATCGTTTCGCTCGATATCATGCGTGGGTTGGTTATGGTCATTATGGCACTCGACCATACTCGCGACTTCTTCACGAATCTCCGCTTCGAGCCCGAGACTCTGGCCCAAACCTATTACGCCTTGTTCTTCACCCGCTGGGTTACTCATTTCTGCGCGCCCTTATTTTTCTTCCTGGCAGGCACTGGCGCGTTCTTCTACGGCAGGCGTAGAACACCGCAGGCTTTGAGCCGCTTTCTGTGGACGCGCGGACTCTGGCTGATTCTTATCGAATTCACTGTAGTCGGAACCGGATGGAGGTTCGTGTTTCCCTGGGGATCCTTCGGCGTGATTTGGGCCTTGGGGGCTTGCATGGTCCTGATGGCCGCCGTTGTGCGCTTGCCCCTGCACTGGGTCGCAGTCTTCTCTGGCGTTTTGATTCTCGGCCACGATCTGGTGGATTCCATTCGCCCGCGCCAGTTCGGCTGGCTAGCCCCGCTGTGGACAATCTTGCACGTCCGAGGAGGAGTGCTGCTGCCGTTTCACGTGGGGAGTTTTGTCCTGTTTCCGCTGGTCCCGTGGGTTGGGGTGATGGCAGCGGGCTACGTTTTTGGCTTGGTTTATTGGTTGGAGAAAGATCGCCGTCGAAAGCTTATTGCGCAAATCGGGCTTTGGTTGACGGTTGCGTTTGTTCTGCTGCGTGTCACCAACCTGTACGGAAATCCGCCAGTCGGGTTGGGCGGGGTCTCTCAGGGTCCTTGGCACATTCAGCCGACCATTGAAAAGACTGTGATTCTCTTCTTTGATGTCGAGAAGTATCCGCCGTCGTTGCAATTTCTTTTGATGACGCTTGGGCCCTCTCTGCTGCTGTTGGCTTGGCTCGACAAGAAGCTTGATCAGAAGGAAGGCAATCAAAGCATTTCGCCGATGCTGTCTCCGTTCTTGACCTTCGGGCGCGTGCCTCTGTTTTTCTACATTCTGCATCTTTATCTCATTCACGCGCTGGCGGTCCTGGCAGCTTTGCTTTTTCATCAACCGGTGGCTTGGCTACTGCACGGCGGATTCTTGGGTGCTCCCGACAGTTGGGGATACAATCTGCCCTTCGTTTACTTGATGTGGGTCACGCTGGTGTTCATTCTCTATTTCCCGTGCCGCTGGTATGAGGGAGTCAAGCAGCGCCGGAAGGATTGGTGGTTAAGTTACATCTGAAGGAACCCCCAAATTCCGCTGTCATTCCGGGGAGCGAAGCGACGAGGAATCTAGGTGTTTGCCCGCGATGCAAAGAACCAAGATCCCTCGCTACGCTCGGGATGACAACAAGCATAGAAGGACTTCGCTAGATAACGACCGCTTCTTTGTACTCGCCGAACACTTTGCGCATGGTGTCGGAGATTTCGCCTACCGTGGCGTGGGATTCCACGGCGACGACGATATGCGGCATCAGATTTGCTCCCGAACGGGCGGCGTCTTCGACTCTCTTAAGAGAGTCGGCCCAAGGCTGCGCATCGCGGCGGGCGCGCAAGGCATGCAGTCGTTCCACTTGCTTGCGTTCGAGGGATTCGTCGATGCGCAGGGTGGGGATGGGTTTTTCTTCTTCTACGGTGAAGCGGTTTACTCCCACCACCACCGCCTGGTTGCAATCCACTTGTTGCTGATATTCGTAGGCGGCGTTTTGAATTTCCTGCTGCACATAGCCGCGTTCGATGGCTTTCAGCATTCCGCCGAGAGCTTCGATCTTGCCCAGATACTCCAGCGCATGTTTCTCGATTTCGTTGGTCAATGTTTCAATGTAGTAAGACCCGGCAAGCGGGTCGACGGTCTGAGGTACTCCAGACTCGTAAGCCACGATTTGCTGCGTGCGCAACGCGGTGCGCGCGGCCGGCTCGGTCGGCAGGGCGAGTGCTTCATCGTAAGAATTAGTGTGCAGCGACTGCGTGCCGCCGAGAACCGCAGCCATGGCCTGAATGGCGGTGCGGACAATATTGTTTTCCGGTTGCTGCGCGGTCAGCGTGGAGCCTGCCGTCTGGGTATGAAAGCGCATCATCCAGGAACGCGGACTCCGGGCCTTGAAATGCTCGCGCATGATCTGAGCCCACATCCGGCGGGCGGCGCGGAACTTGGCAACCTCTTCGAGAAAATTACTGTGTGCGTTGAAGAAGAACGAAATGCGCGGGGCGAACTTGTCCACATCCAGGCCAGCGTCAATGGCGGCCTGCACATACGCGATGCCATTGCCCAGGGTGAATGCGACTTCCTGTACAGCAGTCGATCCCGCCTCCCGCATGTGATAGCCAGAAATCGAAATTGTGTTCCACTCGGGAACGTCTTCGTTCGTCCATGCGAACAGGTCGGTAATGATGCGCATCGCCTGCTTGGGTGGGTAAATGTAAGTTCCTCGGGCGATGAATTCCTTGAGGACGTCGTTCTGAACCGTGCCGGAAAGTTTGCGGATGTCCGCGCCCTGACGGCGGGCGACCCCGACATAGAGTGCGAGGAGGATCGCGGCCGTCGCATTGATGGTCATCGAAGTGGAAATCCTGGTCAGTTCGATGCCATCGAAAAGGCGTTGCATGTCTTCGATGGAGTCGATGGCGACGCCGACTTTGCCGACTTCGCCAACAGCCAGCGCGTGGTCGGAGTCTAAACCGATTTGCGTGGGCAGATCGAAGGCGACCGAGAGCCCGGTGGTGCCGTTGGCCAGCAGATATTTGTAGCGTTTGTTGGATTCCTCGGCGTCGCCCATGCCGGCGTACTGGCGCATGGTCCAGAGGCGCCCGCGGTGCATGGTGGCCTGCACCCCGCGAGTGAATGGATACAGGCCGGGGTAACCGACTTGACGGTCATAGTCCCAGGTTTCGAGATCGGCCGGGGTATAGAGCGGGCGAACCGCAGCGGGAGACTCGGTCTTGGGCTCGGATTTCTTCTCGGTCATGACAAAAACCGTGAACCCACAAACGACCCGAAGGTTCACCAAGGAAAGACATTCCGACCGACCGCTTAATCCTCGCCGGTAGCAGAGTAGTGTTTCCGGCCTCCTTTGTGTACCTTCGTGTCCTCTGTGGTTAAGGGTCTTGGCTCCTTTTCCGCACTCTCCAGAACGAGCTTACTCCGAACCACCCAAAGAGCCCAGCAAAGCATACGGCGAGCACGATCCGGCCGGAAGATGCGTGGCCGGCTTGATACTTGGCGTATTCGCGAAAGAATGCGAGGATCCCGATCGCTGCTAAGGCTAAGAAAACAAAACCTGTCACCTCAAGCCACAGCTGTTTGAGTATGCGCCCGAAGTGCGATGCTGTGGCGCGCGCGGCTTTCGTGACCGCGGCGAAGGTTCGGCTGCGGTGAGCGTGCTGCGACATCATCCGGCCGGCAACCCGTGCGGCGATGCCCAGCTTTCTACCAGTCGAGACGCTCGACATTCCTATTGATTTTACCAATATTTAGTGACCCGGGGTTTCGTTTCCCAAGTTTCAGGGGTACAATATCGCGGGCGTGACCAGTTTTGGTCGCGAAACGTTGTGACCGCGACAGCATCTAATTAGTTAGAGGGTTGGAGTGGGATTTGCTCCCTCCCGGAAGTAAACTTAGAGTCATGAAAGTGGGATCCTACGAGGGGGTTACGTGGACCAGCAATTGAAGCAGTTAATGAAGGAACTGGGCGAGGCGATCAACGAGTCGTTGGCGGACTCCGAGCCTATTGCCGATGTCGTTTCCCGAATCAAAGAAGGCGGGTACGATATTTTCCTGGTGCTGGAAGCCACCATCGGCGTCAGCAAGCCCGGCGAAAAGTCCAGCGAAAAGCCGGCGCTGATGACCACTGAGTTCAAGATCAACGACCAGGACCTCAAGTTCCTCAAGTCGCTGCGCATAAAGGTTGAGGACGACGCGGCGTAAAGACTTCGCCACAGACAATCGTATTCCAGCCATTCACGATTCCGCGAAAAATTGACCGGTAGAGACGTAACTAGCTACGTCTCTACCGCCATGCAGCAAAGGAGCACGAGCGGGGACGCTCGCGCCGACATCGGTTGAGACGATATTATTGATGGACATGTACAAACCAGTGCCAAAAGTGCCGGACTTCCCCACCATGGAGCGCGAGATGCTTCGTTTCTGGGAGGAGAATCGTATTTTCGACAAGCTACGCGAGCAGAATGCCAATGGACCGCGCTGGTCTTTTCTCGACGGACCGATTACGGCGAACAATCCCATGGGTGTGCATCACGCGTGGGGACGGTCGTTGAAAGACATGTATCAGCGCTACCACGCCATGAATGGCCAGGCGGAGCGCTACCAGAACGGATTCGATTGCCAGGGATTGTGGGTCGAGGTCGAAGTAGAAAAAAGCCTTGGACTCCAGACCAAGCGCGAGATTCGGGAATACGGCATTGAGAAATTCGTTCGAGCCTGCAAGGAGCGCGTGTTGACATACGCCGCGCGGCAGACCGAGCAGTCGATCCGCCTGGGATACTGGTGCGATTGGGATGATCCTCAAGTGTTGATCGCTCTGCGCGACGCGCTGGCTGACGGAGATCGAGTTGTAACCGTGAAACTCCCCAGCGGGCGCGTCGAAACGGCGCGAGCCAGCGAGATTGTCCGCAGGCTGGGTTCGGCTGAGTATGGCGGCAGCTATTTCACTTTCTCCGACGAAAATAATTACACGATCTGGGGGTTTCTCAAGAAGTGCCACGACGAGGGTTACATCTACCGCGGGCACGACGTCATGCCGTGGTGCGGGCGGTGCGGCACGGGACTGTCGCAGATGGAAGTGGCGGAAGGCCGCCGCATCACTACGCATACTTCAGTGTTCGTTCGTTTCCCCGTTAAGGGCCAAGAGAAGACAGCGCTGCTGGTGTGGACCACGACTCCGTGGACGCTGGCGTCTAACGTTGCGGTCGCGGTGAATCCGGAGATGACTTACTTGAAGGTCCGGCACGGGGATTGGACTTACTACGTCGCCAAGGCGAACTTCGAGCGCGACCGCGTGCAGGAGTTACAGGTCGAAGGCAAGCACGAGGTCCACAAACTGCCTTCGATCCGCACCATCCTGAAAGGCAGCGGCGGGGTCGAAGTGTTGCAAGAACTTCCGGGACGTGAGTTGGTGGGTCTTACTTACACTGGCCCGTTCGATGATCTGCCTGCACAGAATACGCCGGGCGGCGTTTTCCCGTACGGTCAAACCGGAGAAGGCAAGACTGCCGCTGAATCGCATCGCGTCATCGCATGGAAAGAGATCAGCGAGGCGGAAGGTACAGGGCTGGTCCACATCGCTCCTGGTTGCGGTGCGGAGGATCAGGAGCTCGGCCGAGAAAATAATCTGCCATTCATTGCGCCGCTCGATGAGAGTTCAGTTTTTCAGGATGGGTTCGGTCCGCTTACGGGGCGCAATGCCAATGAAGTGTCTGACGAAGTAATTGCGGCCTTGAGAACCTCGGGGTTGCTTGTAGCCCGCGAACCTTATCCGCACGTGTACCCGCATTGCTGGCGCTGCAAGTCGGAACTGGTCTTCCGTCCGGTGGATGAATGGTTTATCCGCATGGACTGGCGCGACCGCATCGAGCGAATTGTGCCAACCATCCGCTGGATTCCGCCCGAGGGCGAGGCGCGCGAACTCGATTGGCTGCACAACATGCGTGATTGGATGATCTCTAAGAAGCGCTTCTGGGGACTCGCTCTGCCCATTTGGGTTTGCGGCGAGTGCGAGCACTTCACGGTCATCGGCAGTCGCGAGGAGTTGAAGGATCGGGCCGTCGAGGGCTGGGATACGTTCGAGGGCAACTCGCCGCACCGGCCGTACATTGACGCGGTCAAGATCCGCTGCGAGAAGTGTGGCGGCTTGGCTTCACGCGTGGCCGATGTGGGGAATCCTTGGCTGGACGCGGGCATTGTGCCTTTCAGCACGCTGCGCTACTCAACCGACCGGGCGTACTGGGAGAAGTGGTTTCCCGCTGATCTCGTGCTCGAGAGTTTTCCGGGCCAGTTCCGCAACTGGTTTTACTCGATGCTGGCGATGAGTGCCATGATCGACGGACGCGCGCCTTTCAGGGCTCTGCTGGGACATGCTCTGGTTCGCGATGCGCGTGGCGAAGAAATGCATAAGTCGAAGGGTAACTCCATCGCTTTCGACGAAGCAGCGGAGGCGCTGGGCGCCGAAGTCATGCGTTACATCTACGCGGAACAAAAGACCGCGCAGAATCTTAGTTTTCCTGACTTGCATCCCACCAGCAATGTAGGCCAGACCATTGACGGCGAGGCGCGGCGGAAATTGTTGACGTTTTGGAATTGCTACAGCTTCTTCGTTAGCAACGCTCGATCGGATGGCTGGAGGCCGGGCCCCGCGGTTCCCATCACCAATCAACTCGACGGCTGGGTGTTGAGCCGGCTGCAACGATTGGTCGAAGCAGCACGCGGCGCGTTCGATAATTACGAACATTACCGGTTAATCGAGGCCTTTCAACTTTTCGACGACGAGTTCTCCAACTGGTATCTTCGGCGCTCGCGCCGCCGATTTTGGGCGAACGAGACCGACGCGTATCAAACAATCTACACTGTGCTCACAACCGTCACCCGGGTAATGGCGCCGACGTTGCCGTTTCTGACTGAAGAGATTTATCAGAATCTGGTGTGCTCGGTCGATCCGTCGGCGCCCAAGTCTGTCCACTTGACCCGTTATCCGCAGGTAGATGCTTCGCTGATTGACGAGGAGTTGGAGCGAAGCATCGATACCGTCATCCGTATCAAGAACCTTGCCCTGAGCCTGCGGACGCAGAGCAAAACCAAGATCCGCACGCCACTCGGCACCTTGTACGTCCGCCCCAGAGATGCGGCCGACCGCCGCGTGTTGGAAAATCCTGAGTACACCGCACAGATCCTTGAAGAAGCCAACATCAAAAAACTCGTTCTCATCAACGACGAGACGAAGCTGGTAAAGGTAAGCTTCAAACCCGATGCCAAGAAACTGGGCCCGCGCGCCGGAAAGTATCTGAAGGCGATTGCGCAGGCACTGAGTCAGGCCGACCCCAGAGTTGTGGCTGCCGGAGGTCCGTATACGGTGCAAGTCGACGGGCAGACTTTCGAACTGGCGCCCGAAGAAATCCTCACCTCCTACGAAAACCCGGAGAACCTTAAGGCCATGCAGGAGCAAGGCACGTTTCTGGCGCTCGACACTACGCTCACGCCGGAGTTGGTGCAGGAAGGCCTGGCCCGGGACTTCAACCGGCTGGTTCAGGATCAGCGGAAAGCGATGAACCTGAATATTTCCGATCGCATTGCGGTCAGCTATTCCGCCTCGCCCCGCATCGCTGTAGCTATTGCGGCGCACGAATCATACCTCCGGCATGAACTGCTTGCAGATCGGCTGGAGGCGAGCGCCACCCAAAACGGCGGGGCAAAGCTGTCGCTGAGCGGCGAGGAGGTACTGGTTACCATCACCCCGGTGTAAGCCGTATCCGTGTGAGGGAATTGGAAGTGCTTCTGATTTGACATGCGGGGGTTCGCTCAGACGATAGGCGTCGCGCCTTTACCGCTATCTAAGTGAATACAGATACGCTTTCGCGAGGGAACGTGACTCGCCAAAGCTTGTTCGTATGACCGTTGCTGGCCCATCTAATTGTGTTTGCTCGATTGAGGCAATCGTGCCCCGGGCACGCCGAGGATACAGATCATGTGGCGATTCATTTCGTTTCTTTTCATCGAGCTCAGCTTGACAGTTGTGCTCGCCTCTGCCCAGACGAATTGTCCTGACAACTTACCGCGGTATCCGTCGCTTGCAAGGCAGGCAAAGATTCAAGGGGTCGTTCAAGTAGAGTTCGACATCGCCAAAGATGGAACCGTAATAAAATCAGTAACCAAATCTGGCCTCCTCTTCTTGAGAAAGGAACTCTCGATACTGTCAACACTTGGAAGTTTGGAACGCGCCAGAACGTGACGCACGACAGAGTTGAGTTTCGCTACAAGATTGGGAAAAAGGAAAGCGAATGTGCGCAGGTACGTATCGATCTACCTGTCATTGAGGTGAGCCAGGCGGGGACTGTTCTCCATACAGCCTCAGCCGTTCGCTCGCCCGACTGAGCCAGCCTCCAACTCCACTCGCTTTTCCGCTGTGCTAGTATTTAGCGTTTCCCGGTACGCTGCGGGATTCTAGTTGGCGGCAAACTACGGTACATCCACGAGGCCCGTAGCCGCCATCCAAGAGCGGGAGCCTGATGCCGATGAGAGATACGCTCGGAGTCTTATTAGCGGGAGGAGCAGGCGAGCGCCTTTATCCCCTCACCCGCGACCGCGCCAAACCTGCCGTGACCTTTGGCGGGATCTATCGCATCATCGACATCACTTTGTCGAACTGCCTTAACTCCGAACTGCGCCGGGTTTACATTTTGACCCAGTACAAAGCGCTCTCACTCAACCGGCACGTGCGCGAAGGCTGGAATATCTTAGGACGCGAAGTTGGAGAGTTTATTGAAGTGCTGCCGCCCATGAAAAGGGTCAGCGAGGAATGGTACCAGGGCACGGCGGACGCGGTTTACCAGAACATTTAATCCATCGGCTCGGAGCAACCGCAGCACGTGCTCATTCTCTCGGGCGATCACATCTACAAGATGAATTATGGCAGGATGCTGCAGCAGCACACCG
>Ga0210386_10003834_pt1 | contig 12520 bp, 5 predicted proteins | sample IncBWH32OmetaG_FD_160091 | JGI IMG/M metagenome (GOLD analysis project Ga0210386, IMG submission 160091) | Forest soil microbial communities from Barre Woods Harvard Forest LTER site, Petersham, Massachusetts, United States - Inc-BW-H-32-O ... | reverse complement strand
ACAGCCTGACGATCGCCTCCGGGAACACGCTGAGCTTTGCCGCGAACGAAGCGCTCGCGGTCGGGGCCAATGTCACGGTGCAATCGGGCGGCGCCCTCGCCCTGACCAGCGGCGACGGGCTGGAGGTGGGCGGGACCCTCAGCGATGCCGGTAAGACGACGGTCGGCGCAGGGGGTACCATCGAATTGTTATCGAACCCGCTGAACGTCACCGGTACGCTGACCGTTGGCGGCAAGATCGAGACCGCCGGCGCGACCGCGGTCAGGCTAGGCAGCGGCGTCGATCGACTGGTCCTCGACCCCGGTTTCTCCTTTGTCGGCACGGTAGCGGGCGGCGGCGCCAACAGCACGCTCGAGCTTGCGGCCGGGTCCGGCGCCGGGGTGCTGAACGCGCTCGGCACCGAGTTCACCAATTTCGGCAAGGTGACGGTGGATTCCGGCGCCACCTGGACGGTCGACGCGCTCGCCACGGCGGTGAGCGGGGTGACGATCGCCGGCAGCGGCGGCTCGAATACGCTGACCCTGACGAGTGCGGGCACGGTCAACCTGGCGGGGGTTAGCGGGTTCCCGACGATCAGGCTGGCAAGCACCGGCGCCAACACCCTGACCCTGACCAACGCCAACTTCACCGGGCTGACCGGCAGTCCGCACTCGATCACGGTATATGACGGCAATGACGGCAACACGGTCAACGCCTCGGCCGTGACCGGGACCAACCAGCTGATCGTCCATGCCGGGGCGGGGGCCGATACGCTGACCGGCGGCGCCGGCAACGACGTGTTCTACGCCGATGGCAAGACGACGATGACCGGCGGGCTCGGCACCAACGAGTTCGCCTTCAGCGCCGCGGGCGCCAACACGATCGTAGATTTCGCCAAGTCGGCGACCAACGAGATCGCGTTCAGCAATGCGGGCTTCAAACTCGGCCTGACCGGCGCCAGCGCGACGCCGACGGCATTGCCATCGGGCCTGTTCGTCAGCGACAGCACCGGCACTTTCACCTCCTCGACATCGCCGACGGGGCAGCACTTTGCCTATGGCACGAGCAATGGCGATCTCTACTACTCGGCCTCCGGCACCACCGCCACCGAACACCTCGTCGCCACCCTGACCGGGGACCCGGCACTGACCGCATCGCACCTGTTCTTCATCACCTGAGCGCGCAGGGCCGGGCGCGGCGCCGCTCGCCCGCGCCGCCGAAGCCGCGGGCGCGGGATGCGCGAGCGGATGCTCGCCGCCTTCCCCTTAGCCGCGCAATACGACTGGCTGTTCTGGGACGCCGCCTACCACCGCCGCATCTGGCGCCCCGCCGGCTGATGCCCGCTGCGCGCCGATTGACCGACGGCCGATCTCGGCCGAACCCCTCACGACGGCCTCCGTCCGCGTTAAATGAAACTTGCCGTTTGATCGATCATCCTTTAGGGTTAGCTTGCCAAAAAAAGAAGCACAAGCCGTTCGACGGCAGCCTCGGGATGCCCAATCGGAGCCGATTCCAGTGATGGCGGCGGCAATCTCCTGGCGATGCCCGTTAGAGCGCTGGCAACGGGAGAAGCGCGAATGGATGGGGAGGTCTTAATCCGAGATCAGCAGCCGTCCGCCACCCCGGCGGAATTCGCTCCGCCACCGCCCGACGCTTCAGCTGGCGCGAACCCAGAGACTGAACCGAATAAGCCCTATCCGCCTCCCGTCGGCATACCCACCCAACTCGGGCCGAAAGGTATCCGTTTCGATTTCAACGAGGGTGCGCGCCTCCTGCTGCCGAACCGGACCGAGGGCAAGTGGCGGGTTCGGCTGCGCGATCTCGATACCGGCAACATCCTGTTCCAGAGCGAAAACCAAGGCGCCTTGGTTCGTTCGTCGAAGCGCTTCTTCGTCCGGCTCAGCGTCGAGGTATGGGAGCTGGACGAGGCCGGAACTCCCACCGCAGTGCTGGCCCATGAGTACGACGCTCGCAATCGCGACGTGCTGATCCAATTTCCGATAGGCACGCTCGGCGACATCCTGGCTTGGTTCTCCTACGCCGCTCGCTTCGGCGAGGTGCATGGCTGCCGACTGACCTGCGCGATGTCCGGCCTGATCATCCCGCTGCTGCGCGACGCCTACCCGGCGATCCGCTTCGTCACTCACGAAGCGTTGGTCGAGCAGGACCTTCCCGCCCAAGCCTACGCCACCTACTGCCTGGGCCTGTTCTTTGACGACAAGGACTTTATCAACCAGCCGACCGATTTCCGCCACGTCGGGTTGCACCGCACGGCCGGCTACATCCTCGGGGTCGACCCGGCGGAGGAGCCGCCACGCTTGGCGCTGCCGGACGAAAGCCGGCCGATCGCCGAACCCTATGTCTGCATCGCCGTGCAAAGCTCGACGCAGTGCAAGACCTGGAACAACCCGCATGGCTGGCGCGAGGTGATCGCGTTCCTGAAGGCCAGTGGCTATCGCGTGATCTGTATCGACAAAAGTCCGGTGAATGGCGCGGGCATGGTCTGGACCCACATCCCGCACGGCGCCGAGGACGAGACCGGGGACCGGCCCTTGGCCGAGCGGGCACGTTGGCTGCGCCATGCCGCGGCCTTTATCGGCCTCAGCAGCGGGTTGTCCTGGTTGGCCTGGGCTGCAGGCACGCCGGTGGTGCTGATCAGCGGCTTCACCCATCCGACCAACGAGTTCACGACACCCTATCGGGTGATCAATTGGCACGCCTGCAACAGCTGCTGGAACGACGTGCGCGAGCGCTTTGACCACAAGGATTTCCTGTGGTGCCCCCGCCACGCCGGCACGCCGCGCCAGTTCGAATGCACCCGCTTGATTACCGCCGAGCAGGTTAAACGGGTCATCCAAACCATTCCGGGGTTCGGCACCCTTCGTTTGCATCGGCACTCTGGAAAATTAACCGCCAACGTCAGGAGCCTGCCATGACCACGGTCAGCAGCGGTCAGACGCTCAACATCTCTTCCGTGCAGACGAGCACCGGCCTCACCGTCCTCAGCGGCGGCACGGTCGACGTGCTGTCGGGCGGGACTGATGTCGGCGCGATCCTGTCTGGCGGCTACCAGTTCGTCTTCGGCACGGCCAGCGGCACGATTATCAACACCGGCGGCCAGCAGATCGACGAGCCCGGCGGCACGGCGAGTGGCACGATCGTCAACCTCGGCGGCGCCGAGTACGTCGACGGCACAGCCATCAGCACCATGGTAAACAGCGGCGGTCTGCAGGAGGTCCAGCTCTCCGACACGGCGAGCGGTACGATCGTCAACGGCGGCGGCTATCAATTGGTCAACGGCGGCACGGCGAGCGGCACGGTCGTCCATAGCGGCGGCACGCTGGAACTCTTCGGCGGTGCCGAGTACTCCGGCAGCACGACGATCAGCACCGCCAGCGGCACGGCGAGCGGAACGGTGCTCAGCGGTGGAACTGAGATCGTGTCGTCAGGCGGAGTGGCGACTACAACCACGGTAGCAAGCGGCGGCACCCTGGAAGTGCTTTCCAGCGGCTCGGCGTCCTCCACGATCATCGACAGCGGCGGCACCGAGAGGGTCAGCGCCGGCGGCACCGATAGCGGTGCGCTGGTCAGCGGCGGCAATCAGTATGTCTACGGCACGGCTATCGACACGACGATGAACAGCGGCGGCGAACAGAGTGTCCTTTCTGGCGGTACGGCCATCAGCACCATCGTGAGCAGCGGTGGTGATGAGTACGTGGACTCCGGCGGCACGGCCAGCTTCACCACCGTGGTCAGCGGCGGCTTCTCTTACGTATTGGACGTATTTGCCGGCGGCCGTTCCATCAGCACCACGCTTAGCGGCACCAACGCCGGCTCCGACTCCTCCGCTGGCGTCGAGGATGTGAACGGCACGGCCAGCGGCACCGCGGTGTACAACGGCGGCCAGCAGCTCGTCGAGTCCGGCGGCATGGCGATCGGCACCAAGATGAATGGCGGCTCCGAGGTCGTGTTTGCTGGCGGAACGGCCATTGGCACAACAGTAAACTACATCAAATTCGGCGAAGGAGAGGACGTCGGCGGCGGAACCGCCACAGGTACCATCGTAAACAGTGGTGGCTTCGAGTCCGTTTATTACGGCGGCACAGCCATTAGCACAACGGTGAACAGCGGAGGTACCGAGGACGTACTCTCTCTCGGCTCGGCCAACGATAACACCGTGAGCAACACCACGCTGAACGGCGGAACCGAGAATGTATACTGGGGCTTCGCGAGCAGTACCACCGTGAGCAGCGGCGGCCATCAGAACGTGTTCTCCGGCGGCACAGCGACCGGCACTACGGTGAACAGCGGCGGCTACGAGGTCGTGTCCTCTGGCGGTGTTGCCGCTGATACAACGCTGAAAAGCGGCGGTACGATCGACGTGGCGTATCTTCCGTACGTCAGTGGCGGGTCAGCGACGGTGAATCCGGCGACCGATGTGCTGACGGTGTCCGAGGGAAGCCAAAGCTACACGCAGCAATTGTCGGGAAACTATACTGATGCTTCGTTTGATGTCGCTTCGGACGGTCACAGTGGGACAGATATAACGCTCAGCGCCACAGATATCGCTACACCGGCTACCTACATCTTTGTCACCAATTTCGGCAACGACACGGTCGGCGAATACACCACCTCGGGCGCTACGGTGAACTCTTCGCTGATCTCGGGCCTCAGCGAACCACAGGGCATTTCGGTTTCTGGATCAAATTTGTTCGTCGCGGGCGAAGGCACGGACACGTTTGGCGAATACACCATCTCGGGCGCTACGGTGAACGCCTCGCTGGTCCCCGGGTTGGGCGGCGCATCGAACGTTGCTGTGTCCGGATCAAATCTGTTCGTCGCCAGCACTGGCCCCGGTGCGAACACTGGCGTGATTGGCAAATATACGACCTCGGGCGCCGTAGTCAACGCCTCGCTTATTTCGGGGCTGGCCCTTCCACTAGATATTGCGGTGTCCCGTTCGGATCTCTTCGTCGCAAACTATGACAGCGGCACGATTGGCGAATACACGACCTCGGGCGCCACGGTGAACGCATCACTGATCTCGGGAGTGAGACCCACGGGCATTGCGGTGTCCGGTTCGGATCTGTTCGTCGTGAACTTTAGCGGCACGATTGGCGAATACACCACCTCGGGCGCGACGGTGAACGCCTCGCTAATCTCGGGATTGAGCTTCCCGGAAGGTATCGCGGTGTCCGGATCAGACTTGTTCGTCGTGAACGCTAACGCGAGCAGTGCGGGGAGTCTCGGCCCTGGTTGGATTGGCGAATACACCACCTCCGGCGCCACTGTGAACGCCAAGCTGATCTCCGGACTGGACAGCCCAGCATACATCGCACTGGCACAGCCGCCGCCGCCGGCCCCGTCGGGGCTGAGTTTTGCGGTGGCGGCGGACAAGGGAACCTCGGGCGATACTTTTAGTGTCGCTGGCAAGGGGGAGGCCGGCGACACGGTCACGCTTTACAACGGCACGACGGCGATCGGCAGTGCGGTGGTGGCGGCGGCCGGGGCCTGGTCGATCACCACCGCGAGCCCGCTCGCAATTGGCGCGCACAGCCTCACCGCCAAAGAGGTCGATGCGGCCGCCAACACCAGCCCCTCCTCGCCGGCGCAGAGCGTCACGATCGACAGCGCTACCCCGGATAACGAGGTGGTGTTTGTCGGCAATCCCGGCGTCGACGATTTCACCGGCGGGCCCGGCAATGACTATTTCTACTTTTCGGCCGCGAACCTCGCCAACAGCGACATCGTCAAGGGCGGCGGCGGGACCAACACTCTGGTGATGACCACCGCTGGCACGGTCGATGCCGGCGGGGTCAGCGGCGTCGAGTACTACTATCTCGCCAATGGCGGGGCCGACAGCCTGACCCTGGCCAACGCCAACTTTACCGGGGTGACCGGCAGTTCGATCACGATCTATGGCGGCAATGACGGCAACACAATCAATGCGTCGGCGCTGACCGGGGCCAACCGGGTCATCGCGGTCGGCGGCGCCGGCAAGGACGTCTTCACCGGGGGTGCGGGCAACGACTATTTCTATTTCTCGGCTGCGAACCTCGCCAATACCGACATCGTCAAGGGCGGCGGCGGCACCAACACTCTGGTGATGACGACCGCCGGCACGGTCGATGCCGGCGGGGTCAGCGGGGTCGAGGATTACTACCTCGGCAATGGCGGGGCGAACAGCCTGACCCTCGCCAACGCCAACTTTACCGGGGTGACCGGAAGCTCGATCACGATCTATGGCGGCAACGACGGCAACACAATCAACGCCGCGGCGCTGACCGGGGCCAATCGGGTCATCGTCCATGCCGGGGCGGGGGCAGACACACTGACCGGCGGCGCCGGCAACGATGTGTTTTATGCCGGCGGCGACACCAAAATGACCGGCGGGCTCGGCGCCAACGAGTTCGCCTTCAGCGCCGCGGGGAAGAACACGATCGCCGATTTCGCGGCATCCGCGACCAACGAGATCGCCTTCAGCAATGCGGGCTTTGCCCTCGGCCAGAGCGGCGCCAGCGCCACGCCAAAGGCATTGCCGACAAGCCTGTTCACCTCGGACGCCACCGGCGCCTTCACCGCCGCGACCCAGCGCTTTGCCTACGACGCAGCCAATGGCGACCTCTACTACTCGGCCTCCGGCACCACCGCCAGCGAGCACCTCGTCGCCACCCTGACCAACCACCCGACGCTCGCCGCATCGCACCTCTTCTTCATCACCTGATCCCGACGGCGGCGCGGCCGGGCGCGCCGCAGAAACGGACGGGAAATCATTAATATTACCGTGACAGGCGACGGTTTTATTGGCGGCTCTGAACTTACTCTTGCATTTGGGCTGAATTTGTCATAATTTTCCCATAATCAATTCGCGTTCGCATTGCTGGCGCCGGCGGCGCTGAGGGCGGGGCGTCGGCGGTGGATCGAGATCCCTTGGAGCGGCCATGCCGATAGCGGCGAAGCTCATCGCCTCGCTGCGCCGCGCCCCGGCCATGCCGGCACCGCGGCCGGTCGAGCGCGCGGCCATCAGGCGGCGCCAGCGGCCGGCGCCGGGAGCCAAACCCGCCCCGCCGCTCGCCAACGCTCCGCCACCGGCCGCCGCCGCTCTGGATGTTCCCGAGGCCGCCGCTCCCGAGCGCGCCGGCGTTGCGGTCGTCGCCTGCGAGACCGGGTTTTCCTGCCTGTTCCGGCTCGGGGTCCAGAACGCGGTTTACGCCGATATCGGCGCGGTGCGCCGGCGCAACCTCGTCGATGGGCCGACCTTGCCGATAGCACGGCTCGCGGCACTTGCCGGCGAATTCGGTCTCAGCGCCCAGCGCGCGCGGCTCGACTGGCAGGCATTGCACACGCGCCCCTTCGCGCACCCGCTGGTGCTGATCCTCGCCAATAGCAACGCCGTCATCCTGATGGGGGTGCGGCGCGGCGGCGCCGCCGAGGTCGCGATCTGCGACCCGTTGTTTCGCGACGGCGAGATTTTCTTTTTGTCGCGCGCCGAGTTGGAAAAGTCGTGGCGCGGCGAAACCCTGATCGTCGCCCCATTGCCGCCGAGCCGCGAGGACGCGAAATTCGGCTTCTCCTGGTTCACCCGCAAGCTCTTTGCCGAGCGGAGGCTGATCCGCGACGTCGTCATCGCCGCCCTGGCGATGCATTTGATCGCGCTTTCGGTGCCGATCTTTTTTCAGATCCTGGTCGACAAGGTGGTGCCGAACCAGGCGTTCTCGACGCTCTACACGATCACCGCCGGCGTCTTCGTGCTGGTCCTGTTCGACGGCGGGTTCAATTACATGCGCAATTATCTCTTGGCCTTTATCACCCGCAAGCTCGACCACGTCATCGCCACCGACACGATCGCCCATCTGTTGACCCTGCCGATCGATTATTTTCACGCCAATCCGTCGGGCGTCACCGCCTATAAACTGCAGGAGGCGAACAACGTCCGCGATTTTCTGGCGAGCCGGCTGTTCAACACCTTTCTCGACTTTATGTCGGTGGTGATCTTTTTGCCGGTCTTGCTGATCTATTCATGGCAACTGACGTTGATCGTGCTCGCGGTGTCGGCCATCGCCTTTCTCGCGCTGGCGGTCATGTCGCGCGAGTTCCGCCTCAAATTGCGCGACGTCAACGACATCGAAGGGCGGCGCAAGGCGTTTTTATTCGAGATCCTGAACGGCATCGACACGATCAAGACCCTGGCGCTCGAACCGCGCTCGCTGTTGCGCTGGCGCCGCTTTACCGACGAGGCGGCGGCCAAGACCTTGACGCTCGACCATACCGCGGCACGCGCCCGCAGCGTGATCATGAGCCTAGAACGCGGCATGAGCGTCGGCATCGGCGCGCTCGGCGCGCTGTTCGTGCTCAGCGACAAGATGACGGTCGGCGCGCTGATCGCCTTCAACATGCTGGGTTTGCGGCTGGCGCAGCCGCTGATCCAGGCCTCCGGGCTGATGCAGGAGTACCAAAAGGCGGTGCTGTCGCTGAAACTCTTGGCGCAGCTGATGCAGACCAAGCCCGAGCCGGCGAGCGGCCAGCTGGCGCCCACGGTGCACGGGCATATCGAATTCGAGGATGTGACGTTTCACTACCCGGGCTCGGCGACACCCGCGGTCAAGGACATCTCGCTGACCATCGAGCCCGGCCAAATCGTCGGCATCGTCGGCCGCAGCGGTTCGGGCAAGACGACGATCACCCGGCTATTGCAAGGGCTCTACCGGCCGCAAACCGGGCTGATCAAGATCGACGGCCAGGATCTGAAAGAACTCGACCTCGCCCACCTGCGCACCCAGATCGGCGTCGTCCTGCAGGAGAATTTTCTGTTCCGCGGCACGGTGCGCGACAATATCGCGGTCACCAAGCCCACGGCGTCGCTCGACGAGGTCATGCGGGCGGCGCAGGTCGCCGGTGCCCACGAATTCATCCAGCGGCTGTCGCACGGCTATGCGACGATGCTCGAAGAGGGGGCGGCCAATCTGTCGGGCGGCCAGCGCCAGCGCTTGGCGATCGCCCGGGCATTGATCCATGCGCCGCCGGTCCTGGTCTTCGACGAGGCGACAAGCTCGCTCGACCCCGAGAGCGAGGCGATCGTGCAGCAGCATCTCGCCGGCATCGCGCAAGGCCGCACGATCGTCATCGTCACCCACCGGCTGTCGTTTGTCGCCCGCGCCGACATGATCGTCGTCGTCGACCAGGGCCGCATCGTCCAGGCCGGCCGGCACGAGACGCTGTTGCGCGGCTGCCTGCCCTACAACCAGCTGTGGGCGCAGCAGGCGCGGGTCTACCAATGACGGGCGCCGGCGCCGCGCTGACGACCGTGGAACCGGGTGCCGCGGCATCGGCGCCGCGGGCGCTGATCGACTACGATTTCGAGAGCGTGCTCGCCGCCCCGCCAAAGCGGCGCATCGTGCTCTGGCTGATGGCCGCGCTCGTCGCGGCGGCGGCGGCGGCACTCGCCGTCGCCAAGGTCGACATCGTGGTCAGCGCCAACGGCCGGATCGTGACCAGCGACAGCGAGATCGTGATCCAGCCGCTCGAGACCTCGGTGGTGCGCTCGGTCGCGGTCAAGATGGGGCAAAAGGTCAAGGCCGGCGAAAGTCTCGCGACCCTCGACCCGACCTTTACCGGTGCCGACGAGGCCGAACTCGCCGCCAAATTGCGGCATCTCAGCGCGGCCTACGACCGTATCGCGGCGGAACTCGCCGGCGCCGTCTACGACCCCTCCAACCCCAATGACGACGAGCGCACCCAAGCGGACATTTTTCGCAAGCGCCGCGACGAATACGCCGCGCATATCGCCGCCTCCGACGGCAAGATCGCCGAGGACAGGGCGGATCTCGCCGCTCACAAAACCGAGGCCGAGGGGCTCGGGGAGGAGATCCGCCTGGCCTCGCAGGCGGAGGACATCTACCGCATCCTGGTGGCCAAGGATCTCGCGTCGCGGCTTCGGCTGATCGACACCAGCGAGCGCCGGGTCGAGGCCCAGTCGCGTCTCGCCACCAATTTCGGCGAGCAGCAGAAACTCGCCGACGCGATCGCCGCCGCGCAAGCCGATCGCGACGCCTTTGTCGGCGAGTGGAAGCGCAAACTCGCCGAGGAGATGGCGCAGACCCGCGGCGACCGCGATTCCGCCGCCGCCGAATGGTCGAAGGCACGGCTGCGCCACAGCCTCGACGTGCTGCGGGCGCCGCGCGACGCGATCGTGCTCGAAGTGGCGTCGCGACCGCAGGGCTCGGTGGTGCGGGAAGCCGAGCCGATGATCCGGCTGGTGCCGGCGGACGCGCCGCTCGTCGCCGAGGTCGAGATCGACACCCGCGACGTGGCGCGGGTGCGCCTCGGCGATCCGGTCACGATCAAGTTCGAGGCTCTCCCGTGGCAGCAATACGGGCTCGCCCACGGTGTCTTGAAGACCCTGACGCCGGATACGATCGAAGACGAGAGCGCGCGCGAGACCGCCGAAGACATGACGGCGCCTGGTCTGAAGAGCCAGGTCCGGGCAAGTCCGATCCATTACCGCGCGCGGGTGGCGCTGACCGAGACCAAATTGCGCAATCTGCCGCCCGAATTCGAGCTGCGGCCGGGGATGCGCCTCGTCGCCGACATCAAAATCGGCCGCCGTTCGATCCTGCACTACGTGCTGAACCCGCTGACCCGGGTGATCGACGAGAGCCTGCACGAGCCCTAAAAAAGAACGGACAAGACCGATGCCGACCTATTTCTGCGACAGCCTGAAAGACGTGTCGATCCTCAACGGCGTGGCGCGGCTCGAATTCCAGCGCCTGGAAGCCGCACCCGGCGGCGACAACCGCGAACTTCGGATGATTGCGGAATTCACCGTGGCGATCCCGATCCAGGGGCTCGCCCAGATGCTGAGCCTGCTCGACGGGGTGCGCGAGCGGCTCGTCCGCGAAGGGATCTTCAAGGCCGGCGCCGCCGAGGCGGGGGAAGCGGTCCGCCCGACGCCTTCCACCGCGCGATCTCCGAACTTTTGAGGCTCCGCGCCCGCCGCCCGGCAACCCGAACCCGCGGGCGGTTGTGCTCGGCGCTCGGCTCTTGTCTCCTCCGGCGACGCGTTGCATTGATAAGCCGCCGTCGCCGCTCTGCGAAGGGAGCCGTTGATGAAAAGCCTGTGGTCCGACACCGCTGCCGAGCGGCTGGTGGATCGCTACGCCGGCCAGGGGATCGGCCGCGATGTGGCGCTGCGCGTCTACACCTCGCGGCTGCTCGGGGGCGATCCAAAGCTGGTGCTGCACGGCGGCGGCAACACTTCGGTCAAGACGGTCGTCATGGATCTCCTCGACGAGGAGGCGGAAGTGCTGTGCGTCAAGGGCAGCGGCTGGGACATGGCGGCGATCGAGCCCGCCGGGCTGCCCGCGGTGCGGCTCGCGCCATTGCGCAAATTGCGCAAGCGAGAAACGCTGTCCGACGAAGAGATGGTGCGGGTCCAGCGCGCCAATCTGATCGATCCCGGCGCCCCCAACCCGTCGGTCGAGACCCTGCTGCATGCCTTTCTGCCGCATAAATTTGTCGACCACACGCATTCGACCGCGGTGTTGAGCCTCGCCGACCAGCCCGACGCCGCCGAGCGCTGCGCCGACCTCTACGGCGGCCGGTTGGGGCTCGTGCCCTACATCATGCCCGGCTTTCAGCTCGCCAAAAAAGCCGCCGAGATCTTCGACGCCGATCCCGCGGTCGAAGGGCTGGTGCTGCTGAAGCACGGCATCTTCACCTTTGGCGACACCGCTCAGGAAGCCTATGAGCGCATGGTGGCCGCCGTGTCGCAGGCCGAGGAGCGGCTGGCGCCGCGCTGCAACACGGTTGTTTTTCCGGCCGCTCGCCTTCCCGCGGCGACCGCCGATGTGGCCGAGGCGGCGCCGATCCTGCGCGGCGCCTGCGCCATGCCCTCGCTGCTCGAAGCCGGCGCCTACAAGCGTTTCATCCTCGAGTTCCGCACCAGCCCGGCGATCCTCGATTACGTCAACGGCGCTGAGCTCGGGCGCTACAGCCAGGCCGGCGTCGCCACCCCCGACCACACCTTGCGCACGAAAAATCACCCGCTGATCGTCCCGGCGCCCGAAGCCGGCCGGCTCGACGATTTCAAGGCGGCCGTGCAGGGCACGGTCGACCGGTTCGTCGCCGACTACCACGCCTATTTCGCCCGCCACAACCCGCGCCAAACCGCGCCAAAGCGCGAACTCGACCCGATGCCGCGCGTCGTCCTGGCGCCGGGGTTGGGGCTGTTCGGGCTCGGCGGCAACGCCCGCGATGCGCGGATCGCCGCCGACATCGCCGAATCGACGGTCGAGACCGTGACCGACGCCGAGGCTGCCGGCCGCTTCGACCCGGTCGGCGAGGCCGATCTGTTCGACATCGAATACTGGTCGCTCGAACAGGCAAAGCTCGGCCAGGCCGTCGAAAAGCCGCTCGCCGGCCAAATCGCGGTGGTGACTGGCGGCGCCGGCACGATCGGTTGTGCGACGGCGCGTGCGCTGGCCCGCGCCGGGGCCGAAATCGCCGTGCTCGGCATCGACGGCGCCACGGCTGGGGCCGCGGC
>Ga0210386_10003833_pt1 | contig 12520 bp, 10 predicted proteins | sample IncBWH32OmetaG_FD_160091 | JGI IMG/M metagenome (GOLD analysis project Ga0210386, IMG submission 160091) | Forest soil microbial communities from Barre Woods Harvard Forest LTER site, Petersham, Massachusetts, United States - Inc-BW-H-32-O ... | reverse complement strand
GCGTCGCATGGGAAATGTATTTAGCCCTCGAGCGCCAGCACCCGACGCTGGCCAAATACATCCGCGCAACCGACTTCACGCAGCCCATCGACTTGCTGCAGCGCTAGCGGCAACGCAATCCGGGTTTTACCGGATCTGCGCCCCGACATCCGAGTCAAATCGCTTCGCGATGGCCACGCGCCTGCATCGATTGGCCGATGGACTGAGGCTTCCCAAACTCCCCGCGAGACGTCTTCCCACGAGTACACGGGGATACCAACAACTCAGTGTTTTCTCTCGACTACTCTACGTGCAGCCGTGACCTCATCAATACCACGACATACGGATTCCAGGTAGATAGCACATAGTAGATGCTTAGCTCGGAACCCTGCACTTTAGTCCACCGCTCGACGACGTACGGTGCATAGTCCCCACCGTGGACGGCACCTGGATTGGCCTGCCCCTTTCCGATAACCGGTCCTGAAAGCCCATCGTCTGGAATCGCCTGGGGATTGTGTATGAATTTGCCCAGGGCGCCATCGCGCATCGGGTTGAAGATGACCTGCGGTCCGCTCCACGGTCCCCACGGCGTCAGGGAATACGAAAACAAGATGCCACGCGGCGCCGGGTCCCGGCTATCGTAAGTCATCAGCCACAGGCCGAGATCCTTGCACCAAGTTACAGAAAGATCGCCCATTGTGCCGTTTTTTGCGATGATGCTGGAGTCCGATTCCTTGTTACTCCAGATAGGAGCATTCGCGGCATCTAACCCTGCGAAGTACCGCGTCCCTTGCCCGCTTTCAAATTGTGCCGCCGGCACGATGGCGAGATAGGCGTCGCTTCTGCGATAAGGGCCGGTGCCCCAAATCAGGATGAACGGGCCGCCTGGGGGCAATCCAGCGATAGTCTCAGGGGCAATGTGCAACGACATCTTGACGAAGTGTCCCGCCGGAAGCTGCGAGATCGTCCGCAATGGTTGAAAATTCGCCGGCGGTGTGAACTTCGTGAGCACGGAACGATCCGTCGATTCATCCGCGGAGTGGTTCGTCGAAACAGCCACATATACCTGGCCGCCAAGGTTGATGCCCGCCACTGGAACTTCGAAAGCGCCCATGCTGATCCCGGGCGGCTGAATGGTCAGATAATCGCTTCCGGACGTAAGGAAATCCAGTCGCACGCCGCGCTCAGGATCGGTTGCATCGGTGGTTGCAATCGTGTCGAGCGCGCGATCCAAACGACCAACGGTGTCGCCGAAGAGAAAATACACCCGCCCACCATTCTCGAAGGAATTGCCCAGGTCCGTGCCTTGTATTCCATAACGCGTGAAGGTTCGGCTGAGCGTCGGTTGATGCAGCTGTTTGTCCTCTTCCCCAAGAAGCTGCTGAATCTTGATGGTCGAGCCGGCCTCGTAGCTCAACACCGGCCCGGCCGTTGATGGCACAGCGCTGTATGCAGGAATTGCATTAGGCGGATTCGCGGGGAGAAGACGTGTGTTGGTCTGCGCCAGAGCAACCGGAAATATCAGAATCGCCAGTGCAGCAATGAGAGGTGACTTGCTCCTTCGAAGCATATGTTCCTCCGCGTGAGGCGCAGAACGTCGGAAGTCAGCCCGCCATCATGCTCTCAGGCCGGCGAAACGACGGCAAGCCAAAAAGTTAAGCTCTCCTGCGTAAGCCAGCGTGTCGGAAGACAATTCAAGTCGAGGAGTTACGGGAGCTATTAGAGCGTTGCGGCGCCCGAGCTTGGTCGAAAGATGCCATCAAGCCGTCGAAGGGAATCCGAATCGGCAGAGATCACCGAAGAGATGGCCCTTTCGCCGAAGCAGGAGGCGTGATAGCCACTACGTCCTTCGTCGACGATATTGGCAAAAAGACACGAACAATTGTGCCGTGATTCTCCGCGTCAGTTTTGCTTTCGATCTCGATTTGGCCACCGTGGCCTTCGACAAATTGCTTGGCGATGAACAGCCCGATGCCGGTGCCCACGGTGCTGCGGGTCGTAAAGAATGCGTCGAAGACTCTCGGCAAATCGTCTGCTGCGATCCCGAAGCCTTCATCCTTGATGGTTAGAACAATTCCATCCCGCGAGCCCTCCGCGTCTTCCACCGACACCGATAAAGTACCGCCGCCAGGCATCGCGTAAATCGAGTTTGAGATCAGATTCGAGATCACCTGCATCATCTCTCCGCGACGCAGCTGGACTTTCCGCGACGAATCGAGTGATTTTATGACTTCAATGCGAGCGGCTTTACATCGCGGTTCGTAAATCGTGATGGCATGTTGGACAAGTTCCGAAACCGATGCGATACCCGACGATGCATTTTCACGGTAATAGCCGAGGGTTTGCTTGGCGATATGCGAAATGCGGGCCAATTCGCTTTCAACGGAATCGAGATAATTGATACTCTTCGCGTCACTGATTGCCGGACGGAGAAGATACAGCAAATTCATTACCGCTTCGAGGGGGTTGTTGATTTCGTGCGCGATGGTGGCAGCCATACGACCAGTCGCCGCAATCTTTTCGGCTTGCAACAAGGACTTTTCGAGCCGCTTGCGCCCAGAAATGTCGCGAAGAATCTTGGACGCCCCGATGACCTGTCCGCGTCCGTCTCTTACCGGAGAAACTGTGAGCGAGACATCGATGAGTTGCCCGCCCTTGGTAAGTCGCACGGTTTCGAAGTGCTCCACACGCCGCCCGGCGCGAATACTTTCAAGAATGATCTTCTCGTCGGAATGGAGGTGCTCAGGAATGAGCCTGAGAATTGACGTCCCGATCACCTCGTCCGGAGAATAACCGAAAATGCGGGTGGCTGCCGCATTCCAGCTGGTAATGATGCCGTTCAGGTCTTTGCTTATGATTACATCGTCTGAAGATTCGACGATCGATGCAAGTTCACCGAGGCGCTTGGAATTATCTCGCAGTAATTCTTCGCTCTCTTTGATCTCGGTGATGTCCCGTATGGTGCCGATGATCTGTCCTGGCGATCGTTCCGTCTCTGATTGAAGCTGCCCGTTGACTTCGATCCAACGGAGCGTCTTGTCGGGAAGAGAGATCATCCCCTCAAAGTGGAATGGTTCCCCCTTTTGCAGGGTCGCTTCCATAGCGCGCTGAAATGCTTGCCGGTAATCCGGATGCACCACCTCGCTCATGAATGCGAGCCCATTGACGGGAGCATCTTCACGGGTCCGTCCGAAGATCTCGTACATACGGTCGTTTTCCCAACTCGCGCGGTCTTCTCCGGTGTGCCACACGAAGACCCCCAGCTTCGCGACCTCGGTGGCCAGCTTTAGCCTCGTCTCGCTCTCGCGAAGCTTCCGGGCCCCTGTAACGATTTCAGTTGTGTTGCGATAGGCGTCGTAAACGCCCGCAATCCTCCCGTTCTCGTAGACAGGGATGAGGGAATAGCTCCAATAGTGGTCCTCGATCACTCCATTCAAGAGAATGGGGATGAACATGTTATCCCGTACCGCAGTTTCGCCCCGGTAGTAACAACCTTCCAGGTCGGCGCTGACCAGTTCCCATGCCTCGCGAAAGACATCACGGTACAAAGCGCCGAGCGCGCTCGGATGCTTTCCCCTCAATGTGGGAATTCCTGCATCGTTGTAGAGGAAGACCATCTCAGGACCCCACGACAGGATCGTTGGAAATGGCGAGTGCAACATGAGATTCACGGTCGCGACCAGTGTCTCGGACCAACGTTCGATTGGACCTATGGGTGTAGCAGCCCAATGGTGGGCACGGATCCGATCAGCCATCTCGCTGTTCCCCGTAATGAGGGCTGTTGCTCGGGCTGTAGGGGTAGGTCCATTCATGGAAATGTCGCTGCGTGATTGCTCGCTCTCATCATACTGGCCCTGGCGCGTCGCCCGGCATGATCGCTGCTATCTTTAGGTTCACCCGCAGACGTTCCACCACGCCAGCGGAAACTCGACACGAGAACGCCTGCTTCGCCTTGACACCGCCGACGTCGTTAGAGATGACCCCAACCCAAAACCCCTCATTAACTATCCGCTCTCCCCCGGCAAAGATAGAGTCCCCAGGCCGCCACCGTAGACGCGTCGCGGATCGTTCCGTCGAGAATCATCTGCTCGAACTCTTCGAGCGTCCTGCTCTGCACGACCATGTCATGTTCCTCGTCATCCGGATCGCGCTCCTTCATCGTCAGCCCGGTGGCCAGAAACACATGCTGCTTCTGACGCGAAAATCCATACGCAATCCACAGAAAGCCGAGATAGGTCATTTCCGCCGCGTGCAGACCGGTCTCTTCCTTCAGTTCGCCGCGAGCCAGCTTTTCGGGATCGACGTTCTCCATCTCCCACCCACCCTGCGGCAACTCCACCGCGCGTTCCTCGATGGTGTAGCGAAACTGCTCCACCAGCCACACGCGCCCATTCTCAATGGGAAGAATAATCGCGCAGTCGTCTTTCTCGACCACGCTGTAGATGCCCTCCTTGCCGTTCGAGCGCAGGATGCGATCTTCGCGCAGCCGCAACCATTGGTTGCGATAAACCTCGCGGCTCCCGAGCGTCGCGATGGAGATCCCTGAACCGGGCTGATCGAGACTCATGCCATTTCCTTTGCTGTCTTTTCATCGCGAACGCGATATTTGCGAAGTCGTCCTACCAGGGATGCAGGCCCGCTGACGGCGAGTCTCACCAGGTTGCCCTCATAGGCTCTCTGATGCACTACCATGCCGCCTTCAATCGCCGCCAACGCGGCGCCATCGCTCTGCGGCACGCGCAATTCCGTCTCAATCACCGGATCGGAAAACAGCGCATCGTCGATCGCCGCAAGCAGCGCGTCCAGCCCTTCGCCCGTCTGCGCCGACACCAGCACTTCGATCCGGTGCCGCTCATGCCGTGGCTGTTCGCGTGCCGCCAGGCCTTCGCGCTCATGCGCATCGAGCTTGTCGATCTTGTTGAGCACTTCCACGCGCGGCTTGCCGAGCGCTTCAAGCTCGCCCAGCACCTTCTCGACCTGGGCTTTTTGTTCCTCTCCGTAGGTTGAAGAGGCATCGCGCACGTGCAGCAGAATCTCAGCCTGCTCAACTTCTTCAAGCGTGGCGCGGAAGCTGGTGACCAGCGTGTGAGGAAGGTTGCGGATGAAGCCGACGGTGTCGCTTAGGAGCACGCGGCGCCGGCTAGGCAACTCAATGGCGCGGAGCTTGGGATCGAGCGTGGCGAACATGCGCGACGATTGCAGTACGTTTGCGCCTGTCATCCGGTTGAAGAGCGTGCTCTTGCCCGCATTGGTGTATCCCACCAGGGCGACGGTGGGCACCGGCGTGGATTCGCGCCGCTGGCGTTGCTGGCGACGGACGCGCTTGACCGCGTCCAGATCGAGCTTGACCTGGTCGATACGACGCTGAATCTTGCGGCGATCGGTTTCGAGCTGGGTTTCGCCCGGCCCGCGGGTGCCGATGCCGCCGCCGAGCTGCGACATAGCTTTGCCCCGCCCCGTGAGCCGAGGCAGCATGTATTCAAGCTGCGCCAGCTCCACCTGCAACTGGCCTTCACGCGTCCGTGCGTGCCGGGCGAAGATGTCGAGGATGAGCTGGGTGCGATCGAGCACGCGGCACGGGAGCGCAGCCTCAAGGTTGCGCAATTGTGTAGGGCTGAGGTCGTGGTCAAAGAGAACCAGGTCGGCGTTGGTCGATGCGGCAACTCCTGCAATCTCCTCCACCTTGCCCGAGCCGATGAGCGTGGCAGGATCGGGCCGCGCACGACGCTGCATCAGTTCCGCTGCGATTTCGCCGCCGGCACTGCGCACCAGTTCGCGAAACTCGGCCAGCGATTCGTCGGCATCGAGACCCGGCGAATCGACTGCAGCCTCATGCGCTGTTTCGCCTCGCCGATCTTCTAATTCGCTGGAGTCTTCGCTCTTCGCATCCTCGGCAAGACGCGACGCCGCCCGCCGCGCCCCTTCGAGACCGGCGCGACTTGCGCGTGGGCGGACCGTCAGGTCCACGCCTACAAGGACCGCACGTTCAGCCCTGTCACTCAAACGACCGGAATCTGTCGTCGAAGTAACTCGGCTTCGATGCCGGTCCCTGGCACCGCCTTCAACTGCCAATTGAGGGCGCTCCCTGTCTTATCGCTGCTCTGCGTTTGCCGCTGGAGGCACTGGTGGAGGTACCGCGGCCGGACCCATCCCTGTCAGCGCAGGGCGGTGCTCCGTGTGCATCACGCTCCGGTTGCTCACCACCGTCGAAATGGCGTGTTTGAAGATGAGCTGCTCCTGACTGTTGTTCTCCAGTAGCACGGAGTACTTGTCGAAGGAACGGATCTTTCCGGTCAGCTTCACGCCGCTTACCAGATAAATCGTAATGGGGGTTTTGTCTTTGCGAACAGTGTTCAGGAAGGTGTCCTGAATGTTCTGTGCCGGCTTGTTCTCCATATGCCGATCTCCCGCTTCTTTTCTAGAATGGTTGGATGCAAACTTGCTGCTTCCGTTGTGATAAGACAAATCGGCGAGGACGGCTTCGGAAGCCCCGGAGCCGCCAAATCCCGCAATGTGACAACAATATAGCGGTTGGCTAACCTTTTCAACTCTTCCCGGCCGATTTTACATAAAGGCAACCGCGGAGCCCTCAGAATGGAACGATCAAGTTGAGCAGACTGCTACCATATTTCCGTGCCAAAAGCCCCGGATTCTGCCGTGCTCTCCGTGCCGATGCTGGATTTGAAACGCCAGTATCAGCCGCTTCAGCGGGAACTGCTCGAAGCGCTCCAGCATGTCCTAGAGACGCAGCAATTCATTCTTGGCGAGCAGGTTGCGTCTTTTGAAAGGGCGGCGGCCGAGCACCTTGGCGTAAAGCATGCTGTCGGCTGCTCTTCCGGGACGGATGCTCTGTGGCTGGCCTTGGCGGCTGCCGGAATTGGTACAGGCGATGCGGTCATCACCACGCCTTTCAGCTTCTTCGCGTCGGTAAGCGCGATTTTGCGGGCTGGCGCTAGCCCGATTCTGGCGGACATCGATCCGGTCACCTTCAACCTGGCCCCGAAAGCCGTCGAAGCCGTCTTGAAATCTCCGCCGCAGGTTCCGGTTCGCGCTGTGCTGCCGGTGCATCTTTACGGCCAGTGTGCGGACTGGGGCGGTTTCTCACAGTTGAGCAAGAGACACGGACTCAAGCTGATTGAGGACGCCGCCCAGGCCTGGGGTGCCGAGTGGGAAGGCAAAAAAGCGGGCGGCCTTGGGGACGCTGGTGCGTTCAGCTTCTACCCAACGAAAAACCTCAGCGCCGCGGGCGATGCGGGAATGGTGACGACCAACTCGGACGATCTAGACGAGATGGCCCGGACGTTGCGCCAGCATGGAATGCGCCGCCGTTACTACCACGACGAAGTCGGCTGGAATACGCGAATGGACGGGTTCCAGGGTGCGGTTCTCCAGGTCAAGCTCAAATACATTGCACGCTGGAACCAGTGCCGCCGCACGATCGCAAAGCGCTACCGTGCGCTGTTCCACGCGAAAGGCATAGCGGAATCCGGAAGCTTTCCGCGCCATGGAATCGTATTGCCGCAGGAAGTTCCCGGCGCTCACCATGTCTGGCATCAGTATGTAATTCGCTCCCCGCGCCGCGACGCACTGCGCGAATTCCTCACGTCCCGCAAGATCGGCTCGGAGATCTACTACCCGGTGCCGCTGCACATGCAGACTGCTCTTAAGAGCCTTGGCTATCGCGAAGGGGATTTTCCCGAAGCCGAACGCGCTGCGCGGGAAGTGCTGGCTCTGCCCATTTTTCCTGAGCTGCGCGAAGACGAGCAGAAGACCGTGGTCGACGCGATTGCCGAATTTCTGAGCTGACCGCCTTCAATCGCGGCATCAGGATGCTCTCGAACGCTTCCACGCCCAGCACAAACCTCTTACTAAGTTCCTGCTAAGTTGCGCTTATGGCAGATCTAGGGAAGTTGATGAGGCAACCTCCGTGTGCAGTGTCAACGTCCAAGTCGCTCAGCGGAGGAACTAATGAATGAAAAGTATCCTAAAAGCGACTCTTTGCGCGGGCCTGTTGCTCAGTGCGGGAATCGCAACTTATGCCGCTGATGTAAGGACAGACTACGACAAGCATGCCGACTTCTCCAGGTTTCGCACCTATTGCTGGGGCCAGGTTTCAACAGCGGACCCGCTCTATCAGCAGCGCATCAAGGACCAGGTGAACAAGGATCTCGAGGCGAAAGGCTGGCGGGAATCGTCGGGAAACTGCGATGCGACCGTCTTTGCCAAGGGCGATGTGCACAACCAGCAGGAACTCCAGACCTACTACACCAGCCTCGCAGGCGGATGGGGTGGAAGATGGGGCTGGGGCGCATGGGGTTGGCCGGGCGGATGGGGTCCGGGCGGAATGGGCGAGACTACCACAACCGAAGTGAATAAGCCTGTCGGCAGCCTGGTTATCGATATCTTCGACGGTCAGTCGAAAAACCTGATTTTCCGCGGTATCGCAAGCGATAACGTCTCGAAGAGCGCCGACAAGAACACGCATAACATCGACAAGAACATCGACAAGATGTTCGACCACTTTCCGCCGAAAAAGTAGCGGAACTTACAGGAAGAATAGATAGATTTAACTTATCCAAAACCTCCTCCACCAGCTGAGCGGAGCCACGGACGAACGGTTCCGCTCAACTGGCTTCAAGACACAAAAAAACAGCGAATCTCGACATTCGCAGTGGTTCAGCGGGATACCGTAGAATCTCCCTAGAATGAAGTGCCCTTACTGCGGATATCTGCAAGATCGCGTGGTGGATTCGCGCGAAAGCAAGGAAGCCGACTCGATTCGGCGCCGGCGTGAGTGCGAGAAGTGCGTTCGACGCTTCACCACTTACGAACGCATCGACGAAATTCCCTACATGGTGGTCAAGAAAGACGGCCGTCGCGAGCGCTTTGACCGCCAGAAAATATTGAGCGGCCTGCTGCGCGCGTGCGAGAAACGGCCTGTCTCCTCAACACAACTGGAAAAGGTGGTGGATGCCACCGAGAGCTACCTGATCGACGCTCCCGAACGGGAACGCACCACCAGCGAGATCGGCGAGTTGATCATGCAGCACCTCAAGGGGCTCGATACGGTGGCATACATCCGGTTCGCTTCGGTATATCGAGACTTTAAGGATGTGCGTGAGTTCAAGGAAGAACTCGAAGACCTGCTCGAAAGCCATCGCACGGGCAAAAACAAAAAATAGTAACAGGGCCTCCGCTTTCTGAGGCGCTCTGAATGCAGTGTTCTGCAGGCGCACTGAACCGTCTACGCTGCCACATGAGCCGTCACCGCGGATGCGAACATGCCTTGCCAGGTGGAGAGTCTCTTTAGCCTCCGATTGTCTACTCAGAAGTAACGTCCGAGTAGGCCACGTCCCAGAACTCGCTGAACGAGTGGGACGCGCTGCATGGACTCCTGATCGATGCGTTGGAGAGTCTTCCGCTTCCGCGTCCCACTCATAGCAGTCTGGCAATGCGCTTGCTTCACCTGCTTGACGGTCAGTCTTTCGGCATTAGTTTCGCAACCACCTGATCGATGGTGAAGCTTGCGGCCTTGGCGCGCGGCGGGAACTCCTTGAAACTCGACAGCCACTCCAAGAGAATGGGCGGTGCTGCGTACTGGAGGGGAAGGTTCTCGACGAACCAGTCGTCGTACTTGAAGCTTTCCTCGCCGCGCTCGAAGGGGTCGGCGCGAAGGTCAAAGAACTTGGGAATACGCAAGGGCGACAAAGGTTCACGCCAGACATCCAGACCGGAACTGCGCTGTTCGGCAAAGACGATCTTGAACCGTCCCATGCGCATCGCCATGCAATCGCCGTCATCGCTCCAATAAATGAAACCGGGGCGTGGCGATTTGTCCTCCTTGCCGGAGAGGAACGGCATCAGGTTGACGCCATCGAGGTGCACTTTGTATGTTTTGTCGCCCATCTTGTATCCCTTCTTCACCTTTTCCACCAGGTCGGGCTCTCCGTTTGCCGCAGCGAAGGTCGGGATGAAGTCCTGAAGCGAGCAGATGTCGTTGATGAGGCGGCCGGGTTTGATGACGCCGGGCCATCGCATGACACAGGGAACTCTCCAGCCGCCTTCCCAGTTGGTGTCTTTCTCACCGCGGAAGGGCGTAGCGCCACCGTCGGGCCATGACATGACCTCAGCGCCATTGTCGGTGGTGAAGACGACGATGGTGTTGTCGGCGATTTTCAGATCGTCTAGCTTTTTGAGCAACTGACCCACGTATCCGTCGAGTTCGACCATGCCGTCCGGATAGAGACCGAGTCCTGTCTTGCCGACGGAGGATGGCTTCAGGTGCGTGAAGACATGCATTCGCGTTGGGTTGAAATAGCAAAACCAGGGACCGCCTTCTTTTGTCTTCCGGTCGATGAAGTCGAGGGCAGAAGCCAGAAACTCCTCATCCACGGTCTCCATGCGTTCCTTGGGGAGCGGCCCCGTGTTCTCAATCGTCTGTTTGCCGACCTTGCCGAACTGCGGGTCGATGGTCGCGTCGTCCTTGTCGGTTGCCTTGCATTTCAACACGCCGCGCGGACCGAACTTCTTCCGGAACTCCGGGTCTTTCGGATAGTTCGCATAGTAAGGTTCTTCCTCGGCATTGAGGTGGTAGAGGTTTCCGAAGAACTCATCGAATCCGTGCACGGTCGGCAGATGCTCGTTGCGATCGCCGAGGTGGTTCTTGCCAAACTGACCGGTGGCATAGCCCAAATTCTTCATGAACTGTCCAACCGAGGGATCCTCGAAGCTGAGGCCGAGAGTCGCACCGGGCATGCCGACCTTCGTGAGACCTGTACGGATTGGCGATTGGCCGGTGATAAATGCTGCGCGTCCAGCGGTGCAGCTCTGCTGTCCGTAGAAGTCCGTGAACATTGCGCCTTCCTTCGCAATGCGGTCGATGTTGGGAGTCTGATAACCCATGATTCCGTGGTTGTAGCAACTGGCATTGAACCAGCCAATGTCATCGGCCATGATGAAAAGAATGTTGGGTTTTTGCGACTTAGCCATCGATGCTCTCCTCCTCCGCGCCAAAAAGAACGTCGTCTGATTTGGCGCAACGAAAACTCTAGCCCACCCGTTCCGACCGGGAAACTGTCAGAACGAGCAGTTGCAGGGAGTTGTGGCAGGAGGTTATGGCATGTGACGCTGCCTACCCAATGCTGTCGTTTCGGATGGTTGTGCCCGAATTACCGTCTATCTCAGCAATTACTCATCAGTTAACTCCGGCTGGAGTTTAACCCTGTACCACCTTGCAGAATTCGTCGTATTCAGTAGGATGACCTCACATGAACTTCACTTTGCGAGGATTGGCAAAAGGGACCGGAAAAGCAGCGGCTATTTACCTCGCCATTGAGCTGATCGCGGGAGCAATTCTCCTCGTCCTCGCGCTCTTCCATTTCCTCGGGAAAGGTCACGCTCGCTGAGCAGTCAAGCCCTCGCTTGCAGCCCGTACCCCATCTTCTTGCAAATCAAGCTCTGAGAGAATTCCCGGATTTGCAGGCTATTTCGCTCGATCACTATCCTTGAAGTGTTTCCGTTACCGACCCGGCTCAATCCACTTCGGAGTCATCATTGCGATCCGCACAGTTCAGCCCATTTTTGTTCAACCCTTTCCTTCGGATCACGGCGTCGAAACAGCGTTAAGAAATATCTATGGCTAAGCACCTTCGTTTGGAGATATTTGCGGACGGCGCACCCGCCAGGCAATTGAAAATACGCAATTTATCCAAAGAGACTGGATAAAGGGTCCGGAAAAAGCGTCGGCAGATTACGCCAGGCGCCATTTCCTGGTCAGCCTTTGTCCGTGTTCGTAACCCAGTCCGGCGCACACGTTAAGCTAGCAACAAGAGGATGCACGCCAAATTATGTCTGAATTGAAAACGCACAAAGTCACCCTGATTCCCGGCGACGGGATTGGCCCTGAAGTCACACAGGCCGTTGTTCGCATTCTCGAAGCCACCGGCGTGAAATGGGAGTGGGAGAGGTTTGCCGCGGGCGCCGAAGCATTTGAGATCTTCGGCGAATACATTCCCGCTGATCTCAGCGATTCGATTGCGCGCAACAAGGTGGCTTTGAAGGGTCCGGTAACCACGCCGATTGGTGGTGGGTTCAAGAGCATCAACGTCACGCTCCGCAAGCAATTTGACCTGTTCGCGAATTTTCGACCGATCAAAAACCTGCCAGGGCTCGAATCGAAGTGGCCCGGAGTGGATCTGATCATCGTCCGGGAAAACACCGAGGGCGAATATGTCGGCCTGGAACATGAGGTCGTTCCCGGCGTGGTCGAAAGCATCAAGGTAATCACGGAAAAAGGTTCGACGCGCATCGCGAAATTTGCCTTTGAGTACGCGCGCAAGCATGGGCGAAAGAAAATCCACTCCATTCACAAGGCCAACATCATGAAGTTGTCGGATGGGCTGTTTCTGCGCTGCGCGCGCAAGGTGTCCGAAGGATTTCCTGAGGTCTTTTACGGCGAGCACATCATCGACAACACCTGCATGCAACTGGTGATGAATCCCTACCAATACGACACGCTGTTGCTCGAAAATCTCTACGGCGA
>Ga0210386_10003832_pt1 | contig 12521 bp, 9 predicted proteins | sample IncBWH32OmetaG_FD_160091 | JGI IMG/M metagenome (GOLD analysis project Ga0210386, IMG submission 160091) | Forest soil microbial communities from Barre Woods Harvard Forest LTER site, Petersham, Massachusetts, United States - Inc-BW-H-32-O ... | reverse complement strand
ATCGCCGGAATCTTCAATGCCGCGGCGATCTGTTGATGGCTTGACCCGTCGGCGGCCGCCAGCACGATGCGACTGCGCAGGGCCAACGACTGCGGTGTCGAGGATGAACGAACCAACTGCTTCAGAGTGCTTCGAGTCTCAGGGTCAAGTTGAACAGGAAGAGCTACGCGCGACACGCCTCCCTTGTACGAGAATTTCTATTTAATATAGAGAACTATCTGTACGAGATACTAGTTGTCCACCACGACCCTCTTTGAAACGCCACCCCGAAATCGAGAAACTGATACCGCTTGGACACCGCTGGAAGTCTGCGAGTCCCGGCTCGTTCACCCATCTCTGAATCCCCTCTGCTAAACTCGGCATCTGCTCTCGTTATGAAAGCGATTCAGATCCAGCAGACCGGCGGCCCCGAAGTCCTGACGCTTGTCGACCTCCCCGTTCCCACCCCCGGACCCGGCGAAGTTCTCGTCAACATCCACGCTTCGGGCATCAACTTCATCGATATTTACTATCGCGAAGGCCGATACAAAACCGAGCTTCCCTTCATTGACGGACAAGAGGGCGCGGGCGTCGTCGAGGCCGTCGGCGACGGCGTCACCGACTTCAAGCCCGGCGACCCGGTGGCCTGGTGCCATGTCATGGGCAGCTATGCCGAATACCAAACAGTCCCTGCGGCCATGCTGATCCATGTCCCGCCGCACCTCGACTTGAAGCTCGCCGCAGCGGTGATGCTGCAGGGCATGACCGCGCATTATCTGGCGTATTCGACCTTCCCGCTCAAGTCCGGAGACACCGCCTTGGTGCACGCCGCCGCGGGTGGCGTGGGTTTACTTCTGACGCAGATCGCCTCCCAGATTGGAGCGCGCGTCATCGCCACTGTCTCCACCGAGGAAAAGGCCGCGCTCGCCCGCCAGGCCGGAGCCGCCGACGTCATCCTCTACACCCACGTCGATTTCGAAGCCGAGACGAAGAGGCTGACGGACAATCGCGGAGTCGATGTAGTGTACGACTCGGTGGGCAAGACCACCTTCGACAAGTCGCTGAATGTCCTTCGCCCGCGCGGCATGATGGTTCTATACGGCGGATCGAGCGGCCCAGTGCCGCCATTCGATTTAATCGGGCTGTCGACGAGGGGCTCGCTTTTCGTCACCCGTCCCACATTGAAGCACTACACTTTGACCCGAGACGAATTACTGGCGCGTGCCGGAGAGGTGCTTGCCGAAGTGGATGCGGGGAAGCTGAACGTTCGCATGGAGCACACCCATCCATTGAGCGAAGCCCGTCAGGCGCACATCGACCTGGAAAGTCGCAAGACGACAGGGAAGCTGCTGCTGATTCCGTAAGGCTGAAGCGAGGTTCGAAAGAGGTAGCCAATGGCAGTTGGAGTGGCTTTCTGGCCCTGTTTTCTTCTGGGAGCTGCATGCGGACTGCGCTGTCTTACCCCGCCCGCTGTGGTTTGCTGGGGTGCGCACCTGGGCTGGTTGGATCTGGCTGGTTCACATTTAGCGTTTTTCGCCAGTCCGATCGCCCTGGTCGTCTCCACGATCCTGGCAATAGGAGAGTTCATCGCAGATAAGACGTCGAAGGTCGGCCCTCGCACTGCGCCCGTTGGATTAGGTGCACGAATCATCTCGGGAGCGCTCTGCGGGGCGGCGCTGGCTAGTCCTGGGGGGCTCGCAATCGGTGCTATCGTAGCTGTCGTTGGAGCCATCGCCGGAACGCTCGGCGGATTTCGCATTCGCCGCGCTCTCACAGCAAATGGAAGGCTTCCGGATCTGGCCGTTGCCCTGGTCGAAGATATCGTTGCAGTCGGTGGGGGCTTTCTCGTGGTTTCTCGCTTCTAGGTTTGTTGCTTCAGGGGAGGTCAGCATGAACGAACGATTCGACGCCATCATTGTGGGCACCGGGCAAGCGGCCAAGCCTCTCGCTGGCGCGCTCGCAAAGGCAGGTAAGAAGACCGCATCCATCGAAACCAAGCACGTCGGCGGAACCTGCGTAAACGAAGGCTGCACGCCCACTAAGACGATGGTCGCCAGCGGCCGCGTCGCTTATCTTGCGCGTCGAGGTGCCGACTATGGAGTCCGCACGGCCCCCATCTCTATCGACTTGACCAAGGTCCGGCAGCGCAAGCGTGACGTCGTCGAGAGTTTCCGCTCCGGCAACGAAAAGCGCCTGGCCGGCGAAAACCTCGAGCTCATCTACGGATTCGCCCACTTCACCGGTCCCAAAACTTTGAGCATCGGCCTCCGCGCCGGCGGCACGCGCACCCTTGAGGCCGACTGGATCTTCCTCAACACCGGTCTGCGCGCCGCGATTCCGAATATCGACGGAATCCACGACGTTCCCTCCCTGACCAACGAATCGATTATGGAGCTCGACGCAGTGCCTGAGCATCTCGTGATCCTCGGCGGAGGTTACGTTGGTCTCGAGTTCGGACAGATGTTCCGGCGCTTCGGCAGCCGGGTTACCATCATCCATCACGGCAAACAGCTACTCAATCAGGAAGACGCCGACGTTGCGGAAGAAGTGAAGAAGATCCTCACAGAAGATGGCATTGAGATTTTGCTGGAGGCCGAAACCACCTCTGCGCGCAAAGCCGCCGATTCTATCCAACTCACCGTGAAACACCGGGGCGAAACCCGCACCATCACCGGATCCCATCTGCTGATCGCCGCCGGACGAATCCCGAATACCGACGCCCTCAACCTGCCCGCCACCGGAGTCGCCGCCGACCCCCACGGCTATATCAAGGTCAACGAATATCTTGAAACGAATGCTCCCGGCGTCTACGCTCTCGGCGACGTCAAGGGCGGCCCTGCCTTCACCCACATTTCTTACGACGACTACCGCGTGGTGGCGGGAAACCTCCTCAACGGCCAACACCGGAGCATACGCGACCGTATCCTGCCCTACACCGTCTTCATGGATCCCCAACTCGGCCGCATCGGCCTCACCGAATCCGAAGCCCGCAAGCAGGGAAGGAAAATCCGCGTGGCCAAAATGCCTATGACCTATGTCGCCCGTGCCATCGAGACTGCCGAGACGCGTGGCTTCATGAAGATCATCGTCGATACCGAGACCGAGGTGATCCTCGGCGCAGCCGTCCTCGGCATCGAGGGCGGAGAGATTGCCACCATGGTGCAGATCGCGATGCAGGGCGGCCTCAAATACACAGCCCTCCGCGACGGAATCTTCTCGCACCCTACCCTGGCCGAGTCCCTCAACAACGTATTCTTCAGTTGGACCGACGAGAACTGACGGCGCAATCTCGATCTACTCTTCCTGACCGATGCGGGGAAGTCTCAAATCCCGGAAGATGCTGAACGTGTAAGTTCTTTATCCCTGTCTCGAGTCTTACCGCTTCGTGATAGCGTAAATGCATTAAGAATGTTTGCTTCCGCACCGAAGTTCAAGGTTTTCTCTGTTCGCCGCAAGCGCCAGCTTCAATCTGCAAGAGCAGCTCTAGCACTGCTTGGCATACTCCTCCTTGAAGGCGCTCCCGTGTGCCTGGCCGCGAGCGCACAGCAGGCCGATCCTGCGCCTGTTGTCGTGCAGCCAGGAGCTCCGGGACAGCCGAGCAAGACGATGCCGGCGTCGACTCGGCCCAGCTTGCCGCCGACTTCGCAAGCGGATGTGGAGTTCATGCAGGGTATGATCATGCACCATTCGCAGGCGGTCGAAATGACAGCGTTGATTCCATTGCATACCGAGAACAAGGAAGTTCGGTCGCTGGGAGCGAAGATCAGCAGCTCGCAATCCGACGAGATCAGGTTTATGCAGCGGTGGCTGGCGGCTCGCGGAAAGCCAATCTCGATGGCAATGCCGGGAATGCCGGATATGGATATGTCGGGCAAACCGATGGCTCCCATGCCGGGGATGCTGACGCCGCACCAGATGGCGGCTCTGCGCAAGGCGACGGGCGCGGAGTTCGATTACCTGTTTTTGACCGGGATGATTCAGCATCACGGAGGTGCGCTGGTGATGGTGAAGGATTTGTTCGATACGCCCGGAGCCGGGCAGGACGCCGACATTTTTAACTTCGCTACGGATGCGGATAATACGCAGCGGGCCGAGATCAAGATTATGCAGAACATGCTGGAGGAGAAACGTTGAATCGAAATAGCAAGGTAAGAATAAAGATCGGTGCTTTGCGCTTGGCCTCTGTGGCCGCGGTTGTATTATGTTCCGGCGTGGGCCTAATGCAGGCACAGTCGCAGGCCCCGGCGCAATCACAGACGCCCGCACCAGCAGCCCAGGCGCCTGCCCAGGCCGCAAAGGCGCCGGAAGCCGAACAGAACCCGTTTGCACCGCAGCCGGCTCCGCCACTGCCGCCAGGGATGACCGGGTCGGACACGAACGATCCTCGCTACAAGCTGAAGCCCGGGCTGTATGACGCCGGCGAGGCCGCCAATGGATTGAAGCATGTCGCGTTCGTGAAGAAGCCAGACACGTTTCAGATTACGGCTACGTCTTCCGACGATCCACAGGTGCAAAAGACTCTTGGCCAGCTGGGCGTGAGTGACACTTCGAAGATGCCGAAGCCGCTGCAGATGGTGATCGCTCAACTGGCGTTTGCCAACTCGGACTTTGCCTTCCAGGGAAACCACCTCTTTCAGGGGAACTTCTACGGTATCAACATCTATGACATCGCCGATCCGGCGAAGCCCGCGCTGCTGACCTCGCTGGTGTGCCCGGGCGGCCAAGGCGATGTGTCTGTGTACGGAAACCTGCTGTTTATGTCGGTTGAGATGCCGAATGGACGCCTCGACTGCGGCGCGCAGGGCTTTCCGCAGGAACCTCCGCCGCCCCCGCCGGCCCCAGGGGCAGAAAGAGTACGCCGCATCCCGGCAGCGCAGAAGGACCGCTTCCGCGGCGTAAGGATCTTCGACATTTCGGACATCAAAAACCCGAAGCAGGTAGCAGCAGTCCAGACCTGCCGCGGGTCGCACACGCATACTCTGGTGGTGGATCCGAACGATAAGGACAATGTCTACATCTACGTTTCGGGCACATCGTTTGTGCGGCAGCCGGAAGAACTGGCCGGATGCTCGAACGAGACTCCGGACAAGGACCCGAACACGGCGCTCTTCCGCATCGAGGTGATCAAGGTTCCTCTCGCCGCTCCACAGGACGCGAAAGTGGTATCGAGCCCGCGGGTGTTCATCGATCCGCGGACGGGCGCGCTGAACGGCCTGAACAACGGCGGCAGCCATGACAAGGGCGCGGAGAAGCCGGCGGACACCAACCAGTGCCACGACATCACGGTGTATTCGGCGATCGGGCTGGCGGCGGGTGCCTGCTCAGGCAACGGCATTCTGCTCGACATCAAGGACCCGGTGCATCCCAAACGCGTCGACGCTGTGAACGATCCGAACTACTCGTACTGGCATTCGGCGTCGTTCTCGAACGATGGATCGAAGGTCGTGTACACCGATGAGTGGGGCGGCGGGCTGGGAGCGCGCTGCCGTCCGAATGACCCGAACAAGTGGGGCGCGGACGCGATCTTCAACCTGAAGGACGACAAGCTGACCCTGGCAAGCTACTACAAGCTGCCCGCGGCGCAGGGCGACACGGAGAACTGCGTGGCGCACAACGGATCGTTGATCCCGGTTCCGGGGCGCGATATCGAAGTGCAGGCCTGGTATCAGGGCGGCATTTCTGTCATGGATTTCACCGACACGGCGCATCCCTTTGAGATTGCCTACTTCGATCGCGGTCCAATTGATCCGAAGACGCTGGTGTTGGGCGGCGACTGGTCGGCGTACTGGTACAACGGCGCAATCTACGGCTCGGAGATCGCGCGCGGGCTGGATGTATTTGAACTGACGCCGACGAAGTATCTGACGCAGAACGAAATCGACGCGGCCAAGGCGGTTAAGGTAGCTGAACTGAATGTCCAGAACCAGCAGAAGATCAATTGGCCTGCGCAGCTAGTCGTGGCGAAAGCATACGTGGATCAGCTGGCGCGGTCGCAGGTTTTGCCCGCAAAACAAATTAACTCTCTGCAGAAGGCCATCGCCAGCGCGGAGAAGTCGCACATGAGCGAAAGCAAAGTGGCGAAGTTGAAGAGCATGGCGCTGTCTCTTGAAGCAAGCGCCTCCACGGCGAAAAGTCCGGCGGACTCGACACGTTTGCGCGCTCTGGCGGATATCCTTAAGAGTCCGTCCGCATAACTGTATCGCAAACTTGACCGGAAACCCCGCTCGGCAACTCGGAAGCGGGGTTTTCGTTTACCCCCGACCTCCATCCAATAAAAAGGAGCACTGCTTGCTCTCTGAAGCCGAATTTCGACAATTTGCGCACCATTGGGTCCGGGCGTGGAATTCTCACGATCTCGACGCCATCGTGTCTCACTATGCGCCGGAGGTCGTTCTCACCTCGCCCGCGGCAGCAAAGCTGCTGAACGATCCCTCTGGAACCGTCACCGGCAAGGAAGCCGTGCGCAGTTATTTCGAGCGTGGGCTTGAAGCCTACCCCAACCTCACCTTCGAACTCCTGGATGTAATGTGGGGAATCTCCAGCGTCATTCTCTATTACCGGAATCAGAGGGGCACGAAGACCGGCGAGTTTATGGAATTCGATGCGAACCAAAAGGTTGTCAGAGTCGTCGCAAATTACAGTTGAGAGGAATACCGGGTCCCAATTGCGGTTCGATGAACCTCATAAACCGGGCGGGCGGCCCTTCACTCCAGCAAATTCTGCGCGGAGTGAAAGATCGCGAGCCGTCCGCTAAAGTTGAGCCAGCCCTTTCTCAGAGCAGATCCCTGAAGGGAGTGTCCGGGGGTAATGCGTTTTGCGGAGATCACACCGGTAAACGACGCGTAGACGTTTCCGGAAGTGTCGTATGCGTGCAGAGTGAACTCCGGAATAGGAATTGCCATCCGGGCTCAGCGTGATTTTCTGCAGGATCTGCACTCCGGCGTGGGGTGCGCCAATGATGATCCGGCCTTTGATTTTCTCCACTCCGATGAGCGCTACCGCTCCATCATTCAACGGATTGGACTTCCTCCCGCTTATTGAATGACCCAGGATTGGAGGCGCCAGTGGTTCCGTTTCTCAGGCGGCTGTAGCTCACCACTGCTAGCTATCCTTCGGGTCGATGGGCCGGTGGCCCACTCAAGCCTTGGCTTGAGTGGAGAAGTATGACTCTCTGCTAGACAAAACCCGAGCTGTCTCCGTCACCACCGCTATCGCCGTCCCCGCCATCTCCGTCACCGCTCGAGTCGCGGTCTTTCTCGTAGCTTGCGTCTTGTAAGCCCGAATGATCTTCGCGCCGGTCATCAAAGGAAGCCTCGTGCTCGCGATTTTCGCCGAAGCCGCCACCTCGCTGCGGATCGTCGTAATAATTGTTGATCACCGTCTCTTCGACCGGAGGCGCACCGGAGCCAAATCCGCCTCCAAAGCCTCCGCCTCCCCATCCACCGCCGCCACCGAATCCGCCATGCATGAGCGATTCAATGCCCTCGAATGCCAGCGCGCCGGCGGCAACCCCCGCCGCCGTCGTAGCGGCGCTGCGCAGGAAGCTTCCCGCAGGGCTGGGAGCGGATTCAACATATATAGGAGCACCGGCATATTGCGGAGGAACCGGCTGGTAAGGCACCTGCTGGTACTGCGGCTGCGGCGCAGGCGGAGCCGGATCGCGATGGCCAAGCAGCCCGCCGAGAAAGCTCGTCGCACGCGCCGGCGGCGCTTGCAGTTGCGCCTGCTTTATCTGATCGATCTGCGCACGTGCCTGGTTCAGCGCGAGATTCTGCACCAGCACCGTCTGGGCTAACTTGTAAATCGCGTCAGGGTCGCGGTTCAACCCCTGCTGGAGCATTTGTTCGGCCTCAGGATCTTTCTCCGTCAGCGGTGTTTCCTCTACCTTGCGAATCAGGTCTTCAAGCATCGAGCTTTCTTGCGGTGTCATGACAGTTCCTCGACTTCTTTGATGCTCCCGCGAACAGGTTTCCATGATTATGACGCAGGCAACGCTCAAAAGTGGCAAAGTCTCGTCCGGTTAATGGCTAATAGCTAATGGCTGTCTTTTCTGGCCGACAATTTCCCTGAAAACGGTACAATAGATCTAAGATATAGAGACAAGAGAGGCCCGGCTGCGTTCGCAGTCCGGGCCTCTCTTATTAAGTCATGTGGAATCAATGATGAAGCGATAAGCGATTTGTTTTCAACGACAGCCTGTAAATCATTTTCTTTCTATGACCTGCTAAAAAGCCATGTAGTATCTATGAGTTACAGTCTACGTATTCCTTAAACCATTTAGAATCTGACGGTAACAGAATGAAGGGGGGAAGGGGGGTAACCACCACCTATAGTCTCGCCCGGCGCAGCGCCAGCCGCGCCGCATGGTAGCCGCACATGCCGTGAACTCCTCCTCCCGGCGGGGTAGACGACGAGCAGAGATAAAGATTCCGCAGCGAAGTTGCATACTGGCGGATACCCGGTCGGAAAAAAACCTGCCGCACCGACATCGCCCCGCCGCTGATGTCGCCTCCGATAAGGTTGGCGTCCCGCGCCTCCAGGGCCTCCGGGGTGGAGACATGACGGCCAAGAACGCAATCGCGGAAACCCGGAGCAAAGCGCTCGATCTGATTTTCAATCCTTTCCTTCATATCCACGCCCGGTCCGAAGATAGTCCCATTCGGCACATGACAATAAGCCCACGCGACGTGTTTGCCCGCCGGAGCGCGAGTCGCGTCGAAGAGGCTCGGCTGCGCCACCAGTACAAACGGCCGCTTGGCATGTTGCCCATGAGCCATCGCCCACTCCGACTCGGCAATCTCCTCGAGCGTCCCGCCGACATGGACGGTAATCGCTCGCAGGCATTCCCGCGCCCGCCAGGGAATCGGCTCCGAGAGCGCATAGTCAACCTTAAACGCGCCTGGTCCCGGCCGAAACCGTGACAGCGAACGCCTGTAGGAAGCGGTGAGCCGATCGGCCGCGAGGGCGAGCAGCTGGTGCGGAGCGATGTCGCAGAGCGTGAGTCCAGCCGGCAGATCGTCAAGGGACGTGATCCGCCTCGAGAGAAGGATCTTGCCGCCAAGCTCCTCGAGGTAACTAGAGAGCGCATCCGTGATGGCCTGCGCGCCACCCTCCGGCACCGGCCAGCCGACGGCGTGCGCCGCCGCCCCCAGAACCAGACCGACAGCGGTGCTGAGTGGCCGATCGAGTGACAGGAAGGAGTGGGCGGCCAGTCCGGCGAAGAGCGCGCGCGTCCGTGGACTCTTGAATTGCAGCCGGCAGAAGAGATTAGCGGGCATGAGCGCATAGAGACCGAACTGCGTGAGTAGAAATGGATGGCGCGGCAAATGTGGGACGGGACCGAGGATCTCCTCGGCAAAGGCGGGCCAGTTCTCCGCGAACGGCTCGACGATGCGTCTCCAGGCCTTTCCATCCTGACTCAACGCGGCATCGGCGTCGGCCAGATTGTGCTCCAGCGTGACCGCTGTCCCGTCGTCGAGCGGGTGCGCGAGCGGCGCCGCACTATGAATCCAGCGCAAACCGTGGGATTCGAGTGGGAGCGTCGAGAAGAATGGTGAGCCGGCGGCCATCGGATGAACGGCGGAGCCGAAGTCGTGGAGGAAGCCGGGGAGTGTGAGCGGCAACGTCCGGGCCGCACCACCGGGTTGAGCCTCGGCTTCAAAGACTTCGACATCGACTCCAGCCTGCCCGAGAATGATCGCGGCGGCGAGTCCGTTGGGTCCCGATCCAATCACGGACGCATGAGCCATACCTTAATTATGGGGCGGCAGAGGCTCGGGCCACTGGACGACTCCGATTTTTCCATCGAGCTGCCGGGTGAGCACGGGTGCGTAGAGTCCCAGAAGTTGCCGCCGCCACCAGTTGCCGGTGTCACGCTTCTCCTTCATCGAGGTGAACCAGTATTGCCAGAGCACGGCGCGAATGTACTTCGGCGGAGCGGCGGCGAAGGGACTTCCCCGAAAGAGCGAGAGAACATCAGGGCTATTCGAAAGCAGACGCTCCTCGGTGAAAGGGACCAGGTTGTTTTGTTCCCAATCGCCGAGAGAGGCGAACCAGAGATTCCAGTCGAAGCGCGGCTGATACGGTGCATAAATGCCAGGCGGCTGGTTGGTCGCTTGCGGCTTGTACCGGAAAGGGTAAGGGGTCCAGGTCTGCCCGTCGTTCGAGCCTTGGAACTCGATCTCATAGCGGCCCCGTGTCATCACGGCGAAGAGACCATATCGGTTGGCAATGCGAAAAGGTTCCAGGGCCCGGATGGGCGCTGTCGGCAAGGGGCTTTCCGGGAACGGTATCCGAATAAACTCCGCCGTGGTTACATAAGCCACCAACGTAAGCAAAACAGTGGAGACGGCCAGGCGAAGTGCGCCGAGATGCGAGATCTTGCGGCGAACTGGCGGAGATTGGTTAGGTGGCTCGGGACTGTTGAAGAGCGAGATTGGCTCTTCCGGTTTCGCGAGCGGTTCTTGTGCTGCCGGCGCGGCCGGCAAGTGAAAGCCTGCAGGGACAAAGCGGCGCAGGAAGCCATCGTCAAGCAGCAGAAGGCCGAGGGCGAGAACGAGGTAATTGAGGAACGTGTAATTGGCGGTAAGGATGACTCCAATCTCCCATGGCGTGACGATAAGAAAGCACACGAGACGCACACGCCGCGGGAAGAAAAGCAGGAAGACGAGGCCGAGTTCGAGCGCCAGAGTTGCACCAGCGGTCGAGACGTGGAACCAGTGCGGCAGATGCTCGACGTACCACCCGACCCAGGTGGGCAGCGGGCCATTCTGGTAGTACTCGTCCATCGCCGTCAGGTGACGCCACTCGGGATCACCGCTCAACAGCTTGACCATTCCGGATTCGAAGTAGATGCGGAACCACTCCCATTGCAGCAGGTAGAGGCTGGCACGCGAGGGCGGATTGTGCGCGCCCCATCCGGGGAGCAAACCAGCGGGGCAGAAGAACAGCGCAATAAAACCGGCCTCCAGCAGCATGCCGTCCGATTGATAACCGGAAAAATCGCTGGCCGCTGCAACGAACGAAAGATAGCAGACGAAACAGATAAAGAAGTTCAGGCGGGGCCATAAATTGAGCAGGGCGGCGACGGAGGCTCCAAGTCCGATCCAACAGAGGGCCATAAGCATCGCGTTGCTGGAGGAAAACCACAACAGCGTAGGTGCAACCCAGTAGCGCAACGTAGGCAATGCGCGCTCGACGGCGGCGAGGTATTGGCGAGCGGGCAAGATGCCGTCCGGACCGTTGAGGCCGCGGATCTGGAAAAGCAACGAATAGAAAGCTGAAAAATAGATGGCGGCGAGCGCGCGCAGAAAGAGCCAGCGCGGGATAAACCGGTCCCGTGGTCCGTATTGCGAATCGAAAATCGAACGTAGGATACCTGCTGGATTGCGCTGCATAGATACGGGCAAGGATAGCGCTTTTGAAGATCCGCAGAGAGTTCGTTCCTGAATGGGAAAGGTAAGGCCTGTCGTTGTTACCAAAGTGCATGCATGGTCCGCTTTATCGTGTGATTGAAAGGTGCCAAGGACAGATGCTCTGGGCAACTTTACGCAGCCGCATTTTTTTTTACAGTGTGTCGCGCCGTGAAATTTCACGGCACAGAGAGGCATGTACAGTGGTTTTCGATCGACCCCATACTCGTAAGCGCGGTGATTCCAACGCGCAATCGACCCGAGCTTGTAATGAAGGCAGTGTTGAGCACGCTTCATCAGAGCCACACATCGATAGAAGTGATCGTGGTGATCGACGGAGAAGATCAAGCAACGGAAAAGCTCCTGGCCGGGTTTGAGGACGCGCGTCTTCAAGTGATTCCGCTTGCAGTGAACGTGGGCGGATCGGAAGCAAGAAATATTGGAGTCCGGACTGCGAACGGCGAGTGGATTGCGTTTCTTGACGATGATGACGAGTGGTTTCCACACAAGATCGCGATGCAACTGGAAGCTGCCGGGGCTAGCGAAGCGGCTTTCCCCGTCGTGTCTTCACGTTTGACCGTCAGAGCCGGCGCTGGATTTCGCAGGACCACGGCGCCTCTACGAAGCAGGGAAGCCGCTCAGAGAACATCTGTTTTGCCGAAGTGATTTCGTCGACGGGACGTATGCCATGCAGACCTCCACCCTATTCAGGCAGCGGGAGATGATGCTGGCGATTCCTTTTCGTCCGGGTCTGAAGAGGCATCAAGACTGGGACTAGCTGTTGCGCGCATCGCAGCATCCGGGAGTTGGATTTCAAATGATCGCCGAGCCGCTGACCATATTTCGGGTTGAAGATGGGCGGTCGACTGTCGGTCGCGCGATCGACTGGGAGTTTTCATTACAGTGGGCGCGTGAAAATCCCTGAGAGCAACCCCGACGGTAAGGAATTACCTCGCCCGCCGAAAAGAATTGTGGAAACAACCGAGCCTCTTCATCTGCGTTTCAGTGCGGTGGCTCCGTTTGTTCGGACAGGTTTTTCGGTCTTTTAAGTGGAAAGATTGTTCAGCTAGTCGTCGTCGTGGCTGTGGGAATGTGAAAATCGGCTTCATCGATTTTCAAGGTCTTGTGGGA
>Ga0210386_10003830_pt1 | contig 12530 bp, 11 predicted proteins | sample IncBWH32OmetaG_FD_160091 | JGI IMG/M metagenome (GOLD analysis project Ga0210386, IMG submission 160091) | Forest soil microbial communities from Barre Woods Harvard Forest LTER site, Petersham, Massachusetts, United States - Inc-BW-H-32-O ... | reverse complement strand
GGCCCGCTTCCTTGCGGCGCTTGGCGAGAGGCTATGCTCATTCGCGTCAAACGCCGGGGGAAGCGTCATGACCTTGCCAGAGGCCTCGTTTCTTTCAGCGACGATTTCCCGTAGGCGCGCTCTGCGTCTCGGGCTTCAGGACGTCACGCGCTGTGCGAACCCGGCCATGCCGGCCATCTGCTCGCCCGACCCTGGCCCGGCCGGCGAATCGGCGGTCGAGGCGGCGATCAAGACCGCCCAGTCTCAAGGCGACATCGCCTCGATCAGCTACGCGCTGATCTCCTGCGGCAAAGTTTTTGCCGCCAACGCGCACGGAATGGTGAGCCCGAAGGCGACGGCCTCCACTTCGACCCTCTATCAAGCCGCCTCGATCTCAAAAACGCTCGCGGCGGTCGCCGGACTTTCCGCGGTGCAGACCAATGCGAAAGGCTGCACGCTCGACTCCGACGTCACCGCTTTCCAGACGACGTGGAAACTGCCAAGCGAAACGCCGGGCGTCACGTTGCGACGGCTTCTCGGCATGACGGCGGGGGCGAACGTGCATGGCTATCCGGGCTATGCGCAAACCTGCACAAACTCGGCGAATTGCCAGGTTCCGGCGCTTATCGAGATTCTCGACGGCTACCCCGGCAGCCCGGCCGTCAAGATCGACGCGACGCCTGGGGCAGGCTGGGTCTACTCCGGCGGCGGTTACGAGATCGCCGAGTCGCTGATCGGCGACCTGATGGGAACGGATTACGGCGACTTTGTGCAGGCAAAGGTCCTGGCCCCTTTGAACATGACGAGCTCGGCCTGGGGCGTGCCGATGCCGCAAGCTTTCCAGGGCCGGGCGGCTTACGCCTACGCGGAACCTCAGAAGCCAGCTCCGACTCAGTGGCACGCTTATCCGCAGCTTGCCGCAGCGGGTCTCTGGACGACGCCAACCGATATCGCGAAGCTGCTCATCGAAGTCGGCAATGCGGTCGCCAATAACGGGGCGGTCCTGACAACGGCGAGCGCCGTCGCCATGCTCTCCCCGGTCGACAATTTCCAATATGGTCTCGGCGGGGCGATCCGAAACATCGGCCAATCTTCGAGCCTGCTCTTCATGAAGAGCGGCGGCAATTACGGCTTCTCGAACTGGCTTGCCTTCTACCCGGAACTCGGGGGCGGGGAAGGCCTGGTCGCATTCACCAACACCGTCTGGAAGCCAAAGGTCTTTGCGTCGATCTTCGGAGCGGCGGCCGAGGCGATGAACTGGCCGGATTTTCCCGGTCTTGAGGACAGCGGTCCGCCGGTCGGTGGTTAAACGCAGTTCGCGCCGGCTTCCGATGAACCCTTCCCGGGGGGCTCTGGTGCAAATAGCCGGCACCGGAAAGCGTCCCGTGTCTGTCGAGAGACTTCAAGCTTGGAGCACGGCATTCCACACTGCAGGCGCAAGTCGGCCTTGGACACCCGGACGTCCCAGTCCGAATTGTCCCTTGCGGATGCGATGCATCAATTCGATACCGGCGATCGTAATCGCCGCGCTCGCAAAGCCCTTTAAGCCCAGCATCGTGGCGATTCGCTGTTTCACGCCCCGACAGGCCGCGTTCGGCCATCATCTCCACCAAGTCTCGCTGGCTCAGCTTGAAGCGAAGATACCAGCGCACGCGCACAGGATGATGACCTCGCGGTCGAAGTGGCGACCCTCGAACAGTTGCTCGATGCCCATCAGCTTGCCCATGCCCACCCTTCCGGCAGCTCGGCCGACATCATAGCGGGCCAGATCCTGCCGTTTGCACCAGTGCCCTATTGAAAGGCCTCGCTCGCCGCCAAAACTGCAAGCGCCGTCCTAAGCGATCTGCATGCCGTCTTCATAACGCGCATGGGCCGAGCGCATGGTCACCAATTCCTCGGCGGCGGTCGGATGCACGGCGACGGTCGCGTCGAAGTCCGCCTTGGTCGCGCCCATGGTCATCGCGACAGCGACGAGCTGGATCATTTCAGCCGCGCAGTCCGCGAGGATATGCGCGCCGAGGATGCGCTCCGTCGCGCCGTCGACGACAAGCTTCATGATCACGCGCTCGCGGCCGCCGGACACCGTCGCCTTCAGCGGCCGGAAATTGGTCTTGTAGACATGGACCTTCGGGAACCGCTGAAGCGCCTCGCTTTCGGTCAATCCGACGACGCCCAACTCGGGTGTGCCGAACACGGTGCTGGCGATCGTGTCGTAGCGGATGGGCGCCGCGCCCGGGCCGAACAATCGGTCGGCCAGGGTATGCCCCTCACGAATGGCGACCGGAGTGAGGTCGATCCGATGGGTAGCGTCGCCGATGGCGTGGATCGACGGCACGTTGGTGGTCAAATTCTCATCGACCTTCACCGCGCAGTGCGCGGCGCTGAGCTCGACGCCAGCTGGCTCGAGCCCGAGGCCAATGGTGTTGGGCAGACGGCCGGTCGCCATCAGCGCCTGATCGGCTTCGATGACCGCGCCGTCGGACAACGTGACGCGCAACACCCCGTCGCGCCCTTTTTCGATCGACGTCGGCGCGCAGCCAAATCGATGGACAACACCAGCGTCGGTCATTGCGTCGCGCATGCCATCGCGCATGTCGTCGTCGAAACCCCGCAACACATTCGAACCGCGCATGACGAGCGTGACCTGCGAGCCCAAGCGCTGGAACAGCGAAGCGAACTCGATCGCGATATAGCCGCCGCCGACCACGAGAAGGCGGCGCGGAAAGATGGGCAGATCGAAGATCTCGTTCGAGGTGATCGCATACTCAATTCCCTTGACCCCGGTTGGCGTCACGGGGCGCGAGCCGCAGGCGACAAGGATATGGCGCGCGGAGATCTCGCGTCCGTCGGCAAGCCGCACCCGGTGCGGGTCGACGACGGTCGCCCGCTGTTCGACCAACTTGGCGCCGGACCGCGCCAAATTCTCGCGGTAGGCGTCGGACAACCGTCCGATTTCCTTGTCCTTGGCCGCAACGAGGGTCGGCCAGTCGAACGTCGGCTCGCCAACATTCCAACCGAAACCCGCCGCGTCGCGGAAGTCGCCGGCAAAGCGGCTTGCGAAGACGTAGAGCTTCTTCGGCACGCAGCCACGGATGACGCAAGTGCCGCCGATGCGGCTTTCTTCGGCCACCAGCGTCTTCGCGCCATGACCGGCGGCGATGCGCGCCGCCCGTACGCCGCCCGACCCGGCGCCGATCACGAAGAAATCGACGTCGAACGCCATCGCTCATGTTCTCCGCCGCCAGGGCCTTCGGCGATTTGGTCGAATCCCCGAAGGCTCTGGGCTTCTTTGATGTCGCGCGCTTTTCGCGAAAAAACCGGTTCCCGCTTTTTCGCCGCGCGCTCTTGGCCGCGGCGAAACGCGCCTGGCTAGAAATCGATCCCCTTTTTCTTCATTTCGTCGCGGGCGCGCACGAGGATGTCGGTCGAAATCTTTTCGCGCCAGGCGCCGGTGACGTCGCCAAGCTTCTGAAGAAAGATCGGGGTGACCTCGACATATTTCTTGCCGGCGGCGCTATCAAAGAAGGCCGCGACGTCGATGATGTCCTTCTCGGACATTTCCGAGGCGAGCAGTTCCTCCGCCGCGCTGTAAGTCTCTTTCGCGGTCTGATCGAATTCGGGTTGAATCACTTTCAGGGTCGCGCGCAACGAATCCCTGATTTCAGGCCTCGTCCTGGTGACGTTTGTTTCGAGCTCCGCCATCATGCCGGGAACAACGAACGCAATCGACTGCTTGAGGCCGATCGTGTTGAGGATGTCGTCGGCGGCGATGAGGGCCGCCGGCGACGGCGCCGCGGGCGAGGGAGACGTCGCCGCAGGGGGGGCGGGGGCGGGCGCCGCGGGCGGGGTGGTGTCGGCCGCCCTTGCCGACACGCTCAGGGCTGCGAACATGAACAGGGCGAGACGGCCTTTGGGGAATCCGGCGCGGGCGGGCATGAATGACTCCTCGGTGCGATTTCTTGTTTCAGTCCGGGTCGCCAAGGACTTCGACGCCCTCGGCCCCGGCGATGATCGCCGCGTGCGCAAGGCCAATGAAAAGCCCGTGTTCGACGACGCCGGGGATAGGCGACAAAATCTGACTCAATTCTTCGGGCTCGGCGATAGCGCCGAGCGAGCAGTCAAGAATATAGTGTCCGCCGTCGGTGACGAACGGCGAGGACCCTCCGCGCAAGCGGATCGGCCCGGCCAGCCCGAGCTGCGCGAAGGCGCGTTCAATATGCTGCCGGGTCGCCGCGAGGCCGAACGGAACGACCTCAATCGGTAACGGAAATGCGCCAAGCCGCGGGACCAGCTTGATCGAATCGGCGATGACCACCATCCGCTTGGAGGCGGAGGCGACGATCTTCTCGCGCAGCAGCGCCCCGCCGCCGCCCTTGATCAGCCTGAGCTTGGGATCGATCTCGTCGGCGCCGTCGACCGTCAGATCGAGCTCCACCAACTCGTCCAGAGAGGAGAGTGGAATGCCGAGCGCCTTCGCCTGGACCTCGGTCGCCTCGGAGGTGGCGGCGCAGCGAATCTCAAGACCGCCGGCGACGCGCTTCCCCACGAGCTCGACGAAGTGGCGGGCGGTCGAGCCGGTGCCGAGGCCGAGCTTCATGCCGGGCGCCACCAATTCGAGCGCCCGCTCGGCCGCCTCCCGCTTTCCTCGGTCCCGGTCCTCCCCGGCGGTCGTTGCGCTCATTCGATCTCGTTTCCTCGACACGGGCCCGCCGCCTCGCGCGCTTAAAGACGACGAGCGAGACCGTACGCAAATCTGTCAAGAACAGCCGCCGCAAATGGCCGCGCGCGCGGAGGTCAGGAGAAAATCGCTTTACCGGCTGCCGTCAGGGAAGGCAAATCCCCCACGTCGGCGTTCCGCCTCCGAGAGGCTCATCTCCTCGCGGCGTCGAGCACGTCCTCGAACGTGCGCAAGCCGGTGGTCGGCGCGTTGACGAGCACCGCCATATTGCCGGGCTTGTGCTCATTCTTCCACATCTTGGTATGGGCGACCGGGATCTCAGTCCAGGCGAACACTTCCGACATGCAGGGGTCGATCCGCCGGTCGATCACGAACTTGTTGGCCGCCGAGGCCTGCTTGAGATTGGCGAAATGCGAGCCCTGGATGCGCTTCTGCCGCATCCAGACGAAGCGGGCGTCGAACGTGATGTTGAAACCCGTCGTGCCGGCGCAGAACACCACCATGCCGCCGCGCTTCACCACGAAACACGACACCGGGAAGGTCTGCTCGCCGGGGTGTTCGAAAACCGTGTCGACGTCCTTCTTCTCGGTGACGTTCCAGATCGCCTTGCCGAACTTGCGGGCCTCCGCCATGTAGGCGTTGTACTCGGGCGAATTGACCTTCGGCAGTTGGCCCCAGCAATTGTAATCCTTGCGGTTGATGACGCCCTTGGCGCCGAGCGACATCACATACTCGCGCCTGGTTTCATCGGAGATGACGCCGATCGCGTTCGCGCCGGCCGCCGCGCAGAGCTGGACCCCGAACACGCCCAAGCCCCCCGAGGCGCCCCAGACCAGCACGTTGTCGCCGGGCTTCAGCCGGTGCGGCTCATGGCCGAACAGCATCCGATAGGCGGTGGCGAGCGTCAGGGTGTAGGAGGCTGCCTCCTCCCAGGTCACGTGCTTCGGGCGGGCCATCAGTTGCCGGTCCTGCACGCGGCAGAACTGGGCGAACGAGCCGTCGGGCGTCTCATAGCCCCAGATGCGCTGCGAGGCGGAGAACATCGGGTCGCCGCCGTTGCACTCCTCGTCGTCGCCGTCGTCCTGGTTGCAGTGGACCACGACCTCGTCGCCGACCTTCCACCTTTTGACCTTGGAGCCGACCGCCCAGACGACGCCGGACGCGTCGGACCCGGCGATATGATAGGGGCTCTTGTGGACGTCGAGCACCGAGACCGGCTCACCAAGCGCCGCCCAGACGCCATTGTAATTAACCCCGGCTGCCATCACCAAGACCAGCACGTCATGGCTGTCGAGGGTCCACGTCGGCACGACCTCGACCTGCATTGATTGTTCCGGCGGCCCATGCCGATCCTTGCGCACGACCCAGGCGTACATCGAAGCGGGCACGTGACCCAGCGGCGGGATCTCGCCGATCTCGTAGAGATCCTTGTTTTGCGCCGCCGCAAGCTGCTCGGCGGCCATGGGGCGAGTTTTCATGGCTCCCTCGGGGGGCCCGCAGTCAAGCTGGAACTCGAATTGATTCCTCTATTGCGGCGCACAATCAACCATTGCGCTTGAACGCGCGAAAATCAATCCGACTTTTGGCGATTCACCGCGTTTCGCATAGTTTCGATGGAATTTACGCCGCAGCAGGAAATCCCGCGTAAGGAAGACTGATCGGCTCCGGCAAAATTCGGCGGTCGAGGCGGGACAAGGACCTGCGGCGATGTCGAACTGGCCGTTGTTGCAATTCGTTGAGGATCTCGAAGATTTCGATTTCGTCGTGTTCCTGTTAGGCACAGTTGTCGTATTCTTTTCCGCCGGCTTTGCGATAGACTACATTGTTGGGCGTCACGGAATGGGTCCATACTGGAACGCTTTCTACGCGGCGCTTGGCGCCTATGTGGGACTCTGTGTGCGCAATTGGTGGCTTCAACCCTACTCTGCCTACGACCCTTATTTGACGACCCTCGCGGTCGCCGGCGGATTGTTGGCGACGGTTGTGATGGCGAGCGCGGTCGCCAAACGCTGAATCCGGCGCCTCGAGGCCCTTTGTTGGCGCCGAACTGAAGGCGGAATTGCCGGAAGCGCGGCGAATTGCCGTTGGCCCGGGCGAGGGCTCAGGCCTTAAGCGAGACTGTGGCGTCACGCCATCTTTTCTGTAATTGTGCCCTGCACAATTCTTTTTGGCGTGGGCACGGGCGACGCCGGCCGGACGCGCGCCTAAAGCGAGTAAATGATGGCGCAGGCGAACAAACAAACGACGGCGGCGCGCCGCGACAAGCCCTGGATCTTCCGCACCTATGCCGGCCATTCGACCGCACGCGAGTCGAATCGCCTTTACCGGCAGAACCTGGCCAAGGGACAGACTGGGCTGTCGATCGCCTTCGACCTGCCGACCCAGACCGGGTTTGACAGCGATCACATCTTGGCGCGTGGCGAGGTGGGCAAGGTCGGGGTCGCGATCTCGCACATTGGGGACATGCGGGCCTTATTCGAGGACATCCCGCTCGCATCGATGAACACCTCGATGACCATCAACGCGACCGCGCCCTGGCTGATGGCCCTCTACATATCGGTCGCCGACGAGCAGGGCGTGGCCCGCGCCGAGCTCCAGGGGACGACCCAGAACGACATCATCAAGGAATATCTCGCCCGCGGATCCTACGTCTTCCCGCCCGACGCCTCGCTTGGGCTGACCAAGGACATGATCCTGTTCGGCGCACGAGAGACGCCGAAGTGGAACCCGATGAACGTGTGCTCCTATCATCTTCAGGAAGCTGGCGCGACGCCGGTCCAGGAGCTTTCCTACGCGCTCGCCACAGCGATCGCCGTGCTCGATCGGGTCCGCCAATCGGGCGAGGTCGACGAAGCGGAGTTCGCGGAGGTCGTCGGCCGGATTTCGTTCTTCGTCAACGCCGGCATGCGCTTCGTGACCGAACTCGCCAAGATGCGCGCCTTCGTCGAATTATGGGACGAGATCACCCGCGACCGCTTCGGCGTCGCCGATCCATCGAAGCGTCGATTTCGCTACGGCGTCCAAGTCAATTCGCTCGGGCTGACCGAGCAGCAGCCTGAGAACAACGCCTATCGTATCCTCATTGAGATGCTATCGGTGGTCCTATCAAAGACGGCGCGCGCCCGCGCCGTGCAATTGCCGGCGTGGAACGAGGCGCTCGGTCTGCCGCGGCCGTTCGACCAGCAATGGTCGCTGCGCCTGCAGCAGATCATGGCCTATGAAACCGACCTGCTTGAGTTTGGCGACATTTTCGACGGCAGCAAGGAGCTTGAAGCGCTGGTCGCCAGGCTGAAGAGCGAGGCATTGACGGAAATCGCCGCCATCGACGCGATGGGAGGCGCGGTCAAGGCGGTCGAGACCGGCGCGCTCAAAGCGAAGCTCGTCGAATCCAACACGCGGAGACTCGAGGCGATCGAGCGCGGCGAGCAGATCGTGGTCGGCGTAAACGCCTTCACCAATTCCGAGCCCTCGCCGCTGTCGGCCGACGAGAATTCGATCCACGTCCCATCCGCGGCAGCGGAAGCCGAACAAGTGGCCGGGCTCGTGGCGTGGCGAGCGCAGCGCGATGGGCCTCGCGTGCGTGAGGCGCTGCGGGCGCTGCGCGGGGCGGCGGCGAGCGGCGCCAACATCATGCCGGCTTCGATCGAGGCGGCCAAAGCCGGGGCCACGACGGGCGAATGGGGCGACGCGCTCCGGACGGAGTTCGGAGTCTTTCGCGCTCCGACCGGCGTCTCGCCGCGCGCGCGTCAGGAAGCGGCGGACCTCGACCCGCTGCGCAGCGAGGTCGAACGCGTCTCGCTCAAGCTCGGCCGCCGGATCAGATTCCTCGTCGGCAAGCCGGGCCTCGACGGCCATTCCAACGGCGCCGAGCAGATCGCGGCGCGCGCCACGGACGCTGGCATGGACGTCGTCTACGACGGCATCCGGCTCACCCCGGCCGAAATTGTCGAGGCGGCCAAGTCAGGCGTCCACTGCGTCGGCCTGTCGATCCTGTCGGGCTCGCATATTGCCCTCACCGAAGAGGTGCTGAAGCTCTTGCGCGCAGCCGGCCTCGAAAACGTGCCTCTAATCGTTGGCGGCATCGTTCCGCCCGCCGACGCTGAGCGGCTGAAGGCGGCCGGCGTTGCGGCGGTCTATACGCCAAAGGATTTTGAGATCAACGGCATCTTGGGCGCGATCGTCAAGGAGGTCGAGGCGCGGTTCGACGCGGAGCGCATCGTACGGAAGGATCGACAACCCCAAGCGTCAGTGGAGCGCGTTGCCCGCAGCGTAAAAAAGCGCAAGGCGTGACCGGGCGACCGCCTCGACCGCCTTCACCGCGAACGGCAATATCTTATACGGGACGACCTCATCGGGTTCTTTGCTGAGGCCTTCCTCCAAGCCCCGCCTCCACGCCACCCGCAGCTCCGTGTTGATGTGAACGATGTTGATTCCGGCGCCGATCGCCTTGCGCAAATCTTGATCATCGGTTCCTGATCCGCCGTGCAGGGTTATCGGTATCTGCACCGCGCGCTTGATCTCAGCGATTCTTTCGATATCCAGGCGCTTCCTCGCTTGCCCTTGCACCATGCTCTTCAGCATTCCATGCATGTTGCCGACCGCCGGAGCGAGGATGTCTATCCTCGTCGACTCGACGAACTCTTTCGCCTGTTGAGGCGAGGTCAGGCCTTTTGCCAAGTCGGGCGCGGTTTCATGGATCTCAGACCCGGTCCCGATGTCGCCGATCTCACCCTCGACAAGGATCGCAGGATTGATGGCCTTGAGGGCTTCAACGGCCTCTTTCGTCTGGCGGACGTTCTCCTCGAACGGCAGCGCAGACAGGTCGAAGACGACGGAGTCAAAGCCCGCTTTGGCGACATCTAGGGCGTGCGCCAGCGAATGGGTATGGTCCGCGTTGAGGAAGATTGGGTACTCAGATTCCTCTCGCAAGCTCCGCACCAAAGCGGCTATTTGCCGAACGCCGAAAAATTCCCGCTCTCCCTCGGAGGCGCCCACCGCGACCGGTACCTTGAGGTCCCGCCCGGCGGCGACCACCGCCTTCAGCAGAACGAGGTCCGCCACGTTGAAGTGGCCGATCGCCACTCCGTCCTTCGCACTTTGCTCCAGAGCATTTCGCAAAGTTTGCATGCTGAGGCTCCTCCTGGGAATCGCGCGATCTTGCCCCATGGGTTCCTGATGGGGACCAAGTCTACAATGCCTTTGTGACGCCAGGGCGCCAACAGGCGCCCTTGTTGCCAATGGCGACACGCGCGCCCTTGATCCGGCTATCCCGACCCCGAGCGCCGGATCCACTCCTCCTCGTCGACGGTCTCGACGCCCAATTCCCGCGCCTTGGCGAGTTTCGAGCCGGCGCCGGGTCCGGCGACGACGAGGTTGGTCTTGGCCGAGATCGAGCCCGAGACCTTGGCCCCCAGCCGTTCGGCGATCGCCTTGGCTTCGTCGCGGGTCATCCGCTCCAGCGAGCCGGTGAACACGATGGTCTGGCCGGCGAGCGGGTGGCCGGCGGCGATCGCCTCCATCGGTTCGATCGTCACTTGCCTGACGAGCGCGTCGAGCGCCGCCTCGTTGCGCGGCTCGGCGAAGAAGTCGGCGATCGCCTCGGCGACCACTGGGCCGATCCCGCCGATCGCCGAAATCTCCTCGGCGGCGTTTTCTGCTCGCGCGGCTGTGCGCAAGGCCTCCCAGTCGCCGAAATGGCGCGCCAGCCGCCGCGCGTTGGTCTCGCCGACATGGCGAACGCCAAGCGCATAGAGGAAGCGGTTGAGCGGGATCGACCGGCGCGCGTCGATGGCGTTGAACAGGTTGCGCGCCGAAGTCTCGCCGAAGCCTTCCCACTCGCGCAACGGCGGGTGGCCTTGCCCGTCGCGCGCCTTCAGCGTGAAAATATCGGCCGGCGTGCGGACCAGGCCTTCGGTAAAAAAGAGTTCGATCAGCTTTTCGCCCAGTCCCTCGATGTCGAAGGCGTTGCGAGAGACAAAATGCTTCAAGCCTTCGACCGCCTGCGCCGGGCAGATGAGCGTGCCAGTGCAGCGGCGCACGACGTCCTTTTCGCCCGTCTTCTCGTCGATCTCGCGTAAAGCCGCCGAGCCGCAGATCGGACAGGTCTCGGGGAAGACATAGGGTTTCGAATCCGCCGGTCGCTTGTCGAGCACGACCGCGAGGACCTGCGGGATGACGTCGCCCGCGCGCTGCACCACGACGGTGTCGCCGACGCGCACATCTTTGCGCGTGATCTCGTCCTCGTTGTGCAAAGTGGCGTTGGAGACGACGACCCCGCCGACGGTCACGGGCTTCAATTTCGCGAGCGGGGTGAGCGCGCCGGTCCGGCCCACATTGATGCCGATCGCCTCGACGATCGTCGTCGCTCGCTCGGCCGGGAACTTGTGCGCGACCGCCCAGCGCGGCGAGCGCGAGACGAAGCCGAGTCGCTGCTGCAGCGCGAGATCGTTGACCTTGTAGACGACGCCGTCGATGTCGTACCCGAGCGTCGCCCGCTTCTCTTCGATCGAGTGGTACTGCGCCAGCATCTCCGCGGTCGAGCGGCAGAGCTTGGTCAAGGGATTGGTCGGCAGGCCGAAGCGGCGCATCGCCTCGATCGCGCCGAACTGGGTGGAAGCAAACGGCTCGCTGATCTCGCCCCAGGCGTAGGCGAAGAACGCCAGCGGCCGCTCGGCGGTGATGCGCGGATCGAGCTGGCGTAGTGAGCCGGCGGCGAAGTTGCGCGGATTGGCGTAGATCGGCTTGCCGGCGGCGGCCTGGCGCGCGTTGAGCGCGGCAAAGTCGGCGTGGCGCATGTAGACTTCCCCGCGGGCCTCGAAAATCTTGGGCGCGCTTTCGAGCCGCTTGGGGATTGCTTGCACCGTGCGCACGTTGGCGGTCACGTCCTCGCCTTCGTAGCCGTCGCCGCGCGTCGCCGCCTGGATGAGCTCGCCATTCTCGTAGCGCAGGCTGCAAGAGAGGCCGTCGATCTTGGCTTCCGCAACCACATCGAGCGGCGCGCTCTCGCTCAAGGCCAGAAACCGCCGCACGCGGGCGCAGAACTCCTCCACCTCCTCGTCGGCGAAGATATTGCCGAGCGACAGCATCGGCACGCGGTGGCGGACCTTGGCGAATTTCTCCGACGGCGCCGCGCCGACCTTGCGGTTTGCAGAGTCTGCGTCGGCAAGTTTGGGGAACGTCTCTTCGAGCGCTGTGTAACGCCGGCGCAGCGCGTCATATTCGGCGTCGGAAATGATCGGCGCGTCCTCGCCGTGGTAGCGCCTGTCGTGCTCGGCGATCTCGGCCTGAAGGCGCGCGTGCTCGGCTCGCGCCTTGGCGAGGGTGAGCTTGGGCCCTTTCGGCTCGGTCGTCATGGGCGTCAAGTTAGCGCAGGGCGGTTGATGGCGGAAGGCGGAGGCCGGCTTAACCGGCGGCTAACCCGTCTGCCCGATTATTGACGTCGGCGAGACGGCGGTCCGGGGCGACCGTACGTCATGAGATCTCGATCCGCCTGCCCAAAAGCCGAGATCGCCGATGCGCCCCCCGATCGCCATGTTCATCGCTGCGTTTATGCTCGCCGGATGCTGCGTCGGCGGCTATCCCCCTGTTTGGAGCGCCAATGCGCCGCCCCCGTTCGACGCCTTCCACGCAGGCATGAAGCTCGCGGTTGGCATGCCGACGGACGTCGCCATCCTCATCATCGGGTCGGCGCCGGTCTCCGCCGAGGTGAAAAGCTGCGGGATCCTCGCCGGATACGAATGGCCGTGCCAAGTCTTGAAATTCGGCTGCTGCGAGGGCAACCAGCTTCTTGTCTATGTTGCGCCGACGCCTGACGGCCGAGGGGCCGTGAACTCTTGGGGGTTGGCCAAGAGTTGATCCGGGCGGCCGGGCGTTT
>Ga0210386_10003829_pt1 | contig 12532 bp, 12 predicted proteins | sample IncBWH32OmetaG_FD_160091 | JGI IMG/M metagenome (GOLD analysis project Ga0210386, IMG submission 160091) | Forest soil microbial communities from Barre Woods Harvard Forest LTER site, Petersham, Massachusetts, United States - Inc-BW-H-32-O ... | reverse complement strand
CGCCCCGACCAGCTCGGCGATCGGCTTGATCTCCTCGACCATGTCGGTCGTCAAGTAGCGCGAGTTGGTGCGCGGGTAGGTGAGCGCCTTGTGCTCCTCGTAGAGCCGTTGCGCGGCGGCGAGCGTGCGCTTGGCCGAGAAGCCGTAGCGGTTGTTGGCCTCGCGCTGCAGCGTTGTCAGGTCGTAGAGCATCGGCGCTTTCTCGCGCTGCTCTTTCTTCTCGAGCTTCGTGATCGTGCCCGGCCTGCCCTCGCACGCGGCGACGATCGCCGCCGCCTGGACCTCGGTCGCGATCCGCGGCTTGGCGCCCTCGTGGAAGCGCCCCGCGTAGACGCGTTTGCCGTCGGCCTCGAACGTCGCATCGACGAGCCAATACGGCTCGGGCGTGAACGCTTTGATCTCCTCCTCACGCCGCGCGATGATCGCCAGCGTCGGCGTCTGCACGCGTCCGAGCGAGACCGCCCCGTCGAACGAGCTGCGCAGCCTGATCGTCGCCGCGCGCGTCGCGTTCATGCCGACGATCCAATCCGCCTCCGAGCGCGAGCGCGCGGCCTGCTCGAGGCGCTCGAACTCCGACGCGGGACGCAGCTCCTCGAACGCGCTCTTCATCGCGGCGTTCGTCATCGAGTTCAGCCAAAGCCGCCTGACGGGCTTGTCGCCTTTCGCCTTCTCGTACAGGTACGCGAAGATCAGCTCGCCCTCGCGCCCGGCGTCGCACGCGTTGACGACGTCGCCGACGTCGCCGCGCCCGATCTGCTTTGTCACGACCGACATCTGCTTGCGCGAGCGCTCGTCGCGCACGACGAGCTTGAAGCGATCGGGCACGATCGGCAGGTCGTCCATCTTCCAGCGCTTGAACTTCGGGTCGTACTCGTCCGGCTCGGCGAGCTGCACGAGATGGCCGACGGCCCACGTGATCACGTGCTCGGGACCTTCCAGCCAGCCTTCGCCCTTCTGGAACGGGCCCTTCAGCACGCGCGCGAGGTCCTGCCCGACGGAGGGCTTCTCGGCGATCACGAGCGTCTTCGACATGGCGGCAGCGTAGCGGGTAGCAGAAATGCGAACGCGTCGAGCGGCAGGCGGGCGCCGGAGCGGCGCCACGCCGATCGGCGCTACCCGCCGATCGGCGCGCGGGGGTTGGCGCCCCAGAAGATCTGCGTTCCAAGCATCCCGATCAGCGTCACGAACACGAGGTTGAGCACCATCGACTTGGCCGTCGCCGTGCCCACGCCGACGGGGCCGCCGCTCGCGGTGTAGCCGTAATAACACGCGACGAGCACGATCGCCGTCGCCATGAACATGCCCTTGATCAAGCTGAACAGCAGGTCGGGCGGATTCTGAAACTGCCAGAACAGCAGCAGGTAGCCGCCCGAGGAGACGAACCCGAGCTGCTCGACGACGCCGAGGAACGAGCCGAGGAACGCGATGCCGATCGCCGCCAGGTACATGAACGGCAACACGATCCACGCGGCGAGCAGGCGCGTCGCGCAGAGGAACACCATCGAGTCGACGCCCATCACCTCGAGCGCGTCGATCTCCTCCGAGATCCGCATCGCGCCGAGCTCGGCGACGATCCCCGTGCCGACCTTCGCCGCCATCATGTAGCCGAACGCATACGGGACCGCCTCGCGCAGGTCGCACCACGCGGAGAACACGCCCGAGTACGCCGGCGTGCCGGTCGAGAGCGTGAAGTACGCGCCGCCGATCCCGCAGACGCCGAGCCCCATCAGGAAGACGAGCGCCCAGATCACGACGGTCGAGCCGACGATCAGGATCCCGGCCTGGCGCAGCGTCTCGCCGAAGAAGCGAAACACGCGCAGGCCCCACACGTCCGCGAAGATCCGACCCGCGAAGCGCGCGATCTCGCCCGTGTTTTCGAGCCATTCGCGCGGTGTCGCTTCGTATTCGTTCACCGGTCCGCTCCGCCTCGGCTCACTTGATGACCAGGATCTGCGGATGCGTCGCGAGCAGCGTCTGCGTGAACACGTAGTTCATCGCGCCGAAGCCGAGGAACGAGATGACGACCGCCTCGTTGACCGCGCGCCCGACGCCCTCGGCGCCGCCGGAGGCCGTCATGCCCTTGTAGCAGCAAACGATCGCGATGATCGCGCCGAAGCACGTCGTCTTCAGCACCGAGCCCCACAGGTCGGTCGTCGACGCGTTCGCGAACAGCGTCCCCCAGAACGGCCCGAGCGGCTGGCCGTTGACGAGCTCGGCCGCGATGCCGCCGAAGATGCCGAACAGCAGCGAGTAGATGTCGAACAGGCCGGTCACGACCATCAGCGCGAGGAAGCGCGGCACGACGAGGTTCTTGACCGGGTCGACGCCGAGCACCTGCAGCGCGTCCAGCTCCTCGCGCACCTTGCGCGCGCCGAGGTCGGCCGTGATCGCCGTGCCGGCGACGCCGGCGACGACGGTCGCGGTGATCAGCGGGCCGATTTCACGGATCGCCGCGAGCACGAAGAAGCCGCCGAGGCGGTCGAGCGCGCCGAACAGCGTCAAGAAGTTCGCGGCCTGCAGCCCCGGGGCGCCGTAGCTGATCGCGACGGTCGTGATCAGCAGTGGGAACCAGACGAGCCGCAGCGCGAACAGGAACTGCGAGACGAGCTCGCCGCCGTACGGGTAGGGCGGGCGCACCGCCGAGGAGATCGTCCGACCGGTCAGCAGGACCATGTCGCCGAATTCCTCAAGCACGCCGCGGCCCGACGCGAACACGCCGCGCGCCGGGTCGAGCAGCCCCTGTGCCTCCTCCGACATTGTGCGAGTGTACTAGTTGACTAGCACATTAGGCAACGACGTTTTCTACCGGTACCTTGCTTAGAGGCATGTCACGACCAACTGACAACGTGCGCTCGGGCGCGATCGCGGTCGACCGCAAGGCCGACGTGCCGGTCGGCGTGCAGCTCGGCTGGGCGATCTGCGCGCAGATCCGCGACGGCCGCCTGACGCCCGGCCAGCAGCTGCCGACGTTGCGTGAGATGGCCGTCGCGACGGGGCTGAACGTCAACACCGTCCGTGCCGTGTATCGACGGTTGGAGCAGAAGGGGCTGATCGACAGCCAGCAGGGCAGCGGGACGTTCGTCGCGACGGCGCCGCGTCACGCAGCCGCGCTCGCCTCGATCGCCGCGAACGCGGCGCACGAAGCGCGCGAGACCGGCCTCGACCCGCGCGACGTCGCCGCCGCGCTGTACGTCGCGCCCGGCGACGCGACCGCTGCACGACGCGCGCCTGCCGACGTGCCCGTCGAGAGCTCCGAGGCCGTGCGCCGGCGCGCGCTGCGCGATCAGATCGCGACGCTCGAGCGGACGGTCGCCGAGCTCGAAGCCGAGCACCCGGGCGTCGCTCCCGCACCGGCCCGCGCGCGTCGCGGGATCGGCCCAACGCTGCTGACGGTCGACGAGCTCGCGCAGGTCAGGGCCACGCTGATCCGGCGCCTGACCCTCGTGCAGGCCGCGATCGACGGGCACGTCGAAGAACAGCGCGCGAGCGCTCGAAGCAAGGCGCCCGCACGCAAGCCCGCCGAGGCCAAGTCGCAGACGGCGAGCGGTCGAGCGCGCGCCGCGAAGCCGCGAGCGACGACGCGGCCTGCGCCGGCCGGCGGCTGAGCCTTACAAAAGCGAGCAGACGTACCAGGCGGCCGACGCGAGCACGGCGACGTACACGTTGATCACGACGACGCCCTCGAGCGAGGTGAGCTGCGGGACACGCCGTGCGCCCGGCGACTCCGGCGGCGCGCAGAGGCGGCGGATCCAGGTCACTTCCACTTCGCTGCGCCGCAGCCCGATCAGCGCGTCGTAGAAGTTCGTCAGCCAGGCGAGCAGCAGCAGCATCGCCCCCTCCAGCAGCGCGAGCACGATCAGCACGACGACGATCGCGGCCATACTGAGGTCGTGCGTGCCGACCGCGCGCGAACCGATCCACAGAGCGAGCAGCGGACATCCGGTCCAGACGTTTACCGTCGCCAGCGCCGTCACGCCGGCCAGCGCCGCCCGCTTGAGCACCATTCCCGAAAACTACCTCGATTTGGCCGACGCGACGGCGCGTGACTTCGACTCAGCCGCCGGCGCACCCTTCGGTGCTGACCTGCTCACCGGCCGCCGCCCTCGCCGCGGCGGTGGGCAGCACGTGCGCGACGGTCGCGTTGGCGACGCCGTAGCCGCCGCTTGGACCGCCGCCGACGGTCCCGGCGAAGATCGTGCTCAGCACTTCGCCGGCGGCGTCGACGAGCGGGCCGCCGGAGTTGCCCGGCCGCACGACGCCGCGCAGCGGCGTCAGCAGCCGGTCGATGGGACCGTGCCCGTAGGCGTCGTCGGTCAGCACCGTCTGCGTGCGTCCGATCCGCGCCGAGCGCGCCGTGAACGGACCGTTTTCCGGATAACCGAGAATCGCGCCCGGCGTGCCCGAGGCCGGTTCGCCGACGAGCCGCAGCGGCGGCGGTTCGAGTTCGGGGACACTCAGCACGGCGATGTCGTTCCTCGGGTCGAACACGACCGTCCGCACGGGCAGGCTCGGCGCCTGACCGCCGACCTCGACGGTCGTGTCCTGCTCGCCGGCGACGACGTGCGCGTTGGTCACGACCAACCCCGGACGGGCGACCCAGCCGGAGCCCTCGATCGCGAGCCCGCACGCCGTGCCGAGCACGCGCACGACGCTGCGCGACGCCGCTCGCGCTCCTGGCGTGCGCGCGATCGCCGGCGGCGGCGGCGCGACGTCGGGCGAGGGGCCGGAGATCGACGGCAGCGGGTCCAACCGCGCCAGCGCGTTGAGGATCGGCCCTGACGGCGGCAGCAGAACGTTCAGCTCGCGCAGGATCGCCGAGCGCTGGACGTCGTTGCGCAGCTGCGTCTCGTTCGGCGCCTGCGCGACGACGGCCGCCACGATCCAGACGATGCCGAGCGCGAGCGCCACGCCGAGGACCGCGCCGAGCAGGCCGTCGAGCGCGCCGATCCCCGGCAGCGCGAGCGCGCGCCTGACGCGAAATCCGAGCCCCTCCATCCCGCTCGCGAGGATCGCGCCGGCGAGCAGCGCGCCGACCAGGCCAAACGCCGGCGCGTACGGCGAGGAGGAGCCATGCGCGAGCAACAAAGGAGCCAGCCGAGTTCCGAGGAATGCTCCTATGGCGAAACCGCCGAACGACAGCACGCCGACGATGAAACCTCGCCGAAAGCCGAAAGCGGCGAGGATTGCGGCGAACGCGACGATGATCCAGTCGAGTCCCGTCACCCGCCATGTTCTATCGCTCTCTCACTGAGGAACAATCGGTACGGGTGCGCCGCGCCCGTCCGGTGATCGCGCTCGCGCTCGTCGCGTTCGCGATCGGCGCGATCGTCGGGGCCAACAGCGGGAGCTCGGCCTCGGACGCGCTCGCCGCCCGCTTCGTCGCCGCGTGGTCGCGTGGCGACTACGCGGCGATGTACGCGGACGTCGACCCGACGACGAAGCGATCGCTGACGGCCGACGGCTTCGCCGCCGCATACGCCGAAGCGATGCGCACGGCGACCGCCACGAGCCTGCGCGCGCTCGGCAAGCCGCGCTCGGCGCCCGGAGGGTACGTGTCGGTGCCGATCAGCGTCAGCACGCGGCTGTTCGGCGCGTTGCGGCTGGAGATGCGGCTGCACGTCATCGGCGACGCCGAAGGCGGCGAAGCGATCGCTTGGTCGCCGTCGCTCGCGTTCCCCGGGATGCAGCCCGGCGAGACGCTCACGCGCCAGACCGCGCTGCCGCCGCGCGCGAAGCTGCTCGCGCGCGACGGCTCGGTGCTGGCCGAAGGCAACCCGAGCGAAGCCGGCACGCGCAGCTCGCCGCTTGGAGCGGTCGCGAGCGCGGTGATCGGCGAAGTCGGCCCGATCCCCGGCTCGCGCCGCGCCGCGCTCGAGGCGCAGGGCGTGCCCACGAACGCGATCGTCGGCACGAGCGGGCTCGAGCGCGCGCTCGACGCGCAACTGCGCGGCACGCCCGGCGGCGAGCTGCTCGCCGGCCACCGCGTGCTCGCGAGCGCGCCGCCGCACGCCGCGCACTCCGTGCGCACGACCGTCTCGCCCGCCGTCCAGCAGGCGGCCGTCGCCGCGCTCGGCTCGCAACTCGGCGGCGTCGTCGCGCTCGACCCGTCGAGCGGCCAGATCCTCGCGGTCGCCGGGATCGGCCTGAACAGCGTGCAGCCGCCGGGCTCGACGTTCAAGATGGTCACGTTGACCGGCGTCTTGAGCGCGCACGTCGCGACGCCGGCGACGGTCTTCCCGTACGCGACGTACGCGACGCTCGACGGCGTCAAGCTGAGCAACGCCAACGGCGAGGAATGCGGCGGCTCGCTCGCGCTCGCGTTCGCCGTCTCTTGCAATTCGGTGTTCACGCCGCTCGGCGTCAAGCTCGGCGCGTCGCGGCTGGTCGCGATGGCCGAACGGTTCGGCTTCAACCACGAACCGGGCGTCGAAGGCGCGGCCGAAAGCACGCTGCCCGCCGCGTCGAGCATCCAGGGCGAACTCGACGTCGGCTCGACCGCGATCGGCCAGGGCCAGGTGCAAGCTAGCGCGCTCGAGATGGCGATCGTCGCTGCGAGCATCGCCGACGGCGGACGGCGGCCGCGCCCGACGTTCACGCCCGCGCCGGCGGCGGCCGGCGCCTACGTGACGAGCACCGACGTCGCGCACACGGTGCGCCGCCTGATGATCGAAGTCGTGCGCAAAGGCACCGGCGCCTCGGCGGCGATCCCCGGCGTGACCGTCGCCGGCAAGACGGGCACGGCCGAACTGAAGACCGAGTGCAGCTCCTCGCCGACCGGCGAATCGCAGTCCGGCGAAGCCGCCAAGCACGAAACGGAATCGGGTTCCGGCTGCGCCGGCGCCGCCAACGAAGCGAGCAACACCGACGCGTGGTTCGCGTCCTTCGCGCCGGCGCTCAGCCCACGGATCGCCGTCTGCGTGCTGCTTGTCAAAGACGGCGCCGGCGGCGCCACGGCCGCGCCGGTCGCCCGCGAAGTGCTCGAGGCCGGCCTGAAGGCGAGCCGCTAGACGTCGAGCTCGGCCGAGGCCGTCTGCGCCGCGTCGGTCGGGTCGACGATCTTGAACGTCAGCGGCCGGTTGTCGAGCGAGACGACCGGAATCTTGAACAGCAGCAGCGCCCCCTGCGTGGGGCCGTTGGCCGCGACCGTGTCGAGTTCGGGCACGCGGCCGTTGCCCGGGACCGACCCGGCGTGGTAGGCGAACTGGTTGGTCGGCCCAGGGACGATCGGCGTGTAGATGTTTTCCTGCGTGTCGGTGATCGTGAAGTCGCTCGCCGTCGGCAGCGGCCGCGAGTTGTCGTTGTAGACCTGCACGAACACGCCGAACCACTCCTGGCCGGCTTCGAGCTTGCGCTGTTCGGGCATCAGGCCCTGCAGGTACTGCGCGTCTTCGGTGTCGTACGGGTTCAGCTCGCGTGAGAGCTGAACCTCGTAGACGAGCCGGCCGACGTTCAGGTACGGAGCGTTCTTGCCCGACTCGCCGGCGTACGTGCCGGTGCTCACGCGCGTGTGCGAATCGCCGCATGCTCCGAAGGCGATCGCCGCGAGCACGACGAGCGCGAGGAGCGACAGCTTGCGCAGGCGGGTGAACATGCGACGCGGCAGTCTACCCGGCGGCGACCGTCACGCGACTTCCGCGATCCTCGTCGCGCTCGATGATCGAGCGCAGGCGCCGCATCGCGCGCGCGTTCTTGCGCCGCGTCCAGCCGCGCGCGCCGAACGACTCCATCAGCCGATCCGACAGCGTCGCCGGCCGCGTCTCGAGCGTGAAGCGCACGCGCGTCGAGTTGTGCGTCGCCGGCGCCAGCTCGTAGGTCCCGAGCGTGCGGATCCGGTTGTTCTTGCCCGTGCGACCGACCTCGACGATCCGGTGCGGCCGCTCGACCTCTACGAACGTCACGTCGGCCCAGCTGAAGCGGTTGGCCGGCGCCTTCACGCGAAAGCGCGCCCCCGCCCCGCGCCCGACCGAGTCGATCCGCGTCAGATGCCAGTCGACGAGGTAGTGGTCGGTGAACTCCTCGTGGTTGGCGATGTCCTGCAGGTAGTCGAAGATCTCCTCGCGCGGCGCGGAGATGACTGTCGAGACGGTGATCGGGTCCACGGCGCCCGCCAGTCTAGAGCGGCGCGGCGCAGGGCGCGACAGGGTTACGCCGCTACGCGGCTCGCGCCGTCAACCTGACCGTCTGGCCGTGCTCGGAGTGGCGCACGATCTCGCTCGCAACCGGCGACTCGCGGCGCAGCGTGCGACACAGCTCGCACACGAGACCGCCGCGACGGCCGTCGTACAGGTGGACGTGCTCGCCGGTCAGCGGCGTGCGCCCGCAGTCGGCGCAGCGCTCGCGGTCGGCCTCGAGCGCGCCGAGGCCGCGGCGCAGCAGGTGGCGCTCGAACTGCTCGACGTGGGTCACGGCGGAGGCCATCGGCAAGGACTTCGCCGCGACGGCGCGCGCTCCTTCACGGAAAATGCGGTCATTCGGGAGCTGCCGCGATGGGCAACTTGTTATGATCGCCACGAGCTTTCCCCTCGACGAGCAACACGCGACGAAGAGCACGTGGCTCGTCCACGCGGAGCGCCAATTGAGAAGGGAGCAGATGATGGACCTACTCAGCGACGGGACCCGCGAGAGCTTCATTCCGTCCGGGTCGTTTTATTGTCGACGGTGCGGTTACGTGCTCACGCTGAGCGCCGACGACGCGCTGACCGACTGCCCGAGCTGCGGCGGCAGCGACTTCGCTCGCGCGTCGCTGTTCAGCACGAGCCCGCGATCGGCCGCCGAGGAGACGGCGCGCCACGGCGGCGTTCTCTCCGAGCCGGCGCCGCTCGACCTCGACGCCCAGCTCGCCGCCGCTCGTGCGGCGATCGAGCGCCCCGGCGAGTACCTGTGCTTCGACGACGGCGGCCGCCGGCCGCGGATCGTGCCGCTGACGCGCGAGTGGACGCGGATCGGGCGCAGCCTCGCGGCCGACGTGCGCTTCGACGACCCGACCGTCTCGCGCCGTCATGCGCTGATCGTGCGCCAGCCCGACGGCGTGCGCGTGCTCGACGATCGCAGCCTCAACGGCGTGTTCGTCAACGGCGAGCGGATCGAAGGCAGGCTGCTGCAGGACGGCGACGAGATCATCGTCGGCCGCTACCGCCTCAGCTATCTCGTCATCGCGCCGTAGCGCGTCGCCGTCGCGCCGTAGCTCCGGGGCGCCACGCGACCGCGCGTTGAAGCGCGGACACGTACCATCGACCGATGCCTGACACGATCGCCGTGCTCTCGCAGAAGGGCGGCACCGGCAAGACCACAGCCGTGCGCACGTTGACCGACGCGTTCCGGCGCAGCGGCGTGCGCACGCTCGCAATCGACCTCGATCCGCAAGGCAATCTGTCCGACTACTTCGATCTGCCGCCCGACGTCGAGCCGACGATCGCCGACGTGCTCGCCGGACGCGCGAGCGCCGGCGAGGCGATTCACGAAGACCTGATCCCGGCAAATCTTCTGCTCGCCGAAGCCGAGCTGATGCTCGGCGGCAAGATCGGGCGCGAGCTGACGCTCCGTCGCGCGTTGGCGAAGGCGCCTGAGCGATACGAGCTGATCCTGATCGACTGCCCCCCGTCGCTCGGCCTGCTGACGGTCAACGCGCTTGTCGCGGCCGACCACGCGCTGATCACGGCCGAGGCGCAGTACTTCGCGCTGCAGGGCGTCGAGCAGGCGATCGAGCTCGTCGAGCTGGCGCGCGACGGGCTCAACCCCGAGCTGTCGCTGCTCGGCGTGCTGCTGAACCTCGCCGACATGCGCACGGTCCACTCGCGCGAGGCGCTCGCGTCGCTGAAGGAGCGCTTCGGCGAGCAGGTCTTCGACACGACGATCCGCTCGTCGATCGCCTACGCCGAGTCGGCCGAGCGAGCGCGCTCGATCCTCGATCACCGGCCGGACCTCGGCGGCGACTATCTCGACCTCGCCGCCGAAGTGCTCGAGCGCCTGCCGGCGCTGCGCGCCGCCGGGCCGCGCTTGGCGCAGCTGCGCTAGCTCGACGAGCACCCTCGCCGCTCCGGCGCGCTCGGTCGATCGACCGGCGCGACCGCAGACAATGAAGTTCACGCTATTTGCGAACTCATCGTATGTGAACCCGTCTCAATAGCTTGATTCCGTACGCGTGCCGTGACTATTGTCGGCGCGGTCGGCGTCGGCCGGCTTCTTCTCACGAAATGGGGTCAATCCGATGAGGTTGTGCGTCGGAGAGTCGCACGCGCATACGGGTCCACCGCGCTTCGTTCGCCGTGCCCGATACAGCTTCAGCGCGCAAGCGCCGAGTCGCTGTCTCGTTGCGGTTGTGGTGTGCTTCATCGCCGCCGTGTGCCTCCGTCAGCAGACTGCGCTCGGCGACGGTTTCGGCTCCTTGCAAACCGCGGGCTCCTCGAACGAGAGCGAAAGCCCACTTGCAGTGCCGGGCGTGCAGATCCTCGACGAAGATCAGCAGACTCGCGCCGCCGCCGAAGCACGTAGGACGAGCCCAGCGGCATTGATCGCCCGCCTTACGAGTGAGCATGCCTACGAGCACCTCGCTGCGCCCGCGGCGCAGAAGCTCACCGCAGAACTCCTGCCGCGGCTGATCGACGAACCGGCCGGCGGACCCCCGTCTCTGCCCGTCGGGCAGAGCGCGGTCGCCTTCCCGAGGGACAACCTCGAGGTCGTCGCCCTTCCGTCCGGCGGGCGCCGCGCCGCGGGCAACCGCGCGCTGATCGAAACGCTCGGGCCGATCGCGCTTGCGACCGGCTCGCCGCGCCGCTACGCGCCGATCGACCTGCATCTGCGAGAAACGGGCGGAGCCTTCCGAGCGGTGCGCCCGCTCGTTGACGTGCACGTGCCCAAGCGCCTGCGAGACGGGATCGCCCTGAGCTCCAGCGGCGTCTCGCTCACGCCCGTGGACGCGAGCGGAACGCCGCTCTCGGGCGCCGAAGGCGTAGCGGACGGGCTGGCGATCGACTACGCGAACTCGCTTGCAGACGGCGACTCGCTCGTGAAGCTCACGAGCAGTGGGTTCAGCGCCGAGACGGTGCTCAGGGGCGCCGATTCGCCCACCCGCCTGTACTTCCGACTCGGGCTGCCCGCCGGCGCGCGTGTTCAGAGCGCAGGGCACGGCGCCGGGCTGCGCGTAGTGCAGAGCGGCACGACGATCGCGACGATGTCCGAGCCCGCCGCGCAAGACGCCGAAGGCGCCCCCGTGCCGGTGTCGATGGGCCTCTCGGGCGACATCGCGACGCTCACGCTCGCCCCGTTCGCCGGCCGCTACCGACTGCCGATCGTCGTCGATCCAACGATCGGCGACACCGAGTTCGGCCACAACACCGGCTATCAGCTCTACGAATCGGCCTGGTACTTCCAGCAGAACGGCAGCGCCTTCAAAGCCCCCGCGCATCCCGAAAACGAGCGTTGGGAAGAGACGATCGAAGGCACCCGCAGCCAAGGTCAGTTTGGCCAGCTCACATACACGACCAAAGGCGAATCGCAAATCACCTACGCGGCGATCGAAGGCAACTGGAACGACTCCGGCGCATCGCTGCAGGCGAAGAGGAATCCAAAGATGCCTACCTCTACAACTCAGCGACCGGCTTCTTGACCGAACTGATCGACACCCAGGGCTCAACCAAACTGAAGTTCTCCGCCGAATACGACCTCGAAGGCAGGATCACCGCATCGACGTGGCCGAACGGCATGACGGTGCGCCACGCCTTTGGCGCGGCCGGCGAAGCGACGTCGATCGAATACGTAAAGAGCACCCACTGCAGCGAAAGCTGCACGTGGTTCGCAGACAGCGTGACGCCGTCGATCCACGGCGAAACGCTCTCGCAGTCGAGCACGCTCGCCAAAGAGACCTACGAATACGACAAGGCCTCCCGTCTTCAGAAGGTCGAAGAAGAACAAAGCGCCAAGCCGTGCGTCACGCGCCTGTACGCATACGACGAAGAATCAAACCGCCTGAGCCTGACCACGCGCGAAGGAACGCCAGGCAAATGCGCAAGCGAAGGCGGCAAAGTCCAGTCCCACGCCTATGACGCCGCAAACCGCCTGATCGACCCCGGCGTGAGCTACGAAGCCTTCGGCAACATCACCAAACTGCCCGCCTCAGACGCCGGCGAACACGAAGTCACAAGCACCTACTACGTCGACGGGCAGCTCGAATCAGAGAGCGAAAACGCAAAGACGAGCACCTACGCCTACGACCCGGCGGGTCGCACGCGCGAAACGACCACAGAAGCAAAGACGGTCATAAGCCACTACGCGGGCGCGGGCCAAGCGATCAGCTGGCAGAGCGAAGGCTCCGGCAGCTGGAGCCGCAACATCCCAGGGATCGAAGGCGCGCTGTGCGCGACGCAGAGCTCAGCCGGAACGACCACGCTGCAGCTACACGACTTGCAGGGCAACATCGTGGCGACCGCCGGCGTCAGCGAAGCCGAAACGAAACTGCTGAGCAGCTACAACCCGACGGAGTTCGGCGTGCCTCAGCCGGGGACGAGCGCGCCGAAGTACTCCTGGCTCGGCGCCA
>Ga0210386_10003828_pt1 | contig 12533 bp, 10 predicted proteins | sample IncBWH32OmetaG_FD_160091 | JGI IMG/M metagenome (GOLD analysis project Ga0210386, IMG submission 160091) | Forest soil microbial communities from Barre Woods Harvard Forest LTER site, Petersham, Massachusetts, United States - Inc-BW-H-32-O ... | reverse complement strand
ACACCTGATAGATCTCAAGCAGATTGGGCTGATCGTTCACGATCCGGCCTTCGACCTCCACCCAGGCAAACGACTCATAAGGGAAAATCTGCACGCCAAGGATCAGATCTGCCTGCCATCCGTGTCTGCGCAGGAGCAGGGCCGCCGCGGCAGAGCGTTCCAGTGGCGATGCCTGCCGGAAATAGAAAACACAAGCAAGATCCATCGCCTGACTTAACGCTTCAGTCGACAGACCCCACTTTTTCATCTGCCCGACCTCCCGCTGATGAAGTAAACCATGCAACGTCTTGAAACCACACAGGCGCAGCATCGAATCGACAAAGAGCAACGTGAACCAGCTTTCAATGACGAGTAACTGCATAGAGCCTCACGAACTTGGGGAGACGAGAAACCATCTGTTCCGTCAACGGCATAGAGCCTCCTCCAACTCCGGCATGCACAGGGCACGGTCCATATGGAGGGCGAGCGTGCGTGCGTATACCTGCCGGCGCGGGTCATTCCGCTCTGCGGAGGTAAGCCAGTCACCCCTTCCGTAGAGAGCCGAGACAGCGCCCAACAGAGGCATGTAGGCAAAACCCTCCTCGAACAGCGCTGAATCATACGAAGCAAGCCACACGTCCCGATATTTCAGTTTCAGAACAGAGTTCATGAAATCGCGCATGTCCGCACCCTCCACCCGGTTCAGCAGCAGCAGGTGTTGCAAAGTCACAAGGCAATTGCCGACGTATGCCTCGCTCCAGTCAATGAACTGGCAATGCCCACGGCCGGTGATGATATTGCCGGGATTCATATCGCCATGCACGATCGTCTCGGGGATACCGAGAATCTGTGATCGTTCGCAGATTTCTTCGAAAATGCTCCGGATTTCCTGAATTCGTCTTCTTTCGAGATGAGGGGCTTTCACTGAAGCCCGCAAACCCGCCACTTCTTCGAGATAGTCAAACAGTTCAGGAGCCCGCTTAAGAAGCACATCCATCCCCTGGTCGAAGGCTCCGGCTTCCAGAAGCTCGAGGCCGTGATCCTCAGTCATCATCTGGAGCTCTGCCATACTTTCGACCGCATCTTCAAGCAGTTCAAATGCCCGTCTGGGCTCTTGGGGGATTTCTTGAACCCCTCTGGCCTCCCCTGAGATAAGTACCGCGTTCCACTCCGGTCTCCATGCAATGACATCGGGAACGTAGCCCCCTCCCAATTCCGATAAGAGTTTCGTAACGGCAGGCTCGTGACGATTTGGCTCTCCTGTGGCTTTCAGCCAGTAATCCCAGCCGCCTGTCATCGGAAAATGCACTAGGGCAAAGGCACCGCCCGCATTGTATTGCTCGATCTCGTTCCTCGATGTGACCTTCCTGTCTGTCACTGATTCGACCCAGCGGATGGCGTGATCGATCCAGCCGATGTGGGAAAATGGGTCCTTCGTCTTCCCATTCAGCAACAATGCGAGATCGGCATACTCTCTTTCCGACAGTTCGGAAGGCAAGAGTTGACTCGCCACGATCGCCTTGAAATCTGAACTTGTAACTGGCATAAGCGATTCTGCAATGACACAGGAGGCAGAACTGCGGTGTGCCATAACGATATCCAGGATCATCACGCGCACTCCCCATGTAGCCTGAATTTCCTTTCGCAATTGCTGCGCCGGACGCAACCACCGAGGAATTTGAACACGTGGCAGACGATAACCGTCAGCAGTGTCCAATGCCAGCAGGCCATAGGACGTGGGATCTACGAGCACGACCCGGAACTCAAATGTTTCGGGAATTGTTGGTGCTTCTGCCATGTGACCTCCGCATCAATGAGCGAGGAGTTGTCGATCCTTCAAAGCCTGAACGAACTGCCGCACGTCGTGCTCCACCGTCTCCACTTGCTTGCCGCTCTCACGGGCTAACTCTAGCGCGATCGTGACCGGGTCCTCTCCGCGCTCCAACGCCTGCCACACGAATGCTCCGGTAGTATTGAGCGTCAAGATTGTTCCCGTCGTGGAATCCAGAATGGCTGCGCCGTCCTGATTCACAATTGCCCGTAGGTGCGCGCGTTCTGTTCTCATGAATATTCCTCTGCTTCGTTTCGCGTGGGACAACCATCGCCGGTGAACAGAGCTTACCCCGGGATAGCGGATGCGCAAGAGACAATCCCCATTTTGGCCAAACTTACTTACACTCGCTGGAGTTACACGACTTGGATAACTTTTATGCTCGACATTTGGGTGCAGGAGTCCGGCGCCTTGGTCGGGTCTCCAGTGTGTTCACCGAAGACGGTTCGCTATACCGGCACGGCAACGCGTGCAACACGACGCAGAGAAGGAAACTCATCGGCACAGAAAGCAACCTTCACTCCACCGCTGTCGTTGTTGGAAAGCAGGGCATATTGATCGCCCTCTCGTTCCAAAAATCCGCAAAAGGTTTGCAGTCCTCTGCGAAGGACGTAGAGCGGGCTCGACCACCCAAGCTTTCTTCCATCACTCCGCGGATCGGGAATCTTCGGAATCTTCTCAAGCAGCATCCAGGAGCCAGAGCCAATCGTTGGATCGAGACCGCCAACTGCACTATCTTCGCCCAGTCGTAAAATTCGGTCATCCCATTGCCGCAATTGAGAAAACTTCACGGACAGCAACGGCGGCCATTCAATAAACTCGTGACGTCGCGCATTCCAAACGTCGCCCGGTGTGGGCGGATCGGGAATCCGATGCAGAAGCAGTGCATCTTCAAGCCGACTCGCGTTGAGAAGCGACTCAAGGGAGAATCGGCCCTTGTCTGAAAACCACGAACCCCCTGTTCGAAGCGAATCTGTATAGCGCGCCACATTGGCGATCGTCAGATGAATGAGCGCATTGACATGGGGCTCGGATGAAGTGCGACCGCGATAGCGTCGTTCCGTCCGACCACTCAATTTCGCATTCAATTCAGCTTTCAGGAAATTGCGAATGAACCCCTCTTCCTCTTTTGGCCTCTTAAAGCGCTTGTGCTTGGTTGCTAGTAATCTGGCCCGAGTCCGATGCTCCCACGGCAGGATCAAATCTGCGCAGGTTTGACACTCCGGCAACAAATATCGGAAAGGATATTCCGGAACTGGAAGACTGATGGCAAACATCCGGATGCGTCCGGCAATCCGCACAGCTCCAGGGTAGGCGAACTCTTCGCGGCCCAGATAGACTCTCCCCGAACTGAACAACCTCAGCTTGCCACGTGTTACGACACAATGGCTGCATCGGTATCCGTTGCCAAACTGAAGCAGATAGATGCCGCGCGGATTCGGCCGCAGTGCTTCTTCCTTACTGACTGGCTCAACCAGCGCCATGGCTCCGGGAGGAATGCTGGACCCAAGGCTGTCTTCCGTCCCGACGTGGACGTAGAACGCACCCGGTTGTTCCCAACCTTTCTCCTCTAACGCTCGTATCGGAATATCGGTTTGCCACTCCAGAACGAGCTCCCGCAGCAGCGCATCGACGCGAAACGCTTCGTTGGGAGCAAGGCGCAATGGCAAATCAATGAACAGGTCACGCTCGAATGGATAGGACTCGAAGATGTGGGTACGGCTGCCATTCAACCTCAGGTCGTACTCCTGAATCCCGCCAAGGTTGTAACCAAACAGCTTGTGCGCTCCTTCCAGGGTCAAGCTACATGTCTCTGCGACCTCCAGAAGCGTCTTGAGGGTAGGGTGTTCGTTGGTGCGCGGCAGGTTCGACAAAAGGTCTCTGGCTGCCGCTTCGCGGCGTTCATAGACCCGAAGTTCGCGCTCGTTTGAGGGGTTGACCCGTCGATGCAAATCATACATGTGAGCCAAGGCGCCAATGATCTCAGTACGCAGCACCGGCCTGTATAGCACGAGGTATTCTCCTCAAAAGGGTCTCAACACGGAAGCCGCGATCGCAGAGAAGGAAAAATACGGTACAGCTTACCGGACAAATCTTTGTCGTCCTGGCTTCAACATAACTCGCAGTAGTACCACACACCGACACTCATGAGTAAATCGTATCGGCATGTTTAGTGACGCTGCGCCGATATCAGAGGACGCGAGCTTCTTAGCTGTAACAATCTCAAATCTTTGCTCTCAGCCGAGGTGAATGCCGAGTTAACAATTCCTCTAAAAACAACAGTACGCTCAAACCCTTTGAACCAAGTCTGCCTTGTCCCATGTGCGCCTGCAAGAAACAGAAGGTCGTAGGATGTGACAAAATGGGTGATTCATGGCGCAGACCATCCTCACGAAAATAGTCCCGCAACAAACCCAAAAGGTAAGGCGGTGGGTTCCTCGATGCCTCAATGCTTCACATGGAATGTCGGGGTTGTCTTCCGCCTTGCTCTTGCGCCGATCGTAGAGACGCGTCGTCGAGACATTCGCGTGGCCCAGCCATTCCTGCACCTTCGCGATGTACGCTTCATGTGAGAGGGCATTGGTCGCGGCCGTCGGGCGCAACGAATGCACGCACAGGCCTGCCACTTCGACATCGATGCCCGTGGCGCGTCCGTGCTTTTGCACGATCTTACGATAGGTCGAGCCGGGATCGAGAGGCTTTTCGAGAATGCCGATGCGGTTGTCTCTCACAGGACCGAAGAGGGGGCATCAAGCTGCTCACCGTGTGAGCGATTACGAGGTATTCACCAATGAGCAGACTTTGAGGAAGGAAGATCAGACTTAATCGGAGACCGCCGACTCCCACTTCTCGAGTAGCAAGTTCGCAAGCAAAATCGCTTGAACACGGATTTCGGCTACTGCAGTTGTTTCCCAAAGGGATGCTTTTTTAACTGGGCCAAAGGCGTAAACACTGTCCGGCAGTATCCCGGAACTTGTGAACACGCATCCGTTGGCAGTCGTTTCGATTCCCAAGTCTAGAGCGTCGAGCCGCACCAAGCTGTCTCTCAACATCTGAGCAATTAGCGTTTCTTGCGATCGAGGAGTTACATCGCGCGTTGAGCGACAACGGGATCTGAGTCACGTACCGCGTTTCGAATAGTAGGTAGAGCCAAGTCATCCGGAGTGTTTACCAGCGTCGCGAGATCTCGCAGCGATAATATTTCGAAATGAATGAGAAATTCCTTGTTCTAAAATTCCCTTTTCGATATTGTGAAAGCCATTGTAAGTTTTGACTGTCTCGGAGGCCCCCAACCGTGCAACTTAGAGCGTTTTCACAACGCCCTTACTGTGTTCTTTGTCACAACACTCAAATCAGCAAGCTTATTCGCTTATTTGTTATCCTCATAATTACGAGTGTATCTTTTCCGATCTTCGCGCAAAACCCTGTCACAACGGTAGATGATACAACTGCGACGCCTACCTTCGGCATTGGGCACAACTATATTCAGAGCTTGAATGAGACGGTAAATCCAGCCAATGGCTCCGTCAGTGTGAGAATCGCGGCTCCCACTCCTGTCGAGCGGGGCCTCAACATGCCTCTTTATGCCTATATATACGACACGAATGGCCAATTTCAGCTAGTGCCAGGATTCACCACTGGCACCGGAGACCAGCCCTATAAGCAGCTACTTCATTCTGTAACTGTTAAGGGTGTCGGCTATTCTTCGTCCGGGGGAAGCACATTAACAGGTGCTACCCAGAACACCGGAGCGCCGGGAACTCTAAGTTTTCAGCGGGTTAGTTTGACGGCATCCGTCTCGACAGAGTGCGTTTATACCACTGATTATGTGTATACCGACAACGCAGGCGGACGGCATTCGCTGGGCATGTTATATATGGCCCCTGCCTACAATAGTTCTACCTCCTGCGGCTACTTTGGCATCAGCGATCCCGGCCGGCACACGGGTGGTGATGGAATCATTTTTGGAGTTATAGATACAACTGGAGGTACCGGGGATGCGTATGTCTACGATACGCACGGGAATCAGCTAAACCCGGACTACAAAGTAGAAGACACGAATGGGAACTATTTAAATGGAAGCGGGCGTGACTACGCGGGCTCCTATGCTTCAAGTAACCTTGGCGTTTTCCCAACTTCTCTAACGGTGCCTGGCTTGGGTAAAGCATATAGTTACTCCTATCCGACGGCCTCCTCCTCCTCGCAAACACTTCCGTTTGCCTTAAACCCAGTGGGCGCCTCCTCAAATTCCAGCGAGTGTCCAACATTCACAAACGGAACGATCGCCTCGTCGGGCAATACCGTGATCTCTCTTCCGAACAGCCAGACGTATACGGTTACATTTGATCCCACCTACGGCCTGATTAAGGAAATTACCTATCCTACCGGAGCAACGGTCAGCTACACATGGATGAATAATTCCCAGGCAGAGTCCATTACCATCGCCAACACGCAGAGTGATGCGTGCGCCTACACCTATGACTGGCCTGCAGTGCAGAGCCGGATCGTAAGCTATGACGGCGTTCATCCTGCGTTGGAGCAGGACTTCTCCTATCAAACCGTCTGGGGGCAATCCGGATGGACTTCCAAGACCACTACTGTAACGACCAAGGATCTGCTTACCAGTGGGACACCGTCATTTAAGACAACTTATACTTACCTCCCGGCCAGCAATAGCTACCAACCATTCAGCTCAGATGGGGTGGTAAATGGGGGCCCTGTCCCGGTTGAGAACACCATCACATATCAAGACACTTCGGGATCTGTACTGCAAACCGTGACCAAGGTGTGGGCGACACCCAATCAATTGACCGCAGAATGCACGACCTTGATGCCCAATGGTCAGACCAGCGGGGACTTTTATCAGTATGCACCGATCACCCTCCTGATGACTGATAAAGCCGAATACGACTATGGTGCCGTTTCCAGTTCTTGTCAGCGTCCTTCCTCCTCCACGCCTATTCGGGAGACGATCACCGCCTATCAGACTTTTGCAAACTCACCGACGGTTCCTGCGACTGCCACGATTATGGATCGACCGTCGAGCGTGAAGGTGTCTGGAAACGGAGCGCCGCTTTCCGAGACGGATTACGCCTATGACCAGAATGCCATTGCCGGAGTATCCCCAGCTGCTATCGCTCACGATGAGACGAATTACGGGGCCAGCTCAACTTCGCCGCGAGGAAACCTGACCAGCGCTACACAAGTCTGTTCACCGAGTTGCACCAATCCTGTAACGCATTATAGTTATGACGAGACCGGGCAGATCGTTTCGGTGACCGATCCAAATAGTAACCCACCGACAACTTACTCCTATACAGACACCTATGCCGGCGGAGACGGATCACCCAGCGGCAATACCAATACCTATGTAACCAAGATCACGCGTCCAGCCACCAATGGGGTTGCTCATATTCAGAGCTATTCATACGGCTTCGATGATGGAAAGATGCGATCGTCGGTCGACGAAAATAGCAATACGACACACTTTTGTTATTTCACCTCCGGATGCGGAGGAACTACCAACGATCCGTGGGCACGGCTGACGGAGGTCGAGTATCCAGATGGGGGCAGCACCATCGTCACATACAGCGATGCAGGACCGAAGCCGTATACAACCACGTCGATAGCGATGAACAGCAGCACCTCAAAGACGACCAAGACAACGATGGACGCCTATGGCCATACCATTCAGACGCAGCTCACGTCGGATCCCTCGGGCACAGACAACACCGATACAACATACGACGGCTTGGGACGCGTTTACACCGTATCGAATCCGTACCGCACCCCGTCCGATCCTACCTACGGTCTTACCACCTACGGCTACGACGCACTGAACCGGAAAACGAGCATCGCGTATCCGGACAGCAGCAGCGAGACCTGGAATTACAGCTCCAATTGCGTTACGGAAACAGATGAAGTCGGAAACCAATCGCAGCGCTGCAACGATGGGTTAGGGCGATTAACCAAAGTGCTTGAACCCAATAGCACGAGCCAAACTCCGTCTGTGGAGACCGATTACACCTATGATGCCATGAATAATCTCACACGGGTAAACCAGCATGGACTCATTCGCAACTTTAGCTACGATAGTCTTTCCAGGCTTCTCACAGCCAGCAACCCAGAATCCGGCACGGTCTGTTACGGAATCTCGAGCGGATCGAGTTGCTTGAATGGTTACGATGCAAATAGCAATCTTATAACTAAAACCGATGCTCGCGGCATTCAAACGACCTATACATACGACGCCCTGAACCGTCTCACCGGAAAGACGTACAGCGTTGGAACCACGCCGGGCGCCTATTATCAATATGACCAATCGAGTGCCGGCTTCGGCGCTGGCGGCAGCGGCTTTGCCGTCACCAATGGGATAGGACGTCTGACCAGTGAGTGGGTTGGGACTTTGAGCAGCTATACCTGGGCATCGTTCCGTTCCTACGATGCCATGGGACGCACCCTGATTTACCGATTCTATTGGAACGGGGGCCCTGGGGCGCCAATGGTCCGGCGTGGGTTCGATCTGGCCGGCAATGTGCTGTGGTGGGACAATGGATCAGGCCGCCAGTTTTCCACCACCTATGATGCGGCGGGACGCGCCATCAGTATGACTACCAACCCAGCTGGGGAAGCAGCGGATGCCACGCTTGTGTCCAATGTGACGTACGGGCCGGTCGGCGAGTCCGTTACGGAGCTTGGCAACGGATCAGAAGCACGGTTCACATACGACAATCGAATGAGGGTGAGTACCTATCGGCTGGCTGTGTCGCCGGGCTCTTACACTTATTTAGATTCGTGGGGTGCCAGCTACGATAAACACAGCAACCTCCTCACCGGCGGCGATTCCAACTACGAGGGTGCAGGCACCTACACCTATGACAGCCTGAATCGTCTGAGCACCGTGGTTTCCACGTTGGGGCAGAGCTGTCAGTATGTATATGATGCTTTTGGCAACCGCACCAGCGAGGCGCCTTACCAGTCCGGCACCTGTTTCAATTCGAGCTACACCTTCAGCGGGAACCGGATCTCGACGCCGGGATATCAGTACGATGCGGCGGGCAATCTCATCTCCGACGGTACGTATGCGTATGGCTATGATGGCGAGAACCGTCTGATCTCTGTACAGGGCACTGGCACGAATCTCACTTACCAGTACGGTCCGGAAGGGACTCGCACGACCAAGACGTTCAATGGGGTAACTACGGAACTCGGATACGATGAGAACGGAAGATTCTTGTGGACAAATTATGGCTATGGCAAGGGGACGCCGGATGATGTGTATTTCAACGGACGGCATTTCGGTTACGTGGTTGTCAACTCAGATGGTTCGCTAAATAGCGTTACGTATTCGTCGGTCAATTGGTTAGGGACGGAGTTGGCCCGTTTCGGTGCAACCCAGAATGTAGTCGGCAGGTTCGGAAGCCTTCCCTTTGGAGACAATCAGACCGTTCTCGCTGGCACAGACAATGACACACTTCACTTCACCGGCAAAGAACGTGATACCGAATCAGGCAACGACTACTTCGAGGCCAGATACTACGCAAGTAGCATGGGCCGGTTCATGAGCCCGGACTGGAGCGCAATGCCGGTCGGGATTCCGTATGCGGATATTCAGAATCCCCAGTCCCTCAACCTGTACGGTTATGTGCTGAACAACCCTCTGAGGAACCATGATCCAGATGGGCACGTTTGGACATGCGGGCAACAGAGCATGGGCACGAATGCGAACGGCAATGTTACCGTCAATGCAAATTGCCACGATGAGCCTGATTGGTGGGATTTGCCGGGCTGGGCTTTTACAGGTTTCGCAAACATGGCGTACGGCAATCCTAAACAGGGATTGAAGCAAATGGCCTATGCTTACTCGATTGGCGTCCCACTCGCGGGTGTTGGCGTTGGCTTAAACGCTGCGAGCGGGTTAACCACTCTAGGGCTGGGTATCGCCACAGCGGAAACAACCGTTCAAGGACTGTATGGCGCGGTCAGTGTAGCAGCGCTCCAGGAAGCAGCTTCTTCGGGTGGAGAGACCATAACTGTTGTGACAAATCTCGATTCTGCTCCGGTCGCAGGCAGAGCGCTCTCAGTGGCTACCGGAGACGGAGCGGAAGCACTCGCCAATCAGGCATCGGGAAGTACCCAGTTCGTAGCGCAAATACCGAAGGCCTTGGTAAATCTGATGGAGCAAACGGGGCTTGCAACAAGGTCCTTTACCGCGATGGGTGATGCAACAGCACAAGAGATTCGATTCATGCCCCAAGCCACTCAGTTCATTACGCAGTTTTTCAAATAGATCAACTTCCGATGCGCACTTGGAGGGGCAATGACATTCTGCTGTGATGCTTTTAAGGCCAATTTCGAGATGGCGGGGACTCGCGGGTTTGGGGTTTTTTCCGTCAAGCTCGATAAGAACGGAGTAGCCTTTATCGTTCAGAATCGAGCAATGGAGTCGGGTGCAGATGCTCCCGTAACCAGTTCACCCTTGTCTCTCATATCGGAAATGCACATCCGTTTTTGTCCCTGGTGCGGGAAGGAACTGGATCGGTTCTATGGAGCGAACCCGGCAATTATGAGACCCGATCTCAAACTCCGCTGAGTGGAATTCACTTAGGATAGAGGTGCCCACATCTATGACGCTCGCACGGGTGGACAGTTTGACGATCAGCGGATGTGGTCTGCTCCCCTGAATCCGCATACGAGTACGTAACGTATTGAATTTCAACGTTGGACTGTTTTCCCAGCAAGCAGGCATGACGCTCGACCAAACGTTGCAGACTGCAGGCAATTTCGCAAAACGCTTCTCTCGAAAAATGATGTGCTAGCAAACCGTCTCTTCGGGGGCGGCCTTGCTGCGTCTGGGCGTCGTCCGTGGGCTGTCCTCTGGCCTCAGTGCCGCCAGGAGCAAAAGACGCGCTCCCTGTGGCAGCAGGTTGAGGGTGACACGTCACCCCAGAACGTTGCGAGGTACTCGAACGTACTTCCCGCGCCCCAGGGGGCACTCGGCAATGCAGATTGCACACCCCGACGCTTCAGCGGAGTATGGGATGCACTTATCAAAGGTCACATAAGATGTATAGCTGTCTGAGTCGAAGTTACAGAGGAAAGTTATCAGGACTTTTCTCTACACTTATTTTGTAATTATGTGTACAGTAAAGAACTTCTTGACACGAAAAGTAATAAGAGGGAGTATTTAAGCGCAACGCTTGCCTGTTAGAGCAGACAAGCGTTGCTAACCCAACTGCCTATGAAGGAGGCAATCGTGGCTATTTCCTACGTTAACAATTCTGCGACATCCGCTCAACAAGAGTGTATAGATTTTTTACACACGCCCGCGCATCGTGCTGTTGAAGTCATGATGCAAATGTCTCGTGTTCTGCCCGAATACTTCGACATGGATGTCTACTTGGACATCTGCACTGATCTGAAGCATTCCCCAGCATTCCGCGAGTTTTCAAAAGAGGAAGGTATCGATCACCTTACTGCCGCGAAGCTTTTGCTGGCGGGCAAGTTTTATTTTCAGTTTTTGGAGCAGGATGCGGAGGTGTCGAAATGAAAGTCATTTCAGAGCGTTGTTCCGCACCCGACTGCAATAACAAAGGGACCACAGTTTACGCCGGCGAGGACTTCGGCATCGGCCGGGTGCGCAGCCAGTGGTTCAAGACGTTTTGTGCTACCCACGAGTCGGAAAGCGAAGGCTATCTCGGCGTACCGCGACAGCGCGCAGAAGCGATCCTCGACTACGTGCGCAAGCATCCGCGTGATTCATCCTGGCCTTACGCAATCCAGGTGTTCGCGTTTGGCGCCGTGGCGTATATACAGCCGCAGGGTTGGGAGACGCAGACATCGCGTGACCGCCGCGGCGACAACCGGACCGTGTACTGCGCGATCTGCGAGGAAGATGCCGAGTTCAAACTGGCCGTGAAGCAGGGATGGGCATTCCCCGTGTGGACGGTTGGCGACCAGGTGGCGACGGAGGAGATCTGTCCTTGCTGCATTGTGAAGCACGTCAGCACGTTGCTACGCGCCCACGTAAACGCTCTGGCCATGGCAAGGGAACGTCTGTCGGCACTCGGATTCCGGACCACGGAAGAAGCAAAACAATGGGCCCGCGCTAATCGCGATGTAGATGTTTGGGATGCAGCGTTGGATGATTTCAACGCGCTGCGGTACACATTCGCGCCCTGGTGCGCTTCAATAGCGTGCGCGGCGTAAAGGCCTAAGGAACTCAGAAAGGATTAGGGAATATGAAAGCACGTGTAGCGCCATCTGGCCTTGAGAGACCGATGACAGCCGTACAGGCCGGTGATTATCTGCAGATTCACCCAAAGACGCTGGTGAGGCTGGCGCGTCAAGGTAAGGTCCCAGGCAAGAAAATAGGCAGTTGCTGGCGTTTCCTTCCTTCTGTTCTGGATGCGTTCCAGCGAGACGTCGATCCTAAGAAGTGATTTGGGATCACACAGGTCACGAGCGGCTAACTCAAGCGCCAGCCTTCTCAGGAGGGCTGGCGCGACCTGTTTATTTGTTTGTTGTATCCCCTTCCTCGAGCCGTCTTATTACTGCTATGCTGTCAGGCACTCCCCCAGATCGGAGCGAAACACCCATGCCAAATGAGCCGCCTCGCTTTGGCTCTGTACTATTGGCCGTGACGTCTGGTTTGCTTGCCGTTGTCTTTATCGTCACAGCTGGGATCTACTTCGTTGAACATCTCTATCCGAAGTCACAGCTC
>Ga0210386_10003827_pt1 | contig 12533 bp, 8 predicted proteins | sample IncBWH32OmetaG_FD_160091 | JGI IMG/M metagenome (GOLD analysis project Ga0210386, IMG submission 160091) | Forest soil microbial communities from Barre Woods Harvard Forest LTER site, Petersham, Massachusetts, United States - Inc-BW-H-32-O ... | reverse complement strand
CGCCATCTGTATAACCTGCCCTTCTCGCCAGCGTTGTACGCACGATCGATTTGGCGTACCTGATAAGGCTTGCGGATAAAGCTGTTAGATTTTGCGTTAGCCGTAGGGGCACGGCATGCCGTGCCCCTACGATTTTTGCGAAATCATCAAGCCGAAACCACTATGCCGAAACCGCTGGAGCTGCGCCGCATGCGGCAGCGCGGCGCGCCCTCAGGAGATGGCCTTGATAGGGGCGCGACGAAAAGCGGCACGCGAATTCAGCCGCGTCCAACAATTTTTCCATGTCGATTCCTGTGTCATAGCCCATGCCTTCCAGGAAATCGACCAGATCTTCCGTCGCAAGGTTTCCGCTTGCTCCGGGGCAGTAAGGGCAGCCACCAAGACCGGCGGTGCAGGAGTCATATTCGCGCACGCCTGCTTCGAGGCCGGCAAGCGTATTGGCGAGGCCGCGGCCGTAGGTATCGTGGAAATGGAGGACGATTTCGCCGGCCTTCATTTTTAATTCGGAGAGCAACAGGCCGACCGTTTCTTTTACGTGATCGGGAAACGCCATGCCGTCCGTGTCACAAACGGCGATGCGCCAGGGCGCAATGTTGCGCGCGGCGCGCACGGCGTTTACAACGGCCTGGCTTGAAATTTTTCCTTCAAATGGACAGTGGAACGAAGTTGAAAATCCCACACGAAGAATGGCGCCGTCGCGCTCGGCCAGGCGAGTGGTTTGCTCCAAAAGCTGCAAGGATTCAGCCATGCTGCGATTCAGATTTTTTTTATTAAAGGATTCGCTCGCGGCAATCACGAATTCCATGTGGCGAATTCCTGATGCAATGGCGCGTTCGTAGCCTTTTATATTGGGGATTAACGCTGAAAATGTGATGCCCTTATATTTTCCGAGATCCGCGGCGACGCCCTCGGCGTCCGCCATCTGCGGAACCCATTTCGGATGCACAAAGCTAGTCGCCTGAATGTCGGTGACGCCTGCATGCACTAATTTGTCGATTAATTCGAGCTTCTCGCGCGTGGAAACAGGCTTCGGCTCATTCTGCAATCCGTCGCGAGCCGTCACGTCGACCACTTTTACTTTTTCGCGCATGGTTGCATCGCCTCCGGATCCGCCAGTACGGTTAATATTTATTGTACGGCTTGCCTTTGCGCGGGGAAATAGCATTGTTGACCATTTTCCCGCCATCCCTTAACCTGTATTCCTGCCTTTCATCGTACTTTATTGGGGCGGACATACCGTTTTGAAGAATTCGATTTGGCCTTGACTGGACTGCACGTGCTTCAAATGATTTATTCCTAATCTAAACAAGACTGGACAAAGAAAAACGACATGCCTGGAATCATTAAGGAAAGATTGTTTACTCCCGGCCCGACGCCGCTGCTGCTCGAAGCGCAAATGCGCGCGTTGACCATGACGCTGCATCACCGCACGGACGCCTTCCGCACACTGATGAAGGAAACGCTGGACGGCCTGAAATATTATTTCAATACGAAAAATGACGTCATCGTGTTTTCCAGTTCCGGAACGGGCGCGATGGAAGGATCGATTTCCAACCTGCTTTCTCCCGGTGAGCGTGTGCTGATCGGAACGGCAGGGAAGTTTGGCGAACGTTGGGTGGAGCTGGCAAAAGCATACGGCATTGAATCTGTTGTGGTTGAAGCGCCGTACGGGCATCCGGTCCCGGTTGACCAGATGACGAAGCACTTGCAGTCCAGCGGACCGTTCCGCGCCGTGTTGATTCAGGCGACGGAAAGCTCGACGGGCGTACGCAATGACGTCGAGACGCTGGGCAAAGCCGTCGCGACAATGCCGGACACTTGCTTTGTGGTCGATGCCATTACTGGCACGGGTACCACGGACCTGCGTCCCGACGAGTGGGGAATCGACATCATGATCGGCGGATCGCAGAAGGCGACCATGATTCCGCCGGGCCTTTCATTTGCAAGCGTCAGCGAAAAAGCTCTGAAAACGATCGAAAAGTCGAAGCTGCCTCGCTATTACTTCGACTATGCGAAGGAGCGCAAGGGGTTGGCGAAAGGCGAATCCAGCGACACGCCGGCGACTTCACTCATCGTCTGTCTGCATGGCGTGTTGAATTACATCAAGCAGTTGGGACGGGAAAATCTTATTGCCAACGCCGCTCTACTGGCCGAGGCAACGCGTGAATCGTCCGCCGCGCTGGGGCTCAGCAATTTCGCGGTCAGTTCTCCGGCAAATGCTGTGACTTCGATCAACGCTCCGGCGGGAATCGAATCCACAAAGATCGTGAAGGATTTGTTCACACGGTTTGGCGTGATTCTCACTGACGGGCAGGGCTCGATGAAGGGGAAAATGTTCCGCATCGCGCACCTTGGTTATTACGATTTCCTGGACCTCGTGGCCGTGCTTGGCGCGCTGGAAGTTTCCTTGCTAAAAGTGGGGCACAAAGTCGAACTGGGCAGCGGTGTGCGCGCTGCGCAAAACGTGTTTTTGCGGCATTCGTCTTAAATAAATTAAATCAAATCCGGTTTTGAATTTCTCTGTGTTCTCAGTTTTCCTCCGTGTACTCTGTGTTAAGCCTTGGAATTTTTTGAGCTCAAAGATTTAACACAGAGGACACAGAGAAAAGCGAGAGAACACCGGAGACACTTTGAGAGAACAATGAAAATAGTGATTGCGGATAGCGTGGATGAAGGTGTTGTAGATATTTTGAAGGCGGATCCTAGCTGGAACGTTGTGAATCTGCCGAAGACGAAGGGCAAGGTCGACGAAGAAATTCGGGACGCGGACGCGTTGCTGGTGCGCAGCGCGACGAAGGTGACCGCGCAGTTGCTTGAAGCCGCGAAAAATCTTCGCGTGATCGGCCGCGCTGGCGTGGGCGTGGACAACGTGGACCTCGATGCCGCGACGCGCAAAGGCGTGCTCGTGATGAACACGCCCGGCGGAAACGCCATCAGCGTTGCCGAGCACACCATGACGATGCTGCTGGCGATGGCCCATCCCGTGGCGCAGGCGGACGCGTCGATGAAGGCCGGCCAGTGGGAAAAGAAAAAATTTACAGGCAGCGAACTGCGCGATAAAACGCTGGGCCTAGTCGGCCTCGGTACGATCGGCACGGAGGTCGCGCGGCTTGCGCAGGCGCACAAAATGAGAGTGGTGGCTTTCGATCCCTACGTTTCCACCGTGCTAGCCACCGAGCAAAATATCCGCCTCGTGCCGCTCGAAGAACTTTTGAAGACCAGCGATTTCATTAGCCTGCACTCGTCGCTGACGCCTGAGACGAAACACTTGATCAACGCAAAATCTCTGGCGCTCACCAAAAAAGGCGTGCGCCTCGCGAATTGCGCGCGCGGCGAACTGGTGGACGAGGGGGCGTTGCTTGCGGCGCTCGAGAGCGGGCACGTGGCCGGCGCGGGGCTGGATGTTTTTGAGGCAGAGCCGCCGGCCGATCCGCGCCTCGTGCAGCACCCTAAGGTGATTGCAACGCCGCACATCGCGGGCTCGACGGAAGAGGCGCAAAAAGTGGTTGGCACGCGCATCGCGGAACAATTGCGCGATTATCTGAAGACCGGCGCGGTGAAAAACGCGGTCAACATGCCGTCGATTTCTCCCGAAGAGTTCAAGAAGCTGGGGCCATATCTTCAGCTTGGCGAAAAACTCGGCGCTTTCGTCGCGCAACTGACCGAAAAACCGTTTACCGAAGTTTCCATCAGCTACGATGGCGGCCTGGCCGACATGAACACGCACCTCGTGAAAAACGCTGTATTAAAGGGCGTTCTGGGGCACATGCTCGCGGGTCAAATTAATTTAATCAACGCGGGAAATTTTGCGAAAGCGCGCGGAATTGAAGTGGTTGAAGTGCGTAGCGCGCGCCGCGCCAAGTACACGAATTCTCTCGGCGTGGCATTGCGCATCGACGGCGAAGCCGCTTCCGTCCTGGGCATGATTGGCCCGAACGACGCTCTGCGCATCCTCGGAGTTAACAACATCGATATCGACGCGCCGCTCACCGGCTTCCTGCTGCTTTTCCGCAACCAGGATGTGCCCGGCGTCATCGGCCGCGTCGGCACGCTGCTCGGAAAACACGAGATCAACATCGCCAACTTCGCGCTCGGCCGCGTGAATAATTCCGACGAAGCCATCGGCATTGTTAACGTTGATCACACTGTGCCGCCCGCAGTTCTGGGCGAATTGCGCGCCATCGCGGCGATCCGTCAGGCGCGGGTCATCGAGATTCGCTAAACGGAGTGGAACGCGGAGAAGTTAAGTTCACGAACCGCACCCTTGCAAGAACGGCAAGGGTGCGGCACCCGAACTAGATAAGTCCAGGAATTATCTACCCGCCTAGGCTTACCAAATCGTCTTGATCTGCTTGCAATTCCGTATCGAACGGTCTTTTGTAACCAGAGCGATTCCCTCGGCTCCCGTCGCCCGGGTGCTCTCTTGCCGTACCGAACCTGAATAATCACCGTAACTTGTCTTCGCTCCCGGCGCGTCTTCTGCCTATACTTGTATTTTTCCCGGGACTGCCGGCTTTATCCCCTTTTAAGGACCGGAGTGAGGAACATTCGATGACAGCTGAAGAGCAACGTCTGGACGAATCGCACCAGCGCACGAAACATTGGAAACGCTGGGGACCGTATCTCGCCGAAAGGCAGTGGGGAACGGTTCGCGAGGATTACAGTCCGGGCGGAACGGCTTGGGAATATTTTCCGCATGACATGGCGAGGTCGCGGGCGTATCGCTGGGGAGAAGACGGCATTGGCGGGATCTGTGACCGGCACCAGCGCATGTGCTTCGCGCTCGCGCTGTGGAATGGGCGCGATCACATACTCAAGGAACGTTTGTTTGGGCTGACAGGCAACGAAGGAAATCACGGCGAGGATGTGAAGGAATATTATTTTTATCTCGATTCGACGCCGACGCATTCCTACATGAAGTTTCTTTATAAATATCCGCAGGCGGCGTTTCCCTACGATCAGCTGGTCGCAGAAAATCACAAGAGAGGCAAGCGCGAACCAGAATACGAATTGATGGACACTGGCGTGTTCAACGAGGATCGTTACTTCGACGTATTCATGGAGTATGCCAAGGCCGCGCCGGAAGACATTTTGATCAAAATTACGGCGTGGAATCGCGGGCCGGAAGAAGCGCCGCTCGATCTGCTGCCCAGTCTGTGGTTCCGAAATATCTGGTCGTTTGGGGAAAAACATGGACATCCAAATCTTGCACGCGTGGCGGATTTCAAAGGCGCGGCAGTGGTTGCGGCGGAGGAAAGCCGCTACGGCAAGCGCTGGCTGCTGGCGGAAAATGCGCCGGAAATGCTTTTTACGGAGAATGAGACAAATTTCGCTCGTGTGTTCGGCTTTGCGGACAATAGCCCTTATGTGAAAGACGGCTTTCACGAGTATGTAATTGGGGGCGTAAAGGGAGCGATAAATCCTGCGCAGAAGGGAACGAAATGCGCGGCGCGCTATCGCTTCATGATTGCTCCAGGTGCTTCGGTAACGATTCGCCTGAGGCTTACGAATGTTGAGCCCAAGGAATCGGTTACGAATCCGTTCGATGAAGCGTTCGAAAAAATGTTCGAATTGCGCCGTGGAGAGGCGGACCAGTTTTACGCGCGCCGCTTTTCGGAGGAACGCTCAGAAGATGCGCGCAGCGTGATGCGTCAGGCGCTCGCAGGAATGCTGTGGTCCAAGCAGTGCTACCACTACGATGTGCGGACGTGGCTCAACGGAGATCCCGGGCAGCCGCCTCCGCCGCCTGAGCGGAAGAAGGGGCGCAATCATGATTGGGCGCACCTGTACAACGCTGACGTTCTTTCGATGCCCGACAAATGGGAGTATCCATGGTTCGCCGCGTGGGATCTGGCATTTCACACGGTCGCGCTGTCGCTGGTCGATCCGGATTTTGCGAAGGATCAACTTATTTTGCTGCTGCGGGAATGGTACATGCATCCGAACGGGCAATTGCCGGCGTACGAATGGGCGTTTGGCGATGTAAATCCGCCGGTGCATGCGTGGGCTGCTTGGCGCGTTTACAAAATTGAGAAACGCATTCGCGGGCGCGCCGACCGCAGTTTCCTGCAGCGAGTGTTTCACAAACTTCTCTTGAATTTTACGTGGTGGGTGAATCGCAAAGACCCGGATGGAATGAACGTATTTCAAGGCGGTTTTCTTGGCCTCGATAACATTGGGGTTTTCGATCGCTCGCAGCCGCTGCCTACCGGGGGCCACCTGGAGCAATCGGACGGCACGAGCTGGATGGGAATGTACTGCCTGAATATGCTGGCGATGGCGCTGGAACTCGCGCGCGAAGATCCGGCATACGAAGATGTAGCCAGTAAATTTTTTGAGCATTTCGTGTATATCGCCGATGCGATCAATGCGCATGGGACGGAAAATAAGTCGCTTTGGGATGAAGAGGACGGATTTTTCTACGATGCGATTCATTTTCCGAGCGGGGAGCAGCGCACTCTAAAAGTGCGCTCGATGGTTGGCTTGATTCCGCTTTTCGCCGTGGAGACGCTGGAACCGGAATTGATCGCGCGCTTGCCGGGATTTCAACGGCGCATGCAGTGGTTCCTGGACAATATGCCGGGGTTTTCGCTGCACGTGGATCAGAGCCAGTCTTCGCCGAATGGAGTTCGCCGGTTGCTGTCCCTGGTGGATGGCAAGCAACTGGTGCGGATTTTGAGCTACATGGTTAATCCGCAGGAGTTTTTCTCGCCCCACGGACTTCGCGCGTTATCGAAATTTCACGCGGAGCATCCTTATATTCTTTCCGCAAATGGAAATGAATATCGCGTGGATTATGAGCCGGGGGAATCGCAGAGTGGATTGTTTGGCGGAAATTCAAACTGGCGCGGGCCGATCTGGTTTCCTGTGAATTTTCTGATGATTGAATCGCTGCAAAAATTTCATCATTATTATGGCGATGATTTTCGTGTGGAATGCCCGACGGGGTCGGGTCAGCAGATGTCGCTGTGGGAAGTGAGCGCGGAGCTTTCGCGGTCATTGACTCACATTTTTTTGCGCGACGAAAATGGCCAACGGCCGGTGTATGGGGCGAACGAGAAATTTCAGAAGGATCCGTTGTGGCGCAATTTGATTTTGTTTTACGAATATTTTCACGGGGATACGGGAGCGGGGCTCGGCGCGAGCCATCAGACGGGATGGACGGGGTTGGTGTCGAAGCTGCTGGAACAGACCGGGGAGTAGAATGTTTGCGGCGGATGGCATCCATCCGCGGGGAATGGTTGCTTGAAGTGGAAGAAAATCCCCGGGTCTGAAGACCCGGGCTACAGCAGCCGGGACTGCTGTAGCCCGCCTCTTCAGAGGCGGGGATTTTCTGTTACTCTGGCAATCATGTGCGCGCTCGAACGCGATATGAATTTTGAGGGCATTATGAACTTCAACGAAAAAATTGTTCTGGTTACTGGCGGAACTGGCGGGCTGGGCCGCGAAGTGACAATGGCGTTTCTCGAAGGGGGAGCGAGCGTTGTTGTGACCTATCGTGCAGGGGAAGAGTTTGATGCGGTTGTTGCCGCTGCGCAGAAAATCGGCGCGATGCCTCCGGTTGGTGTGAACGTTGATGTTACTGATGCAGTGGCCGTCGAAAAATTTGTGGCTGAGATTGTGTCGAGGCATAAGCGCCTCGATATTCTCGTGAACACGGTGGGCGGATATGCGGGCGGGACAAATCTGTGGGAAGCGGATTCGCGAACGTACGAAAAAATGATGCAGCTCAATCTCAATGCGGGATTTGTGCTCGCTCGCGCCGTGGTGCCGCAGATGATCAAGCAGAATCGCGGGTGGATTGTGAATATTGCATCCAAGGCGGCCTGGGATCACGCGGCGGGGGGAGCGCTTTACGCCGCGTCGAAAGCGGCTGCGTTGGCGATGATGGATTCGCTGGCGGCGGACGTAAAACCTTTCAACATTAATGTGAATTCCGTTTTGCCCAGCATTATCGATACGGCGGTGAATCGCGCGGCGATGCCGAAAGCGGACTTTTCAAAATGGCCGAAGCCGGAGGAAATTGCGCGGGTTATTTTGTTTTTGTGTTCGGAAGATGCGCGGGTGATTCATGGCGCGGCGATTCCGGTGTTTGGCAGGAGTTGAGTGGCGCGGGCTTCAGCCAGCGGGGGTTGGGCCCTGCAAGGACTAAACCCCGCAGGCTGAAGCCCGCGCCACATTAAAACATTCTCGAACTATGGATGTTGTTTAGGCTGCTCGACCAGCTCGACTAGCAGCTTTTGGTTTTCGGTTGTGGTGACCAGGAAAAAATTTACGCGTGTGCCATTTGCTCCGGCGCGCGTGGCCGGGAAAATTGGCGGAATGTTGAAACGCGTCCGCAGGATTTCCGTTGCGCGATCCACATCTGTAACATCAATTTCTACCTGCTGAATGCCTTCTCCAAATTTTTCAAGGAAGCGCGCGATTGCGCCGTTGCCGCCGGGGGCGTTTGTCGTGAGGATGTCCAGACGGACATGCGGAATCCCACTTTCACTGAATTCTAATTCAAATTCCAGAACGTCCTGATCGGAAGGCGCGTCGGCCAATGACACAGAACCGTTCGCCGCGCGAATTTTTTCGAAGGTTTCAGGAATGACGGCGATTCCCACGGTTAATTTGATGGAAAATGGAATTGGTGGCTGCTTGCTTTCGAGATTTTCCCAGACCAAAATTCCCCGGAAATCTTTGTCATCCGCCCATTTTTGCAAGGAATCGAGCGATCGAGACTGCCCGGCGGCAAAAAGGCGAGATGCCGTCCATGCGCGCTCGGCGGGATCGCTGTCCGCGAGATGGCCAATCAATTCCGGAGTCACCGGGCCCGAAACAATCTGGCCACGATGAATAATTTTTGGCTGCAGACCTTTCATTTGCATTTCCGCCTTAATAATTGAGATGAGAATCGAGAGGGCAATGATCCCTCCGACGATCGCCAGTGACAAGCCGGTGGAAATGGGCACCCACGGGGCGGCCAGCATTTTTGCCCCGATGAACATTACGGTCAGGGCGAGGCCTTCATCGAGATACTGAAAGTATTGCAGAGTTCCAGCCAACAGAAAATAGAGCGCGCGCAGGCCGAGGATCGCGCAGATGTTTGAACTGTAAACGATAAAGGGATCGCGCGTGACGCCGAACACGGCAGGAATCGAATCCACGGCGAGCAGGAGGTCCGTCGTTTCGAGAACGATCACGACGAGAAAAAGGGGAGTGAACAGCCACTTTCCGCTCTGCCGTAAAAAAAGTTTCTTGCCGGAGCCTTCCTTGGACATGGGCAAATATTTTTGCGCCCAGCGCACCACAGGATTTTTTTCGGGATGCACGGCATGGTCGGCGCCAAACAGCTTGAAACCTGAGTACATGAGGAAAGCGCCAAAGAAATAGAGGATCCATTCAAACCTGGCGATCAGGACGGCGCCCAAGCCAACCATTGCGCCGCGCAGAACGATCGCGCCAAGCACACCCCAGAACAGCAGGCGGTGCTGATAACGTGGATCGACCCGAAAATATTGGAAGATCAGCAGGAAAACAAAAATGTTATCCACGCTGAGGGATTTCTCAACCACGTAGCCGCTGAAAAATTCGAGCCCGGGCCCGCGGCCATGCGAAACAAAAATCCATGCGCCGAAGCCGAGCGAAATGGCAATCCAAGCCGCGCTTTCCAGCGCTGCTTCGCGCCAACCCACGGCATGCGCGCGCCGGTGAAAGATCGTCAGGTCAAGCAGAAGAAATAGCGCGACGCCGGCGTTAAACGCAATCCAGATGGATACGGTGCCCATCTACGCGGCGCTTTCGACTGGCCGGATCACTGCGGAGGGAATCCTTAATTGTTGGAATTTTGGGCCGATGTGTTTGACCGTACGGCGTTGAAGTTGGACAACTCAATGCTTGCGGTTTCGCCCTGACGGACTGTAACACGCAAATCCCAATGCTGGCGAACGTCTCCTGAAATTGCTTCCGCGCCAAACATCCCAATCCAATAATTCCCCGGGGCAATGTTCGAGAACGATCCGCGCCCGTCGAGGTCTGTCTCGGTCCGGGCGACGACGTAGCGTTCCTGGGCAACTTGCAAGGCGTTGGCTTCCACCAGCTTCGCGTATTTGTTTTTGAGAGAAAGCCATTTTGAATTTGGATTCAGATCGACAAGTTCCAGGTCCATGCCTTTTACCGAATCCGGCATGGCGCCAATAAATTTACGGACGCTGGCTTCGTATTGATCTTTTTGGTCCTGATATTTTTCGGGATTGGATTTGCGATCTTTTTCCTTAAACTTCGGCTCGGGGAAGCCCATGCCGCGGTAGGCCGCGTTATGGCTCATATACGCTTTGAAAAATTCAGAGATCCCTACAATATCCTCCGGGGTCAGGCTCTTGGTGAATTCCTCACCGGACAGCTGCACAGTGTGATGCTTCTTCATCCAGGCTTTCAATTCAGGCGAGCCTTCCAGCCCGTCGATGAATTTATCCAGATCGGGGGCGGGCACGGATTGCAGGGCTTCCGCGCGAATCTCCTCCAGGCTTTTGCGCATTAGATAAAATGTCAGCTGGCGCACGGGTTCCGGCTGGCCGCCGGTGGGGGCTACGCGCGCCTGGAACTCGATGCGTCCCGTGGATTGAGCCGCGAGATGCGCGGGCAAAAGAAAAGCTAAGACGGCAAGCAATAATGCCACAGCAGGATTTTGCGATTTTTTTGTCATGGGTCTCATGCCGAAGTGTACATCGCGCGGGGATGGTTGGAAACGATTCAGGCGGGAGATGTTTCCGCAATAGTAGCAAGGGAAGAACAGTTTCGAGAATTGTAGCTGGCCTCTCTTGTCCTGAGTGAAAACGAAGGATCCGAGACGAGGGCTATGGCTGTCGGTTGCAATGGTCGATGTGATAGCTCTGCCCCGGAATTCTCACGGGATTGTATTTTTCCTGGGACCGCCAATCAGGAGATCGGCGGTCCCAGGGTTGCCCCAACGTAATTCGTACCAACTGTGCTTTGAGATTTTGAAGCTACCCCGGTTGGGTCACCTTACTATGATTCACCGTTTCAGCATTAAGGCGGCGCGGTCCCGATACTGTAGTGAGAATATCAGGCTAAACCCCCGCCTCCGATCCTTCGTTTTCACTCAGGACAAGAGAGGCGGTCTACAGCAGATCGGCAACGGAATGGAGGATGTCAACAGAGCTAGATTGTGGCAATGACGCTTGCGTAAATAAAGTCGCCCAAATGCCGGGGTTAGGTAAATGTCAGGAGAGATTACAGCAAGCGGAAAGTAACTTCGATGGGGACCGTTACTGGGACGGCTTTTCCGCCCGGGCCCATGGCAGGTTTGAAGCGCCATTGCTTCACGGCTTCCACCGCCTTTTCTTCTAGGCCGAGGCCGGGACCTTTCACCACCTGAATTTCAGTGGCGCGGCCATCAGGCGTAATCACGGCCTGAAGTACAACTGTGCCCTGGTATTTTGCCTTACGAGCCTCTTCCGAATATTTGGGGTCAGGGCAATAAACGCAGGATGGAAAGCCCACGCCGCCAGTTCCCGGATGGTAGGCGCCGCCGCCCGTTCCACCGCCAGAGCCTGGGCCAAGGCCGCCGCCTTCACCGCTGCCAATTCCAGTGCCCGTGCCGCTTCCGATGCCGCTGCCGCCGCCGGGTCCACCGGAGGTGTTCATCAGCTTGGCGAGCGGATCGCCATAGTTATCCATGTTGGGGCTCGGGATTTTCAGGTCCGGAGGCCCAAGTAGAGTCGCTTCGAATTTGGAGTCGGGCTTTGTGTGCACCATGGGCGGCGCGATCTGGTTGAAGCTGAACTTCGGCGCTTTGCCTCGAGTTGCAGGGAGGGGATTACGCTCGCCACCTCCACCACCGCCTCCTGCTTTATCTTTTCCGGGAGGCAGTTTCATCGTGTAGTCAGAAATATCGAGGGGCGTAACCAGACCTTGGTTGACCGGGTTCGAGGTCGCCTTCGTAACTACCGTGTACAGCAAAGGAGAAAACACCAGGATCGTGATGGCGACGTGCACGCCCAAAGCAATCATCTGGGATGGCCCAAAAGCTTTATCCTTGGACCATATTTCTTTAACCTTGACGGGCTTGCTGGTGACTTGCAGCGGAGGAAGCTTGGGCGGAGAAATCAGGTCGCGCAAATTCTGCCAGAGAACTTTGTAGGAGGGTTGCCAGTCTACCGTCATGCGCGATGAAACCGCTTTGGGGGTCGGCTTGAACCACTCTTTGAAATTCTCAGCGACGCCCCCACCATATTCCTCTACGGTGAAAACATCACCCTTGACGTTCTTATTAATCTTGACGGGGCGCTCGGTCAGGAAATCTTTGAGGTTGGAAACGAATCCACGCGAAAGGGGTTTTTGGGATCCGCCGAGACGCGGAGCAGTGCTCCCCCCGGGTAAGACGACCTTGGGAACCGGCGTTGTTGGATCACTCCACTTTGGCGCAATCGTGCTCAAGTCTATTTAATCCTCGCGGGGCCCGATAATGTCTCTTGCTTTACGATTCCCCTCCGGCGCGAATGGATGCCCCGAAGTGTGCAATGGCT
>Ga0210386_10003826_pt1 | contig 12535 bp, 7 predicted proteins | sample IncBWH32OmetaG_FD_160091 | JGI IMG/M metagenome (GOLD analysis project Ga0210386, IMG submission 160091) | Forest soil microbial communities from Barre Woods Harvard Forest LTER site, Petersham, Massachusetts, United States - Inc-BW-H-32-O ... | reverse complement strand
CGGCGATCCAATACCCATACCTGGGTGCCCTTCGCCTTACCCGGGCGGTCGGCCTCGAATGAGAGGTACTTTCCCTCGGGGCTCCAGCGGGGGCTGCTGGCGGACGACTCGGTATTGTACGTCAGCTGGATATCCTGGGAGCCGTCCCAGTTGACCATCCAAAGGTCGGTGATGCGTCTATCAGCGCTCGCGTCGATGTGGCTTAAAGTGTAGGCGATCCATTGGCCGTCGGGAGAAACCTGAGGATCGCCAACGTCCTGAAAGCGAAAGATATCGTCCAGGGTCATCGCGTGGGGTGAAGCCGGCGCTGGGGTCTGTGCCAGCACAGGGGCGGCGGCGAGAGCCGCAAAGAAAAGAGCGGAGAGAGCGGGCGTGCGAGACATGGAGACGAGTATAAGGGTGGCCGTTGATTCTGCCAGATAGGATTTTGCCGGGACGGTTTGCTGGCAAGACTTCAAAAAGGCGTCTTTGTGAATTATTCTGCTAACTAATCGATTAGTTGTTCGTCGAAGGAGTTAGAGCGCCTGCCGCATGGGGCGAGACGCTCCGTGTGATCATGCCGCCAAAAAAGTCCATTACGCTGACCGAAGCCGAGTTACGGCTCATGAAAATTCTCTGGCGTCGGGGGGAATCGGCGGTAGGGGATCTGGTGGCGGCGATGCCCGACGGGGCGACTCTGGCCTACAACTCTGTCCTGACAACCATCCGCATTCTTGAACAAAAGGGATACGTAGAGCACAGGCAGGAGGGCCGCGCGTTTATCTACAGCGCGTGTGTCGGCGAGCATGAGGCGAGCATGACGGAGATTCGCCATATCATGCAGCGCTTCTTCGGCGACTCGCGGGAGCGTCTGCTGCTTTCACTGCTGCGGGATGATGAGGTGACTCCTGAGGAGCTGGAGCGCCTGAAGGAAGCGATTGCCGGCGCAGAACAAGAGAAGACGGAGAGTGTTCAGTGACGATGGGACTGAATATTCTTCAATCGATCGAAGGGCTTTCGCAGTTTGCGGCTGCGGCGTTTGTATCGAGCTTGTGGCAGGGTGTTCTGCTGGCGGTTGCCGTTGGACTCGGACTGCGGTTCGTGCCGAAGCTGACGGCTGCGGTTCGGTTTGCAGTGTGGATCGCGGTTTTCGTGGTCATCCTGCTGCTGCCGTTTATTCAAACCTGGGTGAGCCGGTCGCACGCGGAGATTGCCTCGTCGGGCGCAGGAATTCAACTGGACGTGCGCTGGAGCTATGTGATCGCCGCGGTTTGGTTGGTCTTTTCGCTGGTGCGCGCCGCAAAGCTAGCGATCAGCGGTCTGCGGCTGCGCGGGTTGTGGAAGAGAGCAACTCCAGTGCCGGCGGATCTGGGCTCTGTCCTTTCCGGCTCGCGAGGCGTGCAGCTTTGCACCTCGACAGAGATCGATCGGCCGAGCGTGATCGGATTTTTTTCACCGCGAATTCTTATTCCAGCATGGCTGTTCGACAAGTTGACGCGGGCAGAGCTTGAACAGATCGTAATCCATGAAACGGGACACATCAGCCGGGCAGACGACTGGATTAACCTCTTTCAGAAGATCGGCCTGGTGCTGTTTCCGCTGAATCCGGTGCTGATGTGGATCGATCGGCGGCTATGCTTCGAACGCGAGCTGGCATGCGACGACGGCGTACTCGAGTCGACTCACGCTCCGGGCGCATATGCGAGCTGCCTGGTGAGCCTGGCGGAGCGCTCCCAAGATCGCCGCGCCGTGTCCCTATCGCTTGGTGCGTGGGAGCGACAGTCAGAGCTGACCCGGCGGGTACACAGCATTTTGCGGCGCAGAGAGAGCATGAGCCCTCTGCAGATGCGGCTGGCTTCGGGCGGGATGGTGATTGCCCTGCTGGGGGCGGGGATTGGATTGTCCCAGTGCCCGCATCTTGTGTCGTTCACTTATGCCGCGCCGTTGGCTGAGCTGTCGGCGCCCTTACCGGCTGAAGCGCGGGCTTTGCCGGTCTCTGCGCAGTTCCTGCGGGCAGCTGGTTATCAGCCAGCCGTCTTTCATTCGGCACCAGCACCGCGTCAGACGCTGCTCACGACTTCGCTTCCCTCGAATCGGGCGATGAGGCCGGCGCACAAAACGGCTCGCAAGGCGCCCCCTGCTGTCCGCGGGGTCTCGTCGGCTCCCGCGATGTCGAGGGTCAAACAAGCTTCAAACGGAACGCAGCGTTTGTTCGTACTTACGTCGTGGCAAGCGCCTGCTGATCCATCTGGTCGTCCAGGGGTAGTGCTCGCCGTAGGCCCTGAGCACGCCTATGCTGCTCTGCCAACCGAAGACGGTTGGCTTGTCATTCAACTCTAACCATTTCAAGCACGTATGAGGACTTGCTATGCCTGGAACAACTAATAAATTAATTGGCAAGACGGCGCGGGTCGCTGTCCCTGCCGGCACGGCGGCCGCCCTGGTTCTGGGAGCCGCATTTTTCATTCATCACAACGGAGTGCACGCCGCGGACGGCTATGCAACTCCGATTGACGACAACAGCGTCTCGGCGCTCACTTCTCTGGATAACGCAGTCGAAACGGTGGCAGCACGGGTTACGCCTGCGGTCGTAAATGTGGCCGTGACCTCGCGCGGATCGTCGGAGAGAAATGCTTCGGATGATCAGGATCAGGGGCAGGACCAGGGTCAGATGCAGCAAATCCCGCCGCAATTCCGGCAGTTCTTTGGGCCAGGGGGACCGTTCGGTGGCCAGCAGACGCCGCAGCAGCCGCAGATCGAGCATGGCATCGGCAGCGGCGTGATTATCTCGCCCGACGGATACATCGTGACGAACAATCACGTGGTTGATGGGGCGACCCAGATCCGCGTCACGATGAACGACCGCCGCACCTTCAACGCGAAGGTCGTCGGCACCGACAAGCTCACCGATCTTGCAGTGATCAAGATCGACGGCCATGGCCTGCCGAATATTCCCTGGGGCGATTCGGCGAAGCTGCACCCGGGACAGACGGTTCTTGCCTTCGGCAGCCCGTTTGGCTACTTCCAGTTTTCGGTTACGCGAGGCATTGTGAGCGCGCTCGACCGGCCAAATCCATACGCGGATGATCCACGCAAGCCGGGCGGCTTCATTCAGACCGATGCAGCGATCAATCCGGGCAACTCGGGCGGAGCGCTGGTGGATGCGCACGGCGAGCTGGTCGGCATCAACACTTTCATCATCTCGAACAGCGGATCGTTTGCCGGCGCAGGGTTTGCGATTCCGTCTCAGATTGCGCGCAACGTGGCCGAGTCGCTGATGAAGTCGGGCACCGTGCATCACGGCTACCTCGGCATCAGCATGAACGATGTAACGCCAGACAACTACAACTTCTTCAAGCTGCAGGACACGACGGGCGCGATCGTCTCGCAAGTGACGCCTGATTCTCCGGCGGGCCGAGCAGGTCTGAAGTCGGGCGACGTGATCGACTCACTCAACGGCAAGAAGATTCCGAACGGCAGCGCGCTGCAGGTGGCTGTGAGCACGATGGCTCCGGGCGACACGATTTCGCTTGGAATTATCCGCGACGGCAAGCCGCAGACGGTAGACGTGAAGGTCGGCGAATTCCACGGCAACTCCCAGGTGGCGAGCAACGATGAGGGCAACGCGCAGCCGGGCAAGACCGGAAAACTGGGCCTTGCGGTTCAGGATCTGAACGCGGACGCGCGTCAGCAGATGCAGATTCCGTCGCAGGTGAACGGGGCAGTGATCGCGAACGTTCGGCCCGGCAGCCCGGCGGACGATGCGGGACTCGCTCCGGGAGACGTAATTGTCGAGGTCGACAGGAAGCCTGTCTCGAACGCTGAGCAGTTCGTCGGCGATGTGCATGCGAACTCGGGCAAAGACGTCCTCTTGCTGGTGTGGTCGCGCGGCAATGCCACATACCGGGTGCTTCACACTGATGAGAGCGGCAACAGCCAAAACGGAATGTAAGTTATCATCCACCAACCTGAGTAGCACAGAACCCGCTTTACCGGCGGGTTTTGTGTTTTGTAGGCGCTCTGCGGTGGGTGCGGTTGGGATCCCTTGGATATAATCCATTTCGTTCTACGAAGAGGTACCTTAACGATGGCGCAGAGCTTCCCAATACTCTCCAACGCGGTTGTCGATCCGGCGATTGTCAATCCGGCGATCGAGTGCGCCAGTACGTTGCCGTCGAATTATTACGTCAACCCTGAACTTCTCACAGTTGAGAAGCACAAAATTTTCTGGCGAACGTGGCAAATCGCGGGTCGATCGGAGCAGGTACGTAACCCAGGCGATTACATTACCGTGGATTTGCTCGGCGAGCCACTCGTGGTAGTGCGCGGCTCCGACTGGGTGCTGCGCGGTTTCTACAATGTGTGCCGGCATCGGGCTGGGCCGGCTGCGGAGGGATGCGGATCGCGCAAGGTTTTTCGGTGCGGCTATCACGGATGGACCTACTCGCTCGATGGACGGCTGGTGAATGCTCCAGAGATGGAAGGCGTCGAGACCTTCTGTGCAGAGGAGCTTAGGCTGCGGCCAATTCAGGTGGGTGAGTGGGAGGGTCAGGTCTTTGTGAATCTTGATCCTGACGCTCTGCCGCTGCTCGACGCGCTGCGTGAATTGCCGGAGCAGGCGGGAAAGTACCGTTTCGGACAGATGCAACTGCGTGGACGCCGCGAATATCACATGCAATGCAACTGGAAGGTTTACATCGACAACTATCTTGAGGGATACCACCTGCCGAGCGTGCATCCGTCGCTGAACCGGGAACTCGATTACGGGAGCTACACGACAACGCTGTTTGCGAATCATTCTCTCCAGTTCAGTCCGATCCGCGGCCCGGAGAACGAGTCAACCACCGATCGGCGTTACAAGCAGGCCGAGGGCGACCTGAGCGCGGAATATTTCTGGATATTTCCGAACTGGATGCTGAATTGTTATCCCGATAATGTTTCTCTCAACATTGTTCTGCCTACCGGTCCGGAAACGTGCGTGGCCATCTTCGAATGGTATTTTCCGCCCGATCAGGAGACGGCAATTGACGAAACGATGCGATTCAGTGACGAGATTCAACTTGAGGACGGACACATCTGCGAAGTGGTCCACCGAAACCTGAAGTCACAGTCCTACGACATGGGACGCTATAGCGTGAAACAGGAGAAGGGTGTACATCATTTTCATCTGCTCTACTCTAAAGCCATTCAGGCAGGTGAGTAGCTCATTGCGTCCAGAGTACAACTAAAACGTTTGACTAAAGTGTTTATTGAGTGATACCTTCGCGTTTTGCGCGAAGCGATCGGAAGACTGACGCCAACTCTCTACCACGAAGAGGACCGTATTCCCCCAAGAATTGCATCGGGCCCGCGGTCGGTTAGCTGGATGTTTCAATCGCTCCGGCTTCTCCTACTTTGCGCGATTTTCTCGTTTGTAGTGGGGCCGCAGGCACAGGAAACCCCTGTTGTCCTTCAGGGATCGCTGCAGAACGCAGCAGGATCGCCGGTGGCTGGCGCTATCGTGCATCTGAATGGTTCCGCAGCTGAAGTTCGGGCCACGACCGATAGCCTGGGCAAGTTCCAATTCAGCGGATTAGCGCCCGGCCAATATCAGTTGAGAGTGAACGTCAGCGGGCATGCGATGAGGTTGGAGCAACCGATCGATGTGATCGTCGGCGCGCAGTCGATCTTGTTGACGATGACCGACCAGGGACTCGTGCTGAGCACCGTGTCGCAGGAGCAGTCCAACACCGAAGGCGAAGAAAAGCTGACCAGCCAGAAGGTAAATGAGCTTCCGCTGAACAAGCGGGATTTCAGCGCACTGCTGCTGATGGCAGCGGGTACGATGACGGACGCGAATGGCGCGACGAACTTCACGGCGCAGTTCGCCATCAACGGGCAGCGCGGTGTGGAGGCGGTGTTTGCGATGAATGGCGCGGACATCAGCGATCCGGAAATGGGAGGCTCCACCTTCTCGAATTTCAACGTGGATGCAGTGCAGGAGATTCAGTCGTCGTCGGGCTGGATGCCCGCGAAGATCGGACAAGGCGCGTCGGGATTTACGAACATCATCACGCGATCGGGAAGCAGCGGGTTCCATGGCTCGTTCTTCGAGTTTCTCCGCAATTCGGCGCTGGATGCGCGGAACTACTTCGATCACGCGACGCCGGAGACTCCGGGGCGTATTCCGCCGTTCCGGCGAAATGAGTTTGGATTCACCAATGGCGGTCCGGTTGTGCTTCCGCACTTTTACGACGGGCGAGGAAAGACATTTTATTTCGGGGAGTATCAGGGCTTCCGCCAGGTACTCGGAACGACGCAGGTGCTTCCCGTGCCGACTTCAGAGGAGAGAAATGGTGTCGATGCGACGGCCTATCCGGGCGACGTGCTGTACGTGCCGGTTGACCCGTCGATTGCTGCGATTCTGGCGCGATATCCGTTGCCAAACCTGCCCACAGGATCGTACGGGGTGCACACCTACGCGACGTATTCGAAGGTGGACACGGATGCCGATCAGTTCTCTATCCGGCTGGACCATAAGCTCTCGGACAAGAATGAGTTCTTCGGGCAGTTCAATTTCAACAACATTACCGGACCGACGACCAACCCTGACCAGACAACGATCGATCCGCTTTTCGGCGTAACCTACATCGACCGCCAGCGCAATGTGGCTTTCACGTTTACGCGCACGGTTTCGCCGAACCTCTCGATGCAGACTGAGTTCAGCATAACCAGGAGCACTCCTTCGTTTCCTACGCAGGACTACACCGATCCTGCGGTGAAATTCAATGACGCCTTGTTTGAGGGTTTCAACACGGCAGGGGGCTCGGTGATGAGCGCCTACGGAAATCTCTTCCAGCTGCAACAGAGCGTTGCTATCAACAAGGGAAGCCACACGATTGCGGCCGGAGGAGAAGTGAGGCTCAACCGCGACTCGACATTTTTCGGGACCAGTCCGAACGGCGAATACGATTTCGGCGGCGGGACGGCGTACGCTCTTACCGATATTCCTTCGCAGAGCGGTATGCACAACGTTAATGCCGGCGATCCTTTGCCGGATACGCTTTCGAGCTTTCTATCCGGAAGCCCATTCGTTTACACGCGGGCGATTGCTCCGCCGTATTTCTCGAATGGGCCGCATATCGGGCCGGCGGCCATCAATCGCAACATGGGCGCCGTGTACGCGCAGGATACGTGGAAGATTTCCGACCGGTGGGTGCTCAATTACGGGCTGCGGTGGGAGATCTACACGCCGATTTCAGAGCGGGCGAAGCGGACTTCGAGCTTTCTGAACTACGGGCCGGATCAGGAGTTTGCGATCAATCCTCAGCCCGGATACAAGACGAATCTCGATGGCTTTATGCCGCGTGTGCAGCTTACATGGAAGGTGACGGACAAACTACAAGCGCATGCGGGCGGAGGCCTCATGGTGATCCCGCCGAACATCTGGCAGGACAACTTTCTTACCGGCTCGACGCCATTTGTGGTGTACCCACGGTTGACGGCGGCGAAAGGCGCGCCGATTCAGTATGGGTTCCAGATCACTCCCGCGCAGCTGCCGGGTGTGTACACGCCTGGCGGGGAGAATATCTTTCCGAGCCACACGACGAAGGAAGTTCCGTCAGACACGGTGATGGATGTGGACCGGTATCAGAAAGACGTGGCGGCCCTGACGCCGAGCGGGGCGTTAAGCCCGCTAAACCTGAGCGCGATCGATCCGTCATTCGGCAACGCGTGGCTATATACGTGGACCCTGGGACTGGAACGCGAGTTCGGCAAGCTGACGGCAGACATCAGCTACGTGGGCACGACCGCTTCCCATCTGCCGCGCACGAGCTTTCCGAATGCTTATCCGGGAGCGAGCGCGGAGTTCGCGCCTCATTCGCAGTTCGACAGCTCGGGCAACGTGATCGGCGGATTCGGCGTAGAGAACGTGATAACGGGCACAGCGCATTCGACGTATAACGCGCTGCAGACATCTCTGACAGGTACCTTTCCGCACGGCGGTCCGGGGGTGCAGGCTAGCTACACGTGGAGCAAGTCGCTCGACGATACGAGCCTGGTGAGCGGGGGCACGGGAAGTACCGGGGCCACGGTTGTGCCGTTTCCGCAGGACCCGTACAACACGCATCTGGAGAAGGGACCGTCGAACTTCGACGTGACGAATGCGTTCACCTTGAGCGCGGCGCAGGACCTGCATGTGGACGGCGTCGGATTTCTTGAGGGAGTGAGCAAAAAGATTACTGCGGGGTGGGAGATGCTGGTGATTTCGACGCTAACCGGCGGATCGCCGTTCACAGTGTATTCGGGTGTGCAGCAGACGGGCGCGGGATCGAATGGCGTGGACAGGCCAGACCAGATCGCCACACCGGATCTTTCGACGGCGCGGAAAAAGCGCGAGGACTACTTTGGCCGCGGCGCGGATAATGCATCGTTCTTTTCGATTCCAATCAACCTGCCGGGAGGCACAGGTCCGAACAGCGGCTACTTCGGCTCGGTTGGCCGGAACACCTTTCGCGGGCCGGCCTTCTACGACTACGACTTTGCGTTCATCAAGGACACGCCGGTCGGGCAACGCAAGAGCGGGATCGAACTGTTCGATCTGCAGTTTCGCGCGGAGTTCTTCAACCTGTTCAACATCGTGGACATGGGATTGCCGGCAAATACCATCAAAGGCACGGGGTTTGGTCAGATCAGCAAGACGGCAGGGAACTCGCGCCAGATCCAGTTTTCGCTCAAACTAATCTATTGATGCTGTCCGTTTCATCTCGTGAGCCTACTCAATCTGATCATATGAATCTGACTATGCGCAAATTCGCGTTGTTCGCGGTGTGTGCTTTTTGTCTGTCGACTGCGATGTCTGCGCAGCAGCCTGCATGGCCACCTACTGCCGATCACATCACACTTCCGTTGTGGCCCGGCCCTGCGCCGGGCGCGCAGCCGAATCCCAAGCCGGAAAGGGATACTACGACGGCGACGGATCATATCGTAGCGGGCAAGCGCGTGATTCGCATCGGAAACGTCTCGACGCCGACTCTTACGGTGTACTCGCCCAAGACCGGGAACACGGGTGTCGGAGTTGTTGTGTTTCCGGGTGGCAGCTACAAAATCCTTGCCATAGATCTCGAAGGCACAGAGGTATGCGATTGGTTGAATAGGGAGGGCATCACCTGTGTACTGGCGAAATATCGCGTGCCGGATACCGGGCCGTATCCGAAGTCAGCGGCTGCTCTGCAAGATGCGCAACGCGCGCTCGGCATGGTGCGGCAGCACGCTGCGGAATGGCACATCGATCCGAACCGGATCGGAGTTCTGGGCTTTTCGGCGGGAGCTCACCTCGCCGCTGCGCTCAGCACGCATTTCGATCAGCGCCTCTATGATCCGGTGGATGGGGCTGACAAGCTGAGCTGTCGCCCTGATTTTGCTGTGATCGTGTATCCGGGCTATCTCGCGCTTGCCGAGCAGAACTTTGCGCCAAATCCGGATATCTATGTCACCGCACAGACGCCGCCGAGCTTTATCCTCCAGGCTGAGGATGATACGGTGCACGTCGAGAACGCGACGGTTTATTTCATGGCGCTCAAGAACGCCGGGGTTCCTGCAGAGTTGCACATCTATGCTCAAGGTGGACACGGGTATGGTCTGCGGCGGACTGAACTTCCGGTGACCACGTGGCCCGACAGCGTTATGAAATGGCTGCATACGATTCATATGCTGCCCGCGGGTGGTCAGAAGTAGGTCTGCACTATATCGATAACCTGATAATCCGCGTTGAGGATGGGCAGGATTTTCCATTTGTCGAAGGTCAAGCAGGGATGGGAGATGTCGAAGCCGATCATGTCGCCCACACGGATGTCGTCTCCCTCTGAAATCTGGAGGAAGCCATGCTGGTCCATCATACGGGTGAGACTCCAATGCGCCGGTGCGGTGACGGGCGCAGAGCTGCACAGACGGTAGTGCAATGCGGGACTTGGAAGGCCGGCATCGAAGGCCGCATCCCGCTTGCCTAAAGAGACGATCGCCTTTTCCTTTTCAGGAACTGACTGCACGTAAGCCCATACCTGCAAAGCGGGAACGAGGCCGGAATGCATGCGCTGCGCGATCGGGTTGTGGGCAAGGATTCTCTCCTGCGCGCGGCGATAACTGCCGACATCATGGGTGAGATAGCAGCCGGGGCGGAGCACAATTTCGACCTGATCTCCGAGGCCGGCGTCGGAGAAGACTTCGGCCACCACGTCGTACCAGGCCGAGCCTGCGCCGGTAAGCAGAGCGGGTTGGCGATCGAAGCGAGGTTGTTTCAGCAGTTCCCTTGCGACATGGACAGCGCGTTCCGCTAAGCTGCGGATCAGGGCCTCGTCGTCGAATATACCCTCGAAAAACTCAATGCCGCACAGCGAAATTGTGCCGCGCCATTGGTCAAGAGCAACGAGAAGTGACTTGAGCTGTGCGTCATCGCGTACGCCGGTTCGGCCCCCGTCGGCTCCCAGTTCGATCAGGACCTGCAATCGTTGTCCTGCGGCGCGGAAGAACGTTCCCAGCTGCTCGACATTTTCGGGCGAGTCTACAAGGCAGAAATATTCGATCGAAGGGTCACGGAGTAAGTCCGAGATGATCGCCATGTTTTGCCGGCCGACCAGCTGGTTTCCCATGAGGACACGCCGAACGCCGTGTTCGTAGGCAATCCGGGCTTGGTGCGCGGTCGCCAGCGTGATGCCCCAGGCGCCCCCCTGCAGCTGCATTTCGAAGAGGCGGGGAGCCATGGTGGTCTTGCCGTGGGGCGCGAGCTTCATGCCGTATTCGTTGATGAACTGCTGCATCCAGCGCAGGTTGTGCTGCAGCTGCTCCTCGTAGAGCACGGCGACCGGCAGACTGAGGTCTTCGCGCAACAGGTTCCATCCGAGTCCGGCAATATCGCCGGCCTCGATTGGCTTCGTCAGTGAGCCCAGTCCTTTGTGATGGGGGCCAATCCGTGTATCGCGTTTCTCAGTCGTCACTGTGACCTTCTGTGCAAATAGCTAAAGCCAGCATATCCTGTGGCGATGTCCTTCCGGTCCGTGTCTTCGGGCTTGGATGCTGGAGCGACGTAGCGTATATCTTTGAGGCAGTTCCTATGCCTGGCTGCGACACCCTTATCCGAAATGCGCTTGTGGTTGATGGCAGCGGCGGTGAGCCTTTGCTTGCCGACGTTGCACTCGCGGATGATCGTATCCGTGCGGTGGGGTCGCGGCTCGACGACGCTGCCGACGAAGTAATCGATGGCGCAGGCTATGTGCTTGCTCCGGGCTTCATTGACGTACATACCCACGACGACACCGATGTGATCCGCGCCCCCGAGATGCTGCCGAAGCTCTCGCAGGGAGTGACGACCGTGATTGTGGGCAATTGCGGCATCAGCGCTGCGCCTGTTCAGCTGGGGGACGAGCTTCCTAACCCAATGAACCTGCTCGGGGACGCAAGCGTATTCCGATATCCCACATTCGCGACCTACATTGCAGCCGTCGATGCTGCACGGCCTGCGGTGAACGTGTCAGCGTTGGTTGGGCACACGGCGCTGCGTAACAACCACATGGATCGGCTTGATCGAGCGGCGACCAAAGCAGAAATCGAAGCCATGCGGCGCCAGTTGATCGAGGCGCTCGATTGCGGCGCGCTGGGGTTGAGTACCGGGCTCGCGTATCTGTCAGCCAACGCCGCCACCATCGATGAGGTTCTGGCTCTTGGCGAGCCGCTCGCGCGCGCCGGTGGCCTGTATACGACGCACCTGCGCAGCGAGACTGAAGCCATCATCGACGCATTGCGCGAGGCCTTTACCGTTGGCCGTGAATGCCGTGTGCCGGTGGTGGTCTCACACCTGAAATGCGCCGGTATCGATAACTGGGGACGCAGCGGCGAGGTATTGCAGGAACTGGATGGGGCGCGGGTCTCGCAGCCTGTGGGGTGGGACTGCTATCCGTACGCCGCCGGTTCGAGCACGCTCGATCTGCGCCAGGTGGATGAGCGCGTGGGCATCCGGATCACGTGGTCGGAGCCGTATCCGGAGATGGGAGGGCGGACGCTGGCGCGGATTGCGCAGGATTGGGGGATAGGCCAGACAGATGCGGCGCGGCGTCTGCAACCCGCCGGGGCTATCTACCATAGCATTTTCGAGGACGATATGCGGCGCATCTTGCGCCATCCTGCGACGATGATCGGCTCGGACGGGCTGCCCAACGACCCCCGGCCGCATCCGCGGCTGTGGGGAACCTTTCCGCGCGTGCTGGGGCGATACAGCCGGGATGAGAAGCTATTTTCACTTACTGAAGCTGTTCACAAAATGACGGGTCTTCCGGCTGCGCGATTTGGGTTTGCAGACCGCGGACTGATACGCCAGGGTTATTTTGCAGATCTCGTGCTCTTCGACCCCAGGACGATTCGCGACACTGCTACCTTCGATAATCCGGTGTGTCCTGCGGAAGGTATCGAACGTGTGTGGGTCAACGGTGTGCTTTCGTATCGTAACGGCAAGCCTACAGGGCAGCGCGGCGGAAAATTCACAAAAAGATCAGCAGTAATTACAAATAAAGCTTTTGATTCACTG
>Ga0210386_10003824_pt1 | contig 12537 bp, 12 predicted proteins | sample IncBWH32OmetaG_FD_160091 | JGI IMG/M metagenome (GOLD analysis project Ga0210386, IMG submission 160091) | Forest soil microbial communities from Barre Woods Harvard Forest LTER site, Petersham, Massachusetts, United States - Inc-BW-H-32-O ... | reverse complement strand
ACGAATGCACAGAACTGGCAAACGATTCCGAGAGTGATCGGGCCCCTCCGAGAGCTTGGTGTACCGGCAGCGGCGATCATGGACCTAGACACCGTTACCGGCCCCAAGCGGGAGTGGGAGAAGTTCTACAAGGCGATCGGCCTTGACGAACCCGCGTCCCAAGCACTCGAAGCGAAGCGGACTTCTGTGGCCACCACGCTGAGAGCCCTTGGAAAGGGTCCGGACAATAAGCTGATCTGCAAGACCACGGGCATTTCGGGGCTTACCTCGACCGAGCGAGCAGCAGCTCGGGACCTGCTCGAGAACCTCGGCCAGTACGGCATTTTTGTTGTAGATGTTGGCGAACTAGAGTGTTGGCTCTCCCCCCTGAACGTCGCAAGTGGCAGCAAGGCGAAGTGGATCGTCGACGTCTTTCGGGCACTTGGTTCCAATCCCAACAGCCAGACCTATGCCGTACCCGGCCCCGACGATGTATGGAGATTTCTGGACAAGGCTGCGGACTGGATCGGCGACCCCAGTCGTGCTGGCTTGCGGTAAGCACTCGCCGCATATTGCCGCTTGTGCGACGTGACCGCTAACCGCCGACCCCACACAACGCGATCAACCCAGCAAATACCAACGGTTGGCATAGGCGAGCGTATAATAAATGCTATGAGTGAGTCAGCTCCGTCACTGCCTGTCAGGCTACCGCGACCGCCCCTCCGAGCAGGCGAGCGACAAATCGAAGCCTTCCTTTCGAGCGTCATGCGGGGCAGCCTCAACGATGCCCGCCAGGCGGTGGTGGAGGCATTTGATCGCGTCCCATATTTGTCGGTGTGGGCATTTGAGTATACGCCAGCGAGTCCTGAAGCCGCAGGCGACGCCTACCTGCGCCACGTGCGGGAGGCTGACATCGTAATTTGGCTGGCAGGCGCCGAAGTGACCCAGCCTGTAATCAACGAGATAGACGAAGCGCTTGCCCACAATCGACAGATTATCGTAATTCGTTTCGGTACCGAGCCGCGCAGCGTCGAGTGTGAAGCGCTACTTAAGCGCGTCAAAGATCGAGTGAAGTATGGTGATGCGGCTAGCATCGATGAGCTGGCCCAGGCACTAGAGTTGGCGATGCACGATGTGATCGCACGAGCGCTTCGGGGAGAACCGAGCCTTAGTCGTGTGGCGCTTATCGAGGGACTAGGGCGAGCCTCACGCGGTCGATGCGTATCGCGGTGGCAGGCCGCCGGACTTCCACGGGGCGAGGCGCTCTCGCTCGCCGACAATCCGGGCGTTGGTGCTGGCGCAGACGCCGTGTTGCCCGACGTTTCCAACCGTGTGATCCTACTCTCCGGGGAGATGGGCTCCGGCAAGTCGCTTGTAGCTGAGCGTCATCTTCAACGAGGACTCGAAAACCTTATTACTGATGGCAGCGCTCCGGTGCCAGTGTGGATGTCCAGTAAAGAGGCGCAAAAGGGACTTGCCGTAACTGCGCAGGCGATATGCGACAGCGTAGGAGAGCCTCGTGTCCAGGGAGCAGTCATAGTCGTCGATGGTCTTGATGAGGTAGGAGCTGACATTGGGGCGGTGCTCTTGGATGAAGCGCGCCAACTCGTTGTTGCATGGCCCGAGACAACGGTGCTCATCACATCGCGACCAATGCTCTCGTTCAACAACGTCGAGGAGCTTCGCCGGATGCCGGAGCTGGAGGACGACGAAGTGCTGTGGGGCGTGGCAAATATCGGAGCGGGCCGTGCGCTACAGGGAGGACTTCGTTACGGCCTGCCAAAGCCCGTTCTGGAGTCGATGCGTCGGCCGCTGTTTGCCCTGCTTTATGGGGTGTGGCAACGGCAGCGCCCAACCGGCCAGCCGCGCTCACAAGGTGATCTTCTCGCCTTCTTGGGCAAGCAGGCAGAGAAAAAGGTTGCATCGTCGCACGCGCGAGAAACATTGATCAGGCTCTCCACGGCATCTATCAAGCGGGGGCTGGGCGCAGTGCCTGCGGCCGAGGTCGGAACTCCCACCGAGGTTCGCCAACTCATCGATAGCGGCGTTGTGGGAGAACGACCGGGCGGGATCGTGCCGGCGCTGCCGATCTTGGCACAGTGGTTTGCGGCACAGGCTCTGCTTGAGGGGCAAATTACCGCGACCGAGCTGCTTTCCGCTCGGGATGAAATCGATCTTTGGCTCTATCCGCTGGCTCTCGCAGTCGCGACAGGCTCGTTTGAGCAGGCCAGTACCCTGCTCGGCCCATTGATGCAGGAGATACCGGGTTTCGCGTTTGCCGTTATTGATGAGGCTCTGGCTCGAGCAAGTCTGGAGGGAATTCCGGCTCCACCCTGGCGTGAGGCTGGGATGCAGATGCGCAACGCTCTCCAGAGTATTGCTGATAGTGCCGGTGAACTAAGTCAGCTGGTCCTGCCTGTGCGCAAGGACGGTCACATCTTGCCACTCGCGATAGGAACTGGCGGCGAGCATATTGACTACAGCTTCTGGTACGGAGACGAGCCGCGAGACGACATCTTCCAGCTAACCCCGACGGATCTGTCTCCTTTCAGCACCGGGTTTCGACGATGGACTGGCACGGCCGTGGGGCGCGGCGCGGCATGGGCATGGCGTTGGGGACGCGATGAGCTACGGGGAGATCTGACCAAGCACATGAAGAGCCGCACGTTCAACCTCCCCGGCTGTGAGCCCTGGATAACCGAGCGCGTATGGGTAAGCGCATTGACGCTCGCTGGAGGCAACTCCCTACTGACTGCACAACTTGAGATTGCACCTTTGCGCCGGAGACTCGATGGAATCATTGCCCGCGTTGCGGCGGCCGGGGGATCGACGGCGTACTTTGGCAATCCGCAATCTCAGTTTAACGCCCTCTGGCTGAAGAACCAGCTTGACTTCCTAACTGACAGAGGGGACCAGACGCTGACCTGTCCGCTTCCACGTGCTGACCTCGAACCAACAGGAGGCATGATTGGTCTGTTCTTCAGCGATCAACGGCTTATAGAGCTAGCAACTGCCATCTATGAAAACGCGCTAGTCATTTACTGTGCACTCATTGAGCAGTGGTTCGAGACCCTACGGGACAGGCTCCCAATGGCTGTAACTCTACCGGCCAAGTTTGAAGGGCGTATCGACCCAAGCCGTGACCGTATGAGCCCCGCTTTTGGCATACCTCATATCGAAGGCCACTTTGAGCCGATGCCCCAAGCGGCGCACAATTCGGTTGAGTTCGTCATCTCGACCGAGCGGCGGAACCACGGAGAGGTGCGCGACCTTTACAGCCGGATTCTACAGATGCGCCCACATGCGGCACGGTGGATCTCTGCATGGACGGGAGGCAGTCCGTTTGAGCTCAATGACCCGGAAGCGTCAAGCAAGCTCGCGTACTCATGGCTTTGGCGAGACCTCCAATCGCTCCATCTCGTTGACGGCATGGCCCCCCGCTGAATTTGCCCTGACTACCTGCTCCTGGCCTGTCGAGACTCAACGCGGCCTGCGGATTTGCCCTCGCTGGGGTTGGCCCAAACCGCTCCTCATGGAGCTTGTGGATAAGAGGCCACGGAGATTGTATCCAGTAGCGAGAGTACCTTTTGCCGCTGCCTCCGCCCCACGGGCTCTAGCAGCAGCTCCACCAAAACCTCGACCCCGGTTGGACCGTTTTGAAATAAGGGTTGAGGCTGGCGCGGTCAACGGGACTCGAAACTCGGTGTTGCCATTCGATACCGCCCGTGCCCGACGCGCTCAAACCGAGGCGACTTACCGTGGACGTCCGAGGCCAAGCAGTTCCTGACCGATGACCAAGATGCCGGCTCGCCTAGCAACTTCTCGACCGCTGCATGGATTTCCTGAGCTTGCATAGACGCCCCGGCCGCCTTCAGTACCTCCGTGACTGCCTCCAAAATCCGCCCCCACCGATGAGCGGCCTGAGCGACTGGGATCGAACGAATCGTGCGTTCGGGGTGTGCGTTACGTAGGCTGCGTACTGCCCTAGATCGACGTGCCCGGCCCACTGGCTCAACTAGCTCGCTAAGGAACTCCTCCCATGCCGACACGTCTACTTTTGACTTGGCAGAGCCAAGTTTGACCAAAGTATCCGCGGGCGCGTAGTCGTTGGCACGGTGACCTTGTTCGTGGGGGCGGGGTTTGCGGGGCTCTCGGCCCGCCTGGAGAACCCGTTTGGGTGACAACAGCGCTGGCAACAGGGCAACAGTCTGGGGTGTTGCTCGAGCGGACCGCCCATCCAGGGGTCTACCGCCGAGGCTTCGGCTACGTCGCGATCTATCGCCTCGATGGTCGCCAGCACAAGGAGTCTGCGGCCACTTTTCGCCGAAGCGCGCGCGATCAAGCTTCGGCGCGATGCTCGAGCACGGGAGATACGACGCGGACAGACGCTGCATGCCCATGCGCTGGCCTGGGTCGCACGCCACTCCGGTGGTGGTCGTGACGCGGTCCGCGAGCAGACCCGAGAGGAATACCGTCGGCTGCTCACGACTTCGCGCTTAGCTACTTCTCGACCTAGCTTCGACTGGCAGACGTCGACCGTTGAGCATTGCAAGGCTTCATTAGCTGGCTCACGTCCGTACTGCGGTTGATTGATCGAACCCTGGTAAAACGTTCGTCTGGTGATTCGACACCAAGGACAGCGGCCCAGGCTGACAGCCGGGCGAAAGCCCTAGCCGGAGGTGGTAAATGCCCGAGCCTGTTGACCCCCATCATCTCCTGCTGATCGGGGCCGGACCAGGAGTCGGCGCCGGTGTGGTTAGGCGCTTTGGCCGCGAGAGCTTCCGCAGCACACTCATCTCCCGCAGCGAAACGCTCGACCAGCTCGCCTCCGAACTGCGCAGCGCCGGACTTCAGATAGAGGCGATCAGCGCGGATATCGAGGATCTGGACGGCTACCGCGAGACGCTTGAGAGGATCTTCGGTGCCCCCGGGGCGCCCGGTGTCGTTGTATACAACGCTGCCCTACCAGATCCAGGCCAGATCCTCGAGACCACCGTCGAGCGGCTCCGAACCGCCCACGATGTCGATGTCCTCGGTGCGGTCATAGCGGCACAGGTAGCCGCGCCCGTCCTGCGGGCAGCTGGCGGCGGCACCTTGCTGGTCACCAGCGGCGGCTTCGCCGACAATCCAGTGCCTGCACTGGCGAGCCTCTCGATGGGGAAGGCCGCCCTGCGCTCGGCGCAAACGCTGATCGCCGCCGGCGTCCGGGAGGACGGCATCCACGCCGCGACCGTCACGATCGCCGGTGCCGTCAAGCCGGGGACGGACTTCGATCCGGACAACATCGCAGAGCTTTTTTGGATCGCCCACACCGACTCGAAGGACGCCTGGCAGACTGAGTATCGGTTCACAGGCGCATGAGCGGAGCGTCGGCACCGACGCGTGCCGACGATCGGGGAGGTCGATCGGGGAGGTAAATGAACGCCGCCGACAGTCCCGGGATCTTCTTAACCCCGCACACGGATGCCACGAACCGTGGAACGGCCTCTGTCAAGCGCTTGCCCCTCGGCTGGAGCAAGCGTCTGACCAGCGGTCGCGCCCACGAGCGCAACGGACGAGAAGCAGAGGATCGAGCAGCTCAAACGCCGAGAGTTGCCGGTCTATGCTGCCGAGAAGACGCAGGACACGAGCACGCCTTTCGCGGACCTTTTGCGTGCGCATCGGAGACAGCATTAGTACCTAATGACGAGCAAGCCACTTCCGACGAGCAAGCCACTTCCGCGCAATTTCCGAGCTTCGCCCAGGTCTGGTCCCTCCTTGGGGGCCGACCGGGTAGGCTCGCCATTCGCGGCGCACGAGCCTCCGTCGAGCGAAGACGCGCCGAAGGGGCAGACGGGATGAGCAAGGATGAGCAAGTGAGACTCCGAAGCGTGAACGCGCTTGAGCTGGCGCTCGCGCTGACGGTGTGCGCTGTGCTGACGTCCGCATCTGTCGCCGACGCTGTGGATGTCGCTCACACTGCGGAGCAGCGTGGGGTGACCTGCCGGCGAAAGCATGGCCACACGATCTTGCACCACGGCACCGTGCGCGCCTTCAAGAGCTCGGGCACGGTGTTCGGCTGCGTGGATGGGAGCACGCGTGCCTGGCCGCTGTGGGGGTCGGGCCACATCCCGTATGAAATCGAAAGTGGCTGATTCTGCAGGTGTCCGGCCGCTTCGTCGCGCTCGAAATCCAAACAACCGTCAAAGGCGGCAACCACTGGTTGATCGAAGTGAGGGACCTTCGCAGCGGCGCCGGCTACCAGGTCGCATTCTGGGAACAGTCGCTGCCGTTCGACGAACCCCCCTCGCCAGCGAAGTCGCCGGTGCAGGCGTTCGTGCTCGGGCCGGACGGCCGCACGGTCTACCTCGAAGAAATGTACGACGCAAACGTCGCGCCGAGTGCCGGCGAACCGTTTCCCACGCGCCAGGTGCTCGTGCTGCTGGGCTTCCACCACTTCCACCGCGGCTCGCCATCAGCACGCCGGGCGGGATCGTGCCGGGGTCGGTCGCGTACAACGGCCACACGGTGACGTGGACGCAGAGCGGCTCCGATGAGTCCGCCACTGTGTGAGCTGTGGGCGGCGTGCGGTGGCTCGGGTAGGCGAAAGCGAGGGTAGCGACTAGTGAGCGTTGGCATCCGAGGGATGATCGCCCACCCGTAACCGGCCGGTGGTGGACTGCGGATCCCGCGTGTGTTGGCATCGTGCCTGAACTCTGTCTCTTGCCGCCTGATAGCTTCAGATACCAAGCTAGCCGAACAACCTGCGGGTTCCGCGAGGAGCAGGGCCGGCTTCTGCATCGCTGGCCAAGCGAGCGCGTCAGCGGACACCGCTCGCGCTCTCGTATCGGCGAGTATCTGTTCAGCGAATTCGGTGCAGCTCGACATCGTGGGCTACTCCTTGCCAGGCTGTGTCGGCTGTCAACGCCGGGGTGCCCAGCCGTCGCGCCAGCGCAAGGCACGCACGGTCGCCGAGCGAAAGTCCCGCGTTGCGAGTCAAAGGTCGCAGGCGTGCCGCGTCGATCGCATCGGCGGTCGTGAAAGGCTCGACGGTGATCGCGCCGTCGAGCAGGCCACCTTGGGCGAGCTTGGCGGCGATCTTCGCCGGGTTGGCTCCCTGGTCGGCGGAGCGACTGAGGACCTCCGCGAGATTGACGGTCGAGATGACCACACCATCAGCGATTGCCTCCGCCACAAGCTCGGCGCCGGGCTCATCGCGAAGATAGGCAAGCAGCGCCGAGGCGTCAAGTACAAGAGCCAAGAGCCAACTACTCGGTGTTCTCTTGCACAGCTTCTGCGCGTCGCTGGGCGATTAGATCATCGACCATCGACTCTCCGGGGAGATCGCGGAGCAGGCCGCGGCTCTGTTCAGCTACGGTGCGATACGGGCGCAGTCGCAGTGAGCCGTCCTTCTCGGTGCTCAGGAGCATGGGAGTGCCGGGCTTCAGGTCCAGCTCGCGGCGTACCGCAGATGGGAGGACCACCCGTCCACGCTCCCCCACGATTACTCGTCTATCTGTGTGGGCCACACTAAGAATGTACCACAATAGGGAAAAGACCCACTCCGCTTTAGGGTGATCGCCACGCCGCGACGGACCATTTGCAGTAGGTCCTGTGAAGCGCGGTGAGGGTCGCCTCCGGGCGCCACTGCAAACCTGTGGTTGCAGGAGATAATCGTGATTTCGGCCCACAATGTGCCGTCGTTGTCGAACGTGGCGATCCGATCCGCATCCGCTACCGCGACAAATCCTGGCCCCGGCGTTGTCGTCGATGTCACGAAGTCAACGATGGCTGCTTAGCGGGCCATCGTTCCAACTCGCAAGGATGGTGGCGGTCACGGGTGACTCCTTCGCGTGTCGGTCTCGCTGATATCGGACGGCGAGACCTCGCCCCGGTCGATCGCTTGCGAGAGGCGCTGTCTCGCGGCAAGGCTGCCCTCGTCAAGCGCACCGGAGCCCGCCGCGTAGGAGATCGCATCACCACCCTTGCCGCGCAGCACGAATGCACACCCGACCGCTATCAGCGCACCCGCCAATGGCCCCACGACATAGACCCAATAGCTCGTGAAGTCGCCGCTCACAAGGGCCGGGCCGAACGAGCGCGCCGGGTTCATCGAGGTCCCGCTCACTGGTGCCGACCACAGGCCCGCGAGCGCTATGTATCCGCCGACGCCCAGCGCAGCGATCGCACCGACGTTCTGCGCGGCCGACGCGGTTCCCAAGATGACACTCACAAGCGTTGCGGTTAGGACTATCTCCATCAGCAGCGCTTGCCAATTCGCATACCCAGAGCCAGGCAACGTGGCGCCGAGATGCTGGATGTTGCCGAACACCGCGTACAGGAACAGGCACGCCAGGGTGGCACCGACCAACTGGACGATGATGTAGCCCGGCACGCGCTTCCAGGGGAAGTCACCGCGCAACGCAAACGCGAGCGAGACCACCGGGTTCAAGTGGGCGCCGGAGACCGCGCCCATGAACAGGATGATCCCCATGACCATGAGTCCGGGTGCCACCACAGCCGCTGCCAGGCTGATCTGACCCTCCCCATGCAGAATCCCCCCACCCGCAGCGACGAGCACAAGCATGAACGTGCCCAGCGTCTCCGAGAAAAGCCTGCGCCACTCCAGGCGGTCGTCGTCGAACTGAGCCCTCGAGCCAAACTCGAGCGCCAACAGATGCCGCGTCCGCGGACCAAGGAGTCCCAGACCAGGACCCTCACCGGGGGGAACAACCTCATCAGACATGCCCAGCTCCTCCGCGCACGGACAAACGCCCCAAAAGCTCGCCCCAATCCTCACCTATCCATCGAGGGATGCAACGGGGTCCTACCGCGAACACCAAACGGAAAACTACGGACGGTCCGTCTGGTCCAAAGCGTTTGCGGACCAGCCTGCGTTTTCGCCATCGCGTGCCAGGGCTACCAGGCGAGCCGCACGCCTTAAGGGTCCAGATTCTTGTCATTCGAAATCAGGACCGCGTCCTCGAGGCCGGCCTGGGCTCGACGAGCAAGCGATCGAATGGGTCGCCATGGTGCCACGGGTAGCGAGTGCGCCATGCCGGCAGCACTCATGCCGGCAGAGATCAAGGATCGCGGGTCGATCCGCAAACACTTTCCTGAAATTGCGTGCCGACTCGACTCGCGCCTGCGAGCTGCGATTCACGCGAGGGCTCTTGGCGGTCCGCGGGCTCGAGTGGCGTTGGGCTGCCGAGACGTCCGGGGGAGGAAGCGTCGCGGCCGAATAGCAATGCGACGTTCCAATCGGCCAGCAGGCGTAGCTTGCGCCCGAAGCCGGGCATCAAGAGCAGATGGTAGGTGCGAGCGATGAACCACGCCGGCAAGCCGCGCCAGCGCACACCAAGGGTGATCGCGACTGCCTTGTTGTGACCGAGCTCGGCGACCACCCCCGCGGTGCGGTAGCGGAACGCTCGTGCCGGACGATCCTCCAACGAAGCGGCGATGTTGGAAGCCGCCAGTCGTCCTTGGCGGATGGCGTGCTGAGCCGTGGGCGGACAGACGTGTCCAGTTTTTGCGGGGTCGGGAACGGCGGCGCAGTCGCCGATCGCCCACACCCCGGGGTAGCCGGGCACGCGCAGCTCCCGGTCGGTGAGAACTCGTCCCCCCTCGTCCAGTGGAAGTCCGAGTGAGCCGACGACGGGGCTCGGCCGTACGCCCGCGGTCCACACAAGCGTGCGCGCAGCTATGCGCTCGCCGCCCGAGAGCGTTGCCTCGTGCTCGCTGACTGACGCGAGTGTCGTAGACGTGTAGATCTCTATGCCACGTGTGCGTAGCTCGCGCGCGGCGAACGCGGACAGGCTCGTAGGCACCTCGGGCATGATCCGCTCGCGCGCCTCGACAAGCACCCAGCGCATCCCCTGCGCGGCGCAGCGGGGGTAGAGCTTGATCGCCTGTGCGGCGAAATCCTGAAGCTCTGCCAATCCCTCCAGCCCGGCATAGCCGGCACCGAGGAACACGAACCCGAGATACTCGCCGCGGCGCACCGGGTCCTCCAGCGACTCGGCGATGTCCAAGCAATCGAGCACCTTGTTGCGAAGCGCCGTAGCGTCGGACAGCGACTTGAGCCCAATCGCATATTCCGCGAGCCCCGGAATCGGGAGCGTGCGCGATACCGACCCGAGCGCGACGAGCAGGTGGTCGTAGCCAAGTTCGATCCGCTCGCCGTCGCTTCTACACACGCCGAGCAGTTGCCGCTCGGGGTCGGCACCGGTGACGCTTCCGATTACCAGCTCGGTGCGCCGCAACTGCGAGCGCAGCGGCACCGCCACGTGACGCGGATCGAGCGTCGCGCCCGCCGCTCCGGGAAGCAACGGTGTGTAGAGCATGAAGTTGGCGTCATTTACGAGCGTCACCCGCGCGCTGTTCACGATCGCGATCCGCTCGAGCGAGCGAGCCGCATAAAAGCCGCCGAAGCCACCACCGGCGATGACGATGCGCGTGGTCATACCACCCACATTAGATCCATTACCCCCATCGAGACCAATGTTACAAGCGTGTCACAAGCTTGCTGGGGGCGGCCTTTGCGCGCAATGCTCGACGTGGTCGCAAGGCGGAGGAGCAAAGGGCGCCGGCAAAGGAGCAAATTTGGCGTGGCGTGCATGCGGGTGTAGCGTCTAGCTATGTCTGCCGATTGGCTCACGCTGCCTTACGACGAGTGGAGCGAAACCTGCGACACGCTCCACGCGCACACACAGGTCCTCGGCAAGCTGGCAGCCGTGCTCGCCCCGCCCGAGCCGCAGTTGCAGCATGCGGCGTTGCGCTTGAGCGCGCGCGGCTGGGAGACGCTGCCGCTGCCCGCACCAAACGGCTCGGGAGCGTTCGTCGTCGCGCTCGACCTGCACAGCCACGAGGCGCTTGTCGAGCACAGCGATGGACGCGTGCAGCGTGTGGCGCTCGCACCCGACCGCCCGGTCGGCGAGGTCACACGCGAGCTGCTCGGGGCGGTCCGCGCGCTCGCCGGCTCCCTCGAGATCGACCCCACGCCGCAGGAGGTCTCCTGGAGCGTGCCGCTCGACGAGGATCACGAGCACACCCGCTACGAGCCCACGCAGGTCGAGCGCTACTTCGCCGCCGCCACGCAAGCCGCGCTCGTGCTTGGCGCGTTCCGTGCGCCATATCGTGGCCGCTCCACGCCGGTCAACGCCTGGTGGGGCTCGTTCGACCTCGCCGTCAACCTCTTCTCGGGCGAGCCCGCCGATCCCCCGTCCGAGGATTTCATAATGCGCAATGCCATGAACGCCCAAGAGGTAGCCGTGGGCTGGTGGCCCGGCGACGCGCGCTACGAGCGGGCTGCTTTCTACGCCTACGCCCACCCGGCGCCTGATGGTTTTGCGAACAGCTCGCTCTCGCCGTCCGCCGCGCGCTGGCAGGGCGCGCTCGGCGAGTACGTGCTCGACTGGGACGACGTGTGCGCCGCCCTCGACCAGCAGGCCTTCGCGCTCGAGTTCGCGCGCTCGGCTTTTCGTCACGCCTGCCTCGTATGCAAATGGGACCCCGAGCTGCTGGCCGGCGCCGAAGGCACCCCTCCGCCCGTCCTCTGAGAACGTGTTTCGAAAATAGGGGTGCAGGACGTTCCGATCTTTTTGGGGCACGTTCTGCCTCCACGGACCCATAGTTCTGTGGTCCGACCTGCTTGGCAAGGTCATTGTCTTGTGCTCCGACCTTCCTAACCAAGAACCAAGGCGACTCCTCGCGCTCGGCAGGCGACGCGTTTGTCTACCTCATGCCCCTTTGATTCTCATGCCCCTTTGATCCACCTCATGCCCCTTCGATCTGCCCCCGAAACCACTCCGCCGGCTCCACGCTGGCGCCCTCCGCGTGCACGCGATCCGACAGCCAGTGATCGGAGGTCACGACGCGCACGAGGCCCGGCTCGTCCTCCTGCTTGAGCAGTCGCACGATCTCGTCGTCGGCCGAGTCTCGTTTCGGCCGGGGCGCGTGCGCGACGACAATCACCGTCGAGCGGATCGGCGGTCTGGGGGGCTGCTCGAACACCACGGTCACATCCTCCCCGCCATAGGCAGCCCAAAGCTCCAATTGATGCACGAGCTTTACCATCGCTGCGTGACGGTCCTCCCACCAGCCATCGGGGCGCGTCCCGATCACGTTCATGCCGTCCACCAGCCAGCGCATCTCGCCAGCCTATGCATTTCACGCCTCCTCCGGCGACAGCTGTCATAGGAGGCTTGCATTCACGGCAAGCTCACGCCAGCCAGGTCGCCGCTTTCGCGGGATTGTGTGTGCTCGAAACGGACTGTCTGAGGCGTCGCGTCGCGTGTGCCTGCAATAACGGTTCGAACGGGTTCGCGCGCGAGGATGCTCGCGCTCACGCCGGCGCGGGCGCGAGTGGCTTCACCGGGCGCAGACCCAGCTCCGCGACCGAGCGAGCCGAGCACACGATCAGCTCGAGTGTCCCGCAATCCTCGAGCTCCATCAGGAGCTCGCCCTTGGGATCGTCGACGAGTGTGCGCTCGATGTGAAACAACGTCTCACCATCGGTCAGGTATCCGCGATCCTCGGGCGTGGCGAGTACCGCGTCGGCGTCTGCCGCCGGGTCGTCCG
>Ga0210386_10003822_pt1 | contig 12540 bp, 9 predicted proteins | sample IncBWH32OmetaG_FD_160091 | JGI IMG/M metagenome (GOLD analysis project Ga0210386, IMG submission 160091) | Forest soil microbial communities from Barre Woods Harvard Forest LTER site, Petersham, Massachusetts, United States - Inc-BW-H-32-O ... | reverse complement strand
GTTACCAGATCCAGAGTCAGACACCAGGAGCTGGTCAGTTCCTGGGCAAAGTGGCTGCCGGGCTTGGTCCAGCGCAGGAAAGGAGTTTCTCCCCAGCGGGATATGAGATGCAATCCGTTGATGCTCGGGAATTCGGCGGACGGCGAGTGCAGGCGCAAATCGAAGGCATCGAAGTCGTTGCCCGAGAGAGCCGCCACCAGGATGCGGCAAAGTTGCGCATAATCGCGGGTGACCTTCAACTCCTCGGTCGCCCTGCGAATGGCGAGGTTATTAATAAGAATCTGGCGCTCGATCGTTCGATGAGCAACGCGACGCAGTTCGCCAAATTCCATGTAACCCAGATGCTGCACCCCGATCCACACTCCGGTACCAAGCACGGCAAGGACCAGCCCAAGCGCATCCCCGGTCGGCCACAGCAAAAACAGGCTCAGCAATGCGAACAAAGCAGACACGGCATACAGAGTGATGACGACCTGACGATGAGAAAGTCCACGTTGTAAAAGCTTGTGATGAATGTGCTCGCGGTCAGCAGTAAAAACCGGCCGTCCCCCAAGATAACGCCGCACAATAGAAAGCGCAGTCTCGAGTATAGGCAGACCAAAAGACACAACAGGAATCGCGACGGCTATTATCGTGGGCGCCTTCTGGGCGCCCTGGAGGGCGAGGGCGCTCAACATGAATCCGATGAAGAGACTTCCACAATCGCCCAAGAAAATTGTGGCGGGGCTGAAATTGAAACGAAGGAAGCCCAGAATCGACCCCGCCAACAGCAGAGCCATTAGCGAAACCAGAGACGAACCTGAAACCAGGGCAACTGCGAATACAACCATTGTGGAAAAAAGCGCGGAGCCCGCGGCCAACCCGTCCAATCCATCGATAAGATTGAAAGCGTTCGTGATGGCCAGGACCCAGAGAACCGTAAGCGGGAGGCCCAAGAACCAGGGCAGATGGCGAGTGCCAAAAAGCACTGGAAGATCGAGAATGCGAAGGCCGCCGGCAAACAGCATCGCACCAGCCACGGCCTGGACGGCGACCTTGGTGTACGGGCTGACAGAATGGATGTCGTCATAAAGGCCGAGAGCGAAGATCAGGCAGCCGGGAAGAAGAATGGTGAGCAGAGTTTGAAAGGAAAGTCCGAAGCTCACTGCAAGATGATGCCAGCCAGCTGGTAACGCAATGGCGAAAGTCAAAAGGAAAGAGAGAAAAATCGCGACGCCGCCGAATCGCGGAAGAGGACGGCTATGCAGGTGCCGCTCAAGAGCGGGGGCGGCTACCCATCCGCGCGCGTTTGCCAGATCGCGCACGTACTTGGTCAACACAAATGAAAGCAGCAGCGACCCTACAAATGTCCCGAGGTAGAAGGGTATCAACTAACTCCTCTATCGAAAGTGCGCCGGGAGGAGTGCGTCGCTCTGCCGCGCGTTCTTTCGATGCGTTGATGTCTCCGGTTGAGAAGGAACCCTGTCTAATTTCTCAGCCGGAGTTCGATCCAGTTCTAAATCAATGAAATCCTACAACCATCGACATCGCGACACTATTCTCTGTTTTGGTACATGGAGAAACGTTAAAGAGCGCGGTGTTTGCGATCTAAGCACCGGCCTAGAACGCTGGTTTGTCGCGGGTCCCGGTGTGCTAGTCTTGCAAAAATGGCAATGGATTTTTCGACATCGTCCATGCGACGGAGTCCGGTCAAGTTCGTCTACGGTTGGGCCTTTTCGTTCTTATTGCTCGCCACACTCTCACCGGAAGCTGCGGCTCAGCAATCCACGAAAACACAAGAAACGGGAGCAACCGGTGAAAAGACGGCAGCACCGCAGCCGGGCGAAGCTTCGACATCGCGTTCAACTTCTTCGCTCAGGCTCGAGGCGGGCGATTTAGTAGAGGTGGGGGTTTACAACGTACCCGAGCTCACAACCAAGGCTCGCGTCAGCACCAAGGGCGAAATCTACCTGCCGCTGATCGATTATGTTCACGTCGCCGGACTGACGGCTGAAGAAGCCGCGAGCTTGATCCAGAAGCGGTTTTCCGACGGCGGCTTTGTGAAAAGTCCCCACGTTACATTGTTTGTCGACCAGTATGCTTCGCAAGGCGCCAGCGTATTGGGTGAGGTAGCAAGGCCGGGTGTGTATCCGGTGCCGGGACAGCAACGCCTGTTCGATCTCATCTCTGTCGCTGGAGGATTCACGGACAAGGCGGGCCGAAGCATCGCGATTACACATCGCGATCAGCCTGACAAACCGATTACTGTTCCACTGACGCGCAATGTAACCGATGACCCGCAAAGCAACATTCCCATCCTGCCTGGAGACACGATTATCGTTCATAAAGCTGACCTGGTTTACGTGGTGGGAGACGTTGGAAGGCCGAGCGGATTTCTCATGGACAGCGGGCATCTGACGGTATTGCAAGCGATCGCTTTAGCGGGAGGTGCGACGCGTACGGCAAATCTGGGTGGTGCGAGGATCATCCACCGCGGGCCTGACGGGTTAAGCGAAACTCCCGTAGAGCTGGGCAAGATCCTGAGGGCCAAAGCGCCTGACATCAAGATGCAACCGGACGATATTCTTTTTGTCCCCACCAGCGCGACCAAGCTTATTGCCGGGCGAGCGATGGAGGCGGCGATACAAGCCGCAACGGCAGCCAGCATTGTAGCCCTCCCTTAACTACACACCGAATCAGATCCCGCACGGGCGGGGACGCCCGCGACCTACATGGTCTGTCGCTATGCCGCTACTGGTGCACAGCGTTGGCCTCTTTGTAATAAATCCTGCAATACATCGAGGTATATCTTGGCTGTGTGCTGGCGAGAGAAATACTGGAGAACGTGTTGGCGGCCGTTGCGCCCAAGCGATTCGCCTAGCGCAGGATCATCGGCAAGTCGCATGACCGCGTCCGCCAATGCGGCGGGATCCTCTGGCGTGATGAAAATTCCCGCGTTGGCCTCCTCCAGAATCTTCCGCGCGTGGCCATCCACGCCCAAAATCACAGGGCGAGCACACGACATGAACTCCAGCATTTTGGTGGGGAGGACAGTCTTGAAAAGCTCGGTCCTTTTGAGCAACACCAGGCATGCATCCGAGGCGGTAATGTAAGCGGGAATTTTTTCGCGAGCCTTCTGGTCGACAAAGCGCACGTTCGTGAGTCCGCGGGAACGGGCAAGAGAGACGATGCGCGCCTTCTCAGCCCCTTCGCCGACGAGCAGAAATAGAATTTTGGGTGCTCTCTCGCACAGGAGAGTTGCGGCTTTCAGCAGAGTTTCCAAGCCGTGTGCATTGCCCATAGTACCGATATAAGAGGCGACGAATTTCCCTTCCGCACCTAGTTCGCGTCTGATCGCAAGGTTAGGAGCAAGCCTTCTGAACAAGCTGGTTTCGACTCCGTTCTCGACCACAAAAATCTTTTCTTCAGGAACCCGCCAGTGTTCGATCAGATAGTCCTTGAATGCCGGAGTGACGACGACGAGGCGATCGCAACTGCGATAGAGAAATCCTGCGATCTTCGCCAGTGACCGGTGGAGCGGCGAATTTTGGCTGCCCATGCCAACGGCGGCCAGAGATTCGGGCCATAGATCACGAACCTCGAAGACGAAGGGCACGCCATTGCAACGGGCCAGCCACCAGCCTGAAAGCCCCACCAGCAGTTGAGGCGAAGTGGCGATTACGACGTCGGGCCGGTGAAGAAAGAGGCCGGTCATGGCCGAGGAGGCGCAAAACGAACTGTAATTCAACATGCGCTCGTACGGCTTGCGATTGGGGAAGGGAAGTAGCCAGGTGCGAATGACGTTGACGCCGTGGTAGGTTTCGCGGGCTACCAAGCGGTGAAACATCCTGCGATATTTGGCTGGCACAATTCCCGTGGGATGATTGGGAAATCCAGTCAGAACCGTGACCTCATGGTCGTCCTCTGCCCAAAGACGCGATAACTCCGCGGCCCGGCCAGCGGGTGCTCCCATCTCCGGCGGAAAGTATTGGGACACGTAGAGAATTTTCATAAGTTTTCTAGTAGTAGCAAAGCTTGAATGCACTTTTGTAGCAAAGAGCCCGGGTGCGCTTGGCACGACTGCGGGCGTAGGCTTCCCATTTGTCGGCGTATCTGGCGAATATCTCGTCTCCGGTGAGGCGATACATCACGCGCAACTGTACAACGTGCAATCGATGGTAGAAGGGACTGGCTACCATAGGGAGCAGAGTGCCGGATTGCTCATAGAGTGACCAGAAACCGAGGTCATAGCGATCGAGATTTGCGCGAAGAGTAAGTGCGGCCTGCGCGAACAAGCTTCGCGCGGCGGCGCTTTCAGTGGCCAGAAAATAGTCGTAGACGCCCCATGCCGCCCAGATGAATCCATTGAGAATGTGAGTAGGCGGTGAAACGATATATTCCTCGAACCAAAGGTTGCCGCGTTCGTCGGTGAATGTGACACCACCTTCGCTGGTGGATTTAAGGAAACTCGTAAACGCACGTTCCGCAGCCTCGAGATATCCGGCGGCACCCGTTTCGCGATAGGCGCGAACCAGCAGAGAAATTCCCTGGCCCTGAGCGAGCGCGGAGTACCACGGAGCCTTCAACGGTGAGCGATATTCCCAGTCGAAGTGGTGGTTCCAAACCGAGAAGCCGGACGAGTTTAGCTCCAGATGCCCGCGCAGCCAGTCGCCTGCGGCGAGGAATCGCTTTCTTCGTTCTTCATTTTGGGTTTGGCAGAAAACGCTGTAGTTGCCCAGGCCCCACTGCGCAATAGCGATCGGGTTGTGCTGCAGGCCGATCTTGCCGTGGTAGTCGAGCATCGGAATACCGGCCGAATCGTGATGTCCCGGATAGTCAGCTTTCTCGGCAAACAACATGTAGTATTCGCCCAGTTGATGGACGCTCGCGCCAGGATTAGCCTGAGGCGCGTCGTGCCAAAAAGTGAGGTGGCTCTTTCCCGGGACAAGATAGGCGCTTAAGATGCGCCGGTAATAGTGCAAGCGGCCCACAGCAGGACATTAGCATGAGAAAAGCGCGACGCCGGTACCGTAGGGGATTCCCCCGCAAACTGGCCAGTTATATTTGCCAGATGCTGGTTTCGAGATCAGCATGCTCGACCGCGATAGTCGTGATCGCGAGGATAGAGGTATTGTTCTTTCCATCCGGCAAGAAAGCGTTGCCGTACTGAAATAACCCCATTGGCCAGCGATCTTTCCTGCATCGAAGTATGCGTTGCCAGCGAGTGCCGTCGGTACTGCCATATACGCACGCGTTGCGGTCGGAGTTGATTGCACTCGGTTCAACCATGGTGGAGAAGAAAACTGCGTTCTTGATAAGGCAACCGTAAATCGAGGAACTGTTCAGAGTCGCGACCTTGGAAAGAGCTCCGCGGCGATCGAGACGATACACGTGATTCATTTCGAGCGGGGTATCGGAAGAAAAATACAGCGCGTCGCGTGTGGGGACGAGCGCGGCGGAGCGGGCTTGCTGGTTGCCCGATAGGATCACGTCGACTGTCTTGAAATCGCACGAGGCACGGAGAATACGGCACTCTGAACCATGGTCGCCGGTGAGCACCCACAAACAGTTCTCCCACTCGTCATAAACGATGTTGTGCACATGGCGGATAGTGCCTCTAGGGAAGGTGTAGGCAACGTCCCAATGAGCACCTCGATCGGTGGATGCGTAGATATGAACTTCGTCATGGTGCAGGTTATCGAAATATTCTCCCCAGAATATGTGGTCGCTCGGAGTGGCGGCCAGATGCAGTGGACGTGTGCCGCGAAGTAACTTATGGGATCGGTTAAATTCTGTTTCTCCCGGCGCCAGAGTCACGATGGCGTGTGGCACGGCACCGACCAAGTGCCCTGAGGACAAAGCTACAAGGGCGTGGAAACCGTCGCGGAAAAAGCGCGATGTCATCCGTGAAGAGGAAGTCACGGTTCGCCAGGCGGCAGGCCGATATCGGCCGACGCGGTCCCACTCGATGTCGCTCGCGTGCGTCCTTATGGTGACTCTAAGCAGCGTGTAGCCGCGAGAGGCATAGAGCACGTTCTCACGCCATGCGAGAGCCCGCATGTTAACGAAAGCGCCGCTGTGAACTGGATTGAGTCTGGGCTTCTCGCAGGCCGCGCTTACCGCGATTGAGTGGGCTGCCATGGCTTTACTTGAGTGTCGGTCATTGATTCTCAGTTTTCATGCTTACGTAAGGTCCTATGGCGAGAGCATCTATGCGCGTGCGCTTAAAACAATCAATGGCTTCCTCGGGCTGGCAAACAATCGGTTCGTTTTCGTTGAAGCTGGTATTCAAGAGCACGGGAATCCCGGTTTTTTGCTCGAAGACGCGAATCAACTCGTGGTAGAGCGGATTCTCCTCGCGGCTGACACTCTGCAAACGCCCGGTATCGTCGACGTGATTGACGGCGGACAGCAGGGCGCGTTTTTCGGGACGAATCTTGTAGACATGCAGCATGAACGGCGATGGGTGATCGTGCTCGAAGTATTCGCACTGGCGTTCCTCGAGAATGGAGGGAGCAAATGGACGAAACCACTCGCGCTGTTTGATGCGCGCATTCAGAATATCTTTCATTTCTGGCAAGCCGGGATGAGCGAGTATGGAGCGGTTGCCGAGCGCACGCGGACCCCATTCCATGCGGCCTTGAAACCAGCCCACAACGTTGCCGGTGGCGATCTGCCGGGCCACGACGTCAAGCAGCGCTTCACGTTCCAGTTTGCGATAGCGCAAGTTGGCCTTCTTGAAATCGGACTCGATACGCGGGTTGGAAAACTCTGGGCCGAGATACGAGTTCTTCATCACAAAACGGCGCGGCTGGGTGAGAACGGCATGGTAAACCTGCAGAGCTGCTCCGATAGCCAACCCTTCATCGCCGGCGGCAGGCTGAATCCAGGTGCGGCGAAATGGGGTGTGCGCGAAAAGCTTTCCATTGGCCACGCTGTTGAGCGCGCATCCGCCCGCCATGGCGAGGTCTCCACACGGCACACGCTGGTGGAGTTGGGTAAGAAGATGGAAGAGCACATCTTCGAAGCGCTGCTGCATGGCGTATGCAAGGTCCATTTCGCGTTGAGTGATTTCGGTGCGGGGCGCACGCGGCTCACCGAAAGTCTTCACCATCCGGGGAGAAAAGTGGCGAGCCAGACTAACCCTGCCATCCGGCAAAATCTGCATTCCCCGATTGCTTCCCAGGGGATTGAAGAAACTGCCGTCCAGGTTAAAGCCGCCATTCCTCAAGCCGATTAGTTCTTCGAGCGAATCGCAGAACGTGTCCTTGCCATAAGGCGCGAGCCCCATGACCTTACCTTCATCTCCGTACTGCGGGTAGCCGATGAATTCGCAAATCATGGTGTAGAAGTTGCCGAGAGAATCGGGCAAGAAAACACGATTGAGCACTTCGATGTGATTGCCTTCGCATCGGGCCATCATGGTAGAAACGAAGTCTCCGGAGCCGTCGTAGCTGAAGCCCGCGGCCCTCTCCCAGGGTGAGCAGTAGTATGCGCTGGCAATGTGCGCAATGTGATGCTCGACGTGGTGCTGCTGGAATCGAAGCGCTTCGGGATCGACGTCGAGAGCCTGGGCAATCAGCTTCGCCAGGTTGCGCATCGGCTGCTTACGCTGGCGCAAGCGGATGAAGTTCGGAATCCTGCCGGGATTGGCGAGGGCGTATTGAACTTTCTTAGCGAGGTTCGCGTCGCTGTCCTGACCCACAGCCACATGGTCGACGTCTGTAATCTTGGCACCGACAAAGTCCAGGCAAGCCTTAATCGCAAGAGAGGGAAAACCCGCATAGTGCTTGATACGGTTCAGGCGCTCTTCGGCAATGGCGAATACGACCTCGCCATCTTGCACCAGTGCAGCCGAGGCGTCGCCGTGAAATAGGTTCAGTCCCAAGATCAGCATTGGCGGCGGCTTCCTCGATTCAATTCCGTGCTAATGTTCTCAGGCATTTTCCGGGCAACGAACATGAGCAAAGGCGCCCAATGGCGACTTCGCTGCGCCAAACCAGGTAAAGGACTGCCGAGAGGCAGGAGTTTCTCGCTCGAGAATCCAGCCTGCTGTAGTAATCGTTCAAACTCAAGCCTGGAGTATTGATGGCAAGAGTATTCCAGGAACTTGCACCAAGCTTGTCCCAAGAGGGCACCCAACCGATGACAGGCAAGCTGCATTTGACGGACTACGGAATTGCGATTCGGTATTGAGACCAGCAGCAGCCCTCCTGGTTTGAGAACTCTTGCAAATTCGGTCAGACACCCGCTGGGATCTTGGACGTACTCCAGGACGCTCGAGCACAGGATACCGTCGAGTGAGCGATCGTCGAGTGCAAGACGAGCGATCGTCTGTACGCGCACGAACCGGAGCCGATCGGAATAGTCGTGCGATTCGGCTGACTGATTGGCCGCGGCAATCATTTCGAAAGCAGCATCGACGCCAAGTACGCTGCATCCGCGTGTAGTTAACCAACGCGCGAGTGCGCCGGTACCGCAGCCTGCGTCAAGCCAAAGGGTGCCGGCCAAGTCCCAACCGTGCAAAGCATTGAGCAGGACATTTTGGCGCATCTGAAAAGAAGACTTTCGATAGCGTTGTTCCCATTTGCCCGCCAGAGAGGCATGGTACGCGATTGCATCCTGGGAGAACTCTGTTCGGGTTACACTCATTGCTGGGTCTTCATCCGCAATTCGTAAATCTTCGCCTTGATGTGAAAGAACTGGATACCCTGGAAAGCGCAGTAGATCAGGCCGGGCACACCGTCCAAAAATCCCATCCGGAAGAGATACTTGTACAGAAAAAACGCGAGCGGTGAACCGGGCAGAGATAGGCAATTTTTTTTCAGCCAGCGGCGGCGCTGCGCCTGCGTTCCGAACAAGGCAGGCGGCAAGTCGTTGTGACCGCTCTCGCCCGCCAGCCACGCCTGCGCTTCCCAGTTCGAATATTCATCGTGTTTAAGGATGTAGCGGGAGAGCGAATTCACGTTGTGATGGACGAGCGGGTTGCGCAACCCCGCCATCCCTCCTTCGACCACGACACGCTCGTGTGCTTCCATATCGCCCATGGAAGCGTCCTGATCCTTGAACCGGCATTCGAAGTGGCCCTTGCCGCGGCGAAGGAGCCGAGGACTGGTGTAAAAGCTTGCGTCCCCGTGGCGAAGGACTCTTCCTAGAAAATACATTCGTAGGGCGAAATAGTAGCCGTTGTATGCGGGGTCCTGAATAGTTTGGCGGATTTCTTCCACCGATTCAGGGGTCAAGACTTCGTCTGCATCCAGTAAAAGAATCCAGTCATAAGCTAGCGGAAGCGTATCCATGGCCCACTGTCGCTTCTTGGGCCAGCCACCGTGGTAGTGAAACTGTACGAGCTTCGCGTCGAAGGAGCGGGCGATCTCCCCGGTTTCGTCGGTGCTGCCGGAATCGACGACGTAAATCTCACCTGCTCCACGCAAAGACTCTAGACAGCGAGGCAAGTTGCGGGCCTCGTTGCGGACAGGAATGATCACGCTTACGGGCAAGGAGACGGTGCGCGGCTTTGGCTGCAGGAGTCCCGGTTCCTCGAGCGTTTGCATAGTAGACGTCAAGAGACTGGAAACATACTACCGCCGAATCTGGGGGCTCCCATATGACAGAAAAGATGACAGCGGAACCTAACGGCCGTAACTTCGTCGACTATTGACGGTTTGTAGACGTTGCTCATCGAAACTGTTTTTCAATCACGATTCGGCGGGCGCCTTGAAATAGACTGGGTAAACGGTGTGTAACCTGGCAGGGAAGTTCTGCTTAAGGAGCTGCATGCGCATTTTGATCACGGGTGGGGCGGGTTTCATTGGCTCGCATCTTTCGGACCACCTGCTCGGCCAGGGTAACGAGGTTACGGTCATCGACGATCTCTCGACCGGAAGCATGGACAACATTCGCGAGGCCAAGCAGTATGGTCGCTTCCGCTACTTTATTGACACGATCTTCGACAGACCGCTGCTAGCGGAATTGATCGACGATGCGGATGTCGTGTTCCATCTGGCTGCCGCCGTCGGCGTGCTGAACATCGTTGAATCACCGGTGCGCACGATCGAGACTAATGTCGGCGGCTCTGAACTGGTGTTGGAATTGGCGGCGAAGAAAAAGAAACGGGTGCTGGTCGCCTCTACTTCGGAGGTATACGGAAAGTCCACCAAGTTTCCTTTCTCGGAAGAAGATGATCTGGTGCTGGGGCCGACTACAAAAGCACGGTGGAGTTATGCCTGCTCGAAGGCAATCGATGAATTCCTGGCGCTGGCCTACCATCGCGAACGCAAGCTTCCTGTCACGATTGTTCGGCTGTTTAACACGGTGGGTCCGCGGCAGACGGGCCGCTATGGCATGGTGCTGCCGACTTTCGTACGGCAAGCACTTTGTGGCGTGCCTTTGAGTGTCTTTGGCAATGGCGAGCAATCCCGATGTTTCGCCCATGTCGAGGACATCGTTAAAGGATTAGTGCAGTGCATTTCCTGCGACGCGGCAGTTGGCCACGTTTTCAATCTCGGCAACACCGAGGAAGTGACAATGAATGCGCTGGCGGAGAAAGTAATCGAGGCAACCGAGTCGACCAGCACCGTCAGGTATCTTAGTTACGATGAGGCGTACGGTAAGGGTTTCGAAGACATGCAGCGGCGCGTTCCTGACATTTCGAAAGCCCGCCAGTGGTTTGGTTATGTGCCGAGCCAGTCACTCGACGACATTGTGAAGAGTGTGGTGGCTTACTGCAGCCTGTCTACGCGAGCTTCCACGTCGCAGGTCACAGCGTCCGTCGCTGCCGATTAGCGTACTGCAAGGAATCCGCGCAGATGTTCAGCCTGTTAGGCCGCGCGAGGATATGCCGGGTTGGCGTGCCTGAGGCTGTGAGCCAACGATACAAGTTGATCGACGTGGTCACGCCAGGAAAACTCCCTCGACCGTTTCAACCCACATTCAGCAAGCTTTTTTCTCAGCTCGGAGGATTGTTCTAACTGGACGACACAGTCAGCTAATTGTGGGGGAGAAAAGCGCGGAAAATACACGGCTGCATTCCCGCAGACTTCGCGATGCACCGGCAGGTCAGAGGCTACCACGGGCAACCGGCAAGCCATGGCTTCGACCAGAGGATGGGCGAAGGTTTCGGCATAGGCGGGAGTAACGTAAAAATCACAGGCGCGGAGTACGTGCTGTAAATGGCAGTATGGAATTGCACCCAGCTCAACCACTTCATCTGAAATACCAAGATCCTGGACGAGAGCAGCCGCGGCTGCCGTGCGATAGGCGCCGGAATTCTCTTCCGACGACAGTTTGCAGGTCAGGAAGAGCTTAACGTTCCTCCCACGCAAGCGCTCTTTGATATAAGGTAGGGCCCCCAACAAGGTTTCGAAATTCCGGTAGTAGTTGTAGTGACTCACGAAGATGAGGCGCAGGGCGTCTTTGCCCGAATCGATCTTGTCCTGAATTTCTGGGGGCAGTTGGTTCTGGTCGCGGAAGAATATGTCGGGATCGAAGCCGTGATAAATGCTGACGACTTTGCCCCCACTCCATACCCGCAGCGTATCGGCGAAAGACTTGCTGGGAGCCACGGTGCAGTCAGCCCAGCGAACCGAGCGCCGGGCGAAGAAGCCTCTAGCCCGAGTGTCCAACCAGATGCGGTAGGCCCTGCGCGCACCTAGATCGTCGTAAAAGTCGGGAGAAGTATAGAGGGAGTTCCCCGAAAGAAGGATCTGGGGCACGGGCGATCGCAGCAGGGCGAAATTGCCGGCCGAAATCAATACATCGGCGCCACTCTTCCGGATCATTCGGGACAGCAGAGACTGCTCCCAACAAAATCGCCCCGCGGCGCCAGCGGGAATTTCCAGTTCAACAAACGAAATGTTAGACGGATTGCCAAGCTCATTCCTTAACTGAGGACTGAGAACGACAGTAGCCCGAATCCCCTGCTGTCCGGAAAGATGGGGAACGACGTTGCGCACGTAGGTCAGCCCGCTGGCCGCGCTGGCCGCGAGACAGTTGAAAAAGAGATGCATCATAGACCGAGTGTGGCGGCAATTATAGTTCAAGGTGTTGCGGACAGTTCTCTCTTGTTGCTGCCAGTCATCAGCATTGGCAACCGCAGGTTTCTAGGGAAAAAGAAACTCCTTAAAGGCCGCGAAAACGAGTTAGCGCGCAGTAGATCTGCGGCGGAGTATCTTACTTGCCAGCTTCCCACCATCTCCCAGTCAGGCGACTATTTGTTTGTATGGTAGCGATTTCAAAGCCCACTGCTTGCAAGCACGAGCCTGATGGGGTCCCGCCTAACGTGGCCCAATCAACACGAAAGGACACAACGATAGACTCCATTTTGGAGAGGGAATTGCTGCGCCTCTTGGTCTGTCCGAGGGATCATCTAGTGCTAGAAGGGCGAGACGGGCACTTGATCTGCCCGAGCGGTCATCGTTATCCGGTCGTCGATGGAATTCCCATCCTCCTGCTCTCGGAAACGCAGCAAACCCATGTGGAAGGCACTCGCTCCCTGCAGGTTGGTGCGTCAGGCGGATCCGGTCCCACACCGCTCCCGAGTCCGCTGCTGGGAGAAATCGA
>Ga0210386_10003819_pt1 | contig 12545 bp, 6 predicted proteins | sample IncBWH32OmetaG_FD_160091 | JGI IMG/M metagenome (GOLD analysis project Ga0210386, IMG submission 160091) | Forest soil microbial communities from Barre Woods Harvard Forest LTER site, Petersham, Massachusetts, United States - Inc-BW-H-32-O ... | reverse complement strand
CGCGCGCATAGCCGGTCACCGAAGGAGAACCAACAATGTTGGTGATTCCCGTGGAGACCCCGAGACCCGTCGCAAGATCGTCCACAGCCTCCCAACCGCCCATGGTCTGTACTTGGCTGGCTTTGCCGGCCCATGAAGGAACCATCGAGGTCGGCGGCGGAACCACCGTGAGATTCACGTCCGACACGCACGAGGCGCCCTTGTTGCCCCACGACTTGATGTGCAGTACGTGGCCGCCCGTCGCAAATCCGATCACCGCACTGATCGAGGTGCCGTTCACAATCGTCGTGTTGCTGCTGTCGTCGAACGAATAGCCCATCGCCGCCACCGGTTGCGACGAACAGGGACTCGCCACGGCAGACAGCCAGAACGGCGAAACAACCCTGGCATTTTCACCAGGGCTATAGACGGTTACATTGGCAAAGGCGGGCGCCGCGCACACCGACAGCGCAAGAAGGAGCAGAAAGGAAAAGATCCTCATGAATAAGCCGCATCCATCCGTCCCAAACAGCAAACGGGGATCTACGTGCGGCCACAGCTACTGCTCAGGAATCGAGTTTGAAATGAATTTGCGCCAGCATATCAGAGGAATTGCGCGGCTTTGCAATGAAAATTGCATAATTTCGAACCTTGGTAAGAAAACCTGGCTCGAAACATCTGCATCGGACGGAAGAGCAGGTGTGTGCCACAGAGATCACAAGAGTTATTCCAATTTGCATGTGCTGGGTCAAATTGCGCTCGCGTCGCGCAGATTGATCGCGTGTTTCGCATTGTGAAAGAAATAGGCGAAGATCTCTGCAAAAAACATCCGGATGCCACCTCTGCGTGCGTCGAGCGCTGCGACAACGTCTCTCAATGCACGTGGGGCGTGTCGTCGTTCATTGAGAACACGTCTTTGACATCGTCCTCATATGGAAAAACGTGGATCATCCACGTGAATACCGACGGCATAAATTGACCGTGTTCGGCTTCGCACGCTTCCTTGGTATGGATCGAGCCAAACATGCCGAACTTGGGGTGAGCGCCCATGTACTCCTTCACGCGATCTGCCGGTGCTGCGCAAAAGTTGATGTGCTTATGCCAGTGGGCAATGCTCAGCGGGATGCGGTCGTTCAGCTCATCTTCCGTGGCGTTGGGGCGCGCCGTAAACATCACCCCTTCTAGCTTGAACTTTTGCGTGGGCGTCTGCCGATAGAGCAGGGACGTTGGCTTGGTTGGATCGAAATGCAGGTCGGCCTCCTTGGCGTTGGCCTCGTTGGTGAAGTGGTACTGAGGCTGGGTCACGTCCGGGTTCCCCTGAACGTATCCGTCCTTCTCGGCCTTCTTGTAATCTCGATACTTCTCCATCGTGGCGCTCACCGCCGCGATGACCGCTTTTGCCTTTTCCTCATCGCCGGGCTGCGGGCCGCGAAGCGGGGTCACATACATGTGGCAACCCATGGCCGCCATGCTCGGTCCCATGGCGCTCATATCGACACCATTCATATCGGCCATGCAGCTCATGTCCATGCCAGCCATTCCATCTTTCTTCTTGTCTCCATGCAGCGAGGCTGACAACAAAGCTGCAGCCGCCAGCATCCCTGTCGCAACGCGCCAAATGTACCCATAACCATGCGGTTTGATTCGACTCAGCATAATGAATCAGGTTTCCTCAAGGGCCGCCTCGCTTTTCCGCTCTTTCCGACTGATCAGGGAAAACCTCATGAATACAGAGTCGGGTCCCTCGTGCTTGCTCTACTTCCCTTCGGAGAACGAGGTCTGAGAACAGCGGTTTCCCTCTGTCTTTACGAAAGCATCGTTACGGAAGACCGCATCCCACGGTACGTCAGACACGAAGCAAAACTCAACGCTGGATTCAAACATGTTTCGAACAGGCCCCGCTGCCAGCCAGACAGGATGCAGCGGAAGGGGTCTCGGCGAAAATCAGAAAGTTGTCGTGAGCCGCAACGAGTAACTGCGCGGCGGCCCAATGGCATTTCCTGAGAAGAGGCCGCCGAAGTCGATCACGTCGAGAACGTGATTGAGATTCTGGCCGTCCGCCTGCAATTGCATGTTCAATCGATCGGACTTGTAAACATCCGCGCCTGCCGAGGCATTTACCTGGAAACTGGGATAGATTCGACCTCGGTTGAAGTTGATGCGATTGAGCACCTGCTGTCCATACTCGGCCAGCACCGTATCGGGGTCGCCGTCAAACTCAAAGGGAAGTCCCGTGTCGTATTGCATTCCGCCTGCGAACCAGAAACGCGGCACGACCCGGTAGCGCGCACGGCCGCGCAAAGTATTGCGCTGATCCTGCGAATCGGGAAAATGACCGTTCAGCTGCGTTTTCGCGGCCGCAGCATTGTCGCCCAGGAACAATCCGCCCGTCACCGGAAACCAGACATTGCCCACTTCGTACGAGTAGCTTATGAACCCTGAGAACTTGTGCCAGTCCGGCACTTCGAGCTTTCCCTCCGCGCCGTAAATCACCGATTTGCGAAAAGCAATGGGAAAGCTGATCGTCGTATTGTCGATCTGATCGTCGTCCGCATCGTTGCCGACATCGCGGCGAAAGTAATTCGCGTCAAGCTTTACCTTTCCCGCGAGGGCCTTGCTGATCCCAGCCTCGTAGTAGTTGCCTTGCGAGGGCTCCACTGGCAGTCGCAGAAAGCTGGCATCCAGCGAATCGACCGCCGCCGAGCTCGAGAGCAGGATGTTTTCAAACGATGGCGTTTGAAACACCCGGTCGTACGAGACGTGCGCGACCAGGCCTACCCCTGCAAAATAACGGGCGACCGATACACGCGGATCGAAAGCCTGCTTGTTCAGCAACAACTGGTAGTGATCCCAGCGCAACCCGGCATCGACCGTCCATTTGCCAAAGTGCATGTGGTCTTGCGCAAATGCCGATTGTTCGAGATCGGGCCGCTGCCCCGCGAACGCAAACGTCAAGGGAGTGTCATCGTCAAACCGGGTCGGATCCGTAATGAGGTAGCTGAAATTCTCGTGCAGAAACGTGTTGTCCGTCTCCACGCCGAACTTGAACTCGTGCCGGGCCTGTGCCGTGGTGAGATCGGCTTTCATGTAGCCTTCGCGAAAACGGTTGTTTTGAAATACCTCGATCGGCGTTGATTCCGGATTCGAATTGAAGTCGTTCGCGTTGTCGCGCACCATGCCCCGCACTTCGAGTGCTGTCCGCGAAGAAAGGCCGTGCTGGTAGAAGGCCACGCCCATCGTCTCGATGTTGTCCGCCGTCTGGCGCTGGCCTGCCGCTTGCTGCACTTGCTCATTGGGAATGTCGTAGCGCGAAAGCTCGTGGCGCACGATCAGGCCGATGCGATCATTGGGGGTCAGAACACGCTCAAAATGTCCGGAGAAGTCCGCTAGTGTCCCGGTATTTGAAAAGTTTTGCAGAACCACGGGATTGAGATAGTGATCAGTCCTGCTGCCACTGACACTTGCACCCAGCGTGTTCGCTCCCCATGTGTCCTGGCCACGCGCGAACCCGCTCGCCGTGTCAAAGCTTCCGCCCGCCAGCACCACTTCTCCATGGAAACCCTGCTGAACATCTTGAAGGGTATTCACTTCCACAACACCCCCCATCTTGCGGCCATATTCCGCGGGGATGCCGGCGGTGTAGATGCTGATGGAATCCACGTCGTCTGCTTCGATCTCCGGCCCGAAGCTGGGCGAGCGGTTGTCCGTCAGCGGGATGCCATCGACAACAAACTGGGTCTGGTACTCCGACCCCCGTGGATGGAGAACCGCGTTTCCTTCGTAGAGCCATCCAGGCTGCGAGTTGATTAAATCCTGAAGGGAGCGCCCCGGAATCGATCCGAGACGGTTCTCGATCTGATCCGCGCCAATCTCGTTGACCGACCCCGCTTGCTCCGGATCGATCAGGGTCGAGTCTGCCTTCACTTCGACCGACTGCGTCACCGAGGCGACTCTCAATCGAAGGGTGCGGGTCAGGGGCAGCGAACCCCGAATGGTAATCGACTCGGCGATCGGTGCAAACTCCGGCTGCAGAATCTCGACCCTATAAATCCCATAGGGCAAGCGCTGGACGTCGATATAACCCTGTGCGTTGGTCTTGAGGGTGGTGCGATATTGGTTGGCCTCGCTCTCCAGCTGTACCGAGGCCTGCACACCGATGCCGGAAGGGTCCGTCACCCGGAGTTGGAGCTCCCCATGATTGCTTTGGCCAAAGAACGGGGAAACCAGGGAAAGATAAATCAGGGCTGCCCAGCGTCTCATCACCACGCACTCTCGAACTCATTGAATTTGCAATAGATAGTCTTCACCGCTCTCCCAACCTTTAAAATTTGGCGGCCGTCGAACAAGGAAGCTTGGCGTGCCGACTCAACGAAACCGGATGCCCGGCCCTAAAAAAACGACAAAAAGAGTCAGAATTGCAAGCGCAGCGGCGATCCAACCGACACTGCGCTGAACATATACCGAAGGCTCGCCCACAGGATAGGGAGCGGTCGCCGCGGAGAAGTGATCCAGCTGCGTCAGTCCAAACGAAGCTGCCGCCGCCGGGATTGCCGCGGTGAAGAGAACTTTCCACCCCGCAGGATTCGGTATCCCGCCAAGAAATGCGGCCGCAAGTGCGGCTAGGTACGGGATCAGAGTGATGCGCTGAAGCCTCTGCAGCGATTTCGGCTCGCGCGAACCGCAAAACGGATCAATCGCGCGTGCAACAAGAATGAGAGCCAACCAGTAGCTCACCCCCGCTGCCAAAATCAGCAGGATGCGCCACAGCCAGACTGGTTCCAACCCTGAGATGACAGCGGCCCAATCACCAAACAGCGCAATTCCCGAATAAGCCGGATAGGCCGCCGCAAAGAACAGATTGAACGCAGCGACGAGCGCCAGGAAATACCGGACATGCGGCGCGCCTGGCGAAAATCCGCGCGGAAAAAGAAGGGCCAGCAAACCCATGCAGGCGTTTGCCAAACCGCCGCCTGCCGGAATCCAACGGCTGACGCCTCCTTGTGTACTGAAGTAGCAGGTCGTAAGCAGAACCGGCTTCGCTCTCACCAGAAGCGTTGCCAATCCATGCCCGAGAGCCTCATGCGTGACGTCGGCGAAAATAAAAGCAACAACGCCCAGAGCGATCAGCGTGAGTGCATCGTCTTGAATCTCGGTCAGCATTGCCAACACTCTAACATTCGCAAAACGCACTCAATCTGGCTCGCCACGCCACATTCCGCCCCGATCAACCAGCATTTCCAGCTTGCCGCGAGATCCGTGAACGAGGCCGCAGGAGACTCGAAACGGTATCCGGAACCCGAAGCGACGTGCACCTGCGGCCGTAAAGCGTCAGCCCCCCGCCACAGCACGCTCTTCTCACGTAGGTGTGCAATTGCGGTCGTTAGGGAAACCGCGTGGCCTTCCGAAGCTTGGGTGAGCCCGATAGGGTGATTCAGCCGATCCTGCTACATCAAAACAAGAGCAGAAGCCCGCCTCGCAAAGGCGAAGTTGAAAAATCACATTTCAGCGCAGGGGCAGACAGCGGGCACGAAGGGACACTGGAAGCACTTTTGGAGACGGGCTCTCCAAGGATTGATTCAGTAAACGATACGTTGCTTATTCTCAAATGGGCTGGCGGAGAGAGGGGGATTCGAACCCCCGATAGAGCTTTTGACCCTATAACGGTTTAGCAAACCGCCGCCTTCAGCCACTCGGCCATCTCTCCGGGTCTGAGTCGGATTATACCGGAAGTCCCGCTTTATAGGCTTTCAGTCCCAATTTCGATGAGATCGACACCTCTTCGCAAGACACGACAACAAATCTCATTGCTGGGGGGCGGAAGTCGACTCCTCCAAGCGTCACCTTCGACAGATAACTCCTGTGCTCTCTTCGCCACCTGGCATTGAAAATCGCGTCACCTACGTCTTTCCACATCTTTGCACTACTTCAAGTGAATTTCGCTCTTGCAGGCAACCAATTCGCTGCTATGCTGGCCGCAAATTCATTCCTAATTTCAAATTCCTGATCGGAGAGGCGCCCGAGGCTCTCTGTACGCCGGTGAGGAGAGATAAGGTAAACGGCTTTTTAGATGAAGTGCGTACTTTCCGTGTGTCTTGCGCTGCTTGCGAGTGCGGCGCCTGCTGTGGCCAATGTAACCATTTATAGTCCCGGCGCGAACGCCAAGGTTGTATCGCCTTTCTGGCTTTCTGCCGCCGCCAGCCCCTGCTCCTCGCAGCCTATTGCCGCTGTGGGTTATTCGTTCGACGACAGCACGAACACAAGCATTGTTTATAACTCCTCATTGAGCGCGACCATTAATGCTGCCGTGGGAACGCATGTGCTCCACTTTAAGTCGTGGGGCAACCAGGGCGCCTCCTGCGTCAGCTCCATTACCGTCAACGTTGTTCCGCCGCCTACGTCGGCGATTCCGTCCTATGCCGTTAAAGTCGCTGGCATTCAGACCCTCGGCAACTGGTTGGCGGTGAGCGATGTCGCAACCGGCGCGGGGCTCGCCCAGGGACTGATGGGGATTGTCGGCTCGCCGTCGCTCACTGGCTATGCGCGCGAGTTCTCGGCCATATACACTAACAGCTCGGGCGAGCGCTTCGACGTGCCGTTTGGCGTGGATACCGAATCGCAGAACTTCTTTTACGACGCCTGGGTTAATTTAGCCAATCCCTCCACTGGCATCGCCAACGTCGAGATGGACATGAACCAGGTGATGCCCAACGGGCAAACCGTCATCTACGGCTTTCAGTGCGACGGCTACTCGGGAACCTGGGATTACACCGTGAACACTGGAACTCCGAGTAATCCGGTAGACACATGGCGTCATTCTTACGCCGAGTGCAATCCGCGCGAGTGGTCGACCAACGCCTGGCATCATATCCAGATCAGTTACTCGCGCGATGCCAATGGCAATGTGTGTTACAAGTCGGTCTGGCTTGATAACGTCGAGCAGGACTTATACATTATTGTCCCTTCGGCATTCTCGCTAGGGTGGGCGCCGACGCTGTTGACTAACTTCCAGATCGATGGGATTGGCGCGAGCGGAACGGCAAAAGTGTATCTGGATAATCTGACCATCTATCGCTGGTGACACCAACTTAACATACGCATCTGACCGACGCCCGAAGAGAGGATCTTTCCTTCGGGCGTTTTGCGTTGCGTCCAAACAGACAAAAAGAAACCCGCGCGGCGAACCGCGCGGGCATTTGAGAGTTATCGGCCAGCCTAGAAGATGGCCTTCAACGCGAACTGGAAGATACGCGGTTCAAAGGTGCTCGTGATCTGTCCGCCGCCGTTGGGATTGCCCGCAATCGCGGACACCGGAACGGAACCGCCGATGGAAGCCGTCGCAGTCGTGCTGCCCTGCGATCCGCTGATATTGCCGGGCAGATAGAAGTTCGTATGGTTGAAGAGGTTGTAGATCTCCGTGCGGAACTCGATCTTAAGGCTCTCAAGAGGCGTGTTGAACTTCTTGTTCACGTCGAGATCGGTTTCGTTGAACGGAGGCGTACGGCCGGGATTGCGCGGCGCGGTGCCGAAGGGGCTGAGGTAGTTCTTCGCGGCATCCTGGATCGGAGGCAACGCGAAGGCATTGAGGTTGATGTAGTTCACGTAGCCGGTGTTTGCCGAGCGACTCTTTGTGCCCTGCGTGACCTTCTGGCCAGGCACAATGTCAGGCCTGTATTCGTTGGCGCCGCGATAAGTCGCCGAGATCTGCGGCGACACCTGTTGCGTGGTGTTAGGCGTGTAAGTCAAGTTGAAAGGCGTGCCCGCCTGCGTCGTGTTGATGGCGCTCACCTGCCATCCGCCAATGATGCTGTCCAGCAAACCATTTGCGTTGGGAGCGAAGCGGCGTCCGCGCCCGAAGGGCAGCTCGTAGACAAGGCTGGTGACGTTTGCCAGTGGCAGGTTGTAATCCGACTGGCCGTAGTCCGCCGCGATGTTCAGGCCGTTCTGCGGGCTGGGCGTGTTGCCCTCGAGCGACGCCGAAGCGTTGTCGAGCGCATGCTCCCAGGTGAAGGAGTTCAGCAACGTCAATCCAGCGACAAAGCGCTGTTCGTAGCGAACCTGCAGCGCGTTGTAGTTGGACCAGAACTCGTTGAGAGCTTCGGTAATGTCGCTAGGCCAATTGGCGAATTGGCGCTGCACATTGGCCGTGCCCAGAGTCGAGAGAACACGCTGGTTGCCGTTCAGGAAGCCCTGCAGTTTAACGCCGTGGTTTCCGATGTAGGCGACATCGACCAAGGTGTTTTTGGCCAACTGCTTCTGCACGCTCAGGAAGTAGTTCTCCACGTAGCTGTCGCGCGTGTCTTTGGGAACCCAGGTGATGTTATCGGTGGCCGGATTAAACGACGTGACCAGGCCGGAGGGGAATCCCTGATCGGCTGTCACGTAGCAGGTCGGCGTCGTTGTGTTAGTCGCGATGATCTGCGCGGGCAGCGGCGACGAGCACTGGGCTCCTTGGGTTCCTGAGCCTGGAGTATTCTGCGTGACCGAGGCAAACTGCGCTTGCGGCGCGTTGATCGGCAGGATATCGCCCGAGCCAGCGCGTGTGTAATGCACGTAGCCGGTTCCGAAGCCGCCGCGAACCGAGATGGTCGGCGTCGGCGCATAGGCGAAGCCAACGCGCGGGGAGAAGTCGTTCAGGTCGGGATTGACCAGCGTGTTGCCGTAGACTCCACCCGGGCTCACTGGAGTGATGCCGTTGCCCGCCACTGCGCCGGGAGTAATGGTCAGCACCGTTTGCGAGACAGGATCGAAGTTTGAGACGTTGTGCTGCCAGTCCGAGTAGGGCGAGCCGTACTCCCAGCGGAGGCCGAGATTCAACGTCAGGTTGGGAAGAATCTTCCAGTCATCCTGGGCATACGCGCTATCCAGATCCTGGCGCAGATGCACGACGAAGTAGTTGGCCAACTGGTAGCTCGAGGTGAGGCCGAACAGGAAGTCCGCCCAGTAATCGTCGGTCACCTTGGCGCCGGTTGCGCTGTATCCGCCGCCGTAGGTGAACGAACCGTAGAGCGGATTGTTGTCGTTCACCGCCATCCAAATGTGTTCGTACTCGTAACCAAACTTCAGCGAGTGCTTGCCTTTCACCCAAGTGAAGTTCACCTTGGGGTCGAGAAGCGCCGGGTCTTGCCATTGTGGATTGGTGTTCTGGCGGCCGAAACCAGTAAAGCCGGTGATGCCTATAGAGGGCAAGCCGCCGGCGACGATCGGATTCGTCGGTAGACCGGGAATCGTGAAGTCGTTCTGGCCGATTGACAGCGTGAACTTGCCCGCCTTGGTGCGCGAGAGTCCGAGACGAGCGTCGAGAATCTTGTTTGCGCCAAACAGATGCGTGTAGCCGAGGGCCACCTGCTGATCGAGAATGCGGATCGTGCCGTTGCTCTGGCCATCCAGCGGGAGCGGAAGCGTGGGATAGTTCACGCCGGTTTCTTTACGATCGCTGATGCGCAGGAACCACGAGCTGTTCGGGCTCTGCTGGTAGTCGAGCCGCAGATCGCCCTTATCGGAGTTATCTGTGAAGGGAACCTGTGCGGAGTAGTCGTCGGTCGCCAGACCGGTTGTTGAAACGCCGGCCGTGGGCAGCGCGTTGCCGAGAAACTGCTTGAAGTAGCCGACAATCTGCGCGGAGAGAGGATTGATGGCGCCGGCCGGAATAGGTTGGCCGGCCGCATATGTCACTCCGGTCAGCGGATTCTTTACCGGCACGACCAGAATGCCGTTCAGTTCGTTCAGCGTGGGCAGAGACATCGGATAGAGAGGCTTCAACGTCTGGCGGAAGCCCTCATAGTCGAGAAAGAAGAAGACCTTGTTGCGAACGATGGGCCCGCCAAAATTCATGCCGAACTGGTTGCGGTTGAAGGTCGGCTTTTGAAACGGAATGGTGAGGCCGGTGCCGCCGATCAGCGTCGGCTTGAAAAAGCCTTCTGCGTTCAGGTCCGTGTTGCGCAGGAACTCATAGAGCGTGCCGTGGAACTTGTTCGTGCCCGAACGCGAGGCCACGTTGACCGTTGCGCCGGAAGACCGTCCATACTCGGCGCTCTCGTTGTTCGTCACCACATTGAAATCGGCTACGGAGTCGGGCGCGATGGCGATGATCTGGTTGTCGAAGCCCTGGTTGCTCTCGCCGTAGGCGTTGTTATCCATGCCGTCCAGCAGAAAGTTATTGAACATGCTGCGCTGGCCGTTCACGTTGTACGCGCCCTCGCGCACCAGACTGCTGATGGAACTGGTGGTCGCGGCCGTCGGCGCCTGGCGCGAACCAGTCACTAGCGCAAGAAGGTCAGAGAAGTTGCGGCTTACCAGCGGTAGAGCCTCTGTCTGATAACCGGAGATCGATTGGCCGCGCTCGCTGCTCGCGGTCTCAATCTGCAGAGCCACGTCGCTTACTTCCACCGTCGTCGCTGCCTGGCCTACGTTCAGCGTCAAGTCGATGTGCTGCCGAGCAGCGACAGCGATGCTGATGTTCTTCGCTTCTGCGGAAGCAAAACCCGTCGCTTCTGCTTTGATCGAATACACGCCTACGTGGAGAGAAGGAACTTCGTAGTCACCCGAGCTGTTCGAGACGACCTTCGCGGTAATACCGGTATTCACATTAGTGACGGTGATCGTTGCATTTGGCACCACGGCGCCCGAGGCATCGTGGATCGTGCCAATCAAGCTTCCGTCCTCATATTGGGCGATTGCCTTTATGCTTCCGATTGCAATCAACAGGCCAAGGAAAAATACGATTCGTTCAAGAAACTTTTTCGCCTTCATGCAGCGAGCCTAGTGACTCGCATTCAACTGTTTGTTAACCCCAGATGAATGGCATGTAAATAGCCTGAATCGCCTCGGGTTCTTCACAGTCTGGCATCTAGGCGATCTCAACGGTCATACCGACCCGAATTGAACTCGATCTCCGCTCGCGCCTCTACCAGCTCTTCTTGATCAGCGTGTCGACCGCAAATCCTCCATTAGGATCGCGCGTCGCGCTTACGGCTACGCGGGGCGTGACCTGATACTGCCCTTGAATCGTCTGGCTCTGCGTCGACGCTACGTTGGTCGAGAACGTCACGAATAAATTCCCAGTCACGCGTTGCTGGATCGTAATATTAGCGCCCGGCGGCCCTTGCGCATTGCTTCCCGCAAGCACTGGATTGATCGAGAGCTGCGAGATGCCGGCGATCTTCGAGACACGGCTGGTCACCTGGCTCGATACCTGTGATGCGACTAATGACTCTGCAGTCTGATCGGTCGTCGTCGTGCTTTGAGCCGCTGCTTCGGTCGTCTGCCCGAAGGCCAGCAGGTTAATAATGTCGGCCTGCGGCAACGCGGGATCAGATGAGTACTGAGTCTTCAATTGGCTCGTTGGTCCCTCAAAGCGCAGATTGATGTTGTACTGCTGAATTGTCGTCGTCAGCGCCATGTTCACGACCGGCTGCGTCTCCGACGGATTGATGAACTGCACCGTCCCGCCCGCGAGCACAAAGCGCGTGCCATTCAAAATCACATCGCCGCCATCGAGGTTGACGCGGCCCAGCAGCACCGGATCGCTCGCAGTGCCGCGTACTTGAAGATTCGCAGAACCTCCAATGCTGACCGTGCGGCTCACCAAATTCACGCTGCTCGTCGAATGCACGGCGATATTCAACGCCACATTCTGGCTGAAGCCCGAGGACGGAGGAGACACGACGCCACCCGAAAACTGGCTGATAAAGCTGTTCAGGTCGAAGGCCGGCGTAAACGAAATGTCGGAGATATTGACCGAGCCGCCCAGCAGTGCGCTATCCGGCGTCCCGGTAAAGCGAAGATAGGCGTCGGCGCTCTCGCGCATCCCCTGCGGATACAGCGCGCGCACATTCTTCGCAGAGAGGCCAAGGTCGAATTGCAGGTTCGGCCGATAGACGACTCCGCCTTGCGCCGTTACCGTTCCGCCGCCCACTGTGCCCTCGAACTTCGCTATATTTAAGCGGTTCGTCGTCAGCGTCAGCACGCCGTTGCCGTGCTGCAGGACGACAGGTATGTCGTTTGAAGCGAAATTTGCGTCGACAATGTCGATCTCGCCGCCAAGGTTCGCGCCCTTCATCGCTCCGGTCGAGTTGATGTTGAACTTCACTTGTCCCGAACTGCGCACATCGGGGCTGAAGAGTTGCGCAAGCTGCAGGTTCACCGTCCCCAGCAGCTTTACGCTCATCGGCGCATTGGGCGTCGTTGGGATCGATCCTTCCAGCTGCAGATCGGTATCGGTCCCTTTGATGGACGCCGGCTGCAGATGAATCACGCCATTCTGATAATCGACGTGAATTGGCGAACCGGCCGCAAGCTCAATATTGTTCTGATACGCTGCGGTTAGCTCCGGAATGGTGACATGCGCTTCGAGCCGGTTGCGATTCTTCAGCGGCCCGTGCAGCGTTGCATGAACCTCCGTCTGTCCTGTGACATTCTCCGCTTCTTCCGGCGAATAGGCAGCTAACAGCGTCTGCAGCGCGATCTTCTGCGTGTCGAGCGACACATCGGCCATATAATCGCCCGTCAGTTCGACTCTCGCTTTGGCCTGCAGCGAGGTATTGATCGCCGAAGACGCCAGCTTCGCA
>Ga0210386_10003818_pt1 | contig 12545 bp, 12 predicted proteins | sample IncBWH32OmetaG_FD_160091 | JGI IMG/M metagenome (GOLD analysis project Ga0210386, IMG submission 160091) | Forest soil microbial communities from Barre Woods Harvard Forest LTER site, Petersham, Massachusetts, United States - Inc-BW-H-32-O ... | reverse complement strand
CGTCGTCGGCATGCGCGTTTCGTCTCGTCTACTTTTCCGCCTCGAGCTCAGCGCGGGCGGCGGCGAGGTCCTTTTTCTGCTCTGCCGTGACCTTCGGATATTTGAGATCAAGCTCCTCGACCGCCTCGACGATCGCCGCGGCGACGACAAGGCGGGTGAACCACTTGTTGTCCGCGGGCACAACGAACCACGGCGCGTCTTTCGACGCGGTCGTCTGAATCGCCTCCTCATAGGCGTGCATGTAGTCGTCCCAGTAGCGCCGTTCGCGCACGTCGGAGGCGGAGAATTTCCAGTTCTTGTCCGGCTTATCGAGGCGCTCCATGAAGCGCTTCTTCTGCTCCTTGCGGGACAGGTTGAGGTAGAACTTGAGGATCACCACGCCCTGCCGCGTGAGGTAGTCCTCGAACCGCGCGATGTCGGTGAGCCGCTCGTCCCAGATGCCCTTGTCGACCAGCTTGGGCGGCGTCTTCTGCGCCGTCAAGAATTCCTGGTGCACGCGCACCACGAGAACCTCCTCGTAGTAGGAGCGGTTGAAGATGCCGATGCGTCCGCGCTGCGGAACCCTTAGTGCGTAGCGCCACAGGAAATCGTGCGACAGCTCTTCGTTAGAGGGTTGCTTGAACGAATGGACCTCGCAACCCTGCGGATTAACACGCGACATGACGTGTTTGATCGTTCCGTCTTTTCCCGCCGCATCCATCGCCTGGAACACGAGCAGCATGGACCAGGAGTCCTGCGCGTATAGGATGTCCTGCTCCAGCGCGAGCCATTCCGAACCGCGCTGGAGAAGCTGGGCCGCCTCCTCCTTGTCCATCTTGAGCCCGAGCGTGTCGCCGGGATCGAAGTCCTTGAGGCGAAAGTCCTTGCCTTTCGTGACGCGGAACGGATCAGTGTATTTCCGCATCGCGTCCAGAATGTCCTTGCGCGGCATGGACCCTTCCTCCCCGGCATTCGCCGGCCCGTCTCGTCGTTAAACTGTCATGTTTCTTGCTTCGGCGCTTGGTGTCAATCGCCTAAGCCGGCGTCGGCTTGGTCATACGATGGCGAGAAGAACTCCGGCCCCGGCGCAGCTCATCGCCCGCATGCGCGCCAGCTCCTCTCCGCGGCGCGGCTTGAGGGCTCGCTTCGCCAGATGGCGAATCGCCTCGCGGCATAAGGCGTATCCCGCCTGAACCGCGAGCGCGTTGAGCGCCCAGAAATTCGCTTCCGCTACGCGAAATAACGGACGCCAGCCAAACCAGCCCGCGGCGACGATCGCGAGAAGCAGAAGCGCGGCACCGAAGCCGTACAATTCCAGGACCCTAGAAAAGACGCCGCCGACCCAGGCGCTCACGACGAGCGGTGCGAGGCCCAGGATCCGCCGCAGGCAGCACGATGGACACCATCCGCGCGATCAGGAGCTTCGTCAGGCTGATCTCAGCCAGCAGGCTGCCGGCGATCGCCAGCAGCGACTTCTGCTTCGGGCTCGAGACGTCGTCCTCTGCGTCTCCGTCGCGTGGATCGAGGATCGGCTTGCCCGGCTCGCGGCGCTCAAGCTCGGACTTAGCGCTCGAGGGAGAAACGTCGGGCGCTTGCATTGCGTGAGGCAAAGATTTTTCCACAGGGGCTGCGGCATAGCATGCGGCGGCCGCCATCGCTGAGCGCATCCGCAGCGGTAGCCCAGAGCGGCGCGTCTCCCTGATCGTTGCGCCCTCTGCGCTCGCCCTATAAGCACGGGCGCGTCGCCCGTGAGAGGATTCGCCTTGGCTCCACGCACCGGTCATCCGCAAGCGCGCGGCGGCGTTCGCGCGCTTGTCATCGCCTCCGCGCTCGCCCTGCTCCTCGCTGGCTGCAACCAGGAAGCCAAGAACGAGCCGCCGCAGCCGCGCCCGGTCCGCACCGTCACCGTCGAGAAGGGCAAGGTCGGCGAATCGGTCCAGCTTACCGGTGACATCCGCGCCGAAAACGAGGTGAACCTCGCCTTCCGCATTGGCGGACGGATCATTGAGCGAAAGGGCGGCGTCGGCGACAAGGTCGAGCCGGATCAGGTATTGGCAAAGCTCGATCCGCAGGACGAGCTCAACGGCGTGCGCTCGGCGCAGGCGGCGCTCAACGCCGCGCGCGGCCAGGAGGTCGAGGCGCAGAACAATTTCGATCGCCAGAACCACCTGATGGAAAGAGGCTTCACCACCCGGGCGATATTCGATCAGGCGAAGCAGGGGCTGCAGACGGTGCAGGCGCGGGTCGACGATGCAACCGCGCAACTCGATATTGCGCAGGACCGGCTGAGCTTCACCGAGCTCAGGGCCAACGTCTTGGGAACGATCACCGCCCGATCCGCCGAAGCGGGCGAGGTGGTGCAGCCCGGACAATCGATCTTCACCATCGCACGACAGGATGGACGCGACGCCGTGTTCGACGTTTCGGCCCAGGTCTTGAGAGGGGCGCCGCCGGATGCGATCATAACCGTGGCGCTCGCCGACGACCCGTCGGTGACCGCAAAGGCGCGCGTGCGTACGGTCGATCCGCAGGCTGATCCTGTCACCCGCCTCTTCCGGGTCAGGCTCGGCCTGATCGATCATCCCGACGCCATGCGGCTTGGCGCGACGGTGACCGGGCGCCTTCAGCTCGAGAGCGGCGCCGGCATCTCAATCCCGGCTAGCGCGCTGACTTCGATCGATCGGCAGCCGGCGGTGTGGATTGTCGATCCACAGAACCTCACCGTTGCGCTGCGCAACGTCGAGGTGCAGCGCTTCGATCCCGCCTCTGCCGTGATCTCGCAGGGGCTCGAGCCCGGCGACGTGGTGGTGACAGCGGGGGTTCAGGCGCTGCATCCGGGCCAGAAAGTCCGGCTACTCGGTGCGACTTCGTGAGTTCACTTAATCTGTCCGATTGGGCGCTGAAGCATCGCTCTTTCATCGTCTTCATCATGATCGCGGTGACGTTCGCCGGCGTCGCTTCCTTTTTCAGCCTCGGCCGCGCCGAGGATCCGCCCTTCACCTTTCGCACCATGATCGTCCAAGCCGAATGGCCCGGCGCGACGATGGACGACACGCTGCAGCAGGTGACCGAACGGATCGAGCGTAAATTGCAGGAGACGCGCGGTCTCGACTTTCTGCGCAGCTACACCATCCCGGGCCGGACGACGATTTTCGTCAATCTGAAAGGCTCGACCAAAGCCTCGGAAGTGCCGGACATCTGGTATCAGGTGCGCAAGAACATCGGCGACATCCGCGGCACGCTGCCGGCCGGTGTGGTCGGACCGGGTTTCAACGACGACTTCGGCGACACCTTTGGCTTGATCTACGGCTTCACCGCCGACGGTTTCACGCATCGGGAGCTCCGCGACTATGTCGAGGACATCCGCTCGCGCCTCCTGCAAGTTCCGGACGTGTCGAAGATCGAGCTTCTCGGCGCTCAGGACGAGCAAATCTTCGTCGAATTTTCGACCCAGGAACTGGCGGGCCTCGGCATCGACCGGGCGGCCTTGCTCGCCGCGCTGAGAGCCCAGAACGCGGTCAGTCCCGCCGGCGCTCTCGAGACTGGAGATGAGAAAATCTCGCTCCGGGTTTCCGGCGCGTTCGGATCGGAAGCGGACCTTCTCGAGGTCAACTTCCTGTCCAACGGCCGGCTGATCCGGCTGCGCGACATCGCGACCGTCAGGCGCGGCTATTCCGATCCGCCGCAACCGATGTTTCGCGTCAACGGCAAGCCGGCGATCGGCCTCGCCATCGCCATGCGCGACGGCGGCGACATTCTGACGCTCGGCCGCAATGTGAAGACGGCCATCGACGACAGCGTCGCCAACCTGCCGCTCGGCATCGATGCGAGTCTTGTCTCCGACCAGCCGGTCGTCGTCAAAACCGCCATTAGCGAATTCACCGCATCGCTCTGGCAGGCGATCGCCATCATCATGGGGGTCAGCATTGTCAGTCTTGGCTTCCGGCCTGGCGCGGTCGTCGCGCTGTCGATTCCGCTGACGATGGCGATCGTGTTCCCGATCATGGAACTTCTCGGCATTGATCTGCAGCGCATTTCGCTCGGCGCGCTCATCATCGCCCTTGGACTTCTCGTCGACGACGCCATGACAACGGTCGACGTCATGACCTCCCGTCTCGCGGCGGGCGACGCCAAGGACAGCGCGGCGTCTTATGCCTACAAGACTTTGGCGGTGCCGATGCTGACCGGCACTTTCGTGACCATTGCGGGCTTTGTGCCGATCGGTTTCGCCCGCAGCGCCGCCGGCGAATATACGTTCTCGATCTTCGCCGTCGTGACGATCGCGCTCGTCGTCTCGTGGTTTGTCGCGGTGCTGTTTGCGCCGCTGCTTGGCGTCTGGCTGCTCAAGAAGCCGGACAAGCCGTCCACCGCGGAGCCCAACTTTGTCATGCGCACGTTCCATTCAATCCTGGTTGGGGCGATGCGGGTGCGCTGGATCACAATCGCGGTGACGCTAGCCTGCTTCGTCGCGGCTCTGCTTGCCCTGCCCTACGTGCCACGGCAGTTCTTTCCGGCGTCCGACCGCCCCGAGCTGGTGGTCGATCTGACGCTGCCGCAGAACGCCTCGATCTTCGCCAGCGAGGACGCATCCGCCAAGCTCGACGCGATACTGAAAGACGATCCCGACGTCGCCAGCTGGAGCAGCTATGTCGGACGCGGCGCAATCCGCTTCTACCTTCCGCTCGACGTCAAGCTCCCCAATGATTTCTTCTCGCAGGTCGTCGTGATCGCCAAGGACGTTGCGGCGCGCGACCGGCTGCACGCCAAGCTCGAGAAAGCGCTGGCTGAGCAGCTACCGAGTGCGGTTGCGCGGGTGTCGCCGCTCGAGCTTGGACCGCCAGTCGGCTGGCCCGTGCAATATCGGGTGAGTGGGCCGGAACCTGCGCAGGTGCGCGAGATCGCGCTCAAACTCGGCCAGACGATGGGCGAGAACCCAAATCTCCGCCTCGTCAATTTCGACTGGATGGAGCCATCGCGCGAGGTCAGAGTCCGCATCGATCAGGATCAGGCGCGGCTTCTCGGACTGAGCTCGCAAACGCTGGCCGAAACGCTCAACGCCGTCATGTCGGGAACGCCGATCACCCAAGTTCGTGACCACATCTATCTCATCAATGTGGTCGCACGCGCGAATGACGAGCAGCGCGTCTCGCTTTCCACCCTGCGGTCGCTGCAACTGCCGCTCCCCGGCGGGCGCACCGTGCCGCTGAGCCAGATTGCGACCTTCGATTTCGATCAGGAATATCCCTTGATCTGGCGGCGCGACAGGGTCCCTACTCTCACCGTGCAAGCCGACGTACGCGACGGCGCGACGCCGGAGGGAGCGGTCGCCTCGCTCAAACCGGGAATCGAAAAGCTCGAGGCGAGCCTCCCGAGCGGCTACCATATTGCGACCGGCGGTACGGTTGAAGAGAGCGCGCAATCGCAGGCTTCGGTGTTTGCGCTGCTGCCGGCCGCGTTGTTCCTGATGCTCTTGTTTCTGATGGCGCAATTGCACAGCTTCGGGCGCGTCGCGCTGGTCGTCGCGACCGTACCCTTCGGATTGATCGGCATCGTTCTCGCGCTCCTGCTCGCTAACCGGCCGCTCGGATTCGTGGCGATACTCGGGATCCTAGCGCTGGTCGGCATGATCGCCCGCAACGCCGTCATCCTGATCGATCAGATCGAGACTGAGCGCGCGCAAGGCCGCGACATCTGGACCGCTGTCGTCGAGGCGACGCTCTCCCGCTTCCGCCCCATCATGCTGACGGCCGTCTCGACCGTGCTGGGCTTGATTCCAATTGCGCCGACCGTGTTCTGGGGACCGATGGCTTTCGCCATCATGGGCGGACTGTTCGTCGCCACTCTGTTGACGCTGCTGGTGCTGCCGGTCTTCTACATCACGCTCTATCGCGCCAAGCAGCCTGCTGCGGCCGCCGCTTAGCATCCCCTCCCTTCTCCCAAATAAAACCAAGCGATTTTGGTGGTCTTATTTGGTTTAGCTTGGATTTATTTGGACGCGAGACGCCACAGTTCGCGCCGAGCGGCGGAGCTTACCGGCTCGCGTAGCCCGCCGCCGCGAGCGCGAGCGCGACAATTAGCAGCGCGAGACCCGCCGCCGGCCACTGGCGTAACTCCCGGTCGGCTAGCTCGAACGCGGCGCCGAGAGGCGTTAGGCCATGGAACGCGGCCTCCTCGGCGCCGACGATGTCGCCGGCGGGGACGCGGGGAAGGCGATCCCCCGCCGCCCATAGACCCGCGGCGAGCGCGGCGCCGACCAGCATCGGCCAGACCGCGTCCAAGAGCTTTGTGGGTTCGAGCGCCTCACCCGGGCTACCGATAGCGGCGAACATGAGCCAGGGCATGAGCAACGCAGCGGGGGCCAGCGCCGCCCATGGCCACAGGGGCGGGCGCGGCGCCCCTACCCGCTCTGCCGCGGGCGAGCGCGCAAGGCGCATGACGAAAAGCAGCATCAGCGCGGTCGTGGCGGCGGCCGACAGCTGCGACGCGAGGCCCACGGCGCCGCCGCCAAACAGGTCCTTGACCGCGACTTTGGCGAGCGCGCCTCCGGTCAGCGGCAACCCGGCGAGGCTCAGGCCCAGCAGCGCCGCTACGATAAGGGTCAGCGTTCGGGCGCGGCCGTCGAGCGCGGCGACGGCGCCTACGGTCAGGAACAGGGCAGCCTTCACCAGCACATGGTTCGCCGCGTAGAACGCAACGTCCGTCGCCGCGCCCTGCTCGGCGCTCGCCAGCGCCATGCCCAGCGCCGCGGCGATCACGCCCATCTGGCTGATGCTCGAATAGGCGAGCATTGTCTTCGGGTTGCGCTGGGTCACGCCGATCGCGACGCCGTAGAAGGCGGAGATGAAGCCGATCCACGTGAGCGCCTTGCCCCAGCCCGGGAGAGCCGCGCCTAAGAGGAGAAACCGGATGAGGCCGATGACGCCCGCCTTGACGCCCGCGCCGCTCAACACCGCCGCGGCCGGTATCGGCGCCGCCGTATACGTGAGCGGCATCCAGCCGTGCAGGGGCGCGAGCGCGATCTTCATGCCAAAGCCGACGATGATCAGCGCGAGCGCTGCATCGCGCCAGGGCGAAGATGGCAGCGCAGCGACGACGTCGCGAATTTGCACGCTGCCACTCGGCTCGCCCGCCGCCAGCATGACGAAGGCGATCAGCACCACCGCCTCGCCGAGGAGCGCAAAAGCCATATAGACCCCGCCCGCGCGGCGCGACGCGGGCTCCTCGTCATGCGCGACAAGATAATAGGCGGGCACGCTGACCAGCGCATAGACGAGGTAGAAGGTCAGAAGGTCGGCGGCGATGAACACGCCGAGACTGCCGGCCATTGTCAACAGCCACGAGACCGCAAAACGGTCGGCGTTCGGACTCCCCTGCCCCTCCTTCAGAGCGAAAAGGCTGACGAGGAGCCAGACAAGCGCCGCTGCGGCGAGCAGCAAGCCGCCCGGCTGATCGAGCCACAGGCTGACGCGCAGCACGGGCAGTTCGGCGCCGAACGGGCCGCCGCCAATCGCGAGCGCGCCGGCTGCGAGCGCGGGAGCCGCAGCGATCGGCGTTATCGCTCGCGCCAACGTGCGGAGCGCGGGCACAAAAAAGACGGCCAGAACAATGAGTGGCGCGACCAACGTCGCGATCAGCAAGGTAGGTCCGAACTGCTGCGCCAGTACGTTCATTGCAGCGCAAGGCCTGCCGCCGGACGGCCGATCTGCAGGAAGGCAAAGAAACCCGGTGGCGCGAAGGCAAGCAGAACTGCGACAAGCGCCAGAGCCAGCGCTACACTCTCGCGGCTACGCGCGGGCCTCTTCTGCAAAAGCGGGCTTTCGCCCGAAACCGCCGGGGCGAGCACCCGATAGAGATAGCCGCCGGCCAGCAATCCGCCAGCCGCCATCACCACCGCCCACACCCATTGGCCGCATGCGATCGAGGCCTTCATCAACAGCCATTTGGCGACGAAGCCGCCGCTTGGCGGCAGCCCCATGAGCGACAGCCCGCCGAGGCCGAGCGCGAGGAACGTCGCCGGCATCGCGCGCGCCGCCCCGCCGAGTTCGGCGATGCGGTCGTGGCCGAGGGATTCCGCAATGAGGCCTGCGGAGAGGAACATCGCAGCCTTGGCGAAGGCGTGCGACGAGGCCTGCATCACGCCGCCGCTGAAGGCGTCCGCGGCCCACGGCCCGCGGCTAAGCGGAAACATCAGGAACAGGTAGCCGATCTGCGCAACGGTCGAATAGGCGATGAGCATCTTCAGCCGTTCCTGCCTTAGCGCAAGCACGCTGCCGAATAGGATCGCCGCCGAACCGAGCGCGGCGAGGATCGTGCCTGGGACCACGCCCGGGAGCGACGCCAGCACGTCAAACCAGAGCCGGACAACGAGGAAGAACGATCCCTTAACCACCAATCCCGACAACACGGCGCTCGCGGCGGCAGGCGCGTTTGCGTGGGCCGAAGGCAGCCACAAATGCAGCGGGAACAGCGCGGTCTTCGCCAAGAGCCCTGCGGTCATCAGGGCCGCCGCTAACCAGACGGCAGGTTGGGGGCGAATAAGCGGGGCAAGGAGCGCGATGTCGAGCGTCCCGTAGGCTCCGTAGAGCAAGGCGACGCCAAGCAGATAGAAGACCGAGCCGAATAGCGCGAACAAGAGATAGCGCAAAGCCGCGGCTAAAGTCTCAGGGCGCCCGTCGAGACAAACCAGCGGAACCGCGGCGAAGGTGAGAAGCTCGAGCCCGACGTAGAGATTGAACAGATCTGCGCCCAGAAAGATGACGCTCAAAGCCGCCTGGATGCCCTGCAACAGAGTCCAGAACACAAGCGGCGCCCGTTTCTCTGTCCCCCGTGGCGACGCGAAACTGGCGCGGGCGAACAGCGCTGCGGCTGGCGCGATCAGCCCGGCCGTCACGAGCATCACGGCGGAAAATCCGTCGGCACGGAGCGCGATGCCCAGAGGCGGCGTATAACCCGCCAGCGTGTAGACGAGCGGCTCGCCGGAGCGCCACACGAGACAAGCGATGGCGACAGCTACCGCCAATTCCACCGGCATGAGGACGAGCGCAATCCATTCGGCCCGCCGCCCGCCGATCAGAAACGACAGCAGCACGCCCACGACCGGCAAGAGGATCGGCAACGCCAGCAGGCCGCCGCCCGCCGTCGCCGCGATGGCGGACGAATCCACCCTCATACCGGGCCGGCTCCGTCGTCTGGAAGCTTCGCCCACGCGTCCCGGCTCAATGTCGCTTGGCCGGCAGCCTCGAACAGCCGCAACACCAGATTGACAGCAAGCGCGCTCGCCGCGAAAGCAACGACAATCCCGGTGATGACCATCGCCTGCGGCACGGGGTCGGCCTGCAGTCCGGCTGCGGCGCCCTTCCGGGCGACGATGCCGAATACGAGGAAAACGCCGCTGCCCATCAGATTGAACGCTAGGATTTTCCGCAGCGGCTGAGGTTTCGCGATGAGGCCATAGAGGCCAAGGCCGACCAGCGCCGCCCCGACAAGTCCGCCCAGCGTGGCCGAGGTCATTGTCGCGGCTCGCGTCGCGGCGGACCTGCGACCAGCATCGGGAGGGTCACGGCGATGGAGAGGACCATGAAGGTCTCGATGAACAGGATCGCCGGCTTGGCCAGCCAAGGCGGATAGGCGAAAAATCCGCCCGCAAAAATCGACCCCGCGACGCCCGCAGCTAGAAACACGAGCGGCCCCGCGACAAGCGCAAGCCGTAGCCAAAAGGCGTTCGTCTGCGGCGCTTCGGTCAGTCTCGCCATCATGACGATCATCCACATCGCCGCCAGGATCGCGCCGCCTTGAAATGCGCCGCCTGGCTCGTCGGCGCCGACCCAGAAGATGTGGACGCCAACAAGGATGCCGAGCGGCGCCAACACTTGCGCGAGGAAAGCAAGCGTCGGCTCAGGCCGCGCCGCGCGGGCCTCTCCCGGCGCGCCGCCCCAATACCGGTCGGCGGCGAGCGACCAGACGCCGACCACGGCCAGAACCAGCACCACCTTTTCAAGCATCGTGTCGAACGAGCGGTAGGCGATCAGAACCGCGGTGACCGGATTGCCGAGACCGGTCTCGGCCAAGTTCTGCATCGATTGCCGCGCCAATGACGGGCCTTGATCGGGCAGCAACAGCACGACCCCCGCAAGCGCCAGTGCGACAAGGATACAGAGGCCAGCTGTAAAGAGGCGCGCGGCCCCGCTCAAGGATCTCTCGTCCCCGGCCGTCTCCCCTCCTCGCAACCGCGCAGCCGCGCCAATGAGCAAAATCCCAGTCACGCCGCTGCCGATCGCCGCCTCTGTCAGCGCCACATCGACCGCAAACAGGCGTATCCAGACGAGCGAGAGCAGCAGTCCATAGACGACATAGCCGACCGTCGCCGCGAACGCTCCACGCGCGAAAATGGTCCAGGCCGCGACCGCGAAAACTAGCAGAGCGAGACCAATGTCGAGCGCCTGCAGAACGCTCATGCGGCCGATCCCTTACGCCGCACGGCGCGTCCAACGAGCTGCGCAGCGGTTGCGCCCGCCAACTGCACAAGGGCCCAAATAGCGACGAGCTTGAGGGCCGCGAGCAGGCTCTCGCTGCGCGGCAAAAGGCCGAGCACAATGAGGCCGAGACCGAGATTATCAGCCTTGGTCAGCGCGTGCAGACGACTGAGAGGGTCGGGAAAGCGCAACAGGCCCACCGTGCCGGCAAGGAAGAAAAAGACGCCGGCGCCGATCGCGGCAATGCTAAAAAGATCGACAAGAAGATTCATCTGCCATCCGCGGCGTCAGGATCCTCCGCTGGCGCGGCGCTGTTGACGAAGGCGGCGGAAGCGAAGGCGGCGAGCAGCGCAAGCCCAAGGGCGACATCCTCGACGCCGCGCGCGCCGGTCGCGGCGGCGATCAAGAGCAGCGAGCCAATTCCCCCGGTGCCGATGAGCTGCGCCGCCATCATGCGATCGGCATCCCCCGGCCCACTTAGGATGCGCACGAGGCCGACAGCCACGGTGAACAGGATCACGCCTGCCGTCGCGAGAAGAAAATCAGCCACCGCCGACCGCGCGGATAAACAGCCGCTCTTCCGCCTTGAGATTGGCGGCGACCAGCTGGCCTCTATCGAGACAGTGAACCAGAAGTGCGCCCTGTTCGTCGGTCCCGGTCGGAAGCGTCCCCGGCATCAGGCTCGACAGCGCGCAAAACGCGCTTCGCTGGCCGCCCGGCGGCAAACGCAAGGGGCAGGCAACCAACCCTGGATCCAGTCGCAACCTCGGACTGAGAGCCCGCCGCGCAACGTCGGTTCCGGAGAGCACTGATTGGCGCAAGAAGCTTGCTGCGAGCGCCGCGAGCGAGCCGACCCTCAATCGTGATCCTTTCGGCGGCAGGAAGCGCAAGCTCACCCACGTAGCGCCAACAACAGCAGCGAGCCCAACCGGAAGATCAGTCGGCGCCCATCCCGAGATCATCAGCCAAAAAGCGAGAAAGAATGTTGCTCGCGTTACAGCGCCCCGGGCGAGGCTGAGGGACGCATTATCCGTCACGGCCCTCAACGCGCCAACCCAATGTGCGAAGCCCCGGTGAAGCGCGATCGCAGGGGCGATCGCACAAGAAACTGCACGCGGGAAATCCAGCCTTGCCTATCGCTGGAGCGGCTCGGCATCCGAAATCTCAATTCATGTGCTGCGACGTAGCGCATAGCTATCATGTTCCCCGAAACAGGGGAAGTATCGGCGGATGATCGAGCACGCGTATCGAGTCCAAAGACGAAGCGTTTTACGAGCGCGACGCGATCTCGGTGAGCCTCCCAGCGAGCCGAAGCGATCGACGATCGCCGTAGCGTCGCCGCCTTGCGACGAGCGCGCAACAAGCTGCGCTCAACGCCGCGAGCCACTGGGACAAAGCCAGGGAAAAGATCTGGAAAGGCGAGGCTCCGAACTTGCCGCCCGCAGGTCACTCGACCCGTCCGACCGATCTTCAGCCATTCTCCGCCGAAGCGGTGATGCGCGACCGCCTCAAACGAGCGATGAAGCCTACGGCCTCGTCGCTCTGAAGGTTCGCGGCGGCGTGCTGACGGTGCCCGCACCCCCGACGCCGGTCGCCGAGCGACGGCGCATCCGCGTCATCGCGAGCGACGTGAGCCTCACGCGCGAACCGCCCCGCTCCAAGTTCGATCCTCAACGTCCTGCCCAGGCGAACGTCCCAGGGCGTTTAAACATCGGACCGCGGCGGCAGGGAAGCAAGAGGCGTGCTAAGCCACCCGAACTCACGGTCGCCGCATTCCGCTGATAGCACTTATCGATGAGCAAGGGCCCGGGAGAGATCGAGCGGCGGGTCGCGGGACTGTTCGCCGCGACCCGCGACCGGGCTTCTCTGACGCCGAAATCGCCGGCCACGCCTTCGCCCTCAACGGACGCCCAGCTTCCCGCGCCCAGCGCCTGTCGGCCACCCGCGCCCCACCGCGTCATCCGCCGGATCTTGGGCGCTATCATCGGCAGACAGGCCGCGCAACTGAGTGAAAATCTTCCCACCTATCAGGTCGAGATTAGCAAGAAACTTGACGCAGTCAGGAGTTCGGCTTTCGGCACCCGCATGGTTGAG
>Ga0210386_10003816_pt1 | contig 12548 bp, 9 predicted proteins | sample IncBWH32OmetaG_FD_160091 | JGI IMG/M metagenome (GOLD analysis project Ga0210386, IMG submission 160091) | Forest soil microbial communities from Barre Woods Harvard Forest LTER site, Petersham, Massachusetts, United States - Inc-BW-H-32-O ... | reverse complement strand
CCCATCGTGTCCTCGGGAATATTGACATGAAACTGGCCGCCATCATGGTGATTGGGACGATCGGCGGTTCTGAGGCCGGTGTGCAGGCGATCGAAGTTTTGAAAAAGGGCGCCCATGTCGAGTTAGTCGTTGGGACCGTGTCGATCATTGTGTTCACTGGGATCGCGTTCTTCTGCGCCTGGGAGAGCTGGACGGCGTTGCGGTTAAATCAGCGCAAAGACCAGCACCGCGACCCGACCCAAAACCGGAAACAAGATGTCACGGCGATTGAGGGTTTTGCCAAGGCTCTTCAGAGAATCAAGCTTGCGCCGCAAGTCAGCCTGCCACATTCGGGGATCGAATCGATTTCGTTCTGGGCGATCCTTTTCGTCTCGTTCATCGGTGGAATTTTTAGCGGATTCCTCGGCGGCGGCGCCGGCTACATTCGGATGCCCTCGATGGTCTATCTGCTGGGAATCCCAACTCATATCGCGGTAGGCACGGATCTATTCGAGATTATCATTTCAGCCAGTTACGGCACGATTCGGCACGCGATGAACGGGAACGTCGACATTGTGATCGCTCTCGTCATGCAAACCGGGGCGGCCCTTGGGGCGCGCATCGGTGCCAACCTGACGCAATATTTTACGGGCCCGCGCATCCGTCTCGCGTTTGCCCCACTTCCGCTCCTCGGTGCTATCGTTATTGCTCAGAAACTTCTCACCAGCCATCATCCGTGACCAAATATTATGAAGATTCTCGTTTGCAGCGACGGTTCGGAGCGAGCATGCAGGGCGCTCGCTTCCGCGGCAAGTATCGCCCATGCCACGAAAGCCGAAACCACGATTTTTGGAATCACTGAGAGCGAGCAAGACGAGCCCAGGCTCCTGGAAGCGTTAAGCGAGGATTCAAGCGTATTTCGGGAACAGAATGTTCAGCCGGAGATCGTTACCAAAATCGGTGACCCGGTCACAGAAATCATTCGGCAGACGCAGACGACGGTTTATGATCTTGTCGTCATCGGGGCAGAACGCAGAGGCGCGCAGGAGTTTTTCCTTCCTTCGACCAAGGCGTATGCGATTACGGAGGCGATCGCCCCGCCCGTGTTGGTGGTTCCGGTGGCGCGGCCAGTCATCAAGAAAATCCTGATTTGCACCGGAGGCGGCGCCTATATTGAGAATGCGGTAAGATTTGCGAGCAAGCTCGCCAAGGACCTCTCCGCAGAGATCACGCTACTGAACGTCATACCCCAACCCCCAGCAATGCATGGGACAATATTCCGCCGGCAAGAAGATGTAACTGCCCTATTGAATTCGAACTCGGCGTTGGCTCGGAATCTACGGACCGAGAAAGAGATTATCGAGGGCGCCGGCGTCCCTGCAGTCGTGCAGATCCGTCACGGAATCGTCATCCATCAGATCCTCGCGGAGGTTGAGCGATGCGATTACGATCTCGTCGTGTCCGGTTCCTGGCCGGTACGGGATGCGTGGCGCAATTACGCGATTGGAAATGTGACGCGTGAAATCGTGAACCGAACTGATCGACCGGTGCTCGTCATCCGCAGCGACATCAAACCGGCGTCGCTGCCTCAACGGTTGCGAAACATGGTGAAAAAGCTGGGTGAGAAGCAAGATTACATGCGACAAGCTTCGACAGGGTCCGTATTTGGTGCAGAAAATGATCAACACTAGGCTGGGACGAGCGATTTGACCCGGTCGACGTATCTTCTTCCGCGAAAACCCACGTTCTTCGCGGCGCTGCTTTGCGCCATCGCGGCGCTCTTAGCTTTGTCCTTCATTCTGATCAACGGGGTCAACGTTCCGTTCGCCGACGAATGGTGGTATGCCGGCCTCGTAAAATCGGTGGAATCAGGACAAGCCACCTTCCAGAGTTTCTGGTCCCCAAACAATGAGCACCGGATGCTGATCCCGCGACTGGAATTCTCCACGCTCGCCGTGCTTACCCATTGGAATTCGAAGGTAATGATGATCGTAAGTTGGCTCTTCGCGGTGTTCGCGATGCTGTTCCTCTTTTCGCAATTCAAAAAGATCTATTCGCGTACCCATCCGACCCTCTGGACCGTCGCGGTGGGTGTGAGCGCAGCGGCCCTCTTTTCGTTAGTGCAACTTGAAAACTGGCTATGGGCCTTCCAATTCGCTTTCTTCTTCATTCAATTCGCCCTGGTGGCTAGCCTGATCATCGTTTGTCGATCGAACCTTCCGCTCTGGCTTCGACTGCTCGGAACGGCGGCGCTGAGCGCCACAGCCAGTTTTTCCTCGGCCCAAGGGCTTCTCATCTGGCCCGCGGTGATGCTCTCCCTTTCCCTGACCAATGATTCTCTCAGGAAAAAAATCGTTGGGTTGCTTTGCCTGCTGATCTCTGCGGCGATCATTTTCTCCCTCTATTTCCTTGGTCTACAACGCACCACCGATTTGCACCTTCGCCTGGAACAAATCATCGAAAAGGTGAAGCTACCGATTGTTGGATTTTTGGGACTGGTAGGAAATCCGCTGACCCATTGGATTCCTTATGAAAATTTGCCTCGTCGCTCCTGGTTAGTTGGTTTGTCCGTAACCATCGTCTTCTGCCTTCTGGCAACAATCGTGATCAGGCGTCGTCGACTTCCGGAGGCGGCTCCATGGCTTGGCCTAGGCGTCTATGCCTATTTCTTCTGCCTGGTCACCACCTACGGAAGACTCGGCCTTGGTTACACGGGGGGTTTTCTGGCCAGCCGCTATACCACCCACGTCACTCTTCTGCTGGTCGCCATCCTCGCACTCATTCTCATTGTTCTTGATTCCACGGACGCGGATTCGACCCGGCACCAGACCGGACTCAGGCGCTTCCACGTGCTGGCAGCTTTCGGCGTAACGCTTGCTATCGCTGCGTTGTTAGTCATCGGCGATTTCCAATCGTTTAAATCAGGAGTCGTCGAGAGGCGAGACAGGTCACTCGCAACAAAGTTAATTCCCTTTTCTCCCTATTTTGATCCGGAAGTCGATGGAATGACGACGGGGCCATTTTTTCCTCTTTGTCCCCTGCGATGCATGACGATTCTTGATGTCGGCATCAATCGGCTCACCAAAGCAGGTTATTTTGATCGCTTGGATGATGTTAGTTTTGTGAACACTGCCGTGCAGGCAACAGGTACCTATGTGGTCATCGGAAAGATCGTGGAAGAGAGATATCTTGGAATCGTTGAGAAAGGTTGGAAGTTGTCCGGCACGGTTTCCCTTGGCAACCAATATATCGCCAAGCTGATATTTTTTAAGCCACCAGGTGGCAGCGCCTTTATCGCAGCGACAGAGATGCGGGAAACGGCAGATCGCGGAGATGCAGGGCACAGCTATGAATGGCACATGTTCCTCTCGCCATTTATTTTACCCGATCCGGGAACCCCATTGGAAATGTGGGTGTACGATCAGCAATCGAATGAATTTGTGAAAATTCATCAAAATGCCGAACAATGGGAAAAAGCCGAAAACGCAAAACAGCCCGGCGCCTGACTTCCTTTTTCCTGATTTGCCTGGTCTCTCGGATGCGCGATTACTCGTTGCGAAACGTCAAAACCAGCCTTTCATTCGAAGGATGACCGGTGGAGAGTTTTTTGTTGACAATCATACCTTGCGCCGTTTTATCGCCGTGGCGGTCGAAATTGTCAGGGGAAGCGCCGAAGTGGTGACCAAATTGGGGCAACTGCGTGCGCCGTTCGAAGCGTTGCTGAAGGATCCTGATTGGTTATCGGAGGAATTCAAACAACCATCCGGGAAGACGACCATGGGACAAGGAATTGCCTCCCTGCTGTTGTATCGGTCGGAACTTAAGGATCTCTCCTTATCGACTCTAGTCGTCGCGCCCGGGCTCGCCACACCGGTGCATAATCATCTGGCCTGGGGTTTGGTCGGACTCTACCAGGGCGAGCAGGAGGAAGAAGAGTACGATCTACAAGATCACGCCGCAGAAACGAACTTCACGCCCCTTCATCTAAGGAATCGGCGCCTTCTCAAGAAGGGTGACTTCTACGAACTCGTCCCGCCTTGGAACGATGTCCATCGCGTGCGGACGATTTCATCCGAGCCATCTGTCAGCTTGCATCTATTGGCGAATGACATCGGCTGCGTGGTACGACAGAAATTCGATCCTAAAAGCGGCCGGACGGAACCGTTCCGATCCGGCTGGAGCAATGCTCCATGCGAAGAAAAGGTGCTTCCTTTGGACCATTCCAAAGTATAGGTTCCGGTCTTTCTATGAATCCACCGAGCGCGACGGAGGTTGCCCCTTCAGACTTTATTCGTGATGTCGTGGCGGCCGATCTGCGCACCGAAAATTTCCCGCAAATCCATACCCGGTTCCCCCCGGAACCGAATGGCTATCTGCATATCGGACACGCAAAATCAATGTGTCTTAACTTTGGTATCGCCAGAGAATTCAGCGGCATTTGTAACCTGAGGATGGATGATACAAATCCTACGAAAGAGGAAAACGAGTATGTCGAATCAATCCGGGAAGATGTGAACTGGCTGGTCCGGGATTGGGCGGATCACGTCCTGGGTCTGAAGGCGGCCGGGCAAACGTGCGCTGTCCGGCAAATAGAGGGGAAGCGGGACTTTTGTCTAAAAGCGTTAAACGCAGTCGCCGATGATCCGGAGGCAACACATCGTTTTTCCGAGGCCCCAGTCGAGGCGGACCCATTCTTCGCATCCGATTACTTCGACCAGATGTTCGAATATGCACTCGAGTTGATAGCGAAGGGGAAAGCCTATGTCGACGACCTTTCGCCGGAGGATACCGATAGCTATCGGATTGCCGGCAAGGAGAGCCCGTTTCGAGGACGTTCATCGAACGAGAATCGGGCACTTTTCGATCAGATGCACTCAGGCATGTTCCCGGATGGAAGTCGCACTCTGCGGGCAAAAATTGATATGCAAGCGCCGAACGTCTGGCTGCGAGACCCGGTTCTTTACCGGATTCGGCATGCTTTTCATCATCGGACAGAAAATCGGTGGTGCATCTATCCGATGTACGATTTCGCTCATTGCCTCAGCGACTACATCGAAGGCATTACCCACTCGATCTGCACCCTGGAATTCGAAGTACATCGGCCTCTGTACGAGTGGATCCTGCAAAACCTCGACCTTCCTCGCAGGCTCCCCCATCAGTATGAATTCGCCCGTCTGAACCTCACCTATACCGTCCTGAGTAAACGGAAACTCATGCAGCTCGTCGAGGAAGGGCTCGTGTCCGGGTGGGATGACCCCCGCATGCCGACCATCTCGGGGTTGAGACGCTGCGGAGTACCCGCGAAAGCTCTGCGCAGCTTCGCTTACAACATCGGCATAACAAAATACGACGGAGTCACTGACGTCGCGGTGCTTGAGCACGCGATCAGAGAAGAGTTGAACAAAACCGCGCTCCGGCGTCTCGCGGTATTGCGGCCGATTAAAGTTGTTCTGACCAATTATCCGGAAGGTCAAACCGAGAACCTTACCGCTGTCAACAATCCTGAGGACCCGGCCGAGGGAACACGCCAAATAGAATTCAGTCGCGAAATCTACATTGAAAGTGACGACTTCAAGGAGAATCCGCCCCCGAAATATTTCCGCCTGAGACCCGGCGGCGAAGTGCGGCTTAAATACGGGTACATTATCAAGTGCGACGAAGTCATCAAAAATTCAGCCGGCGAAATTTTGGAACTGCGCTGCACGGCAGACCTGGAAAGCAAAAGCGGCGGCACCAACGCGAATCGAAAAATTAAAGGAACGATTCATTGGGTAAACACGGAACACTCGATCGTTGCGGAGGTGCGTCTTTACGACCGGCTTTTCACGGAACCAGAACCCGAGTCCAACACCGACTTCAAATCTTGTTTGAATCCTCATTCGCTAGAAGTCGTGCAAGCCCGTTGTGAGGTGAGTCTCGGCGATGCGCAGGGCGAGAAGCGTTATCAATTCGAGCGTCTGGGCTATTTCGCGCTGGATAAAGAAAGCAAATGCGGACATTTGATCTTCAATCGCACGATTTCCTTAAGAGATTCCTGGGCCAAACTGACGTCCAAAGCGTGACTTCCGAGGCGATGTCGCGCCGATAGGGTGCTCGCTGACTGAACTGAGCCTCAACCTCGTTGGCCGGGACCCCAGACTCTCGAAAGAAAGCCAATCGGCGTTTCAGAATCGACAGGATAAAATCGTTCAGGCACTGTCGGCGCTCTATGTGGTCCCAGGTTTATGACCCCCTCCATAACATCGTATTTTCGGCTCTTCTCGCCGCCGTACCCGTGGTTGTCCTGCTCGGGGCTCTCGGTTTCCTCCATCTCAAGGCGCATCTTGCCGCGCTCCTCGGTCTCGCAGCTTCCTTGCTCATTGCCGTCTTGGAGTTCGGGATGCCTGTCCAGATGGCGTTGATGTCCGCGGTCAATGGCGCCGCCTACGGCTTGCTGCCGATCGGTTGGATTATCCTAAATGTTATTTTTCTCTACCAACTGACCCTGCAAAAGGGCCACTTCAAGGTTCTTCAAACCAGCATCGCCAACGTCACGGAAGATCGCCGGCTGCAGCTTCTCCTGATTGCCTTCGCTTTCGGCGCCTTCTTTGAAGGGGCCGCAGGGTTCGGCACACCGGTGGCGGTCACCGGCGCCATCCTGATCGGAATCGGTTTTTCGCCTCTTGCCGCCTCGGGCCTTTGCCTGATCGCAAACACCGCTCCCGTGGCTTTCGGAGCGATCGGCACACCGGTCATTGCGCTTTCGGCCGTGACCGGCCTGGATTTACTTCAGCTCTCGAAACAAATCGGTCACCAGCTTCCTTTCTTTTCCCTGATCATTCCGTTCTGGCTGATCTGGGCATTTGCCGGTTTCCGCGGGATGATTCAGATCTGGCCGGCAATCCTGGTCGCCGGGGTCTTCTTTGCGGTTCCGCAATTTCTCGTTTCGACGCTTCACGGTCCCTGGCTGGTTGACATTATTGCGTCGATTACATCGATGGCAGCGTTAACGCTGTTCTTGCGAGTCTGGCAACCGCGCACGATGTGGTTGTCGATGTCACGCGTTGACCCAACTCTGAACGCGGACTCGCAGAATGCCAAAGGCGAACCGATGGCGACGATCTTCCGCTACCGGGCGGAGAATGGCACGCAGATTTCCCGGGGCGATCTCGTAAAAGCGTGGCTTCCGTTGGTCATCCTGTCCGTTGCCGTTTTTCTCTGGGGTATACCCCAGTTCAAGTCGTTTCTCGACGGGCTTTTTAACCCGAAGCTGCCGGTAATCGGGCTGGACAAGCTCGTTCAGCGAGTTCCGCCCCTGGTACCGCAACCTCGGCCTGAAGCCGCGGTTTACGCGCTGAGCTTATTGTCAGCAACCGGCACGGGTATCCTCGCAGCCGCAATTCTCGGCGGCTTTTTAATGGGTTACTCACCCCTTGGATTGGCGCGAGTCTACTGGCAGACGCTAAAACTCGTGCGATTTTCTCTGCTTACGATCGCGTGTATGCTCGCTCTGGGATACGTTACTCGTTACTCCGGAACAGACGCCGCCCTGGGCCTCGCCTTCGCTCAGACAGGAGTGTTTTATCCGATGTTTGGCACACTCCTTGGCTGGCTGGGAGTGGCACTCACCGGGTCTGATACTGCTTCCAATGTCTTGTTCGGCGGTCTGCAAAAAGTTACCGCGCTGCAATTGGGACTCAATCCAGTACTAATGGCGGCAGCCAACAGCAGTGGCGGTGTAATGGGTAAAATGATCGACGCGCAGAGCATCGTCGTCGCTTCGACAGCGACACGCTGGTACGGGCACGAAGGCGATATTCTCCGTTTCGTTTTTTTTCACAGCATCGCGCTCGCGGTGCTAGTGGGCGTCCTGGTGACAATCCAGGCGTACATCTGAGGACCGCCCCTTGAAATCGCCGTTTATTCTCAGGTTGTGACTGAAAACCACGAAAGTAAGCCCACCCGGAAACTGGCCCGCCGACGCCTGGTGAACGAAGCTTTGGTCCTTTTCATTTTTGCCTGGATAGCTGCAATCGTGACCTCCCTTTTACGACCCGCCCCAACGGCTTCGTCCGCGAATTTTGGCGCGTTGCAGTTCATCGGATCTACCTTTGTCACTGGGATAGAAAGTTTTGTTTTTGGCTACGTCTTGTCTCGCTTCTTTAAGCAATTCAAGACCGGATGCGCCGTGGTGATCATCTTATTCTTCGCCTATCTCATCTGGTCGGGAAGACATCCCCAGTAGGAAGGCAAGACCGGACGGTTCACATCTTTGTAATAAAGATATCTGGCCGGCGATTTGCCCATCGCGGTAAACCATTGAGGACAGTAAGGCGCCATCCAGATGCAATCCCCGGCCGCCACGGGATACCACTTATCTTCCAATCGATAGATTCCTTTTCCCTCCAGCATGAGAAGGCCGTGCTCCATGATATGCGTTTCCACAAACGGCAAAAAAGCGCCGGGGCTGTATCTGAAGATGTTCACGGCCATGTCGAACGACGGGTGATCTGGCAGGAGTATCTGGAGGCGGGCGTCTTCATCGCCCAGAAAGGGTTGGCCAGTCACCTGGTTCTCCCGCCCCATCACTGTTTTCGGAGGAACCGTGCCGGAGAGCGCTAGGTATTTTTTGAAAAATAGATTCACCTGAGCTCCCTCGGAGAGTCCACGCAGTTGCCAAGCCTGGCCTGCAGGCACAAATATGTACCCGCCCATGTCTAACAAATAGCTTTCCCCTGAAATTTCTGCGCCCACGGAACCTCGCAGGACATAGGCGAACGCCTCCGTGTCATTGGACGGAAAAGCTGCGGAGCCATCGGCCTGGAAGGTGATTAACAACTGAGTGAAACGGGCCCCCATTTCCCTGGAGATGAGCACCACCGCCGTCGCCTTATCGATCCCTGGTAACGAACTGGGAACCTGACCGTCCGGCGCGATCAGCGCATGTCGCAGACCGACGTGCGTGCGGGAATCTCCGTAGACCGAGGAAGTGATGTTCATGACAATAAATTCCTTCCGTTCCCTTTGGATCCTACGCTGCCTTTTTCCATTACTTCCCGAACAAAAAGTGCAGAATAAAGAGCACTGCCAAAATGTAAGTCACGACACCAACTTCCTTTGCCTTACCGGTCCCGACTTTCAGTCCGACATAGGTGAGCAACCCGAAGGCGATCCCTTCGCTGATACTGAAGGCCAGCGGCATGGCCAGGATCGTGACAAAGGCCGGCGCCGCCTTTTCGAAATCTTTCAGATCAAGTTCCGCGAGGCCTTGCATCATAAATGCACCCACGATGACCAAGGCAGGCGCCGTGGCTACGGCCGGAATGATCAGAATCAAGGGCGTAAAAAACAACGCCAGAATAAAACAGACTGCGGTCACGATCACCGTCAACCCGGTGCGTCCTCCGGCCTCGACCCCGGCCGCACTCTCGATATAGCTCGTCACCGTCGAAGTCCCAAGAGATGAACCGAACATTGCCGCTCCGGCATCGGCCATAAACGCTTGCCCGATCTTTGGTAAGTTTCCCTCTTTATCGAGCAACCCTGCCCGCTTTGAAACGCCAATGAGAGTTCCCATATTATCGAAGAGATCGACAAATAAAATGGCGAGCACGACCGGCAGCGCACTCAAGAAATTCCTCCAGAAATAGGTCAGATCCAGCTTCAGGAATGTAGGTGCTAAAGACGCCGGCAGATTGACTATCCCACTTGGTAGCGCGGTGATCATTCCTTTCCCGTCGGGCGCAGGAACGATCAGCCCAATAATTGAGAGCGCTAGAATTACTAAAACGATTGCCCCCGGTATCTTCCGCGTGACCAGAATCGCCGTGGCGATAATCCCGGCAATCACGAGCAGCGGTCCCGGCTTCGAGAGATCGGCCAGCCCGACAAAAGTCGCTGGGTTCGCGACCACCACGCCACCGCTCTTAAGTCCGATAAAGGCGATAAAAAAACCGATCCCGGCAGTGATAGCTAGTTTCAGCTCAAGCGGGATGGCTGCGACGAGCTTCTTACGCAGACCCGTGACGGAGAGAGTGAGAAAAATCAATCCGCTATAAAACACCAGGCCAAGCGCAGCCTGCCATGGAATCCCTTTCGCTTCGCAAAGTGTGAAAGCGAAGAAAGCGTTCAATCCCATCCCAGGCGCGAGCGCAATGGGGTAATTGGTCGCCAGCGCCATCACCGTGGTCATCACCCCGGAAGCCACAGCTGTCGCCGTAATCAAAGCGCCCTTATCCATGCCGGTGGTAGAAAGGATGGCGGGGTTCACCTCGAGGATGTAGGCCATCGCCGCAAATGTCGTCAAACCTGCGACAACTTCCTGTGATACGGACGTTTGGTGTTCCCTAAGAGAAAAGAAGCGTTCGAGCATGCCGGCAATTCAGCAAATATCGTGACAGGTTGCGGAATTGGCGCGGCGCGGCGCAAGAAAAAACCAAATTGCTGACTAGGTTTTCGGTAAATTGCTCTGTTGCGGTGTGAGCAGTCGGCCTTGAGCCAGACCCAGGAACCCGTCGTTTCGATAAACCGCGCGGCCGCGCACCCAGGTCTCTTTCACCACGGCGCGCAGTTCCGAACCGATGTACGGGCTGATCGCATGACGGTACCATAACTGTTCCGCCGCGATGGTTAGAGACCCCTGGAGATCGACCAGCGTGATGTCGGCATCGAATCCCTCGGCAATTCGCCCCTTCAGGCGGCCGATCCCAAAACGTTCCGCGACGTTGGTCGCGGTGATTGCCGAGAAACGTGGAAGTCCATCCAATCCCGAGCGTACATACATTTCCGCCAGAGCCAAAGGGAACGCATGCTGGCAACCAGAGATTCCACCCCAGACGGCAAAAAAATCCTTGGCCATCTTCATCTCCGGCGGGGCTGGGGAATGATCCGATCCCAGTGTTTCGATCATACCCGCCCGGATCCGCTTCCACATTTCTTCACGTCGAGCGGCGTCGCGTAATGGAGGCGCGCATTTAGCGGAAGCACCGATCTCACCGACAGACTCGTCGGTCAGCAACAGATAATGTGGGCAGGTTTCGGCGGTCACCCGGACGCCACGATCTTTGGCCGCCCGTATCAAATCAACTCCTTCCGGGCAACTCACATGAACGATATGCAAATCGCAACCGATCTCGCCTGCGAGCTCCAAGGCGACGCCGATGGCGCGCAGTTCGGCTTCGATTGGACGCGACTCCAGATAATCCCGCCAGCCGATCTTCCCTTGGGCTCGGCGTTCTTCGCTCAACGTGTTGGTCATGTGATCATCTTCGGCGTGCACCGCGACCGTGAGACCACGAGAGGCGGCAATCTTCATTCCCTGCTTAAGCACGTTCGCGTCCGAGTGAGGAAAATCGCTGGTACCGCTTCGGCTCATAAAAGCCTTAAATCCGATCGCGCCGGCATCAGCCAGTTCTTCCATGGTACCGAGGTTGATGGGCGTCAAACCGCCCCAAAGCGCGAAATCCAAGATCGACTTTGCTTCTGCGCAGGCACGCTTTCTCTCGAATCCCTCTCGATCCAAAGTGGGAGGAGCGGCATTCAGCGGCATTTCAAAGAAGACTGTCCCGCCACCCGCCGCCAGGGAACGCGACCCCGACGCGAGCCCTTCCCAATGCTCGCGTCCAGGTTCATTGAAATGAACGTGCGCATCGATAAATCCAGGAAAAAGATGCAGGCCCGAGGCGTCCACGACCTCGGCGGCTTGACTCTCCAGTTCCGGTCCGATCGCGACCACTCGCCCGTCAACGACGGCGACGTCCGCCGCAGCCAGTCTTTCGGCCGTGACCAACGTCCCTCCGCGAAACAAAAGATCGTAAGAACTCATTTCAACTCCCACGAACAAAGAAACTCTACCGTCACCTGAAGCGCTACGCCGATATCCTCCAAAGACACAAATTCGTCCGGATGATGACTAAGCCCTTCGCGGCAGCGCACAAATAGCATCGCCACCGGGAACAACCGGGCAAGAATTGCTGCGTCGTGGCCAGCTCCGCTGGGAAGCAGGCGCTTTGAACCGGTCACTCTTTCGACGACGTCGAGCAATCTTCGGGATAACGCCGCGTCACACTCTCTTGCTTCGACCGCTTGGAGGATTTCCCACGTGAAATCCAGTCGGCGCGCGCGCGCGATCTCACTCGCACGTCGCTCTAGCCAGGCGCAAGCCTCGTGCAAGATCGAGTCCGATGGGTGCCTGACGTCCAACGTGTGCGTCACCCAGGCCGGAACAACATTGCTGACATTCGGCTCGATCGCCAGCCGTCCGACTGTCGCCATCAGGCCACCAAACTTTTCTGCTCCCTTTTCAACTTCGCCAATAAATTCCGCGGCGCCGGCCAACGCGTCGCGGCGCAACGGCGCGGGGGTAGTCCCCGCGTGAGAAGCTCTTCCCGTCCAGGTTAACCGGCAACGCAATTGACCGGCGACGGCTGTCACGACACCGACCGCAAACCCTTCATTCTCGAGCACTGGACCTTGTTCGATATGAACTTCCAGATAGCCGGCAAAACGGTCGAGGGCAGATGTCGGACCCGTCGGAACGAATTTAGTCCCGCTCCATCTCTCGACGGCTTCCTGAAGAGTCAGGCCATCTC
>Ga0210386_10003815_pt1 | contig 12549 bp, 9 predicted proteins | sample IncBWH32OmetaG_FD_160091 | JGI IMG/M metagenome (GOLD analysis project Ga0210386, IMG submission 160091) | Forest soil microbial communities from Barre Woods Harvard Forest LTER site, Petersham, Massachusetts, United States - Inc-BW-H-32-O ... | reverse complement strand
CTGCTTGCCAGATGAAGTGCTGTCGATGCGCATGCTGTGCATGTTGCGCGTGTTGTATGGCGCGCATTTCTGGCGAGAGGAGATTTAGGACTTAAGTCGCAATCCAACTTCAAGTTCTCAGCCCACCGCCAGATGACCTGGTTGGTGGGTTTTTTGTTTTTAGGGCTCAAATATCATGACCGAGATCAAAGAAACCAAAGCACAACGCGTCGAACGGCTCAAACGGGCCAAGAACGCTTGGGACTGCATTGACGAGATTCGGGGTTTTGCGCGGCAGGGCCATAATTCCATTCCACCTGAGTGGCTCGGAACGTATTTTCGCTCCTGGGGAATCTACACGCAGGGTGACGGCAACGGCGTAACCGGCGGCGTCGGCGGAGAAGGAAAAGCGACGCCGTATTTCATGGTGCGTATCCGGATTCCGAACGGCATCTTGCGCAGCCAACAATTGCGCGCTGTTGCGAATATTGCCGAACAGCACGCCCGCGGCGTGGCCGATATTACCGTCCGCCAGAACATTCAATTGCATTGGGTGACGATCGAATCGCTGGGGGAAATTCTCGATCGTCTTCACTCCGTCGGACTCACCACCACGGGTGCCTGCGGCGACGTGGTGCGCAACATCACGGGATGCCCGCTGGCAGGTCTCGATGCCGACGAAATCTGCGATGCGTCGCCGATCGCGCTTGAGCTGACGCGCCAGCTTGCCGGCAATTCCGAGTTCTACAATCTGCCGCGAAAATTCAAGGTTTCGATCACGGGTTGCCACCTGTGGTGCTCGTATCCTGAAATCAATGATGTCGCACTGACGGCCACCACTCGTCGCCGAAAGGGCGTGATCGAGACCGGCTTCTCCCTACGCGTGGCTGGCGGACTTTCGACCGAACCTCATCTGGCTGTTCGCTTGAACGCGTTCGTCGCCCCGCATCAAGCGGTACAAGTCGTCCGCGGCGTCGCTGAGATTTTTCGCGAGAGCGAAGTGCTCCGCCAAAGTCGTGAGCGAGCGCGCTTGAAATTTCTTTTTCTGAATCACGGCTGGACGGCGGATTCCTTCCTCACCGAGCTGCACCAGCGTATCGGATTTGAGCTGGATCCGGCGGAGCCCGAACAGATTCCCGAAGACGCCTATCGCGACCATGTGGGAGTACACGCCCAGAAGCAGCCTGGATATTCCTACGTCGGAGCGTCCGTACTGCGTGGGCGAATTACTGCCGAACAATTGAAATCCGCCGCGGAAATTGCCGATCATTTCGCCGGCGGCGAAGTTCGCGCCACCATCATGCAGAACCTGGTTTTGGTCAACGTGCGCAACGAAGACGCCGCTACCGTCGCGAAGGGGCTGGAGGCTTCCGGCCTGCCTGTCGCTGCGTCCGTATTCGCACGCGGAACGATCGCTTGCACCGGTTCGGAATTTTGCAAACTGGCTCTTACCGAGACGAAAGGTTTCGCGCGTTGGCTCGTCGAGGCTCTCGAAGATCGCATCCCCGGTTTCGATCAACAGTTGAAGTTGCACATCGCCGGATGCCCTAACAGCTGCGGGCAGCACTGGATCGCGGACATCGGCCTCGAAGGCAAGAAAGTCAAAGTGGATGGCCGCATGGTGGATGCTTATTACTTTTGCGTCGGCGGCGCAGTCGGCAAGTTCGCAGCGATCGCCCGGCCAATCGGTTACCGTTGCGCCGCCGTCGAAGTGCCCGATGCCATCGAGCGCCTGCTGAAGGCTTTCGACAGCGATCGCAATCCCGGAGAGAACTTGCGGCAATTCTTTGCGCGCCACAACAACGACGAGATCCGTACCGTGCTGGCCGGCGATTGGGCCGAACCCGTCGATCGCGATGCGATTGCGGGTCCGGTGCCTCATGGAGTCGAGGGCTAGCGCATGTCCTTGTTTCCCATGTTCGTGAAGCTTCGTGACCGGCTCTGCGTCGTCGTGGGCGGCGGCCAAATCGCGGAATCAAAGATCCCGGGCCTGCTCGCTGCGGAGGCTAGGGTTCGCGTGATCGCGCCCGAGGTTGCCGAATCTCTCGCAACGCAGGCGCGCGAAGGGCAAATCGAATGGGTGGGCAAGACTTTCGAGACTCAAGACTTGAGCGGCGCTTATCTGGTCGTTGCAGCAACTTCCGCGATCGAAGTGAATCACGAAATTTTCCGTGAAGCCGAAGCGCGCGGAATTCTTTGCAACGCGGTGGACGATCCCGATTACTGCCACTTTTATTATCCATCGGTGGTGCGCCGTGGCGCGTTGCAGATCGCGATTTCAACCGAAGGATTAAGCCCCGCGCTCGCGCAGCGCTTGCGCCGTGAACTCGAAATCCAGTTCGGACCCGAATACGAACCCTGGGTCAATTGGCTGGGCGCGGCGCGACGGTTCCTCCGCGCCAAGAATGACGACCCGGAAGAAACGCGGCAACTCTTGCATCAGCTTGCCAGCCGCGAAATGTTCGACAAATATCTACACGAAACAGTGCGCGCGAACGGCAACGGGGGTTCCCGATGAAGGGCAAAGTCTATCTCGTCGGTGGCGGGCCGGGCGATCCCGAATTACTCACCGTGAAGGCGACGAAGATCCTCGGTCGCGCGAATATCGTACTGCACGATGCGCTAGTCAGCCGCGAAGTACTTGCGCTCATTGCTTCAACCTCCGAGCGCATTGACGTCGGTAAGCGGGCTGGCCGGAAATTGCTCACCCAGGATGAAATCAATGCGCTGCTGGTTTCCTACGCGCAATCGCAAGCAGTCGTCGTGCGACTAAAGGGCGGCGACCCAGTCATTTTTGGCCGGGTAGGCGAGGAAATCTCAGCCTTGCGCGAAGCGGGCGTCGAATTTGAAATCGTTCCGGGCATTACGGCGGGCATCGCCGCCGCAGCTGCAGCGGGAATCTCTCTTACTGATCGCCGCTTCGCATCGCAAGTGCTGTTGACCACGATGCAGCGCGACACTCCCAACCGTGCCATCCAATGGGCAGGAATTTCCAGCACCACCACACTAGTGATCTATATGCCCGGGCCCGACTACGGCTATGCAGCGGAGCAGTTGCGCGATGCTGGTTGGCCGCTCGATATGCCTTGTGCCATCATCTCGAACGCCAGCGGTCCGAACCAGGCGATTCGCTCGACGCATCTTAAGGACTTGCCTGCCGAAACCACGCTCGCTGCCCCAGCGGTTATCGTCGTAGGGCGCGTCTCAACGCAAACCGCCGAACAGATCAGTCACGATTTCGGATACGGGATCGTAACCAGTAATCCCCCACTAAAGCCTCTCGTGATCTAGATTCTCGCTGGAACTTAGCATTTGAGTTTGTGTGGTACTCCCGAAGAGCGCACACCCTTAAAAAACTGTTCTGGAATAGCCAAGCCTGCACTATAATCCGCCAGATTTCTTTGGGACACGCTCCCAACTCCCTTTTCGGTTTCTTTCGAGTTCTGTGCTCGGCAATCTACCCGCCTGCCGCGGGATAGTGACGACGCATTTGAGCGCGCTGCGGGACCGCATTCGGCGGAAGCATTTCTTAGGAGACAGACATGCGATCACTAGAGCGGGCAGCCATTCTCTCCGCGGCGATATTTTTGTTGGCACTGCCCAGCTTCGCCGACGACAAGAATCCGCAGCCCCGCAATGAATCCGCCCATTCCTCCGCGAGTGCCTCACCGAGCGATTCCGACTCGAAAGCCGCAGCAGCGTCGCCCGATTCCCAACCCGCGAATGCTTCCATAAGCGCCACCGTCACGCCGTCGTCGGCCGCCGTTCCAGCGCCTCCTCCTCAATCTTTTGACTCGCCGGATGAGACGAGTGAGCCCAAGTGGCTTCCTATGCCTGCGATCGACGGCAATCCCGGTCTCTTCACTCTGGAAACGGGCGAGACGCTCGCCAAACACGCCATTTCGGGTGGCGTGGCGTTGAATAAATTTTCGCGCATGCCCGGGGACATCACCTCGATACAGTTGATTCCGTCCGCTGCCTACGGCATCACCAACTGGTTTTCGCTGTTTTTCCAGATCAACGCGCAGGATTACATTCACGTGGGAACGCCGAGCCTCTTGAGCCTCGCGCCCGTGAACTCCTCCAACCCGCAATATCGGAACACCATTTACAATTCGATCATTCCGTCCACGGGCTTTCCGCCGGCGTATGTCGAGGACGCGCCATTCGCGTCGCACAATGGTCACGGCATTGGTGAGCTCGACCTCGGTTTCAAAATCGGGTTGTTCTCGGAAAGACGCCATAAACCCATTAGCCTCTCCATTCGCAACGATTTCTACATACCCACGAAAACCGGTTTAAGCGATCTGCTCTCGAACCAGGTCCAATACGGTAAGTTCAATTACGGAATCGGCGTCGAAGCCAGCAAGACGATTTTGCATCACAGCATGACTGCCACCGCGAACTGGTCGTACCGTTTCACGAGAAATTCCAGTTACAACGTCATTGTCGGTGGCACCCCGGAGACTGTGGTATTGAATCTCGCGGACCAGATGCAAGTGGGTGGCGGTTTCCTGATCTTTCCGCAGGGCCGTTTCCAAATCATGACGGAATATAGCGGCACGATTTATGTCGGTAAGGGAATTCAGAACACCACCTTTGGCGCACGCGATCCAGTGGATAACATCACCGGGTTTCGGATCTATGCCTGGAAGGGCGCTGCGATGGACATCGGTTACCGTTACTCCCTCGACCTTACCAATCATCGCGACCGCAATGGCTTCGTTATCAAAGTCGCGGCAGCGCACTGGCCCACAAAGCCGCTGCCCCCTGACAGCCTGACTTCCTCCTGCTCAGTTAATAAGCCTTCCGTCATCGAGGGTTCTGGCGATTACGTCATCGCATCCGCAACCGCCACCGATACGAATGGTCATCCTCTGACCTACATGTGGACGGCCACGGCCGGCCAGATCAATGGTGCCGGACCTTACGTTCGATGGGATTCCACCGGAGTCGCCGCCGGGAGCTACACCCTCACTTTGCGCGTCGATGATGGTGCGGGCAAAACATCTAACTGCTCCGCAAATGTTATCGTACAACCCAGGTAATAGTTCTTCGGCTGGTTGTCGCCTAAGCGATCCACCGTTTTGCGGCGCAACGATAAGCGGGGCCCAGTCCGTTCGCGTTTAGTTACTCGAGTCGCCAAAATCACTTCGCGCCGCCTTTCAGGTACTGATCGAACCAGTCGATCGTGCGGCGAATCGCGTCAATTTGATTTTCGCGTTTCGCGAAGCCGTGGCCTTCGTTCGAATAGTAATGTGCGTCCACTGTCTTGCCCGCGTCTTGCAGCGTTTTCACCACCTGCTCGGCCTCCTCTTTAGGCACGCGGATATCGTTATCCCCCTGCAACACTAGCAGCGGCGCTTTGGCATTGTTGATATACGTGAGCGGGGAATCGGCATCGTAAATGGCGCGGTCTTTTTCCGGATCCCCGAGCAGGGATTTTTCGTATTGCTGCAGGAAGGGATCTTCGTGCTGAAGCATCGTGAGCCAGTTGATAATGCCGTATTCCTCGACTGCGGCGGCCCAAACATCTGGGGCTTTGCCGACGGCCATGAGTGTCATGTAGCCGCCGTAGGAGCCGCCGGTGATTCCGATTTTCTTCGCGTTCACGTAGCCGGTGGCTTCCAGGAATTTCGCGCCGTAGACTTCATCCTGTAAGTCGCCGCCGCCCAAGTCTTTCACGTTGGCTTTCTGAAATTCCATGCCATAACCAGTCGAGCCGCGAACGTTCGGCGCGATGCAAATGTAGCCCCGCGTCACTAGCGCAATCACCGTACGATTGAAATAGTCCGTGGTCTGGCCGGTGGGACCGCCGTGCGGCAGCACGATCGCGGGATTCGATCCGTCGCGCTTCAAATTGAACGGCATCCACACGAACGCGCTCATGATTTTTCCATCGAAGCTGCGATAGTGCACCAACTGCGAAGGAGGAATTTTTGCAGCGGTCAGGCTGGCAATCGCGGAAAACGTCAGCTGTCTGGGTTCACGCTTGGAGATGTCGTAAACCCATAAGTCGGCGGGCTGCGTGGAACTCTGGTGCTCGACAAGCAGGCGCGCACCTAGGTGGGCGAAGGGCGAAGGATTGCCGGAATAGCTGTTCAACCCGGGCGCGAGATTGATTTTGCTTCCGCGGCGCGTCGCGCTGTCCGCGAGGTAGGTGTCCACGCGACCGTCTTCGTTCACCGTATATGTGAACTGCTTGCCGTCCGGCGAAAAGTCTCCGGCATTCACTTCCCATTTCAGGTCGGTTACCCAGGTGATATTCCTGGTGGCGACGTCGATCTCGGCCACGTTGAGGTAGCCGCCGGGCCGGTCCGCAGTTACCAGCAACGTGCGGCCGTCGGGCGAGATCGACGACGATATGGTTCGGTGCTCGCCCCCGTGCGGCGTTAAATTTTCCTTCTCGCCGGTCGCGGCGTTTATGCGATAGACATCCGCATCAGTGAACCCGGCGCTGAAGCGCGTTGAGTAGATGTATTTCCCGTCGGGGCTCCACATGCCGGCATTCCACAAATGATCTTGGGTATTTTCGTTGGTCACATTGCGCACGGCGCGCGTGGCCCAGTCCATAATGGCGACGTCGGTTGAGGGCGAGGTCTTCGGCTTGTATTGGATCGCGAGGAATTTTCCGTTGGGCGACCATTCCGCGCTCGTTTCGGAAATTTCCGGCGTGTTCGTCAGATTCACTACCGCGCCGCCATTGCTGGGAATCGCGAAGAGGTCGTATATTTCGCCGCCGCCCAGATCTGACTGGAAGACGATCCAGTTGCCATCCGGCGACCAGGTAGCGCCGGACTGCCGGTCATCGGACTGGCTCAATTGAATGGGCCAGCCGCCGGAAGCGCTCACTTTCCATAGATTGTTGCGCCCGGTGAGGTTCGTAGTGAAGACGATCTCCTTACCGTCGGGCGACCACGCGCCGCCGCCGACCGAGCGCGTGAAGAACAGATCGTCCACTGGAATCGGCGTCGCGCCCATGCTCGGTAGCGAAGCAATGGTTTTCGGGTCGGTAATTTCGCGCGTGTCCGGCGAGTCCGATGCAAACACGGTGAGCGCGAACACTAGAATGAATGCCAAGCGGCTAGGTTTCACGAGTGTCTCCTAATCAAGGGAAACGCGACATGATAGTTCGCAGCTGCGAAGACAGTCAATCGGTGGGGCTGGCGGCGAAACAAGTCGTGATTTGTGACTCGTGATTTGCAATCCACGCCGGCGGAGGGGTCGAAAGGTAACGATTAGAGCAGTCCAAAACCTTAGTTTTGCCCATTCTGCTCGAGTGGTCCAAAGTTTCGCGATCCATCGCAGTTTAGGCGATGCGGGTGCTGGATGAATGTGCCGCTGGGCGGCTCCGCAGGGTGCGGGTTGGTTGCTGCAGCCAACGCAGCACCGACGTGGTGAGGTGTCGAGTATTTTCGGCGTTGCGGCGACGCTGCGGGTGGGCTGCACTGTTCTGTAAGCGTCGCCAGGCGGGCTGTGAGACTGCCAGAGCGCGCACAGACGGCGCTGGCTGCGGCACGCCCTGATGCCGAACCGGTGCTGATTCGCGCGGCGTGTGACGGGTTGCCGCTTGCAGCCATTGCAGCCAGGACCTCGCGAAATCCGGCCACGCAAGGTTGATCCTCACGCTCCAATTCCTGCTTCGCAACGCCGTCCACCGCCTGCCGACAGCTTGGGACGATGAAAGCATGCGCGTTTCAACGCGCGCCCGAAGGATTCGAGCCTGCGAGGACGTCGCGGCGATTCCAGATCTTGCTCTGCTCGCGACGGAGAGAAAATGGCGTCTCCAGCGCTTGCCGAAGTCAAATGCTGGCTCCGGAGTGCGCGGCTGTACCTTCGCATCGCGTGCCGCTACAACTAACGCGGATGCCAGTTCCGCCATCAGCGCATCCGTCGGAGAACATAATCCACGGGGGGAGATTACTTCTTTCAAGCCCAGCGCGACTGGCGGCTGCGAGCGGATCTGCGAGGGAAACTCGATTGGAGGGTGCGGGGTACGGGGCGGTTCCGAAGCAACGTCAGCAGCTGGGGACTTCGCGGGTTGGTAAACGCCGCGCTGCGCCGCGGATTCGGCGGGAGCAGCAGCCGCCACGAATCGTCGAGGCGCTTCCCCGACGACCAGACGCGGAGTGAACAACTCCAAAACGCTCGCACCATCGGCACCAAAACGCGAGCCGAGCGGTCTCCCGCCATCCAATTGAAATAGATGTGCGACTTCGCCGACGGTATTTCCCGGCACAGGGCGGAGACGGTCGCGGGATGCTCGCATGAGGGCTTGCTCACAAAGCAGATTCAGGACGCGAGGAATGCCGCCTGAATACAGGAACAAAGCCTGCAGCGCTTCGGGATGGAAAATCACCGCGTCCGAATCAGTACCGCCGGCTACGCGGAGGCGGCTCCCGACATAAGCGCGGCTTTCTTCGAGCGTAAGCGGCAGAGTTCTGCAGCGCACCGCCACGCGCTGGCGCATCTGGCGAAGTCCGGGACGCTGAAGCATTTCTTCAAATTCCGGCTGGCCGCACAGGATGATCTGCAAGAGATTTCCCTGCGGCGTTTGCAGGTTCAAAAGCATGCATAGCTCTTCGATGACGTTCAGCGCGAGGCCCTGAGCTTCGTCAACGATGAGGACGGCGGTTTCACCGGCGCCGAAACGATCCTGCAGCCAATTCGTAAAGTGAGCGAGGGGCGTTCCGCGTTGAGGAGTGAAGGGAATGCCGAAATCGGTCAGGATCAAATCGAACAGCTCGCTCACCTTCAAATGAGAATTGAAAATGAATGCTTTGGGGATGCGCTCGTGATCCAGCCACTCCATCAAGTGGTTGAGCAACAGCGTTTTACCGGTGCCGACTTCACCGGTAAGCAACAGCAGACCTTTGCGCGAGCGGATACCCTCAATAAGCTGATCCAGGGATTCTTGTGTCTGCTGCGTAAGGACGAGATAGCGCGGATCGGGATTGGCTCGGAAAGGATTATCAGCCAAACCCAAAAAGCTAGAAAATGGCCCGGTCATAGGTGTTCTCCAGGGCGGGGACACACATTCTAGCAAAACGATTTACCAAGGCAATGCGGTTAAAACTGTAGGCCGCGCGACACAGCCGAATCCGGCCCGCCCGTAGAACAGATGAGCCACCTCGAAGATGCTTAAACGAATTTTTCGCCATCAGCCGGTCTGATAGTGGCGAAACCAATCGGAGCTGCGCGGTTGACAGCGATGCGATCCCTTGCGCTTAGCAGAGGCTTCATGTCTCGTTTTCTCCTGTGTGCCTGGACGCGCGTGCCCGCAAGGACATCGACTATATCCGCCGTTCCCTTGTACGGAATCATCACCGTTCACGAAGTTTGTGAAGCGAATCTATGAAGTCATCCACGTTACTGTTGCGTTCGTCGAATCCTTCGCACCCGTGTCGAGCGTTCCTTGTGGCGTAAGCCGTACGGCGTCGTCACCGGATGTGAAGAGGTACGCCAGCTCGTTGTGAATCGCATTGCAGGGTAGACGTAGGCGCGACGATAGTACAGCCTTTGATTTTCACGCAATCGCATGGTGGTAAGGTCTCGATGTGATTCATCTGCGATAGCACACGAGCCCAGCCAACATTTTCGAGATCTTCGGGACAGATCGCTCGACGGCGAGAGAGGCGCAGGGCGTATTTCTTGGCCATCTTTCGCGCAGTCCGTATTACGACGGAAGTGATCTTGCCGATGATTGCGTCTCGATCTATCACAAATTTCCGCCCCTTGAGACGAGACGGTAGCTCGTGCTACGGCCTCCCCCGGGGTTTAGAACCAAGATGCCTTTATCAATGAGATCGGAGATATCGTTGATCGCAGTGTTGTGCGAGCAATCCGTGATTTTTGCCCACTTCTTCGCGGTTAATGGCCCATCGAACCTATCAAACAATTTGCTTAGGATTTTCTTCTGACGCGGGTTGAGGATAACCGAGCGGCTTTTCAGATCGCCCCAAAAGGACTCCTTTTCCAACGCGCTATCCGTTATCAGATTCGATTTTTCAATCGCACGGTCAAGGCACTTCAGGAACCACACGAGCCATTCAGTGATGTCGAGTGAACCCTTCTGAGTCTTTTCCAAAGTGTCGTAATACGCTTTTCGCTCTTCGAGAATCTGAGATGACATGCTGTAAAAACGTTGTGCGCTGTTATCCGAGCGTGCGAGACACAATTCAGAGATCGCTCGCGTTATCCTTCCGTTGCCGTCATCGAACGGATGAATCGTGACAAACCAAAGGTGTGCGATCGCCGCCTTCAAAAGTGGATCTGGCTGGCCGACGCCGTTGATCCAATCAAGGAACGCCGCCATTTCGGATTCAATTCGATCGGCCGTGGGGCCCGTGAAGTTTACTCTTTCTTTCCCTTCGTTCCCGGAGACGACTTCTATTTCTTTGTCGCGCCAAGCGGCAACACGAATTTTGCGTAGATCACTATAGCCGGTAGGGAATAGGCTGTTGTGCCATCCGAAGAGACGTTCGGGTGTTAACGGCAATTCATATTTCTGCGTCGCGTCCAGCATCATCTTGACGATGCCTTCGACGTTGCGATTCTCTCTTGCGGGGATGCCGGCGACTTTTAGATTCAGACGGCGAGCGATCGATGAGCGAACGCTTTCAGGATCAAGGACAACGCCTTCGATCGCACTCGATTTGATCGTCTCTTCGGTCAGAACTTTGAGGGTAGCTTCCCAGCGCGATGAAAGTCCGTAACTCTGCATTTTCCCAAGCAGCGTACCTTGGTGGAGTCTAACTAACGATGAGAGTCCGGAAACCATCCCGGTCTCCCAAACGAACCGCGGCCAGTCTGTGTGCTGGTGTATGTATTCACCCAGCATTCTCACAACTATTCTCCCAATGTGCGATTCTTAAGCTAACAATATTCTCACAATTATCCTCACAGAAGTTAAGCATTTTTATCCGGGCTAAAGCCCCAAGGAGCCTTATATGAGCATTTCACCAGCACGACAGGCGTTCGACGCCTCTTCATCACACCGTCCCAGGCGGCGCAGATCTGCGACGCTGCCTTTGACGGACGCCGCAACCCGACTTGTCCGATCCACCGGCGCGAACGGGAACCTGTTCCCGATCCTGGATGGTCTAGCCGCGTACAAAATGGCCACCAGGTCGAAAGCGAACTTCGCGACGCGCGGCCACAGGACGTGGCCCTACTTCTCGAACTCGAGTTGATACGCCTTAACAGTCAGCGTATGTTTGAACTCAACATCACCGTGCGCCCTACGCTGAAAGCGAAGGATTGCGACACATCTCAATCTAAGGGAGTGCCTGTGGAGCGGGTTTCCATCCTGCTTGGGCATTCGTCGCCGCCAACAACAATCCAGCATTATTCAAGTTGGATTCAGGCTAGGCAGGAGCAAGTGGAGCAAGATGTGCGATTGACCTGGGCTTAGGCAGTTGAGCGAGACCGTCGTATATCGTACATGGGTTATTGGCGTTGCTAGAATGCACGTGGGCGCGGTAGCCAAGTGGTAAGGCACAGGTCTGCAAAACCTGTATCGGCGGTTCGATTCCGCCTCGCGCCTCCAAAATTTCCGCTTTGAGATCTGGCCCTGGTTATTTCGAGATTTGGGTTTCGACCTCGGCTAGTCGCTTTCTTACTGCGTCGGCGTCGGGGGCGTTGGGGACGGCTTTCAGGTAGGCGCGAAGTTCGACGGAGACGCCGTAGAGGTCGTGTTGGGCGCCGTAGATTTGCGCCAGCAGCAGGCGCACTTGCGGGAGGCGGTGGGAATGATCATCGTTAATCGTCTTTAGCGCGTCGTTTTGCGCTTCGGGCAGCTGTTCGAGATGAAACTGGGCTACGGCCGAATAGAAATGTCCGTAGATATTTTGCTGTGGCGCGAGCGCGAGCGAACGATCGGCCAAATTCAGAGTGAGATGCCAATCGTTGTTCTGCGCCGCGATGTCGGCCAGGCAAAGGTATGCTGGCGCGTAACCTGCGTCCGCGCCGGATGCTTGAGAGCAGGCGTCGCGCGCTTCATCGACGTGGTCGCCCGCTGCGAGAACCTGACCTAGCAAGGCCCATGCGGCGGCATATTGCGGATATATCTGAACCGCCTTGCGAACATGATCTGCGGCACTGGCGAGTTTTTTGTCCTTCAAGTCACTGCACGCCTTATGGTACTCAGCTTTAGCCTTTCCGGGAACTTTTAGATCGGCTGCACTGACCGTGCCGGGCATCTTGTCGATGCTCCAGAGCAGGCAGGACTCTTCGGCATCTGGAACAACGACAGGTGGCATCGCGCCTGTCGCGTCGGGAACGGCATGGTCGGGCGCGGAGCTGTGCAGGGGCCAGCCAGGTGTGTTGTCGTGCTGCGCTGCGAGTGTCGGCGTAAATAAGAGTACAGCGAGGGCGCAAAGCGCGAGGCCGCGCGCGATTGGTGCTAGGAGTGGACCGAGCGTAACCGGGACCGACATTTTGGCCCTCCGGTAGACAAGACTCTACAAACATTCTACATCAGTTCGGGGTACGAAGGGTGGCCTCTGGGTGATGTGAGGCGGCGAGGTGTGGAGCGCGTGGTTGCTCGCGGAGTGTTTTGCCTAGGTGTAC
>Ga0210386_10003813_pt1 | contig 12555 bp, 15 predicted proteins | sample IncBWH32OmetaG_FD_160091 | JGI IMG/M metagenome (GOLD analysis project Ga0210386, IMG submission 160091) | Forest soil microbial communities from Barre Woods Harvard Forest LTER site, Petersham, Massachusetts, United States - Inc-BW-H-32-O ... | reverse complement strand
TGGGATTTGCGGTGTTTGCGCTGTGCATGGCGGCAGGCCGTTTTGCGGGTGACCGACTTGCGCTCAAGGCAGGGCCGGTGAACACGCTGCGCATCAGCGGATTGTTTTTGGCCGGGGGAATCGGCGTGGCGGTGGTGGCGCATCATTGGCTGGCCATCGCTCTCGGATTTGCCCTGACGGGCTTCGGCACGGCGAACATTGCGCCCGTCATTTATAGCACGACAGGCAGGCTCGAAGGGCGTGGCACCAGCGCCGGCATCGCGGCGGTCGCGACGATGGGGTATTTCGGCTTTTTGTCGGGACCTCCGTTGATCGGTTTTATCACCGGCCTGGCTGGGCTGCCAGTGGCGCTGAGTCTGGGAATCATTTCGGGGTCGGTCATTGCTATCGTCGGCGCAGTCGTTGTGCGGCGCGTCCGGACCGCGGTGTATTAAAATTTAAAGTACGAGCCGCGGCTTTGCCAACTGGAGCAAGAGAAAGACCATGGAAGCTATTCACATGCACGACGTCGCTTTTGTCGTGGCGGTTATCGCTCTCGTGTTAGCTCCGCGAACAATCGCGACCTATTTCGCCACTCGAAAATAATCGTCTGGCAGCCCAAGCAATAACCACAAATCAAGGTCCATCTAAACTATTGTTGCGCACTTTGCTGCAACACAACCAAAGGAAAATAAAAAATGGAAACGTTAGTCATTGCATTGATCGCTACTGGTAACATGTATCGACAGCAGAAAGTGAGTGTTCCAGAACCGGCCAAATTGGAGGCGTTTGATCTTCAAGCGCTAAATATGGATTTTAATGTAGCATAGGCTTCCAGCCTGTCTTCGATGGAATGGTTCTTTAACTCTGCCACTCAGCAGAGGTGAAAAAAAGGAATGCCAAACCAACCGCCTCCAAACTCATGAGCCCTTAAATCTGCCTCCGAGACGATACCTTCACAGTGTAGCGGAAAACGCTACAATTTTCTCGTTTCTCGTGCTTCGAAGGGAATCCTCAAAAACTGTTCCCCGTTCAAAAGCAACCGATTTCTAAGAACCGGGAAGAATGACTGCCAATGATACCCGAAGGGAATGTTACTGTTTGGGGCTGATTCCCTCAAACAAAAATCGGTATTCTGACTCCGTCAGGTAGGGAATGAGTTTGCGATCCCCCGTACGATTCTTGAATGCCTGATGGGCCACTAGGAAGTGGCGCTTGATCATCAGGATCGGCATCTCCACCAACTTGCCTGTGATCGGACATGTGCGTCGAACCGTAAATTCCTGGAACTGATTTCCAAATTTGGTTTTCATCTCCGAGAAGTAAGAATATGCCTAGACTTGCGGTTATTTGCAAATAGGCAGGTACGTAGCACCAGATGGAAATCAGTGATCAATCGCCGTCAGGAGAAAACAATCCATCCGCCCCGACGGGAGAAGAGGAGCTCCGCATTATCAACAGGCAGCTACAAGAACAGACGGATCAGCTTCGAGCACTAAATCAAGAACTGGTCGACCGGGAGGCGCGGCTTCGCCTTTCCGTCGAAACGGGAAGGGTCGGCATCTGGGTTTGGGATGCAACCGGCTCGGTCCATACTCTGGATTGGTCGCGACGGCTGAAGGAGATTTTCGGCTTAACGTTGGATACCGAAGTCACCCGTGAGCATTTCCTGGAGTGCGTTCATCCGGAAGATCGTGAGAGGGTTGACTGGGCCATCATGCAGTCGTTGTCCGGCGTAAACGACGGTTTCTACAACATCGAATACCGAATCATTCATCCGGGTGACAACTCGCAGCATTGGGTAACGGCGCAAGGGCAAGCATTCTTCGATGCATCGGGACAATCCATTCGTTTCATTGGCGCAGTTGTCGACATCTCGCATCGCAAGCAAGTTGAAGAGTTTACCGCCCGGCTCAATCTCGAGCTCGAGCGCCGAATCGCCGAACGGATCAGCGAGCAAAAAAAAACAGAAGAAGCCTTGCGAGTATCAGAGCATGTAGCTCGTGGTCAGGTGGAGAGTCTTAAGGAAACCCTTAATTCGATTTCGACGGAACTGGATCCGGATAAATTTCTGCAACATGTCCTGTGCATCATTGCCAAACAAATGGGCGGCCAGAGCGTCAGTGTTTGGAATCGGGACGACGACGACAGCCTGACTCTGGCGGCTACTCTTGAGGGGAATCAGCTTCACATCCCAACGCAAAAAACGACGTGCTCAACCCAAGATCAACCTTTGTGGGTGGAAGCTTTCCGGACTGGGACGGATTGCGTGCTTACCGAAATGAGTGAGCCAAAACGGATGCGACTTATCAATCGACCGGATTCGGAATGGGTTCCACGTATAGACAACCCTTCGGAGCGGGCCGAGCTTGAGCGATTGGCGGACCCAGTGGTGAGCCTTGCCATTCCTATGCTGAAGCGCGGAAGAGTCGCAGGATTTATCGGGATACGATTTACCAAAAGGCAGGAGTTCCGACCCGAAGAACTTGATCTCAGCCAGGCGTTGGCGCATCAGGCGATGCTGGCCATGGAGTTGATGCGACTGTCGCGGGAAAGCCAACAGGCAGCCGTCATGGCGGAGCGCAATCGTTTGGCACGCGACATCCACGACGCTCTGGCACAAGGTCTTACCGGCGTGATCGTGCAACTAGAAGCGGCCGAAGACGCACAGGCGCAAAATCTCACCAAGGATGCTGCCGCTCATATAGAGCGTGCCAGCGAACTCGCGCGCGACAGCTTGCAAGAAGCGCGCCGCTCGGTCCATGCTCTCCGCCCGTTGCTCCTGTCGGGAAAGAATCTGTGCGCGGCGATCGAGGCCTTGATCCGGAAGATGGTCATGGGGACGAACCTGTGCGCCGAATTCACGATTCAAGGTGAACTGCAGCCGTTGCCGCAAGAGTGGGAGGAAAATCTTTTGCGCGTTACACAAGAGGTTTTGACTAATACGCTCCGGCATGCCCGAGCCAGCCACTTCGAGGTCCATTTTGCTTTCGATCAGCAAACGATTCGCCTCGAGTTGCGCGACGACGGAAGCGGGTTCGATCCGGCAAAGCGACATGATGGTTTTGGACTGCTGGGGATCAAAGAACGGGTCGAATCAATGGGCGGCGGATTGACGGTCCAAAGCGTACCGGAAAATGGGACTACGATCTCGGTGGTCCTTCCTCTAGAGAAATATACTCCGCTGTTACAGTTATGAGGGCCGGCGTCCAAGCAGAATCAAGCGCCGAGGAGCCGAAGAAAATTCGGGTGCTCATCGCCGACGATCACGTCACCGTTCTAGAAGGTTTGGCAGCGATGATCGGGAGGCAGCCGGACATGGTGGTCGTGGCGGAAGCTGCCGACGGCCAGGAAGCGATTGACCTCTGGACAATACATCGACCCGAAGTAACGCTGCTCGATCTTCGCATGCCAAAGCTGGACGGAGTTGATGTGATCGAAGAGATTCGAAAGCGGGATTCCTCCGCTCGGATCATTGTCTTAACCACGTACGAAACGGACACGGAGATTCTGCGGGCGATTAAAGCAGGGACCAAGGCCTATCTCCTGAAGGACGCTCGACGTGAAGAACTGTTGGACTGCATACGCAGGGTAAATCGAGGTGAGACCTGCATCCCGGCATCACTCATAGAAAAGGTAGCGACCGGCTTGAGCAGCGAAGCTCTTACCGGCCGAGAGCTGAATGTACTCGAGCTCTTGGCTCGGGGAAAAAGTAACAAAGAGATCGGTGTCAGTCTTTACATCAGTGAAACCACCGTGAAATCGCACCTTCGTAGTATCTTTAGAAAGTTAAACGTTCTTAGCCGAACTGAGGCGATCAGCGTCGCCAATCGCCGCGGGCTCATTCGGCTTTGATACGCTAGTTCGAAAGGAGTAGACCAGGAACGTTCGTTTCCTCGGGGAAAAATTCGACCGCACGATCAATAGTATATTCGGGTGAGCCTGACATGGTTTTATCCCATGCAGGCGGCGAACTACTTCAATCAATCGGTAAGGTCGGAGTTTGCATTTGTTCGGACGGTCCAATCCGTCCCGAACTGCCACACCACGGCCAGGTTACAAGCTGGCTACTCAGAAAAGGCTGACTCCGTCACCGTGAGCCATCGGACAGGAGGGGTGACCGGATGAGTGTTAACCCGTCCGACAAGGGGTTGCTCACTCCGGACAATTGCGTGGTCCTCTCGATTGACCATCAACCGCAGATGTTCATTGGCGTGGCCAGCATTTTTCGGCAAATCTTGCTCAAGAACCTGTTGGTTCTGGCAAACGCAGCCAAGATTTTCAGTGTCCCCGTCGTCTTAACCGCGAGCGAATCTAACGAGTTCAAGGGCGACCTCTTTCCGGAACTGCTTGAGCTGTTTCCTGATGAGAAACCGATTAAGCGATCCTCGATGAACAGTTGGGAGTGTCCGGCCTTTGTCGCAGAGGTAAAGAAGACCGGCCGCAGGAACCTGGTTACAGAACTACTAACAAACCGCAGAGTATGAGCCAATACCACAAACTATACACCCCGGAAGACAGCGCTGTTGTCTTCATCGACCACCAACCGCAAATGACATTTGGCGTAGCCAGTATCGACCGAGCTTCGCTTATCAATAACGTGACCCTACTTGCCAAGGTGGCCAAGGAATTCGGCGTCCCAGCCGTCCTCACCGCCGTCGAAACGGAATCCTTTAGCGGCTATGTTTGGCCGCAGCTTCTCAACGTTTTTCCAGGGCAACCGGTCGTTGAGCGAAGTTCAATGAACTCCTGGGATGATCCCGGGTTCCGGGCAGCGATCGAGGCTACCGGCAAAAAGAACATTCTCGTGACAGGCCTTTGGACGGAGGTCTGCGTAACGTGGCCGACGATTGAAATGCTAGCTGAGGGCTACAACATCTATGTGGTCGAAGACTGTTGCGGAGCGACCTCAGTAGCCGCGCAGGAAGCTGCTCTGTCTCGAATGGTTCAAGCCGGCGCTGTGCGTTTGACGACGATTCCGGCGCTGCTCGAATGGCAACGCGATTGGGCCAAGCGTGAGCATTACAACAATCTGATGGGCCTACTGAAAGAGCAGGCCGGTGCCTACGGCGTAGGTGTGGAATACGCCTACACCATGGTTCACCACGCACCACAATCCGCGGTTAAACCGCAAGTCGTGCCGAAGAAGCTGCATTAACGCCGATCGGAAGGATTCATGAAACCAATCGCAGATCTTATCCTCGAAAACGGACGAATCACGACACTCGATCCCCGGCATCCCGAGGTCAACGAGGTCGTGATCGTCGGCGATCTCTTGAGTCAGTGCTCACTATCCTAGGCGGAAAACCGGTTTATGCCGTTGATGAGTTTAAGCCGCTCGATCCCGGCGACCCCCCCGTCATGCCGGAATGGTCTCCGGTGCATCAGTATCCCGGATATTGGCGGCAGGAGGCTACCGCTCATCTCAATTCCAGCCGATGCTGTGGCCAGGACCATCACGCTCACGAACTTGGACGATTTAATCCATGCAATATCCCGCAATGGATGCTAGGGCCACGCGGCCTTCTAGACGGCGGCTGCGAATGCTTCGCCTTCTAAACCTAACAATCGTAACTATGAAAATCATAATATCGAAAGCCGTCTCGATTGGACTGATGCTGTTCGGGCTTGGAGGGGTCGTGACCTGCTTGGCAGCAGAGTCCGGTAACCCTCCCACCGAAAAGACATTCGCTGCCCCGCACGGTCTGAAGGTCTCAATTAAAATGATTGGCCCTTATGGCGAACCGGCCGATCTGCAAATCATCTGCATCGAAGACTTGGTTATTGAGGCTGGGCCTACCTTTTTTGACAGTGCCGTAAAACAAGTTAGCGAGGGGATCGAAGCTATAACTGGTGTCTTGGCAGAGCGTACCGCCGCGCCTTACATATCGGCGGCGAAGTAACGACGCAGCGGAGGCCAGGTGCTGAGTAGCGGGCATGGGAGTCCAATGATGAGCGATGTCATGGATGACTCCGTAGATCCATCCAATTACGGCTTGGGCAGCGCTGGTCAATGCCGCACAGATCCAAGCGGGGGAGACGGCGCTAATCCTCGGCGCCGCCGTTCGTATTGCGCACAAGGCCGGGGCTCGTGTGATTGGTACTGCCAGAAAGGCGTCGGATATACCCGCCTTGGCGTGACGTGGACGGCTGGTGGCGATCAGTTCGAGCCCCGGGTGAGCTTCAATCTCGTGAATTTACCACAATGAGTCGAGGCTGCTTGGGGTGGATTCGCTCAAGCTCAGTTTTGAGGAAACTGCCGAAATTCTTCGCAAACTCACCCCTGGCATTGAGGTTGGCACTTTTCCTTCGCCGGCAGTTGAGACCTTGAGGAAGGTCTGCGAATCTATCGGGACATTGCAGAATCCAGAAGCAAAACCAAGCCGATCTTGGTTCCATGAGAATTGTTCGCTACGACAGACTGAACCATTCAATGAAGAACAACGTTGGCATGTTCCTGACTATTGTGCTCTTGAATGTGGCGGGTTGGGCGACTAACGCAGTATCGGGATCAGCGCCCCTTGCCGAAAGTATAGCGAGAGCCGATTCCGCTTACCGAAGTCTGCCCGTAACGCTTGCGGCCTACAACGCTGCTGTCCGGGAAATTTGCGAGGACCTGCAAACCACTGGTGTTTCTGCATTCAAATCCAGCCTCAAAAACCTGGGTATCTCTTTTGAATCGCCCAACGTGCGACTTCCACTTCGCCACGTCGAAGTTCCTCCTCCGCCCGCCAGTGCCCGGCCATCGGAAGCTGGCGTCCCAGTGGTGGCAGGATACGATACCAGGGAAGCACCGCTTTACCCGCCGGAGGGCCTCTTCGTGAATGCCACGGCGATTTACGACCGCCTCGCGGGGCACCCGAGATTTTCGATTCGATACGCCACAACCGACGTGATGCTCAAGGGGCACACTTACAGACTGGCAATCAATCCTACGGGCGCCGGTGATCACCTCAAGCTTCGAGCCAAACAGCTTGCGAAATCAGGGTTCGCGGGAATGCTCCGTCCGGCTTCGATGTCAAGGAAGCCACAAATATATCTCCTCGATCCTTACGATCCAAACAAAATTCCAATTCTCATGGTGCACGGTCTGCAATCTACTCCGGTGGCCTTCGCGACCCTGGTGAACGCGCTGCGCAGCGATCCGGAAATCCGAGAAAAATATCAAATCTGGCAATTCTATTATGCCAGCGGCACCCCGGTGCTAGCCAACGGCGCCGAGTTGCGTGACAGCCTTGCTGAAACTGCGCATACGCTTGACCCTGAGGATCGCGATGCTGCTACGAAGCGCATCGTTGTGCTTGGCCACAGCATGGGAGGAGTAATATCGCACACGCTCGTGAGTTCCAGTCAGAGTCGGGTCTGGGCCAGCGTTTTCCGAGTCCCGCCTGCCCAGCTAAAAGGTGACCCGGAAGCTGTCCGTGAACTCGTACATGTTCTATATTTTCGGCGGAACCCTCGAGTCGCACGTGTCATTTTTATGGCCGCTCCCCACCGCGGCAGTTCCGTGGCGGATTCCTTTGTCGGGATGTTGGGCAATTTACTCACCCGTGAGCCGCCGCTGCCGGAGCGGGGACTCAGCCAACTTGCACGTGCGAACCCAAATGCTATGAGGCCGGAGGCTGTAGCTTTCTTTGAGGGCGGACGCTTCTCAGCCGTACGTACGCTTTCACCGAGAAGCACGGCTCTCATCGCCGTTTCCGAGCTTCCTATTGAGGTTCCCTATCACAGTGTAATGGGCCAGCTCCATCCGGGACCGAAGGGACGAGGGTCGGATGGGGTCGTACCGTATTGGAGCAGCCATCTACCTGGGGCACAATCTGAACTAATCGTCCGCAGTGGTCATGGCGTTATTGATAACCCAGACGCAATTCGCGAATGTATTAGAATTCTGCACCTGGAACAGCGCCCAAAACAGCACGGACCGGTCAAACACCAATCGCAAACAGACTCGCGATCATCCTCGCGCGAGATCCTGTTTGCGGCACAGCGCGCAAAAGTGGGTTCGCGAGGATGAGCGGTAAGGGATAGTTTGCTGCCTTACGTCCTGGTCATTACCTTAGATTTGCCGTTTTCGATATGGATCTATCCCTTGTTTTTGTCCTCGCGACTGTTGTCGATCTTCTCGCCTTAAGGCTCATTCCGACTCGCCAACGAGCCCTTCGGTTTGCCTGCATATCGGCATTGTTTACCGTCCAGACAATTATCATCGTTGCGCTGATCGGTTCGCCATTCCGTCCGGTATTTAAAGTAAAAGATTTGCCTCACGAGTTCTGGCTGCAACTTCTTGCTTGCTCCTGGTGGGCCTTAGCTGCGCGTGCGATGATCGGGATTCTTGCCTTGCCGGCGGTGCTGAAAAAGGCGCCCAAAGAAAACAAAATCTTGTCAGATATTATCGCGGCTTGCGTCTACGTCTGCTCCGGTTTGGCAATGCTGGGGTTTGTTTTTGGTTTGCCGCTTCAAGGCATCGTCGCGACTTCCGGTGTTCTTGCAATTGTGCTTGGCCTTGCTCTACAGAATACGCTTGGAGATGTCTTTTCCGGGCTATCTCTGAGCGTTGAGAAGCCTTACGACGTCGGTGATGCCATCCTTCTGGAGGGTGGAGTCGAAGGCGATGTCATTCAAATAAACTGGCGTTCAACGCACCTCAGAAATCCTCAGAACGACGTCGTCATCGTCCCGCACAGCTCTATGGCAAAAATGCGGATTCAGAATCACACTACCTTGAGCGCGCGCTACAACGGAAGTCTGACTATAGCCGTAGACGGTCGGAACGAACCGGAATTTGTGGCTGAAATTCTCAAGGGCGCTGCAATGACCTGCACTGCGATCCTGGAAACGCCGCTTCCCTTGGTTACTACAATCGCGCTCGAAAGTGATCGAGTCACCTACGAAATTTCATTTAGTACCTCTTCGATAGCCTCGTCTGGAGAGGCCCGTTCGCAGATGTTTAGGCAGTTGTATAAACGGGCACGCCCCGGCCCGCATTTATCGCATGCACGTCCAATTTATTTTTTTGGGGAAGAAGATTTTGTCGATCGGCTATCCGTGCTCGAGCCCTTGAGCGCCGAAGAGAAAGCGAAATTGAGAGCGAAAATTGTCAGGCGTCATTTCAAAGACGGCGAAGAGCTTTTGGTGCAAGGATCGAAATTGGAGTCAGTCCAATTTGTTTCCTACGGCGTTATTCAAGGCGCGCGTCAAGTGGCGGATGGACGAGTGTTGAAGTCTGTAAGGCTTGGGCCGGGCGATTTCTTCGGTGAGGTCTCTCTTTTGACGGGCGTGGCCGCGGGTTCAACTCTCACGGCGATCACTCCCGGTGTCCTTTTGGGATTTTGCTCGGAAGATTTAAAGCCGATCCTGGTATCCCGGCCTGAGTTGGTCGAATCGGTTAGTAATGCGGTTGCAAGGAAACAAAATCTTTTTACGATGCTCGACCACGTGGCAATTCAGGGAATGCCGATCGAGCAGCACGATCTCTTGTCGCGCATTAGGAGCTTCTTCAACCTGCATGTGTAGATGAGCCACGGGGGAATTTAGCCTCCCGAATGGTTAACGCTAAATCTGCACTGGGTCTTTCGTTCCATTTACGACCATCAGCGGATGCTTTACGAATCTGATCGTGCAACTGAGTTCGGTTCGCCACAGGCCACAATAGGGTCCCACGCTGTAGGATTTTAATAATGAGCCCGCGGCGCAGCCTCAGATGAAATTCATGGTTGGTGAGAGGAGGCTATCTCCGATGATTATGCAAATGGCAAAGCGCACCGTTTACTACCCTGTATCCAAAAACCAGGCGAGCGACCTTCTCGGCGGAAGTCGAAGAGTTCGATGTTTTCGCGCCGCTGTCCTGGTGAACCGGAAAAGTTTGAAGTAACAAGCAACCTTGTATGGCAGCAACCTTTCGCGAAGTCACCTCAGATTCTGGAGTCGATGAGAACCTGCCGACGGGCGGGCAGGGGATCGTCGTCCCTAGCGGCGGCTCGACTCTGGTGATCCTGCAAGACGGCAGGGGCCTCGACGTGCGGTCAACCATCCCCTCGAAGGTCTATGTCTACGAGTTCAAGACAAGGCAGGAACGTGCCGGGGCTGTACGGAACACCTCGAATCCCTCCGAGGCGATGCGACGATTCGATGATGATTCTTGGCGCATCTTCAGGGTCAAGGCTGACGCTCCGGTTGGAATCGACAAGGTGAGAGTGGAAGCAAAGAGGACGAAGGCGCACCAGGCCGAAACGACGCTCAAAGTCATCGTGCTCGATAAGAGACTTTGAAAGTTGCCATTCGTCCGGCTCAAGTTCGCGATGGCAAGCAACTTGTGAGCCTCGGCAATGCCGCTGACCCCCAGAAGCTGCTGGACGAGATGAACGCCATCTGGAATTCGCAGGCCAACGTCTACTTCGAACTAGGCCGCACGGACGCGGCAACAATCGAGGGTCTTTCGCCGCAGGCAGACGCCATCGAGATGCAGAAGTTGCCCAAGGGATTTCTGGACGAACGTGATTCAGGATCCGCGTTGACGTTTTTTCTAGTTCGGAAAGTGACGGACGGAGGGACTGCCGACAAGGGTGCCACCAATGCCAAAGAGCGCGTCTCGCTGATCGCCGACAGCCGGTCCGACAGCACGATGGCTCATGAAGCGGGACATTTCCTTGGAGCTCTCAGCGCCGAAGGCAAATACGATTCCGAATATGGTCATCCAGAGAAGAGCGAGGAGATGTTGATGCACGTCCATCACATCGGGAAGAAAATTCCGTACTCCGCCATAACCAAGTTCAATTACGGTTATCGCCGCTGATTTGCTGGATCTTTGGCCAAAATTCTCCTAGCCAAAACCGAATTTGCTCGGGCAACCAAATTAGGGGTCAGCCGTAACGGCTGGCCCCCTCGGACCCCAGAAGCGTTAAGATAATTGTGAGGCGCCTCGATGGGCGAATGGCTTTTGTCCCGGAGGGACAGCACGATAGTAGCCAGGCACGAAGTGCCTGGAATCATGAGGAGAATAGCGCCGTCCCAGCGGGACGATTGAACCGATCTCAGCTTAGATCAGACGCAAGTAATAAACACCTAGTAAAGCAATGTTTTAGTATTCGAAATGCCAGAATATAATCGGCCATGGCCAACACCTCTTGCTCTCTCAATATTCATTGTATTTTCAGCACCAAAGAGCGTGCCCCGATCGCTCAACTATGCGTTGGTGCGCATTATTTTAGCGAACGGTAGACTGTATCTTCTGCCTAACAAATACCCAATTTCTTTTCGGTAGCATTCGGAGCGCATTTCGACCACGCAATCTCTCGCCCTTTCAGGGCGAATCGCTTTATTGGATGTTTCCCAGGGTTGAAATCCTGGGCTGAATCCTATCGCCCCTGCGCGGCAAAAAACATCCCAAACAGCCCTTAACTTCGCGCCATTCAACCCTGAGCTGAGGGAAATGTGCAGAGAACTTTGCCCCCGAGAACTGAACCGAGAAGCTACAAATATGTGCCGAAAGATCGCCGAAAGAATGGCAAAATAATTCGGACCGCACCCGTCTGTTGTCCGTTTCGTGCGGTCACCCACGATTATGCTTGAAAACGATTGAGCTTGCTCGTTGACGTCCGGATTTTCAGTGGTGTAAGATTCGGCCCAGCAGTGGCGGCTTTGGACCTCGGCACGCCCTGGGTTCCTTTGGTGGCTCGACCAGACGACGAGCTCTTGAGCCGGCACGCGCCAAGAGGAGTGTCTCGTGGCTAGCCAATACATCGCGCAAACGCCGTCAGCCTACGGTTTCCCTTTATTGATTAAGGGTTTGCTGGAATCCGGGGTCACACGCGCCCCGGAACAGGAGATCGTGTCTGCCAACCAGCATCGGCTCACCTATTGGCAGTTCGCCGAGCGAGTCGGAAGGCTCGCCTCAGGTCTCGCCGGCTTGGGCGTAGAGCGGGGCGATACGGTGGCCATCATGGATTGGGATACCCACCGGTATCTGGAGTGTTTCTTCGCGGTGCCAATGATGGGCGCAGTATTGCATACCGTGAACGTCCGCCTTTCGCCCGAGCAAATTCTTTACACGATCAATCACGCTGAGGATGACGTCATTCTGATCAACAGCGAGTTGCTTTCGCTGCTCGAGCAGATCTGGGACCGGGTCGACGCCGGGAAAAGGCTCGTCCTCTTAAACGACTCCGGAAAGCCAGCTCAGACCGTTCAGACCTCGCTTTCTTTCGACGCCGAATATGAGGCGATGCTTGCGGCTACCGACCCACAGTGCGATTTCCCGGACTTGGATGAAAGCACCCGCGCCACAACGTTCTACACGACCGGAACCACCGGGCAGCCGAAGGGCGTCTACTTCACTCACCGGCAGCTGGTGCTGTACACGCTATCTACCCGCGCCGCGCTGGCTGCAATCGGGAACGGTTGGTTTAACGATAGAGACGTCTACATGCCCATTACGCCGATGTTCCATGTGCACGCCTGGGGCTACCCGTACATCGCCACCATGTTGGGCCTAAAACAGGTTTATTGCGGGCGGTATGTGGCCGACTCTGTCGTTGCACTCTTTCAACGCGAAAAAGTGACCCTTTCGCACTGCGT
>Ga0210386_10003812_pt1 | contig 12555 bp, 11 predicted proteins | sample IncBWH32OmetaG_FD_160091 | JGI IMG/M metagenome (GOLD analysis project Ga0210386, IMG submission 160091) | Forest soil microbial communities from Barre Woods Harvard Forest LTER site, Petersham, Massachusetts, United States - Inc-BW-H-32-O ... | reverse complement strand
AGCAGGCCGGAATTGACCGGGGCGTACAGTCCGAATCCGCACAGATGGGCGGAGGGGTTGAGTGTCCGGACCCTCTCCAGGGCGCGCACTGCGATCCGCGTGGCGGTGTGCATGGGCAGATAAAAGGCGATCAGCCTGGCGGTGCGTACCGCCTCTTCGTCCAGCGACTGTCGCGAGAGGTCCAGCGAAGTAGTTTGGAAGCCGTCAGCGCGTAGCCACGCCGCGGGCGAAGCCAGTCCAAACGGTTGCCGGCCCAGTTCGTAGGTCGAGATCAACAGCACCTTCAGATCGGGCATAGAAACCTGAAATTATGTCTTGCTGCGCGGGGGGACGTATCCCGGTGGAAGAATGGCGCCCTCGCCGAAGAAGAAATCTACCAGATGCTTGACCAGGATCTCCTGGTCCTGCCGGTTGGCGGGATTCAGCCGGTACTCGTTCAAGATCATCTTGCAATGCTCGCCCCACATCTTCCAGGCTTCCTCAGAGACACTTTCATAAATCCGCCGGCCTAGTTCCGAGTCGAACGGCGGCTCGTCCAGTCCTGGCATTTCCCTCTGGAACTTCACGCAGAAGACCTTGCGCTGCCCTGGTCTCTCCGGTTCAGGCGGCAGTTGAGGTGTGTTACAGCCCATGTGTACTCCTTCCAGGCGGAAGGACTGTCCCCATGGTATCAGGATGCGACTGGTCATGTACCCGGACTGAAATGCGGCCGTCAAAGCCTATACTTGCCGCTCTGCCTTCATGTCTTTGCCGTCCTGAAATCTTTTGCCCTTTCCGGACACAGACCTTTTTCCCGGAGCCAGGCACCATGTACTTAGTTGTTTCTTGTGGGCCAAACTGGCTGCAATGGCCGAGGCGAGAAGTGAGCAGATGACTTTCTCAAAAAACTGGCATCCGAATACTCGGAAGCGATATTGCGTGTTTAATCGGGAAACTGAAAACCAAGTTCAGTAGGCAGCGCGGGGAGTCGTTCCACAATCCCGTCTTGTGCGTCAAATGTACTTAGGAAGTTTACAGGTCCCCTTTCACTTCGAAACCCCAGAGCTTGAGGAGATCGTCGGGAATGTATTTCTGGTCTTTATTCTTTCGCACCCACTCCTTGAGTTGGAGGGAGCCTTCATAATCTGCCGGAGACAGCCGCAGCTTCTTGACGACATCCTCAAACGAGGTCGGAACAACGGGAGCGGCCTTCATGTCAGGTTTGCCCCAATTCGGGTTGCCGCGCTTCCTTACCATAGAAATCCTTTGGGTTCTGACACGCGTGCCTGCCTCACATTTCAGGCCCTGATCCGGCACATCCAGCTCTACCGTAAGTACGGAGCGATTGCACGAGATCCCGGCCTGCGAGGCCCACTGTCCGGGAAAGGGCGATAGTAGGCCATCAGGACAGTTCAGAACGGTAGAAGTGCCGCCGCTCAAAAAGCAGTATCGGCAGTTCGAACACGCGCGTCTCGCCCAACTCGAAAGCAAATTCTCTTCCACACTCCGGCACGGGACAGCTGGCGCGCAATTTCTCTTCGCCCCGGTTCACCAGGGCTGGCTGCTTCACCACTACCCAAGTCCCACATTTCGGACAGGTGACGCAGGAGCACGCAATGCGATCGCCCATATCAGGATTATATTGAAGCGGAAACAGACCGATTTTGCCAGCGATCGGGTCTGCGGAAGACCACCGCCTTCTGAGTTTTGCAACGGTACGCAGCCTGGGTGGTGAAACTCAGTGACATGCTCCGTGGTTTGGAACAAGACGAGGCAAGACCCGTCAGTGCAGTCGGTTGTCTTCAACTTCTGGTCCCGCCTGAATCCGGTTCTAAACATGAAACTCTGTCCGTTTGACGCAACTTCAGTTCGGGTCTATAGAACCATCCTCAGTCGCAGCTGGATCACATTTTTGCGTGACTCAGGGTGGGTACTCAAATCACTACCGCGATCGACGCTTCCAGAAAGGCGCCGCAGGCCTCCGAAAGACCGGTAACGGCTACGGTGCCGCGGAGTTCCTGCAGATGCACGTCCGGAGTATCACGCGCTTGGCGGGGATCGGACACATTCCCGGCCTCGGCTGATTTGACTGTGACGCCAACTGAGGTTAAGAACAAACAACACTGCATAGGCTTCTTGCTGATTCCTAAACCCTCAAAATCCGCAGGAGTCGCGCGTGCAGGGAGGCGAATGCGATGCAATCTCCAGAAGCGAAACCAGCCCATCAGGACCCTCAAGACCAAACTCAGCTGAAACCTGGGGAACGCGATAAGGAAAACCCGCCTTTGCGTGATATGGAGGAGGCAAGCAGAAGAAATCCACCCAGCGAAGGGCTCGCAATTCGGTCTTCCAACCCAGAGCGCACTCCAGGGCGGACGCCTTCAGACAGCACTTCACTGACAAAACATCGTCTGGCCAGCGTCGAACCGTTTGTTGAAGCCGATGCCGCCGCCGAATTTCTTCACTATTCGCCTCGCAGCATCAAGCAGATGGTGAGAGAAGGCCGGATCCCCGCACATCCTTTTGGTAGCGGCCCTCGCAAGCGCTGGTATTTTCTGATCTCCGAGCTTGCCGAACACCTTTACGCTCAATTAAATTCGGCACATGGAGAAGCTGGTCGTGACAAGAGACAAAGGAGGGTCATTTGAGTCACGATCGTCGGAAGCCAATCCGCTACAACCGGGGTTCGCTTCGCAAGGAAAAAAGAGCATACGGTATGGTCTGGATCTTCCGCTGGAGCGAAGAGATCAACGGCCGGCGGAGGCAGCACAAGGAAGTAATCGGTTCGACCAAAAAGTTCCCCACCGAAGCGGAAGCCAACAAGGAAGCCGACCGATTACGGTTTCGACTCAACGAGAACAAACACTTGTTGAGCCTGAAAACGATGACGTTTGGGGAGCTCATCAACCACTATCTCGATCACGAACTGCCGCGTCTGGCAAAATCGGCGCGCAAAGGATACAAGTCCTACATCAAAAACTGGATCGAGCCCCCCTGGTATGGTCACGTTGCCTCGCGCATCAGGACCATGCAGCTTCAAGAGTGGCTCGACAAGATCCAGCGGCCCGATGGTACCAAGCTGAGGATCAAGGGTGTCATGTCTTCGATCTTCTCCCACGGCGTCCGTTGGGAACTCATCGATCGAAATCCGGTTTGCGGTCAGGGTGGGATGCCTGGCCACCGCGGCGCATCGACCGGTGTGCGTCAGAGCAATCGGACCTCGATTCGACGCGTGGTTCTTCCACCAGAGATCGTGCGTCAAACGCTCGAGCAGCTGCCGCTGCGCGAGGCCACGATGGCGCTGGTCGATGCGGTGACGGCCCTCAGGGCCTCGGAGCTGATCGCACTGAAATGGAAGAACGTTGGCTGGGATACCGGAACCCTTCAATCCGAATTCGCTTTCGTCGAAGGCGAATTAAAGGAAACCAAGAGCCGGGACAACGCTCTGCCACTTGCTCCATCTGTTCTGAAGGTGCTTCGTCTGTGGCGGGAGCACACGCCCTATCGCGCGGACGAAGACTGGATCTTTGCCAGTCCGCACTACCGTGGCAAAACGCCGTACACCTACCAAATCCTGTTCCGTCGTCACATTCTTCCCGTGATCGAAAGAGTCTCTGGAATCACCAGCAGCAAGGAAGCACCGATCGGCTGGCATACGCTGCGCCGATCGCTAGCCACGTTGCTCATCTCCAACGGCGAGAATCTGAAGGTGACACAGTCCCAACTGCGTCACACGACGCCCAAAATCACGCTCGAACTCTACGCCCAAGCGGTTTCAGCCGACCAGCACAAGGCCCACAAGAAAGTGGTCCAGATGGTGCTTCCGGCAAGATTTGCCGAGAAGTTGCAGGCCAGAGCCGCTCCCGCAACGCTGTAGGTTTACTGGTATGCAGCCATCCGAGTGAACATTTACTGATGGCGAACGTTGTGGGTGCCCGGGGGTGCCCAGTTGCAACATGTTGCAACTGGCATAACTGCTTTGAAATCTTGGTGAGCGCGGCAGGATTCGAACCTGCGACCCATGCCTTAAAAGGGCATTGCTCTACCAACTGAGCTACGCGCCCTCACCTCTTTTAAATCTAACATATTGGCGGCGACGCAACAGGCAGACCATCCTGTTAACACTTCGATCGTGGCGCGCGTCTATGATCGACAGGTGGAATTGACGACCGATGGCCGACGCCTTGGGAGAGACGTTTGATCCACCCGCAGGTTTGGATCGTGCGACGGTGAATGCGGAAGCCGCGCGAACTGAAGACGCGCCACTGGTGTGCGCCGCGCGAGCGGGCGATCGTGTCGCCTTCGGCCATCTTTACGACCGCTACGCGCGGGTCGTTCACGGAGTTTTGTTGACGCGCGTACCACTCGGGGACGTCGATGACCTGGTGCAGGAGGTCTTCCTGCGCGCGCTGCCGCGCCTGCACACGCTGCGACAACCGGAGCGTTTTGGCGGGTGGCTGATTGCAATCGCGCGCAACTGTGCAAACGACTATCACAGGCGCAGGCCTGCAGAAGCCGCGGTCGACGCAGATCCAGATGACGCCGCGGAAATCCCCAGCGAAGCGGGACAATCCGCGGACTCCGAGGCCGCGACGATTCTCGCTGCGATCCGTACCATGCCCGAGGCTTACCGCGAAACCCTGATGCTGCGGCTGGTGGAGGGCATGACCGGCCCGGAGATTGCGATGCGTACGGGTCTCACCCCCGGATCGGTCAGGGTGAATCTGCATCGGGGCATGCAGCAATTGCGAGCAAAGCTCACGAGCGCACATGTTCGCAACCGCCCGGGTACATCGGCAACGCAGCCATGAACGTGGCATGGCCAAGGGAGTTAGACATGAGTGGCGACTACTTATGGGATAAATCCGGAGTTCCAGATCCTGAAATCGAGAAAATCGAACAGGTGCTGGGAAAGCTCCGATTCGACCGCCCGGCTCCCGTGTTTCCGGCGGTCGAGCAAGCGAGCGAAGATGCGTGGAAGCTCCGTCTGAAATGGCTCCGGCCGGCCCTGGCGGCCGCGGTTGCGGCCACACTTCTTGTGGCTGGCTTCGGGTTGGTCTGGTGGTGGAAGGCGGACATGGGCGCAGGATGGAACGTCACGCAGGTTACCGGCACGCCAAGGGTCGGGGACGCGTGGATCGGCAGCTCAGGGCGAGTCGGTCCGGGCCAGGCCCTCGAAACAGACCAGCAATCGCGTGCGGAGATTCAACTTCCAGAAGTGGGGCGAATTGAAATTGATCCGCAGACGCGAGTGCGGGTGCTCACGAGTCCTAGCGGAGCCTCACGGCTGGCGCTCGATCGGGGCACGATTCACGCGCGGATCTGGGCGCTTCCGGGCCTGTTTGTTGTGGATACACCATCAGCTCGCGCTGTCGACCTGGGCTGCGCATACACCCTGCATGTCGATGATTCAGGCGATGGGCTCATTCGCACCAGCATGGGGTGGGTCGGGTTCAAGCTCGGCGAGCGCGAGGCGTTCATTCCGGCAGGAGCGGCCTGCAAGACTCGCGCGAAGTCAGGACCCGGAATTCCCTACTTCGATGATGCTGGCGAGAAGTTCCGTGCCGCGCTGGCGACCTTTGATCTTCCCGATAGCAGAGCGGCCGACCAGGAGGCGTCCCTCGACACGATTCTCGCTCAGGCCCGGCCACGGGACGCACTCACGCTCTGGCACCTTTTATCGCGCGTGGATGGTTCGGGGCGCGCAAGAGTCTACGACCGACTGGCCGCCCTCGTTCCTCCGCCCGCGAACGTAACCCGCGAAGGCATTCAGAGGCTGGACCGAAACATGTTAGACCTGTGGTGGAACTCGCTTGATCTCGGCAACATCTGGCTTTGGCGTCATTGGGAGCGATCGTGGTCCCAGAAGGAACAGCCAAAGCAGTAGCGCTCTAAGGTGCGTTCGGCAATTCCTATCATCGCTCCGCACAAGCAAGAAATCTGAGATTCACCTGCGTTGTTAACGCTTCGTTTCGCGGGGGCGTCTTATCTCCAGAGCGAACATCTCCGGGTGAGGTGCTGCATATGAACATCTTCAAGGCGTATCGGAAACGCACGGCAATCATGGGCGAGAACGTTACTCGACAGTCCCTGGGCTCGAGAGCCGGGTCCTACTTTATTGTCCTTGGGGCCTGCACTGTTTTGGCGATGGGCGTCTTTGCGTATTCTCGAAGTTCCGTCAACTCAGTGAGAGATGACGCATTCACCGCTCATGAGTGGGGAACGTTCACGTCAATAGCAGGCGACGACGGGCAGTCCGTTGAGTGGCTTCCCCAAATCGGATCGACCGATCTCCCCGAGTTCGTGGAGCACCTTGAGGGCGCCGCTTTTAAAGGTGGTCTCCGTGGAACCGTTCGGATGGAAACGCCGGTTTTGTACTTCTACACGTCTGAACCAAGAACGGTTTCGGTACATGTCGCGTTCAAGAATGGCTTGATTACCGAATGGTATCCCGCCGTAAGCAGGGCAACGCCGAGCGGTGATCTGCGCAACATTGCTCTGAGTGACGAAGGCACGCGTGGAGAGATCTGGTGGAAATCAGTCCATCTTGAACCCTCGTCGGCAGCCGAATATCCGAAAGACGAAATCGAAACGCACTATTACGCAGCGCGGGAAACGGCCTCGACGCCTTTGCGCGTGAATCTTCGTTCAGGAACCCAGCGCGAGAAGTTTCTCTTCTACCGCGGCGTCGCCGACTTTCGGGTTCCGCTGGCCGTTACAGCGGATCGCAACGGAAATGTACTGGTGCGAAATCTTGGCTCGGACGAGATTTCTGGCATGATTTTGTTTGAGCGGCGAGGCGAGCGCGTGGGGTACCGCGTCGGCGGTCCACTTCAGAGCGAAACCGTTCTCGATGCGCCGGAACTCACGACCTCCGTCGATTCCTTGCGCGTAAATCTTGAAAATGAACTCGTCGCTCAAGGCTTATTCCCGGACGAGGCTCACGCCATGGTCGAGACGTGGCGCGATTCGTGGTTTCAGGAAGGCAGTCGCCTGCTTTACATCGTGCCGGAGTCGTTTGTGAACGTAATGCTGCCGCTTGAGATCAATCCTGCACCGGCTCAACTCGTGCGGGTATTCGTCGGACGTGTCGAAGTCGTAACGCCAGCTACTCAGAGGGAGATTGAAACTGCCCTTGCTCATCACGACAGCGCGACCATCGACTGCTTTGGCCGTTTCTTGATGCCTATTCTCGAAGTGGTGGGAGAACGGGATCCTGAGCACGCAAAACAACTTCAAAACTCATTGGCGACACTCGAGCGATAAACGGGCTAATGATCTCCTCCCAGGCACTGGCGACTTAGCAACTTCGGCAATGGTTCCAGCGGCGTGGAGGGCTTAAGGGGAGCACCTGAGTCGCAGAGTGAGAATCTCGTTCCGAGAGGTGAGACAGGCGCGCGCTTTTGCGTTTTTCACCTCCGATGTCAGAAATGCCCAACGTACTCCTGCTCGACCGAATCTCTCACCACTAGCCAAATCACGCCGCAAGCCGCCACGCAGCCTTCGGTTGTATTTTGTTGAACCTGCAGCCGCCCGGCGCATGACGGCAATCTTCCAGAGGCATGCGGCCTTCTTGCGCCGCTATTCAACGCAGTGACCATGGACGGTGATCTTTGGTACATGGTCCGGTGGTACCTCAAATGCAATGTCCTTTCGTTGACATCCCCAACATCGCAGTCGATACTCCGCTTCAGCTAGCAATTTTCACTACGAGTTCTAACGCAGCGGAGCAGAATCGCTGGATTCGCACGGGATTTTGGGTGCGAAAACCGGCGACGACTGCAGAACTGCGTGTGTTACCGGAGGAGGAGCATGTTGTTCAAGGAAGCTGGTTCGTTTACCACCAAAGATCGCTGGATGGCGGGCATGTCGGCAGCCGCACTGTTGGTGGCCGGCGTGGTTGTTGCCCGGCCGGGATTTCGGACTGCCCTGCCGGCCTCTGCGCCTGCCAGGAGCGCTCCCGCTCGCACGCGGCCGATTGTCGCGCAAGAGCAATCCCGGATCGCGGCGAATTTTGGAAACCTGCCGCTATCGTTTGAGCCCAACCGCGGACAAACCGACGGACAGGTGAAGTTCCTCTCTCGAAATTCCCACTACAACCTGTTCCTTACTCCGGATGAGGCAGTCTTCACGCTGCCCACGCGTTCCACCGACAAAAACACCAATCCCTCGGGGATGCGCAAAAAGCCGTCAGAGATCGACTCTCAGGCGGTACTGCGGCTGCAGATTCACGGCGCGAATCCATCCACCAAGGTTACGGGCGACAGTATGCTCGCCGGCCACACGAATTACCTGATCGGACGCGATTCGAGCAAGTGGGTCAAAGACATTCCGCAATACGCGCGAGTGAACTATCAGGATGTGTATCCGGGCGTCGATCTGACCTTTTATGGACATCAGCGTCAGCTTGAATTTGACTTCATTGTGAAAGCTGGAGCCGAGCCTTCGGCAATCGCATTGAACGTCGAGGGCACCCGGAAAATTCACGTCGACAACTCGGGCGATCTGGTTCTCAGCTCGGAAGCGGGGGACCTGCGGCTGCACAAGCCGGTCGCCTATCAGACGCTGGGCGGATCGCGTCAGCCCGTCGATGCTCAATTCGTGATAAACGGCAGGGAGGTGGCTCTGGCTGTTGGCGAATATGACCGCCGGCGCGACCTGGTGATTGATCCGAGCATTGTGTACGGGACCTATCTGGGAGCCGGCAACGAAGACGCCGGATCTGCAATCGCAGTCGATAACAGCGGAGCAGCTTACATCACTGGTCTGACGGCTTCGCCGGGATTCCCTCTCAAAGGAGGATTACCAGCTCCAAACAATGCGCTCCAGGGCACGTTCGACGCGTTCGTCACGAAGCTGAGCGCCGACGGCACCGCTTTGGTGTATTCGACCTACCTTGGGGGCACTGGATCAGATTTTGGCAACGCAATTGTGACTGATGGATCCGGGCAAGCCTATATTGGCGGCACCACGGACTCGACGGATTTCCCTCTTCCTCTCTCGCCGTCGGCGACGGCACCGTTTCAGGCAATTGCGGGAGGCGGTAAGGACGCATTTGTTGCAGTATTGAATGCCGCCGGTAATGGACTCGTATATTCCACCTATCTTGGTGGCACTGCGGATGAGTTGGGAGAAGGTATCGCAGTCAAGGGCAGCGTCATCTATTTGGTCGGCTCCACTGGTTCTGGTGACCTTCTGGTAGATCTCCCTTCCGGCAGCGTTCTACAAAGCACTTTCCAGGGCGGAGGCTCAAGCACGACGCCGACGGACGGATTTGTCGCCAAGTTTGACCTTTCGAATACGAACAACAACGCCGTGGCGTACCTGGGGGGAACGGCCAACGACACTGCCACAGGCGTCGCAGTCGATTCGTCGGGAAACGCGTATGTAACGGGCTTTACGTTCTCGACGGATTTCCCACATCCTGGATCGCCTTACTCGACTCAGTGCGGAGGCTGCCCGAGCGAGGACGACGCTTTCGTTACAGAAATCAACGCTGCCTTCACAAATTATGTCTATTCCACGTTCCTGGGCGGAAGTGGACCGGACATCAGCAACCAGATCGCAGTTGACGGGTCTGGGAATGCGTATGTGACGGGCGGTACCTCTTCGACGAATTTTCCGACAAATGGAAGTAACGCCGCATACAAGACAAGCCTTACCGGGACGGGCGGCAATGCGTTCTTGACGGTTGTGAAGCCGGGAGGCTCTTCGCTACTGTACTCGAGCTACCTGGGCGGGAGCGGCGTCGACACCGCGCTGGCGATCGCTCTCGACACCTCGAATCCTCCGAAGGCCTACATCACGGGCCAAACATCTTCCACGAATCTCCCGACGGTCAATCCGACACAAGCGAGCAACGGCGGCGCGACTGATGCCTTCGTAAGCGAGTTCAATCCCAACACTTCAGGAACGGGTTCGCTGGTTTTCTCCACCTATCTTGGAGGCAGCGGAGACGAAGACGACCTACTGGCTGGAATCGCCGTCGATCCAAACGGCAACTTCTACGTCACCGGCGATACGCAATCCATCACGAACTTCCCGGTGGTTCCCGGTTCGTATAAGACAACCATGACCAATTCCGGGGGCGCAAACTGCACGGGAGTTTGCCGCGATGCCTTTGTGGTCAAGTACTCGCCGCTCACACCGCAGTTCAACGTGAGCGTCGGTGCGATTAGCCCGAGTGCCATCAGCCGAGGCAGCAACGGAACGTCCACGGTAACGGTCACCTCAACGGGGTCCAGCGGAACAGTGAGCCTGAACTGCGCCATCCTTGGAACGGCGGCCAAGCCGCCCACTTGTTCGGTAGGAGCGCCTTCAGGAACGCTCGCAGCCAACGGCAGTGTCACTGCGACGCTGACCATCACGACGGTCAGCACGGGTTCGGCCAGCCTCACGGGAGTTGCACTGTGGTTGCCGGTTCCGGGCCTCGCCGTTTTCGGAATCGGGCTTGTGCGGAATAAAGGCAACAAGAAGCTGCTGTGGGGTCTGCTCTGTACCCTAGCGTTGACCGGCGTGCTGCTGATGATGGGCTGCGGCAGCGGCAATGTCGGTGGCGGAGGAGGCGGTGGTGGAGGCGGGGGGACGACGACGGGATCGTACACCGTCAGTATAACCGCCGCCGTTTCGGGCGCTGGCAGCCAAAACGGAAGCGCGTCATTCACCGTACAGTAGTCAGATCGAGCAAACGGACAATGGGCCGGCCGCGAGGTTAGCGGTCGGCCCTTCTTTTGTCGGCGGCGTCGATTTTTCCGCAACCTTGCCGCACAATCACGCCGCCGATACCCTGATTGAAATGCACCGGCATATAACATTCTTCCGCGCGACATTGCATCGGGTCGTCATTGTCGCACTCGTGACCAGCCTTGGATCGCCCGATGCGGGCGCGGCACCGTGGAAGGAGAAGGCGCCGCCCGCACTACGGTGGGCCGAAGGTCAGCCTGGGTGCACATTTTCGCGCGGCGACGACGGGAAATATCGCTACGCGCTCTGGACCTCAGATTATGGAGTTATTGTGGCGGTGGACTCGCAGGAACTCGAAAAGGTGCACCGGCGTGTCGAGCCGTTCTTTAGCCTGGAACTCACCGTGCGTTATCGCGGTCAGGGGAAGCTTGAACTCGCGCCAGGATCGGCAACCCTGGAGTTTGTTCGCCATTACAAAGTCGTCCAATCGTCACTCGACCCGGAAAGTTTCGCTCAGAAGACACAAAACGACGCCGACGAGCGCGACCATGAAGCGCAACGCGAGATCGAAAAGCATCCTGAACGAAAAGAGGAACGCGAGAAGTTCCTGCAGACCTATCAGAAGGAAGTTACAGAATTACTCGACTTCGTTACGAAACGGACGTTGACGTCGATCAGTCTTGATGCCGCGAATCCCGAGGCAAATGGGTGGCTATTATTCAGCGTAAACAGCAAATGGATTGGCGGCTGGAAGAAGCCTGAGGAATTTGTTCTACGCCTGCCACTCGCCGGGCGCATGCTGGAGTTTCCACTTTCGCTTCCGGCAGCGCAGGGTGACTTGATCCTGCGAAAGCGCCCGGAATAGCTGCACGAACCATCACGACGCGGAGTAGAGGCTACGCTACCGAGCGGTGAGCGGATTGCGTCTTCATCAGCAGATCGCGCAAGGACACGAGCCCTTTGAGTTCCTTCCCGCTCACGATCGGCAGATGGCGGAAGCCGAATTCCTTCATCAGGAACAAGCACTCCTCCACGCTTTCGTTGACGTCGACCCCACGCGGGTTAGCAGTCATCACTTCGGCGATCTTGGTGGTTCCCGGAGTACGCCCAGCAGCGACCACGCGGTTCATCACGTCGCGCTCTGAAAAGATCCCCACCAGTTCGCCGTTTCGCAGCACCGGCAGGGCGCCAATGCTGTGTTCCATCATGAAGCGTGCGGCTTCGAGCACAGTCTTGTCGGCATCGACGGAATAAACGCGCCGGTCTTTGACCAGATCGTAGATGGTCGCCATGAACATTCCTCCTGGAGTGCGTTTGCGACGAACGGCGGAAGCGGCCGAGAGACCGCCAATTGGACTGGTACTTTAACACAGAGTGAAGGAGGAGCGACCACTCTGTTTTGGGTAACGTCTGGAGATGGGTTTTGGAGAGAAGGGCGCGCGACGGCCCTACCGGAGGACCGTCGCGAGCACTACGGGTATCGGGCGACTCAGAAGCGAATGGCTGGCCAGAAAGTCACCCTCAGGTTATTGTGCGTCCCATTCTTAGAGTAGATTTCGTCGCCAGCGTCCAGGCGCAAGCCGAACGGCCCCCAAAACCCTTCAACGCCGACACCGGGATAAATTGCTGCGGCGGTGTTGCGGTTGTTACGTCGCTGAGGCTGTTTTGGAAGCCCGAGGTTCCCTGTTGATTGTTAGCGCTGAAGTTGATGAGGCCGGCCTTGAAGGCACCAAAAAGCGCACCGGACCTGCAGGCATACGTACCCTGAATGCCGTACTAATAGACAAATCGGCATAGGGGGGAGAGTCACCTCTCCTCCCCTGCCACACCACCGTACAGGCGGGTCCCGCATACGGCGGTTCGATAAGTTCGTCCCACGGATAACGACGTGGG
>Ga0210386_10003809_pt1 | contig 12558 bp, 10 predicted proteins | sample IncBWH32OmetaG_FD_160091 | JGI IMG/M metagenome (GOLD analysis project Ga0210386, IMG submission 160091) | Forest soil microbial communities from Barre Woods Harvard Forest LTER site, Petersham, Massachusetts, United States - Inc-BW-H-32-O ... | reverse complement strand
TCAGCCCGCCCGACGTCCAGCCCTTCTACCGCGGCGACCTGCAACGTCCGCTGATCCCCTCATGATCACGCCGCGCTGAGTCTCCCGCCCCGCCCGCCGACACTCGCCCCACAGGAACAGCTGATGCGGGGAATATCTCACCGCAAGATGATTCGCCGTGCAGAAGGTGCTGTCGCGCCGTGATCGGCTATGGCGTCACGACGTGGCGGCTGCCACATTGGCGGTGGCGGCGGGCGTGGCGTCGGCCGGGGTGAACACCAACGGCGCGTCGTGCCAGCCGTTGCGCAAGATGTGGGTCAGTCGTCGTGGCTCGGCTGCGAGCTTCCAGGAACTGAATCTGTCGAGGAGCATGTTATAGAGCATGGCCGCCTCCATCCGCACCAGCTGGGCGCCGATGCAGATGTGGGGCCCGAATCCAAATCCAAGATGTGAGATGTCCTGGTCGCGGGTGATGTCGAAGGTCAGCGGATCGGGGAAAACATCCGGATCGATATTGCCTGCCGCGTAGAACAGGTAGACACGCTGGCCGGCCCGGATCTTTTGCCCGCGAATCTCCGCGTCTGTCAACAGGGTCCGCACAAACCCACGCGCGGGCGTGGTCCAGCGCAGAGCCTCATCGACGGCGGTCGGCATCAGCGAGCGGTCCGCCCGTAAACGTGCCAGCTGATCGGGGTGCCGCGCCAGAGCGATAGCCATTCCAGTCAGAAGAGATCGGGTGGTATCGGTACCCACCGCAAGCACGAGTGTGCAATACGTGATCAGCATTGCCTCAGACAATTTTTCGCCGTCCAGCGTCGCCTCAAGCAGCGTACTCATCAGATCTGAACCTGGGTGTTCACGCTTGCGGTCAAACTCAGAGAGGAAGAATTCGCTCATCTTCTTGAATTCCTGCCCCACGTCGTGCAGTTCGTCGGAAGTTAGAGTGCCGGATCCGATGTTCTCCAGCGCATCGCTCCAGCGACGGATACGCACCACATCCGACGTCGTCGTCCCCAGCAGACGCGAAGCGAACAGAATCGGCAGGCGCGAGGCCACCTTGTCGACGAAATCAATGGGCCGATTTGCATCGACGGAGTCCACAAGTTCTCGACAGCTCGCCTCCAGCTCTGCGCCCATCGTCGCAAGCGCGCGCGGAGTGAACGCTGGGGTGAGCAGTCGTCGAAGCTGCCGGTGGCGCGGTGAGTCGGTGTAGGGGAACAATTCTCCGGCCGGATCGAAGAACTCGTCGAGCAGCGGCTTGTCCTCGGTGTGCATGATTTCGGTGAGTAGCAGCCCGCCCGTCGGCGAGAATATGTCCTTACGCTGAGCGGCGAACCGGATGTCTTCGTGCTTGGTCAGGACGAACAAGTCCAATGGCGCGTAGTAGAAGACGGGCGCCTCTTGCTGCAAGCGCTGATAGCTCGGCACGGGATTCTCATAAAACGAGGGCTCCACGAGCTTCACCAGATCGATCAGTTCGTCGACCGCCATTGCGACCTCCCGTCGTTGGGTTTCACCGGTTGTTCCAGCCGCTGATTGGGCGCCGCCATCGTTCTGGTACCGGCCCTACTGCTCATCGTCGATCAACGTAATCGCACGTGTCGGGCAATTGATTGCCGCTCGGCGCACCAGCGGTTCCACATCCGCGTCCGGAACATCTTGCAGTACTTCGACGTAACCATCATCCGACACATCAAATACCGTCGGCGCGGTGCCCGCGCACAAGCCGTTGCCCGTGCACTTCGAGTGATCAGTCTGGATCCGCATCAGGACCAAACCTGCGCTCTCGAACGCATCGCCTCTCGAGCGATATCTAGGAGTTGCCGTCGCATTGTGTGTCTCTACCTACCGATACGTTCTGCGCCCTCGACTCTTGGCCGGTCACGCGAGTCGGGGCGTGCCCGCCGGCCGCTTGCATCAACAGCATAGGTCTTGTGGATCGATATAGTCAACAGTAGTGTTGATACATTTCTCACTGGATATTTCGCGCTGGAGCTGAAGACGTGAAGTTCGCCGATACGATCAACACCTTTGTTGGCGTTATGAGACCGGGTGTCCGGCGATGTCTGCCCAGCTAACCCCTCGGAAATCCCGACCCCGGTCACCGTCACCGATGCGCAAGGCTCTGCTACGTGGTGTGGCTGAAAGGAGTGGCCGTGGCAGCGGATGGCGAGGATCAGCCTCGACACAACGTGACCTCTGACCGGGGCATTGAGACCCTCCTGGACGGGCTCGTCGGCGACGCGCGACGCGATCGCGCGGAGTTGATCACGTGGCTACTGGATCGCGGTTTCACAGTGGACCAGGTAGCTGCATCGCTGACCCCGATGATGCTGCCCGCCAACCGTGTGATGGGTGACCACGGCGTCTATGTGTCACCGCGTGAGATGTCTCGGCTGAGCGGAATCGAGCTGGGGTCGCTGCAACAACTGATGCGCGCCGTGGGTCTACCGAGAATCGAGGACCCCGACGCCGCCGTGGTGCCTCTGGTGGATGGACAAGCGGTCGCACAGGCCAAATACCTTCTCGACATCGGGCTGGAACCAACCGAGGCGGTTGCGGCCCTGAAGGTGCTGACCGAGGGATTTGGACGGTTTGCCGCGATGATGCGGGAGCCCGCTTTCCGGCTGCTGGTTAAACCTGGTGCTAGCGAGATCGATATCGCTGCGGCCGCGGAGGCGTTGGCACAGGCGGCTATCCCCCACGCAGGGCCGATGTTAGAAAATCTACTACGCGTGCAGTATCGGCGCATGTTCGAGGCCGAAGCGATCGGAGTCGCCGAACGCGCGACTGGGTCACTACCCGGCGCCCGCCAGCTCTCGGTCGCCTTCGCCGACCTCGTCGGTTTCACGCATCTCGGCGAAATGCTTGTGCCAGAGGAGCTTGAGGGTCTCGCGCGTCGGCTGGCAGAACTCGCCCAGGACGTCGTGGTCCCGCCCGTGGTGTTCGTCAAGACCATCGGCGACGCGGTGATGCTGGTATCGCCGGACACGACGCGCCTGGTCGAGGTGGTGCTGGAACTCATCGATGCTGCTGCTGTGCAGGGCCTGCCGCGGTTGCGCGCGGGGACTGCGGCCGGACTGGCGGTCAACCGTGCCGGCGACTGGTTCGGCAGCCCGGTGAACATCGCGAGCCGGGTCACCGGCCTTGCGCGGCCGGGAACCGTGCTGGTCACCGATTCTGCGCGGCAATCCAGCGGTACGCCGGTAAATCTAGTCTGGGTGCCGGCAGGTGCTCACCGCCTCCGGGGCGTGCCCGGGCTGGTGGAGCTTTTCCGGGTTCATCGGGCCTCGCGCTGAGGGAGCCTGTCCGACCGCTGCATGCCCGATTGTCAGGACATCACTTGCCCGGCCAGCAGACCACCATCGATGACGTGCTGTCCCCCGGTGATGAAAGTCGAGTCGTCTGAGGCCAGAAACGCGATCAACGCCGCGACCTCGTCTACCTGGCCGATTCGCGCTAACGGCAAACCCGCGAAGAGGTCGCCGGCATCGAAGGTGGCGACGGCGTCGCTTCGGCTCATCGCGGTGTCGATCATTCCCGGATTCACCGCGTTCACCCGGATGTTGTCTCTCCCGAATTCCAGTGCGGCACAACGCGCGATCGTGAAATTCGCGGCCTTGCTCGCGCAGTAAGCCGTCATCCCCGCAACGCCGATGCTGCCCGCGGTCGACGACATCGTGATGATGGAGCCTCCTCCGTTGGCACGCATCAGCGGTACCACCTCGCGGATACCGAGGAACGCCCCGATGGCATTAACCTCGTAGGTCCGCCGAAAATCCTGCACGGTCGACTGTTCGATCGGCTTGACGCACATGACGCCGGCGTTGCTCACCAAAATCGACGGCGGCCCAAACGCCGCGACACAATGTTCGACGGCGCGCGTCCAGTCCGTTTCGGAGGTGACGTCCAGCTCGACGAAAGATGCCGGCGCACCCAGCTCTTTAGCGAGCAGCTCGCCGGTTTCGACCAACACGTCAGCCAGCACCACCTGCGCGCCCTCGGCGATAAACCGCCGAACGGTGGCCTCTCCGATGCCGCGAGCACCGCCAGTCACCAAGGCCACTCGCCCCGATAGGCGATGCGCCTGAACCTCATTCATAACAGCCTCCCTCGACCCGATTAGCGGCGTAGCCCGGCGTCTTTCATCAGCGGCAGCACCTCGGCGTTGAACCGCTCGATGCCCTCCGAATAATCCAGCCAACTCAGGGCGACACCGCCGTACCCCAGCTTCTTATAACGGCTTAGCTGATCGACGATCTGCTCCGCCGTTCCGATCAGCGGTAGGGCCGAATATCCTGCGACCCAGCCACGGATCTGCTGACGCATGACCTCCGGCGCAATGCTGCGCGCGCCACCGCTGACGACGCGCTCCACCAGCGCTCGAGCACCGTCGTGGTCGCCGCACTCATCGACATACCACTCGAAGTAGCGCCGCGCCTCCTTCTCGGTGTCCTTGACCACCACCGAGGAGAAGGCCAGCAACCCCGCCGAACTTCCCAGCTCCTTGGACCGATCTTGGGTACGCCGCGCCGTACCTTCCAGAGATTCCCAGTCCGGGCCACCCTGAAAAGTGAAGTCGGCATGCGTCAACGCGAAATCCAGCCCCGTCGGCGAGGTCCCCGCCGACACCACCACCGGGCGGGGCGACTGAATCGGCTTGGGCTGCAAGTATCCGCGCTTGACGGTGTAATAGCGCCCCCGGTAGTCAAGCTCGTCGTTCTCCGACCACAGGCGTTCGATGATCTCGAGCCACTCAGCGGCAGCAGCATAACGGTCATCGTGGGGTTGCTGCTCAATGCCGAACATCCCGAACTCGAGCTCGTTCCAGCCAGCGACGATGTTCATCCCGAACCTGCCGCCGCTGACGTGGTCGATCGTCGCACCCATCTTGGCCGCCAACATCGGATGAAAGATCGGCACGTGGCAGGTCGTGAAAACCTGGATACGCTCGGTCACCGCAGCAATCGCCGACGCCCACGTGAACGTCTCGTATTGCTCGGCGTTCGAGTTGTTCCCCCCGCCTTGCCCACGCCACCGGCCCAACGGCAGCAGGAACTCCCAACCCGCACTGTCCGCAGCCTGGGCCACCGCGACGTTCTCCGCCCAGTCCAACGTGTTCTTGGCCGCGGTGGACATCATCATCCCGCCGCTGATGTTCAAACAGAACGTGCCCAGCTTCATTTCGTTGTCACCGAAGAACGCGCGGTTGGGCTGCTCAGACACGGCCACTCCTCTTGAAATATCTTGACGCGCCGGCGACGTTGTCACTCGCCGGCCCGCTACGGTGCACGCCACCCAACGCGCGAGCTATGGCGTAGATCACTGACTGTAAGGCAGCGCAACAGAATCTGTCAACAGCAATGTTGACAGATTCTGTTGCTCCCCCCGCTCCCCCCAACCACTACGCCACCCAGCATCTGCAACACAGCTGCACTCCTCCACAGCACGCCGTGAGCTGGTCAACAGCTCTGTGACGGCACGTCATCCGGACGTGGGTCAGCAGCGAATGGGGCCGCACAGGGAGGCGACGCCGACGTATCTCTAATCCGGAGCCGTTCGCGGTCGCCATGCCCGACGGTCAAATCCGAGGGGTTCTGGGAACCTCGGGCGTCATCAGAACCAGATCGACTCGCGTGCCCAACGTTACTACGCGTTATGTCATCCCCGTGGTAGGCCAACACACGTGTTGGCATGAAGCTTGGATCACTCGATGCCGATTACACCGTGTAAGTCGTTGGGCCCGGCCACATAACCTGTCCCGGCGGCGGGCGTAACGCGAAGAGCTGCAGACATCTTGTCAACACTAATGTTGACTATTTTCTAGACAGCTGCCATGCTCGGGTGCACCCACCAATAACGAGTGCCAGCTCGATCGTTCAGCGGACTTGAACGCCGGGCGACCGGGCGAAGGCTCTTGGCCAAGTTCGGGATGAGACGCGGAATTCGGAACGGAGTATCAGCGACGTGGACCTACAGCTTGCGGACCATACCTGCCTTGTCACGGGCGGTACCAAGGGAATCGGGAAAGCCACGGCGGTGATGCTGGCCGGCGAAGGCTGTCGGGTTGCGATTTTGGCACGATCGAAGTCTGACCTGGAGTCGGTTGCGGAGGAATTCGAGAAGGCGGGGCTCGACCGTCCGGTTCTCATCGCGGAGGACCTCACGTCAGCCGGAGCGGCCGAGCGCGTCCGCGAACAGGTCGAGCAGTCGATCGGTGACCTCGACATCCTGATCAACAACGCCGGGGGCGCACGGTACCTCGCTTTGAATGGGTCGGATGAAGAGTGGTCCGAGGCGACAGCAATCAACTTCGATGCGCCGCGACGATTGGCGGTCGAGTTCCTCGATGGCATGAAGCGGCGAGGATTCGGGCGCGTGGTGAACGTAACCGGAAGTAGCGAGCCCTACGTCGGAAACGGTGAGCCGTATATGATCAACGCCGCCACCGCCGCCAAGGCCGCCTTCCACATTTGGTCGAAGTCGATGTCCACGGCCGTCGCCAAGTACGGCGTCACCGTCAACTGCGTAGGGCCCGGTTTTACCGAGTCTGATCAAACGGATCGGATGTTCCCGGCGGGCGAAGTCCGCGACGCCCTCATCGAGGAGCTGATCCCCGTTGGACGAGCCGGCCGGCCCAAAGAGCTCGCGGCGGTCATCACGTTCCTGGCTTCACCGCTTGCCTCATTTGTTACAGGTGTAGTCATCCAAGTCGATGGAGGCACTCGTGAATACCCGTTCTGAGCGGCGAAGCGGATGCTTTTGGGCCTGCCAGCCGCTTTCGACAGCGAACGTAAGCCGATGAAGCCGACCACGTCGAACACGGTAGGCGCTTTCCTTTTGAGGTCGATGCTGTGCAGGGACGGCAGGAGGGGTCGAGCCGCAATGCCGACAACTTGGGGCGTTCAGCGGGTTCGTCCACCAGGAGCGGACCGGACATGGTCGGCAACGCGACGGCCATCTGCGCGCGGCGCGGCAGCGACGTAGGAGGAGCGACATGTCCACGACCGATCTGTCCGACAAAGCCAACGGAACCCCCAGCGAACGGCGCAAGCGCGCTAATAGGCGGTCCGCCTCACCGGACGAGCGCATAACCCAGCGTCCGCCGATCGACAGCACGAAGAGCACGCTTGGCGGGATCCAATTGCCCTGGGCACCAGTGCTTTCGAACTCGCCACGACTCGCCTCTGCAGCTATCGGCGCAGCGCGCCACAGTGCGAACTACGCGAGCCAGCTGGCATCGATCGTCACGGGCGGCTCGGCGATCCGACCCAAGAAGGGCGACCGGCGCTTCACCGACCCCACCTTCACCGATCACCCTGTCTACAGGCGGATCATGCAGGCCTATCTCGCGCTTTGCAGCGAAGTGGACGCGTCTGTGGCCGAGTCCAATCTGCAATGGAAAAACAAGGAGTTGCTGCAGTTTGTCGCCGAACTGGTGACGTCCTCGCTGGCGCCCACCAACGTACTGCTCGGCAATCCGGCCGCGCTCAAGAGGGCCTTTGAGACCTGCGGAGCCAGCCTTGTGCTCGGCCTGCGCAACTATCTGTATGACCTGCGGTTCAACGGGGGAATGCCGTCCCAGGTGAAGCGCGGCGCCCTGCGGGTCGGTGAAGATCTGGCAGTCACTCCCGGCGGCGTTGTCTACCGCGACGCCGTTTGCGAGGTGCTCCAGTACACGCCGACGACCTCTCATGTCCGTCAGCGGCCGGTCTTGCTGATACCCCCACAGATCGGCAAGTACTACTTCATGGACCTGTCCCCCAACCGTAGCTTCGTCGAATATGCCGTCTCGCGCGGCATCCCGATGTTCGTCATCAGCTGGCGCAACCCGGGCCCCGAGGACCGCGAGTACAACCTGGACGTGTACGCCGCGTCAGTGCTGCGGGTCACGGATGCCGTCCGTGAAATCACCGGCAGCGACCAGCTCAACACCCTCGGCATGTGCGCCGGAGGTATTCTCACCTCGATCGTGCTGGCTCACCTCGCTGACATAGGCGATGACCGGGTACACGCGGCGAGCTTCGGGGTGACGTTACTGGACTTCGCCGAACCCTCCCCGATTGGCATGTTCAACGTGCCGGTACTTGTCAACCAGGCCAGGGGGCGATCCTCACGAAAGGGCGTCCTCGACCAGCAGTCCTTGGCCGCGGTTTTCAACTGGCTGCGACCTAACGACCTCATCTGGAATTACTGGGTCAACAACTACCTGTTGGGACGCGACCCCACGGTTTTCGACATCCTCGCATGGAACAACGACGGGACCGCGCTGCCCTCGGCGTTGCATCACCAGTTCCTCAAGATCTTCAACTTGAACCTGTTGGCACGAGGGGAGCTTCACGTCCTGGGTACTCAGATCGATCTGGGTAAGGTCGATATCGACGTGTACGCGACCGGCGCGCTCACCGACCATTTGACCCCGTGGAAAGGCTGCTACCGCACCACTCAACTGATGTCCGGCGACATGACCTTCGTCCTGAGTAACGCCGGCCACATCGCGAGTTTGGTCAACCCGCCCGGCAATCCCAAGGCGCACTACTTCGTTGGAGACGATCCCGGTGCCGACCCCGAAGCCTGGCGAGAATCAGCCAAAGAGGTGCGCGGCACCTGGTGGGAACACTGGGCTGACTGGATCATTGCACGCGGCGGTCCGGAAGTAGCTGCACCGGCGACGGTAGGCAGCGATGCGTTTCCTTGCCTTGAGCCCGCGCCGGGCTCCTATGTCCTGGGCCGGTCAGCCCGCCTGTGACCTTTTGTCATCGCCCCGATGTTTTGTGGCGGCCCGGCCCGCGCGACATCGACAACGCCAACGTCACCCACTTCATGAGCTGGCTGAAAGATCAACGCGGAATCACCCGCGCCACCTGGAATGACCTGTGGGAGTGGTCAGTTCATGACCTCGACGAGTTCTGGTCGGCGGTGTGGGACTACTACGGTGTAGCAGCTACCCGGCGGCCGGACCACATCATCAGCGGTGACGCGATGCCCCACACGCGCTGGTTCGTTGGTGCACAACTCAACTACGCGCAGAACATTCTCGCCAGGGCGCCCCAAACACGACCCGCTCTCATAGAAATAGCCGAGAACGTTGGGCCCCGCGAGTGGTCGACCGCCGAACTCGCAGGCAAAGTCGGGGCACTGTCGCGCTACCTCCTCGAAGTTGGCGTGATGCCCGGAGACCGCGTGGCGGCGTACCTGCCCAATGCCGCCGAAGCGGTGATCGGCCTGCTGGCTGCGACCGCCATCGGCGCGGTGTGGGCGTCGTGCGGACCCGAGTTCGGCATCACAGCCGTCACGGATCGCTTCGCCCAGATCAGTCCCAAAGTGCTGCTGGCAGTGGACGGTTACCGGTTCGGAGGGCGTGCCCATGACCGACGCGACATCGTGCACGAGCTGCGCCGGCGGTTGCCATCGCTCGCCGCCACCGTCGTCGTGCGCAAGTTACATCCCGACGCGCCGACTCCCGACGACACCCTGGCCTTCGACGAGATCGTTGCCACCCCAAGTACTCCAACGTTCACCCAGGTGCCCGCCGGACACCCGTTGTGGATACTGTTCTCCTCGGGATCGACCGGCTCGCCGAAAGGCATTGTGCAGGGCCACGGCGGCATCGTGCTCGAACACCTCAAATCGCTTGGCCTGTGCCTGGATATCAGGTCGTCTGACACCATGTTCTTCGTCAGCTCCACCAGCTGGATGGCTTGGAACTACTCGGTGGGCGCTCTGCTGCACGGTGCCACCGTGGTGTTGTCCGCGGCTAGTCCAACCCGGCCAGAGGCCGACGGTGCCTTCGGCGTCGCCGCCCAGACCCACGCGACTATCCTGGGTGTCGGCTCGGCATACGTCACGGCAGTTGCCAAACAACACGTCGAGCCCCAATCCCGTCACGACCTGACCAATCTTCGCCTGATAATTCCGACCGGGTCGCCGCTGCCGCCGAGCGGCTGGAACTGGCTTGCGCGGCGATTTCCCGCCCGGGTGGACTCGATCTGCGGTGGCACCGACGTGTGCAGCGTCTTTTTCTGCGGCAACCCGCTCACCTCCGTGCGGTTGGGACAGATTGCGGGACGCTCGCTGGGTGTGAACGCACAGTCCTGGGACGCCCACGGGCGACCTCAGCTCGACACGGTGGGAGAGATGATGGTCACCACGCCGATGCCGTCGATGCCGCTTCGGTTGTGGAACGACCCGACCGGAGAGCGGTACCGCAGCACCTACTTCGACAAGCATCCAACCGTATGGCGACAAGGTGACTGGATCACAATCACCGAAGACGGCGGTGTCGAGGTCAAAGGCAGATCTGACGCTACCCTCAATCGCGGCGGCGTTCGGCTCGGGTCAGCTGAGATCTACACTGTCGTAGACCAACTCGATGAGATCTGCGACAGCCTGGTGATCGGTGCCGAACTGGAGGACGGCCGCTACCTACTAGTGCTGTTCATCGTCATGGCCGATGGTGCCGTCCTCGACGGGTCGCTGCGCTGCCGGATCGACACGCGGCTGCGCACTGAGCTGTCGCCGCGGCACGTGCCCGACACCATCGCCGTGGCCCCCGTCATTCCGCGCACCCTCACTGGCAAGAAGCTCGAAATCCCCGTCAAAGCCATCCTGCAGGGAACGGCACCGGACATCGTCGCGACACCTGGAGCCATCGATCATCCGGAGGCGCTGGCGTGGTTTGCACGATGGGCATCGGACAACAGGACGTCCGCGTGAGCATCAATACGAATGATGAGTTCTACGTCACCGCGAGCGGTCAGCGGATCCGCTTGCAGCGTCGCAACATTGGCAACCGCGACCCGTTAATCCTGATCAACGGGATCGGCGCCGCGATTGAGATGTGGCAACCTTTGGTCGACGAGCTTGATGAGCGAGAGCTGATAAGCCTCGACCTGCCCGGGTGCGGACTATCCCCTACGCCACTAATCCCTGTGCGGTTGCCACGGATCGCGGCGCTGGTCACCGAAGTCATGGATGCGCTCGACTTGCAGCGCGCGGACATCCTGGGCTACTCATTCGGCGGCGTGGTGGCCATGGAACTCGCACACCGATTTCCCGACCGGGTCCATCGTTTGATACTGGCCAGTACGGTGCCGGGAGCACCCGCGGCGGTTCCGCACCCCGCGGTGTTCGCACTGATGCTCAGCCCGCTGCGCTATTACCACCGCCGCTCAGCCGAACTAATCATCCCGCTCATCGCGGGCGGACGAACCGCTTACGACCGCCGTCAGATGCGTGCGGCTCTGCATGACCGACTCAAACGCCCCCCACCCGTTCGTGGTTACGCTTATCAGCTGTTGGCGATCTCCGCCTTCACCTCATGGCCCTGGTTGCACCGGATTCCGCATCGCACGTTGATCGTCCACGGGCGTGACGATCCGGTGTCGCCGGCGCTCAACGGACGGTTGCTGACGGCCACGATGCCCAACGCACGATTGCTTATGGTTGCCGGTGGGGGCCACCTGCTGCTCCTCGACGAACCCAGCCGGGTAGCGCCGGCCATCGTTGAATTCCTCGGGTCGGCTCGGCCGCCGACTGCGCAAGACTAGGTTTGCGGCCGACGTGCAAGGAGTTCGGGGTGATATATCAAAACCCTTGGCGTCGGCTCCGATCCAACCCCGACGGGAAGTCCGCCGTCGACTTGTTCGCCGTGTCCCTGGCCACGACAGCGAGCTGACCAATCTCGGCCCAAGTGCGCGGATGTGGTGCACGCCATAAACGGTGAGAATCTACGCCGTCGGTCACTGACTGAAGCCACCAGTTCCGAATCTCACGCTCGTCCAGCAGGATTCGAATCGAATCCGTGTCGGTCAGTACCCGACAATAAACGCCGCGAAACATCAGATCAACGGTATTGTTGAAATTCGTGATGTTTCTCTGTGCACATCGTTACGCTCCCTGCCAAGAGCCATACGCCAGCAAAGGAGCCCTATGCACGTCGTGAAGGTCGAGCGGGAGCTCGTTTCGACTGCGAAGGCCCGGGGCGTCGCAGAGCGAGAAATGGCGGTCAGTGCGGAGCAACTCTTCGCCACGCTCGAGGATGGGTCCTCATACAGCCAGTGGGTGCCCGCGATTCGCCAGGTCACATGGACGAGTGCCAAGCCATTCGGAACAGGGACAACGCGGACCATCAACCTCGTGGGTGGCGCCAGCGTCGACGAGGTGTTTTGGGCGTGGGAGACGAATCGCCAGATTGGCTTTTCGATTTCGGCCTCAAGCATGCGGTGGCTCACCGCGCTCACAGAACTCTACGAGATCACAGCCGTCTCGTCTGACCGCTGCAAGCTGCGTTGGACGCTTGCGGTGCGCTTATCCGGGGTGTTCGGAATAGTCGAACCGTACATCGGTCGCCACATGGCGAGCGCTCAAAACCGCATGCTCAAGACACTCGAACACGTCGCCCGTGAGCACTCGACGCGGGCATAACCGACCGCGCCAACTGGGCAACGCTGGAGCCAATGCTGGCTAGACCCGGCGGGCACCACAACCCGAAATTCGTTGTCGGCCAGGATCGCGGCGGTCTGGGCGTATGCGTGAATGTCATAGGGAAACCCGTGTAGCAGAACGACCGCGGGGCCG
>Ga0210386_10003806_pt1 | contig 12560 bp, 20 predicted proteins | sample IncBWH32OmetaG_FD_160091 | JGI IMG/M metagenome (GOLD analysis project Ga0210386, IMG submission 160091) | Forest soil microbial communities from Barre Woods Harvard Forest LTER site, Petersham, Massachusetts, United States - Inc-BW-H-32-O ... | reverse complement strand
TTCCTTGGGCTTGTTAATATCAACCATCACTTCCTCACAGCAATCTGCCATGTTTGCATCAATGCTTGGTATGATGTTGCCTACCATGTTATTAAGCGGTTATATGTTCCCTATTGAGAATATGCCCGTAGTGCTCCAGGTAATATCAAACATAGTTCCTGCTAAGTGGTATTATATTATTGTAAAGGATGTAATGCTTAAGGGTTTGGGCTTTTCAGCTATATGGAAGGAGACTGTAATACTTATAGGAATGACATTGTTCTTTTTGGTTATTGCACTCAGAAACTTTAAAATACGTTTAGAATAATGAGGCCACTTTGGTTTTTACTTCAAAAAGAATTCAGGCAGATATTCCGTGATAAAGGCTTCATAGGAAGATTATTCATAGCGCCTGCTATTCAGTTAATATTACTGCCAATGGCTGCTAATTTTACGGTGAAGAATGTTAACCTGGCCATAGTCGACCACGACCATTCTACCATGTCAGCCAAGCTTTCTAATAAAATTTTGTCATCGGGTTATTTTAAATTGGCCGGTTATACCGATTTCAATTCCAAGGCAAATAACCTTATTGAAGACGATAAGGCCGACATTGTAATGGAAATTCCTAAAGGGTTTGAAAGTAACCTTATTAAAGAAGGTAGCCAAAAGATGGCAATTGAAGTTAATGCTATTAATGGAGTTAAGGCAAGTGTAGGGTTCGGATATTTAAGTGGTATTATAAATGATTACAACACTGACATACGCGCAGAGTGGGTACAGCCTGAAGCCAGCACACAACCACAGATAGCGGTTATTTCTTCTTACTGGTACAACCCTTCTTTAACCTATTATATATTTATGGTCCCTGCCATATTAGTTTCACTCGTTACGGGTATTGCAGGCCTATCGGCTGCTTTTAATATTGTAAAAGAAAAAGAGATAGGAACTATTGAGCAAATTAACGTAACACCAATTAAAAAGTATCAATTCATTCTCGGCAAACTGCTTCCGTTCATAGTAATGGGCGCTGTTGTTTTTTCTGTTGGTTTGCTTATTGCGTGGATTGGTTACGGAATAGTTCCAATTGGAAATATAGCAATACTCTATTTGTTCCTTCTCGATTTCCTGTTTGCCATTCTGGGTTTCGGACTGCTCATTTCAACCTATACTGAAACACAACAACAGGCTAATTCATTAATGTTTCTGTTTATGATGGTGTTTAACATGATGAGCGGCCTATACACGCCAATAGATAGTATGCCCGGCTGGGCGCTATTCATCACCCATTTGTTCCCGGTAAGTTATTTTATAGATGTTATGCGCATGGTGGTAATAAAAGGAAGCGGGCTACATGATATAAGCATGCAGATATTGTATGTGTTTTTAATTGGTGTTGTGCTTAACACATGGGCTATACTTAACTATAGAAAAACTACCTGATAAAATCGGTATGACGGAATTTTTACAAAACGCAAAAAACAATTGGACACTGGCATGGTCGTATAAAAGTTTCCGGAGGGATACAATAATTGGCTTATTACTTCATGCAGTCGTTTTTTCTTCGCTTCCGTTTTTATTTATGTATTTTGAAAAACGTAACGGAACCTTATTGAATGACTGGTTACTTAGCATACTGCCCGCATATAATGTTTCGCATATAGAGGTGGTTATATTTGTAAGTTGTATGATTTTGTTTACTTACAGAATGATTGAAACTCCAGCAATATTCAAAACTTTTTTGTTTGCCTACTTATTCCTGAATGTATTCAGGATGTTGACCATTTATCTTGTGCCTTTGGATCCGCCACAAAATCTTATCTCACTAAATGATCCTATCGCAAACCTGTTGTATATAGGAGGATTTAAGACAAAAGACCTGTTTTTCTCCGGCCATACATCAACAATTTTTCTACTTGCCCTATGCTTGCAGAAAAAGAATGATAAAATTTTTGTATTTGTGTGCAGCGGGCTCGTTGCAACCTTACTGCTTATACAACATGTACACTACACTATTGATGTATTAAGCGCACCTGTTTTCGCTTACCTGTGTTTTATATTGGCTAAAAAATTGGGCTTGGCAAATACCCAGTCAGAGCAGAAAACATAATCCTTAGCACGAAACTATTTTACTATCAAACTAATAACACCACTGGTTGCTTTTTTAATGAAGCCAACTACCTTGTCTTTAATATGATGCGGGTCCTGTTGTATCTCTATCACAGTTTCTATACCTTCTGAAATAAGCAGGTTTATTATTTCTGATTTTGCACTGCCGTCTTTTTTAGTCTTGCTGCCAATAAAAGTGCGCAAGGCGATAGAACCTAAGTTATCACTTATATAATCTAACTGAGCGCCCATTTCTTTTTCTTTCTCCTTGCACGCGGCAGTTACTTCTGCTTTCCTTTTTTGTAAGGTTTCAAGGTTATGTATTCTAGTCTTGCTCATCGTCGTTATTGGTTAATTGAATTACCTTATTCATTATTGACGTTTCTAAATTCTTCCGGATAGCCATAAGGAAAATAAGTAACAGAAGCAAAAACATTCCTGCAGATATCAGAAAGCCTAAGCCATAACTATGCAGCCATTGGCCTATAAAGAAAGAACATGCAACTACAAGTGACAACAGGAAAAGCATTATTAAGAGTATAATAATAATGGCACTTGAAAAATAAGCAGACACCTTAGCACTATTTTCAATAATACTTAAACGGCCTTGTTCGGTCTTCAGTTCAATGTATTCAGTTAACTGTTCTTTAAGAACTGTTAAAGGCTGATCGTGTGAATTTTCCATGAGATGTATTTATAATTTAAAGATAAAGGGCTATTCCGGTCAAAGACATGATATTGATCATCTTATTTCCAGTAATTCCTCATTAATTCGCTTATCCAACCTGGTTGAACAATGTCACTTTGTGGCAGAAACTCTTTAACCACAGGTTTAATATCTAATACCGGTGTGCCATCATCAGCATCAAGGTGCGATACAATAATAGTCTTTCCTGTTCTCGAAACAAATTTTGCAATTGTTGTGCCAATATGGTTAGGCCTGTCTTTTTTACGTTGTGCAAATATTCCAACCTTTGGCCAGGCTTTATTTTCGCGCGGATGCGCTGCGCTTAGAACTATTTTAGCATCATCTGCCTTATTGAAGTGGTAAATAATCTCAAGGTGAGAGAAGGTTTCAATACCATGTAACGCTTCTTCGGGTAATTCATCAATAAGAGTGATTTCTGATAACACATTGCCCCAGTGATCGTCACTCATATCGTTGCGCATATTCTTTACAAAAGCCACGGGTTTTAATTCTATAGAATTTGCCATGTAGCAAATGTAGCACCAAAGATTGTGCAGAACAATTAAAAGGCAGGCTTGTTTTCAACAGCCCGCCTTTATTTATTGATAATAACAATAGAATACAATAAAAATCTTCTATTCAGGGCTTCCTTTACCTGTCGTCAAAAGTTCCTTCAGGCTGTTTTTCAAATGGCCATTCCAACCTGTTTCGCAATCGTTGTAGCATTCAACTCCGGGTATCAGGCCAATATGGGTGAAATCAATTTGAGTAAGATTGCCTTTTTTAGTGAGTTCGAAAACGACGTCAGTGCCATTCCACTCTTTCTTGTTATTTATCCATTCTAAATTGCAATCGGTTACTTTCCAGACTACTTTTTTGCCTGGCACTAGCTCACTTATTTTAAAGTCAACAAATGCTTTACCAAACTGAACGGTAAACGAATCATTTAATTTTTCGGCTTTACCTTTAAAATTCTTTGCCCACCAAAGGTTTACCTGGTTGATCTTTTTAATTGCTTCTTCGGCAGAAACCTTTGCCGATATGCTCGTATGATAATCTTGTGTTTTCATTTTGTCTTGTTTTTGTGTTTCTTGTTTAATAATGCTTCCAGCTTAGTTAGTTTCGATTTCCAGAAATTATCGTAATAACTGAGCCATTCATGTAGTTCATTGAACCCATCCTGATTCAAATTGCAATATCTTTCCCTACCTTTATCTTCAATTGTTATAAATCCACCTTCGTAAAGAATTTTAATATGTTTTGAAACAGCAGGCCTGCTCATATCAAAATTTTCTGCCAGTGAATTTATGGTCCTACTATCTTTGGAAAGCATATATAGTATCTGCCTTCTGCTGGGGTCAGCAATTACCTGGAAAGCATTAAGTGTTTGGTGCGCCATATTATTTGTTGTCTAAAAAACCTATTATCTTTTTCACATTCATATCCCAACCGGCATTCATTGCATTAAACATTGGCAGGTTAAGGTCTGTATTAAATCCTGTATGTTCCAATGAGAGTTGTGTGCCATTGTCTTTTGGTACCAGAACCCAATAAACCACTGAGTCTAATGTGATCTTACCATTCCCATCACCACCTTTCCAGGTGTAAGTTAGTTTTGTAAATGGTGTTATTTCCAATACCTCGCAATATGCTTTCCCATCAAAGTTAAATTGCGGCAGTGGCCTGGTGGTAAACATAAATTTATGCCCTTTAACAGGTTGAAAATCGTTCGGCATTAGCCATTGGGTGATCAGTTCAGCCTTTGTAAGATATTCCCATACCTGTTCCGGTTTATGGTTAAAGAACCATGTGTGTGTGATCTTGTTTTTCATGTTTGTATGTATTTGGTTATTGTTTTACGAGCGTAAGAATTTTGCTGACATGTTTAGTCCAGCCTTCGTTCATTCCATTATATATAAGTGAATTCTCTATTTCGCTGAATCCGGTATGTTCCAGGTGAAGTTCTGTTCCATTGTCTTTTGGTGTCAATGTCCAGTGAACCAGGGTATCTAAATTAATTACGCCGGGTTCAGGGCCAGCCTTCCATGTATACCTCAGTTTTTTGAATGGCACTACTTCTACCACCTCGCAGTAATTATGCCCGTCGTGGTTCATTTGTGGTTTAGGTGCCGAAGTAAATTCAAATTTATGCCCCACAACAGGCTTAATATCATTTGGCATAAGCCACTGTTCAAGTAGCTCGGGTTTGGTTAAATAATCCCATACAAGCTCTGCCGGATGCGGCAAGAAGAATGTATGTTTTATTGTTTTTATCATGATATGTAACTTTAATGTTACGCAAATATACGTAACTTTTAAGTTACTTAATACAAGAAAGGCAATTTTTTTAACCTGGTTTTAAATTAAACTTCTTAACAGGCACATTAATATTGCAGATAACGGCCTGAATATTAATTGGGTAAATGATATATTTGTAAGTAATATTTAAACACTTAAAATGAATAAGCCACTTTCTTTTATCGCATTGTTTTTCCTGGTTGGAGCAATTTCATGTAATCAGTTCACCAAAAAAAGCGAACCCATTGCAGCTATCACAAATAAGGGAGTGGTGGTTATGTTAAATGAGGACGGAACATGGGAGTTTGCTGATAAAGTGAGCCAAGGTAATAAACAAAAGATAAATAATACTGATTCACTTTTAAGAGTTCTTAATAATGCCAATACAGGTAATAGCAGCTCTGTAGTAAAAAGCGCGAAAATAAATATTGAAGTAAATATAAACCCTGATAAATGGACGGTTAAGAAAGAAGACGCAGGTGAAGCTGCGGAGTATTCTTTTGCCTTAAAAGGGAATGATGCTTATGGAATGTTAATTACTGAAAGGATAGCCATGCCGTTGGATGCCTTAAAGAAAGCAGCACTTGCTAATGCTGCCAGTGCGGCGCCTGATATAAAGGTGGTTGACGAAGAGATAAAAAATATAGGTGGCGAAAAAGTATTGTTTATGCAAATGGACGGAACCATAAGTGGCGTTAAATTCTCCTATTTGGGATATTATTATTCCAGTGATAAAGGTACTGTGCAGTTCATTACTTATACTTCTCAGAATTTATTAAAGGAAAACCGTAAGGATATGGAAGACCTGCTGAATCAGATGGTTATTCTGAAGTAAAACCCAATGCTTCCTGCGCGATTCACTTACCCCTCACCAGGATTTTCTCATTACTGGAATTATGGTGCGGGTAAGAAGATGTTAAAGCAATTAGACCATATTCCCCAAAAGGAGAGTATTGAGGAATACGCCAAGACATTGATGGAATATGATAAAACAGGGGATAATGTTATAGCAGAAGTTTTTGATGCCTTGGGTTTTCATAAGGCGAATGAACTGGTAAATAATATCCTGGATCAGGGCATTAATAATGTCAACGATGTACCGGAAAGCCTGAAAGAGTTATTTGCAGAAGTAGATACTGTACCTGAATGGCTTAATTGGGATCTGCTGGAAACAGGCTCAGCGTTTTGCCAGCGAACAGGAGTGTTTGCTCTTATTGTGTTACGGAACTATTGCCTAATGGGTGGTTACGAATCTTCAGCCATAAATAAACCACTTATATATACCGGTGCGCTTAAAAAGGGAGCTGCAAAGCGCATTACTGAAACCATGGAGTTTTGGGTAAATGCTACCGGAAAAGGAGCAATGAAACAAGGTGCTATTGGTTTTAAGCACACCATTAAAGTAAGACTTATGCATGCTTTTGCAAGGCATTCCATTTTAAAATCAACCGACTGGGATAATGATATGTGGGGCGCACCCATTAACCAGTGCGATATGGTGGCAACAAACCTGGGCTTTTCAATTGTGTTTATGGAAGGATTGAAAAGAGTGGGGTTCAAACCAACAGAAGAAGAAGTAAAGGGCCTCTTGCATCTGTGGAAATATATTGGATATGTACTAGGCATACCACCATCATATTTGCCTGACACTGAAAAACAAGCCATAGAGTCGCTGTATAAATGGACCATGTTCCAATCACCTGCCGATGAAGATACAAAGGCGCTTGCCTTTGCTTTAATGAACGAACCTATACTTTCAAATTTCCCCACACATAAGTGGCAAAAGAAACTCCTTATAAAACTTCACTTAGCGTATAATTACTTTTTCCTCGATGACCGTGCTTGCCAAACAATGGGCCTGCCGAAGAGCAAGATATGGTACCTGCCATATCTGGCATGGCTTATGAACAGAAGCAAAGAATATGTTGTGATGGCTAATAAAAGCTTGTTTAATTACTCTGTCAGGGCAGGGCGAAAAGACCACGAGAATGTAAAGCGAATGTATTTAAGAGGGCAAGTGCCGACGGTACATTAAAAGTATTCTGTTGATAATCAACATATTAAATGAAATATCTACTAAATCTATAGATAATATGTTAAATGGAACGAAAATTAATTTAGTTTTGCCGTCGTAATGAAAAATAAGAGTATGAAATCAACCCAATCAAATAAAGTGCATACCTGCTGTATGCGAATAAAATATAGAAGGGACAAAACCTAGCCTTGTTGAAACAAGTCAGATCATAAAAAAGCCCTTCTGCAAAACAGGAGGGCTTTTTTGTTAAGTGGAATAGAAATAAATTCAAAATAATAACCAATAATAAATTAAAACAAATAATGAAAACAACAACAAGCAAACAAACCGAAACATTAAAGAGCTCCATTGACAATGCTTCAAGAAGCTCAAAAGAAAGTATCAGAACCTTAATTCAATCGAACTCACTGCTGTTTAATTCAGCGTTGGAAAAGAGTAGCAAGACATTTAGTAATATTACCAAATTGCTTTCTGAGAACCAACTTGACCCTGCATTCGTAAGTGACTATAAAGGCACATTGGTGAAAAGCCTTGAGTTGTCAGAAGGTGTAGTAAACTCAATTATAGACTCGCATACCAAACGTGTAGAGCAAACAGTGGAGTTTACAGCGAAACTTCTGGAAATAGTAAAGAGCGAGGACCTGAATACCTCGGAAGGAGTGAATAAAATTGTGGAATTAGCAAAAGAAAACCTCGACAGGTCAACCGAGCTTTCCATAAATAACCTGGGTAAAATAAATACGGTGTATAATGAACATTTGAACCTGGCTGTAGCGTTCAACAAGAAATTTGCTGATACCATAAATTCGCAAGTGGCATCTGTATTCAAGTTACAGAGTAAAAGTATCTATCCAATAGATACCATTGCAGATTGGTGGAAGAACTAAAAGCATGAAAGAGTTAAACCTATACCTGCTAAGCCTTACATTTACTTTAGCTCAGCGGGTATAGGCTTTATTATTGTTGAACAAATACCCCGGTTCAATAGAGACATTTCGCTATAACAAACAGTTCAATAGCAAAAAATACGGCAGCGGTTATAAAGCCTTCATTAATCTTTTTGAGTGACAGGTTAATAAGCATAGATTGAACTTCAACCAGTGCCCTTACACCCATAACCATTACAATGGATAGTGGGGAACCCATAATAGCAACTATCAGAAGACCTATTCCAATAGATAAGTTTCTCGACGCATATTCATACCCGGCATAGCGGGCTCCCTTTCCTTTTACATCTACACCTTCAGTACTGTTCTCAAATATCTGTGAGGGTTTAAAGTAGCCCACAATTCCGTACCCAATATTTGCTAAGGCAAATACTCCGGTAATGATCCTTATGTATAATGGTATTATGGTAGTATCTATCATGACATATAATTTTGAATAATAGAATACAAAGATATTGAAGCCTCGGGTAAAAAGAAGAAACCATAAGCCCTGGGTGACCAGAGTTCACCTATACCTTGAAAAATTTAGCGAAAATATTTGCGTAGTTAAATAACTTCGCATATATTTGTAGTCAAATAACTACATAATGAATTTACGAAGAGACGTTTTTCAGGCCATATCAGATCCAACCAGAAGGGCAATACTTTTATTGGTGGCCTCACAAGCTATGGCGGCAGGCGCAATAGCTTCAAACTTTGATACAGCAAGGCCGACAGTATCAAAGCATTTGCAAATACTAACAGAGTGTGAATTGCTTAAGCAGGAGCAGAGCGGCAGAGAAATTTATTACCATTTAAATCCAAAAAAAATGAAAGAAATAGCAGACTTTGTTGAGCCATTCCGTAAAATGTGGGATGACAGGTATAATAAACTTGAAACAATAATGAAAAACTATAAACCCAAAAAATAAATCATCATGGAACTAAAAACAAAAATAAAAGCCGAAGATGGCAAGCAGGAATTAACAATAACCAGGGAATTTGATCTGCCGGTAGAATTACTTTTTAAAGCACATGCCGATCCGGAAATAATTGAGCAAGTGATGACGAATCCATATACTACTGCAAAAATCCTGAAATTTGAAGGGAAAAAGCATGGTAGTTACCAAATGGAATCAACTGATGCAAATGGAAAGGTGGTGTTCCGCGCCAATGGAACAATTCATGAATTTACTCCTGACAAAAAAATTACCCGGACATTCGAAATGGAAAATGCTCAATTAGGTGTGCAACTTGAGATTTATGAATTCGAAAAACTTACCGAAAGCACCAGTAGGCTAAATACTCATATAATATACGAGTCGGTTGCCTTACGCGATAAGATTTTGAAATCGCCTTTTGCGCAAGGCTTGAGTATGGCACATGACAGAATTTTGGAAATAATGAAAAAACTAAAATAACAAACCATGAATAACACAAAGAGAAATAACATCATTTATTGGATTGCTACAGCCCTGTTGGCCATAGGTATGCTGCAAAGCGGCATTTTTGCTGTACTGAAAACAAAGCAGTGGGTTGACCTGGTGACTGCCTTAGGGTATCCGGTGTACTTTTTATATATACTTGGTACATGGAAAATACTCGGAGTTATAGCTATCCTGGTGCCGGGTTTCAAACTTCTTAAGGAATGGGCATATGCCGGGTTCTTTTTTGCGATGACAGGCGCACTGGTTTCACATTTAGCTTGCGGAGACTACGCCGCTAAAGCAATTATGGGACCAGGTTTTCAAGCTCTTTTTACAATTGTATCATGGTATTTCAGGCCAGCTAATCGAAAAATCAGCCCGGGTAATGAATAATATTCATAATTTTATTTTGATGTGTTAATATTCATAAAATTTAAATTATGTTACGTTGTACACCGTTTCTTTTGTTTGATGGTAATTGCGCAAAGGCAATGACATTCTACCATAAATGCCTTGGTGGAAAACTGATGCTTACAAAACTAAAAGATACTCCGATGAAGGAGCAGTTTCCAAGTGAAAAGCATGGCAGAATTATATATGCCCAAGTGAAAAGCGGAGCTGTTGAAATTTCGGCAGCTGACTGGATGGCATCACCATGGTTTGAGCCTAAACAAGGAAATACAACTGCTATATATGTTATAAACGGCACCTATAAAGAAATGAAAGTAGTGTTCGATAAACTTACTAAAGGAGCAGAGAAGGAGCGACTCCAGGAACTACATGAAATGCCATTTGGAATTTACGGACAACTGTATGATAAATATGGTATGCAATGGATTTTCAGGGGTGATAAAACAATTAAGCCTGAAGCAAGATCAATCAATAAAAAAAAGAAATAGCATCATGAGCAATATGAATCCTAAGGTAGATTGGTATTTCAATAAAGCTACCAAGTGGCAGGAAGAATTTATAAAACTGAGAACAATAATTCTCGATTGCGGATTGGCTGAAGAGTTGAAATGGGGTCACCCCTGCTACCAGGTTGATGGTAAAAACATAGTGTTAATGCATGGTTTTAAAGACTACTGCGCTATTCTTTTCCCTAAAGGTGTATTGTTAAAAGATGCCAAACATATTCTTATTCAACAAACGGAGAATGTACAGACTGCAAGGCAGGTAAGGTTTACGAGTCTTAAGGATATAGTTAAACTGGAACCTACATTGAAGTTATATGTTAAGGAAGCGATTAAAGTAGAGAAGGAAGGGTTAAAGGCACCGATGAAAAAAGTTGCTGAATTCAAAATGGCTGAAGAATTTAAGGATAAACTAGAGGATAATGCAGCGTTAAAAAAAGCTTTTTACGCACTTACACCCGGCCGGCAAAGAGGATATCTCTTGTATTTTTCTTCTGCTAAACTGGCTAAAACAAGGGAAGAAAGAGTTGCAAAATACACACCGAAAATTCTTAACGGAAAGGGATTAGAGGATTGAAATGAATCCGAATGTTGACCAGTATATAATCAGTAAAGCTAAGTGGCGGAAGGAACTGGAGTATTTACGATCGATTGTGTTAGATTGTAATTTGAATGAGGAATTAAAATGGTCAACCCCTGTTTATACATATCAGGGAAAGAATATAGTTGGCTTAGGCAGTTTTAAAAACTATTGCGTGCTTGCCTTTTTCAAAGGTGCCCTGTTAAGCGACTCTGAAAAAATAATGGTTAGGCCCGGTACGGTTCAGGCAGCCCGCTTTATAAGGCTCGCCAGTGTTAAGGAAATAATTAAACTAGAGCCGACACTGAAGGCCTATATTTTTGAGGCTATTGAAGTAGAGAAGGCGGGTTTGAAAGTGCCTGGGAAAAAGACTTCGGACTATATTGTAGTTGAAGAATTCAGAAACAGACTGAATGAGATGCCCGCTCTGAAAAAGGCTTTTAAGGTATTGACACCTGGCCGACAAAGAGCCTACCTTCTTTATTTCTCAGCACCTAAGCAATCAAAAACACGTGAAGCAAGGGTTGAAAAGTGCATACCACAGATACTTATTGGAAAGGGCTTGAATGAGTAAGCATTCGGGCGGGAAAATAAAAAACCCCTGTTTTTCACAGGGGTTAGTTTCATGTAGCGGAGAGAGAGGGATTCGAACCCCCGGAACCCGTAAGGTTCAACGGTTTTCAAGACCATAGACATGGAGCTAAAGAATAAATGACTTTTGCCCCAGAACACCTTGTAGATATTGAGATTAAAGCAATTTCGGTTTTTTAGGTCAGTTGGGGGTATTCTTAAAAAAGCTTCCATTTTATACTAAAATATGATAATTGCATACTCAAATTCCGCACCCAGTTCCGCACCTAAAATTTGTTAAGAATTAACATTAAAGATCAAGAGTTTCGAAGCAGTTAAATAGTATAGAAATAGTAGCCTTGCAAAATAAAAAAAGCCCCATTTAAACAGGGCTTCTCTTGGCTGGCGTACGCCTGATTACTTAACTGCCTTAGCTAAACCTGCTCCAGCCTTAAATTTTGCCACCTTCTTAGCAGCGATCTTAATTGCCTTGCCGGTCTGAGGATTTCTTCCATTACGTGCTGCTCTCTTAGCAACTTTGAAAGTGCCAAAACCAATCAATGCCACATAATGGCCACCTTTAAGGGCTTTGGTTGTTTGGTTTACAAAAGCATCAAGCGCTCTTTCGCTGTCCGCTTTTGTGAGCTTGCTTTCTTTAGCAATTGCGTCTACAAGTTCTGATTTGTTCATCTTAATTTTGGTTTAAAGGTTAATACTTTAGCTAATGTAATACAAATAATCAAGACTGATGCAGGTTTGAGCCAAATACTTTATTTGTCAGATCATGGAATACTTTATGAGAATAAGGAAGAACTCGATTTAATTATGCTAAGTACACTTTGGATTTGTTAGTAATCTGTTTCATCCGGGATAAAGATTCCAGCTTGTTATGAGAAGGTTAAATTTCAGGTTGTTTTCAATTATTTCATCCTGAATTGAATAGCTTGAGGCGCTCATTGTTGTTGATTGTCAAGCTAAATTACGGGTTTATACGTACGTATTTTAACTAATATGAAAATCATTTCTCCGGTATA
>Ga0210386_10003804_pt1 | contig 12565 bp, 12 predicted proteins | sample IncBWH32OmetaG_FD_160091 | JGI IMG/M metagenome (GOLD analysis project Ga0210386, IMG submission 160091) | Forest soil microbial communities from Barre Woods Harvard Forest LTER site, Petersham, Massachusetts, United States - Inc-BW-H-32-O ... | reverse complement strand
GCTCTTCACACTGTTCTGCCTGTATTTCTTCCGCGACCCGGAACGAGTGCCGCCGGACCGCCCCGGCGTCTTGCTGGCCCCGGCGGACGGGCGCGTGATCTCGGTTGATCCGGCGGTGCCACCTGGCGAACTGGGTCTGGGCCCCACCCCGCGCTGGCGCGTCGGCATCTTCCTGTCGGTGCTGGACGTGCACGTGAACCGCAGTCCGGCCAATGGCACGGTCAGCCGCATCGCCTATCGCCACGGCACCTTCGTCAACGCCGCGTTCGACAAGGCGGCTGAGGAGAACGAGCGCAACGCCATCGCCATCCGCCTGCCGTCCGGCCAGGAGATCGCCGTGGTGCAGATCGCCGGCCTGATCGCACGGCGCATCGTCTGTTCGCTGCGCGAGGGCGACGCGGTGCGGGCTGGCGACCGTTTCGGTATCATCCGCTTCGGCAGCCGAACAGATCTGTATCTGCCCGAGTCAGTGCACCCGCTGGTGCGGGAAGGTCAGATGATGATCGGCGGCGAAACCGTCATCGCGGAGCTGGGGTCATGAGCGGCACGCCCAACCCGGAGGATCCCAGCCGCGTCTCGCCGATGCGGCTGCTGCAACGCCGGCTGCGCCCGCGCTCGCGTCCGCGCTTCAAGGGACCGTCGTTCAACCGGCTGGTGCCCAACATCATGACGCTGCTGGGCCTGTGCGCCGGGCTGACCGGCATGCGCTACGCGCTGGACGCCCGCTTCGGCGCCGCCGCGGTGGCCATCTGCGTGGCCGCGGCGATCGACGGGCTGGACGGGCGGCTCGCAAGGCTGCTGAAGGCCACCTCTCGTTTCGGTGCCGAGTTCGACAGCCTGGCCGACTTCCTGTGCTTCGGCGTCGCACCGGCCTTCGTGCTGTACCTGTGGTCGCTTCACCGCGCCGGCGCCTTCGGCTTCATCCCCTGCATGATGTTCGCCGTCTGCATGGCGCTGCGCCTGGCCCGCTTCAACGCCGCATTGGATAGCGCGCCCGGCCCCGCCTACGCCTACAACTTCTTCACCGGCGTCCCCGCGCCCGCCGGCGCCGGCTTGGTGCTGTTCCCGCTGTTCGTCGGGCTGGAAGCCCGCGCCCTGGGCTGGACCTGGCTGCTCGAGATCGCGAACTTCCCGCTGGTCTGCGCGGCGATCCTGGTCGGCGTGGCGCTGCTACTGGTCTCCACCCTGCCCATCTGGAGCTTCAAGAACTTCAAGATGCCAGCGGAATACGTGCTGCCGACCTTCCTGGGCGTCGGGGTCTTCGCCGCCCTGCTGGTCGCCGACCCCTGGGCGGCCCTGGCCGCGGGCGGCCTGATCTACGTCGGCATGTTGCCCTTCAGCGTCCGCAGCTTCCGCCGCCTGAAGCGCGAGGCCGAGGCCTACCGCGAGACACAAAGCGGCTGACGGCCCGCGAGAACATCGTCTGAGCCACGTGAAGGCCAGGGCAACGCCCGGAGCGTCGCGCGGCTCAGATGATATTTTCGTGGGCTGGCGGGGCGCCTTGCCGCGTGGGGTTGGCGCCGCTATATGGCGCCGCTCGGTCGGAGTGTAGCTCAGCCTGGTAGAGCACTGTGTTCGGGACGCAGGGGCCGGAGGTTCGAATCCTCTCACTCCGACCAGTCATCCCGGTTTCTTCTGAATCGACGGACGTCGTCTGGGCCACGCAGGGCGTGTGGCGACGACGTGCGCGCGGACTGGCCGCCGCCGTGTGACGTGGAGGACCAGGCCGGCGGTGATGACCAGCGGCGCGTGGATCAGACAGATCGCAGACGAGGCGGACCCGATGAAGACGACCGCGCGGCTGGCGTGTACCGTGCCGTCCTGTTCCGCGGTGGCAAGGCCGAGGACTGCGCGTCCGGCGGATCGCGCGAACAGTGTCTGACCAGCCGGGCGAGATAGGGGACTCGGCCGGCGTCCTCGGATGTGCCAGTGACAATCAGTCCGGCCACGCCCAACGCGGCGACGAGGCTGTCGTGAGGCACCAAAACACGCCCATACCGCGAGCAGCGCTGTGCCGATGGTCCGGTCGAGGATCAGTAGTCCAAACGCCAGATACAACAGCATCTCGTGTTGCGGGGTCCAGGCGACGGCGAGCGCGGGCGCGGTATGTTGTGGCAGCAACGCGAGCGACGTGAGATGAATCGGGGCGCGAACGCGGCGTGGGAGCCCTTGTCGTTGACCTTCCCGGGGGTGATGCGGGCGGCCGCGAAGATGCGGATCCAGCGGAGCTGCGCGATCGTCGCGCCCTTTCGAAAGAAACCTCCAAAAGCTGCAAGACCAGACGGGCCGCTTTCTTCACAAGGCGTTGCGCGAGTCTGGCGGACCATCGGTTTCGGACACACAATCACGCTGGAGATCGACGATGTCAGAGCAGCGCCCACCGTTGCCGCCGTTCACACGCGAGACGGCGAGCCAGAAAGTACGCGGCGCCGAGGACGCATGGAACTCGTGCGATCCGGTGCGTGTGGCGCTCGGGTATTCGCCGGACAGCAATTGGCGGAACCGGGCCGAGTTCATCCGGGGCCGATCGGAGATCATCGCCTTTCTCACGCGGAAATGGGCGCGCGAGCTCGACTATCGTCTCATCAAGGAACTTTGGACGTTCGATGGCAACCGGATCGCGGTTCGCTTTGCATATGAATGGCACGACGATTCCAGCAACTGGTTTCGCTCGTACGGCAACGAGAACTGGGAGTATGACGACGCCGGCCTGAACCGGCTCCGTTACGCTTGCATCAATGATCTGCCGATCAAGGAAAGCGAGCGGAAGTACCATTGGGATCGGTCCGGACCGCGGCCGACGGGCCATCCCGGTCTTTCGGGATTGGGACTCTGATCGCAAACGGCCATTGGATCTGCGTCATTCCCGTCATGCCTGCGAAAGCAGGGTATCCATGGGATGCCCCGTCATTTGGTGCCTGTCCTGGATGCCTGCTTTCGCTGGCATGACGAGAATGGGTCAGTCTCAACGGCCCCGGGTATGGGCGGAAGATGGGTTCGCGCGCGGGGGACGTCGCACAGCGACGCCAGGTCCAGTGATCAAACTTTTGCCGGGTCCGCCGGGACAGTTTTACGGGATGTGGCGTCGCCTGATGTGGCGCCGACGGCCTCACCCATCATCCGCTGGAAGATCCCGTGCCGCAGGTTGGCGTGGTAGGTGCGCCCATCGGTGCCCAGTACCGGCACCGTCGCGCGCGCGTCCAGCCGCATCGCCTTCTGCGCCGACAGGTGCACCACGCCGACGCGCCGGTACGGATAATACTGCTCCAGCAGCTCCGCCTTCACCGGGTCCACCCGTCGCGGCGCGATGTAATTGCACCAGGTCGGCAGCAGTTCGTACGGTAGCTTCTCGTGATACGCCGCGACCGCCATCGCCAACTGATCGGAGGTGAACGGCTTGCCATGCCGCAGGATGCGTTCCTGCCAGCGGCGCATCACCTCCCAGTGCGGCGCGCCGGTGCGCAACGCGAACACCCCGGCGTTGAGCAGCGCCCGCTCGCCGATGTAGCGGCACAGCTTCAGCGGCAGCCGCGCGTTGCGGGCGTTCTTGTAGTTGAATGACCGCAACTGCCCCAGGCCGGCGACGAACCAGCGCATCTCGCTCTGCCGCTCCCAGGCGCGCCCGGAGCCCGGCACGATCGCCAGCGCACCGGTGCCCGCCGCGCCCAGCAGCAGTTCCACCGCCGCCCAGTCCTGCACCCACGTGTCAGCGTCCAGCCAGACCAGGGTCTCGAAGCCGGGGAACAACTGGTCCAGCCACAACTTGCCCAAGTTGACCGCCAGCGCCGGGCGCTTGCGCACCGCGCGCGCCACGGCGGGAAAGCTCGGTGCGCCGACCACGATGGCGCCTTGCGCCGAGAGCCACGCGACCTGCTCGCTGGTCAACCCACCATCGATTACGCCGATCGGTACCGGCTGCGGCGCGGTCTCGACAATGGAGGCAATGAGTTCCCGCAGCAGGGGGAAATAACCGGCATCTGCTCCGGTTGTGATCACGAAGGCGCTCACGCCAATCCCCGTAGACCTGTGTGACAGCCGCAAGGCTGCGCGCGTCGCAATGACATGGTCGACGGGGCGCCGCAATCGGGACAGCGCATCGAGAAAGCTACTATGGCGTGTTCTATTGTATGATATGCAACTTATAGATGTAACCGTCGGGCGGCGCGGCGATGCTGGTGCACTCCGTCGTCGCCTGCGACCTGGCCGAGGACGCCCATCGCCCGTGCCGGACAGAGTTTCCTCCGGCCCAACCTGCGCTTCCGCACCGGCCACCCGCGTCCTGGCGGTGCTGGATGCGTCTGTCGACGTCATGACCTGCTTCGAGGCGCCGGGGCACTTCGGCACACAGGACGTGTTCCTGGACGAAGTGCGGCGCGTGTTGCGTCCGGGTGGCGTGCTGCTGCTCAGCACGCCGAATCGCGACATCTCCTCACCGCCGGGCGCTGACCCCGATCCGTTCCACGTGCGGGAACTGTCGCGGGCGGCGTTCGTGGCGCTGCTTGGGTCGCGCTTTGCGCATGTGGCGTTGGCCCCTCAGCGTGCCGCAGCGCGAAGGGCCATCCTGCCCGAGCATCCCGCTGCGCCCCGAGTGGTGTTCGAACGCAGCGGGAATGCGCGTTTCAACGTCGGCGTTCAGCGCCAGCGCGCCTCATCTGCTGGCTTGGGCTTCGGATGGCCCGCTGCCGCAACGGCCGACCAGCATGCTGATCCTGCACGGTGATCTCGATGCTCCCATGCACGAGCAGGCGGCAGGGCAGGCCACGCCCATCCAAGCCGAAAGCGTGATGCACCGGCGGCAGGCGATCGAGACCAGCACACCGTGGCGCGTGATGGTACCACGGCGGTGGCGTGGGTTGGCGGGCAAGGCGCTGATCGCACAGGTTCGGCCAGCCCCGCCGGCATGACATCGCAGCGGATCAGCGGCTTCGGCCTCACGTATAGCCGTGCCGATCTGATCGCGACCCGTCTGCGATCAATCTGATTTGTTGATGAGCTGATGGTGATCGACAAGTCGGCGACGGGTGGGTCACGCGCGATTGCCGAGTGCGACGTCGATCGGGTGATCACGATGCCCTGGCCGGTGGCGGTGGAAGCATCACGGACCGCCGCGCTGGCGCAGCGCCAGCACGACTGGGTGGTGTTTCTCCATGATGACGCGCTGCTCAGCCCCGAGGCGATAACGTTCTTGCACCGTCGGCGATTTGCCGCGGATGCCCTTGAACGGCCATTGAAGCATTATGTGCCCGGGCAGTTTGATCCGGATACGTATTACTGGCCGGAGCATCATCTGCGGGTGTTCCGCAAGGCGGCCGTGCCGTCCGGCTCCACCGTGCATGGGGGGGTAACGTCACACGGATCGGATCGAACGGGTCGCGCCAGAGACCGGCATTTGCATTCATCATCTGTCGCAGCGGGACGCGGTACAGTGGATCGAGAAGACCAATTGGTCTGCGTCGCGGCCCGATCGCGTGCGGTGCGAGACGGAGGCCGCTTTGATTCGGTTTGCCCATGCGCGGATTGATCACCGGATCGCGCGCACACCGGTCGCTGATGGGCCGGATTATCCGGCGGCGGTCGTGCTGCTACGCGCGATCCATGACATGATTGGTCGGGTGAAATGCTGGGATGAGACACCGGGGTAGGATGGGACCGCGTTGTTCGCCGCGCAGTGTGAGGCGTTGAACCGGGTGTATGATGCGTTGGAGCATCGGAGCGGCAGGCGAAGTTAGCGCCTTATCGCTGTCATTGCGGGTGCATCAAAGCAATCTCGCTGACCGTGCGCCACTGGAGCGAGATTGCTGCGTCACTCCGCGCCTCGCGATGACATGGGTCGGCGACGCCGGGTCCACGTCCCACCCGCGGCGCATCTTCCGCCGCCATGCAATGTGTGACACGCATAGGCGGAAATTGGGGGAAACCATGACAAGCTGCGTGCATGATCACTCGCCGTGGGGGCCGGCCGATCAGCTCGGTGCCGCCAATCTGCTGACGGTGGAGAAGCGGCTCGCCGCGCTGCGCTCAGTGCAGCAGGGCCGGATCTACGATCTCAGCCACGAGATCTCGATGAACGCGCCGTTCATGGTGCCGAACCAGACGCCGTTCCTGATGTCGATCTGGGCGTCGTGGCGCGATTCGATCCGCCGGCGGCGGCTGACGGGGGCGCTGAATGACGCCGGGGCCAATGTTGAGCGGATCGAGATGACTGCGCATGTCGGCACGCACATCGACGCGCTGGGGCATTTCTCGAAGGGCGACAAGCTCTACAACGGCCTGTCCGCAGCCGAAACGGTGACGGATTGGGGGTTGTTGAAGCTGGGGATCGAGCAGGCGCCGCCGATGATCACGCGCGGCCTGTTGCTGGACGTGGCGGGACTGGATGGTGGGGCGTATCTCGCGCCTGGGCGTGCGATCACGCCCGACGAGCTGGTACGGGCCGCCGATGCGGCGGGGATCGGGATCGAGTCGGGGGACATCGTGTTGATCCGCACCGGGTGGGGGCGTTATTTCGGCGTCGACAACGCGACATACCTGACCGGCGAGCCGGGCATCGACCTTCCGGCGGCGCAATGGCTGACGCGGCAGGGCGTGGTGGCAATCGGCTGCGACAACATGGCGGTCGAGGTGCTGCCCAATCCGGACCACACGCTGTCGATGCCGGTGCATCAGCATGCGTTGGCGGAAGCCGGTGTGCACTTGATCGAGAATCTGATGCTGGAGGAGATGGCGGGGGATCGGGTGGCCAGCTTCTGCTTTATCCTGCTGGCCACGAAGTTTCGTGGGGCGACGGGCGCACCGGTGCGGCCGGTGGCTCTGGTGTGACGAGTTGACGTTCACCTCTCCCGCTTCGCGGGAGGTCGGCAAGCGCCGCGTCGCCGGGTGAGAGCGCGTGCGCGTCACCACGCTCAGCGGCGTCGCAAAGCTCTGCGACCTCTCGCGAAAACGCGGGAGAGATGTGCAGCCGCCTTACCAGATTCCGGTTCGGGCAACGCCGGGGGACAGGCGTTGCAGGTTCCAGCGAAACGGCAGCGCGCCGCGGCGGCGCCAGGCGTGGGTGACGTGCACGCGCCATAGGCGCTCGGCCCCGTCCAGATGTTCTTGCTCGGGTACGTCCCACAGGATCTCGACGCGGCCTTGCACGTGCAGCAGATCGCCATTGGCAAAATCCGGGAACAGCAGCGCGGCGCGCGGCTCGAGCACCAGATTGCCCAACGTGTTGAAGTACCGGTTCCCGGCGAAGTCCGGGATCGTCAGCACATCGCCATCGACCCGCACAAATCCCGGCTTGCCGCCGCGGTGCGAAATATCCACACCTTCGTCGCCACCTGTGGTCGCGACGAAGAATGTATCCGCCGCCTCAATCGCGTCCCGCGCCGACGGATCCAACTGGTCCATATGTTCCGCTACCGGATCACTGACCGGTACTGCGTGCGCCTCTCGCACATGAATGTATTGCGGACAGTTGCCGAAACTCTGTTCCACTGCCACCACCAAGGTGCCGTTACTGATCATCGCGAGCACGCCATTTGCCCGGTTGCGCCGCCGCGTTGCCAGATCGATCCCCAACAGCCCTACCGGCGCACCCGGAATGAACCAGCGCGCTGCTGGATCATTCCGATCTGATATCGCATCGATTTGCAGCGTCCAGGCCGCCGGGCTGGCAATGAAACCGGGCGGCCCGCTCAGCACGGTCGCCACCGGCCAGCCAGCCGCATCGGTCGTCGCCGCCAGCAGGAACGGCAGCACGGCGAAGAAATCGCGATGCTGGTCCGGCATCCAGTCGCGAATCGCCGCGCTGCGCGGGGCCACGCCAGCGCGTCTCTGCGCCACTCGCTCCCCGGCGTGAAACGGGTCCGCCATCAGGTCGCTCATGCCGCTGGCACGTCGGAGAGGGGCATTGGCACGAAACCCTCCAACGCCTCGACGCGCGCGAGCCACGCACCCACCGCGGGATAGGGGGCCAGCGAAATCCGGCCTTCCGGCGCGCGCGCCACATAGGCGTAGCAGGCCAGGTCGGCGATCGTCGGCGTTGCGGCGGCCAGGAACGGACGCTCCGCCAGGTGCTGTTCCAGGAATGTCAGCAAGCGCGCCGCAACGCCGCGCGCGGCGTCGGCGTCGCCCGGCAGGCCCCACAGGGTGACCGCCCGCGCCGCGGCGGGGCCGAAAGCCAGCTCTCCAGCGGCCAGCGACAGGAAGCGCTGCACCCGCGCCTCGCCCACTGGATCGCGCGGCAGCCAGATCCCGGCGGTGTCATAGTGCCGGGCCAGGTAAACCAGAATCGCACCGCTGTCGGCGAGCACGAGATTGCCGTCCTGCAGCACGGGGACCTGCCGCAACGGGTTGAGCGCTCCGAACTCGGGCGTCTGGCGGGCCGAGCGCGGTGCATCGACGAAGCGATACGGCAGCTTCAGCATGCGCAGCAGCAGCACCACGCGATGGACATGTCCCGACAACACGGTGCCGTTCAGGGTCAGCTCGGTCTCAGCCACGATCCATCTCCCTCCCACCTGCGCCGCGCCCCACATAGTCCTTGTCTGTAGCGCGCAGAATAAGGGAAGGTCACAACCGAGTTTTTCATTTTACGGAAGAATAGATGGATCGCCTTGACGAGCTGACCGTGTTCACCGCCATCCTCGACGCGGGCAGCCTGTCGGGTGCCGCGCGCCGCCTGCGCCGGTCCGCGCCCGCCATTACCCGGGCCCTGTCGGCGCTCGAAGCCCGGCTCGGCGTGCGCCTGATCGAGCGCACCACGCGCCGCCTGACCCCCACCGAAACCGGTCGCCGATTCGCCGTGGACGCGCGGCAGGCGCTCGCCGCCTACACCGCGGCGATGCACCAGGCGGACGATGCGCCGCCGCACGGCATGCTGCGCATCACCGCGCCGCTGATCTTCGGCCGTCGTCACGTCACGCCGGTGGTGGCGGGGTTTCTTGCCACCCATCCCGCCATGCAGGCCGAGCTGGTGCTGGCGGACCGCAACCTCGATCTGTTCGAGGAGGAACTGGACGTCGCGCTGCGGATCGGCCCGCTGCTCGATCCCGGCCTGACCGCTCAGCGTGCCGGCGAAGTCCACCGAATCGTGGTGGCCAGCCCCAACTACCTGGCCTCAGCCGGGACACCCCAGGTGCCGGCGGAGCTGACACAGCACGCCGTGGTGCACATCGTCAGCCGGCCATTACCGCCGGAATGGCGCTTCCGGGACGGGCGGCGCGCGCTGGTGGTGCGACTGGCACCGCGTCTCGCCGTGAATGAGATCGAGGCCGCGCTGGTCGCCGTACGCGCGGGGCATGGCATCACCCGGGTGCTCTCGTATCAGGTGGCAGACGAGTTGACGGCGGGCACGCTGGTGCGGCTGATGCGGCGGTTCGAGCCGCCGGCCCTGCCGGTGTCACTGGTCATCGCTGGCAAGGCAGCGCCGCCGGCGCGGGTGCGCGCGTTCCTGACCTATGCGCTGCAGACGCTGTCCGCTCTACCCGTCATCCAGCCGGAGGCCTGAGCCCGGACGGGCCGGCTTCGTCATTCCTGCGCAAGCAGGCCGCCAGAGTTCCAGCGCCCTGCTGGGATTGGATTGCAGCATTCGCAGGAATGACGAAGGCGCCGGTCACGGCCAGGGGGACGTGGCCGGTGGTCGCGGGCGACGTCACCCACGGCCGGGGCCAGCCGCTGTCATGCTTCGCCGACACACTCCAGCATGGCGGCGGCCAGCGCCTCGGCCGGCGCTTTGCCGCCCCACAGGACGAACTGGAAGGCCGGGAAGAAGCGCTCGCATTCGGTGATGGCGATGTCGACCATGTCTTCGAGGCTCTCGGCCGACGCGCCGGGTGCGCCGCGCAGCAGGACCGCGTGGCGGAACACCGGCATGCCGTCGTCGCTGTCCATGCCGAAATGGCCGATCCACAGCCGTTCGTTGGCCAGCGCCAGCAGTTCATACAACGCGGCGCGACGCTTCTCCGGCACCTTCAGGTCGAAGGCGCAGGTAAAGTGCATGGCACTGATCTCGTTCGACCAGTTGAAGTACAAGCCATAGTCGCACCACTGCCCGGGCGCCTCGGCGGCGATTTCGGCATCGTTGCGGCGGTCGAAGACCCACTCATTGGCGATCACGATCTGCTCGACGATATCAAGCGGATTGGCGGCGACCGGTGAAGGGGTGTGGAGGCTGACAGACATGCGGGGTCTCCCAGGGCAAGGAAGGCCGGGGCAAGGCAGGCCGGGCGGGGTGACGGACCCAGGACCCGCGACATCTTGTAGGACTCGCGCGCCATGGGCCACGATTGGTAGCCTACCGAGGCGTCACGCCGCGCCGCAAGAGTAAGACACACAACTTGGCCGGCTTATTTCACCTGCCATCGCAAGTTCATCGATCGCTCCGGCGTCAGGATGCGGCAGCGTCATCCGGCTTCGGATTCGAGACGTTGTGGGTCGCGCGTTGCGATTCAAGTGCGGCCACCCGTGCCTCCAGGGCAGCGAGCTTGGCCTCGGCCTCCTCCTGACCGGTGCGGGCGTTCGCGGCGAGCTCGGCCAGCGCGTCCAATTCCTCGCGGCGGACCAGGGCCAGGCGCCGCACCGCCTCGTCAATTTTGGCGCGGACCATGGCCTCGGCCTCCTCGCGCATCCCGACCAGGGCCGACAGCGCGCCGCCGGCGACGCCGGCCAGGTCGTCGAAGATCCGGGGGCGGGACGATTGTTCGGTCATGGTTGCTCGGTCATGGTTGCGTGGTCAGGGTCGGGCCTTGCGCGGCTGCGCCGTCGGATCGGCCCGATTGCCGAGGCCCAGCGCCGCCCCACCGCAACTTGACACAGGCCGAAGCGGCGCGCGAGTAACCGCGCCGTGTTGGATGGAACCTCTGTGGCACGACGCTGTTCGCCCGCCTGTTCACCCGCTTTCTGGGCCCTATGGATCGGTAAGCCGGCGTCGCAGCGCAGGCGCGCCGTGGCTGCCCTCACCCGGTCGCCGCTGACACGCGCATGATCATGGTCACCGGCGGGGCCGGTTTCATCGGTTCGAACCTGCAGGCGGCACTGGCGGCGCGCGGCCAGGAGACCGTCGTGGTGGACCGGCTGCGGTCCAACGGCAAATGGCGCAACCTGGCGAAGCATCCGCCGTCACGGCTGTTGCCGCCGGAGCAGCTCGAGGCATTCCTCGAGACGCATCCGCCGGTCGAGATGCTGTTCCATCTCGGCGCGATCAGTGAAACCACCGCGACCGATGGCGACGCCGCCTGGGCGGTCAATGTGGAGCTGCCGTTGCGGCTGTGGGACTGGTGCGCGGCGCACGACGTGCGGTTCGTCTATGCATCCTCGGCGTCCACCTATGGCGATGGATTGTTGGGGTTCGATGACGATTGGTCGGTGGACTATCTGGAGCGGCTGCGCCCGCTGAACCTGTACGGCTGGACCAAGCACGCGTTCGACCTGCGCGTGGCGAAGATGCTGGCGGCGGGACGGAGGCGGCCGCCGCAATGGGCTGGGCTGAAGTTCTTCAACGTGTTCGGACCGAACGAGTACCACAAGCGTGGCATGGTCTCAGTGGTGAAGGTCAAGTACGACGAGATCCGCGAAGGGCTGGCGCCGCGGCTGTATCGTTCCGACCAACCCGATATCGAGGATGGCGCGCAGCAGCGCGACTTCATCCTGGTCGATGATGTGGTCGACGTGATGCTGTGGCTGCTGGACACGCCAGCCGCGAGCGGGTTGTTCAACGTCGGCAGCGGACGGGCGCGAAGCTATCGCGACCTGGCGCATGCGGTGTGCGACGCGGCCGGCGTCGAACGGCGCATCGAGTACGTCGACATGCCGGAAGCGTTACGTGGTCAATATCAATCCTTCACCGAGGCGGGGATCGGACGCCTGCGGTCCGCCGGCTATGCGGGGCAGTTCACTCCATTGGAGGACGGCGTGCGACGCTACGTGCAGGACTTCCTGACACAACCCGATCCTAATCGATGATCCCGGTCCTGCTGTTCCCGGCGTTCGACCCGGTGATCGTGCAAATCGGACCGTTCGGGATCCGCTGGTACGCGCTGGCCTATATCGTCGGGTTGTTGTTGGGCTGGCGGCTGATGCGCCGGCTGGTGCAGCGGACGCCGGTGGTGGCGACCGCGTTGCAGGTAGACGATTTCCTGACCTGGGCGACGCTGGGCGTGGTGTTGGGCGGGCGGCTGGGCTACGTGCTGTTCTATCAGCCCAGCGTGTATTTCTCGCATCCGGCGCAGATCTTCGAGGTCTGGCACGGCGGCATGAGCTTCCATGGCGGGGCGATCGGCGTTGCTGTTGCGATTGTCTGGTTCTGCTCGCGGAATGGGATTTCGATTCTGGGATTCGCCGACCGCATCGCGGTCTGCGCGCCGATCGGCCTGGGACTGGGGCGGATCGCCAACTTCATCAATGGCGAGCTGTGGGGACGGCCGGCGCCGGACTGGCTGCCCTGGGCGATGATCTTCCCGACCGGCGGGCCGGTTCCGCGGCATCCCAGCCAGATCTACGAGGCGCTGCTGGAAGGGCTGGTGCTGCTCTGCGTGATGTTCACGCTGTCGCGGTGGGAGACGATACGCGCGCGCGCCGGGAC
>Ga0210386_10003801_pt1 | contig 12567 bp, 7 predicted proteins | sample IncBWH32OmetaG_FD_160091 | JGI IMG/M metagenome (GOLD analysis project Ga0210386, IMG submission 160091) | Forest soil microbial communities from Barre Woods Harvard Forest LTER site, Petersham, Massachusetts, United States - Inc-BW-H-32-O ... | reverse complement strand
ATGGTCGAAACTGGCGGAATGGCTGCGTCTCGGGCAGCCCGTCTCACGGCAAATCGGCATGGTGGGTTGAGCGGTGGCGGCAGAGGATTTTCTTCAGGACGTACAGGTGCGGCAGTCCCCCGGTGATCCATGGCTGGCACCTTTGCGCCGTGTTCGCGGCAAGGTCGAGTTCGATGGATGGAGCGGATCAGCAACCAAAGCCTGCTGGACATGCTTGAGGTGCCCCCGTGCGCGACCTGACGCGTGGCGGCTACAAGGAGCAAGTTCGCGGGTACGTCCGGGATGGTCACTGCGCCTATCGGTGATCAGGTCGTTCCGATCGGCCCGCAAGCGTACTCGCTCGCTTCATACCGCTTGCAGCCAAGCAAGGGTGCAAGGTGCAACCGTTCGCTGCGCGCAACCTTGATACACTGTTTGCGCTAGGTTTTCTGAAATGGCACCGTGCCACCTTTCAAGTGGCCGCTGCGAGGACTTCACGTCTAGTGCGTCATATCCGCAAAGACCTATCGCGGAGCCGCCAAGCTCTGAATATATTTCTGCTTCGAGGCATAGTGGACATGGCCGGGCTTGCTGCTCGCCCGACCCGGTAGCGATTGACCCAACGCGGATTTGGGACCTGCAACTCTTGCCAAGTGAGCACTCGATGGAGAGACCAGTTCGGTAGGCGACGTAATTGCTGCGGCTTTCCTTCAATGCGGCAGAAGCTTTTCAGACTTCAGACGATGACTTCACGTTCAGTTGACTTCATCCGATGCTAATTACTTGCACTAAGCAAAGCATTGGGGAAACTGCCTTGCTTTAGGCCCGCGATGGAGACAGTCCCCATGAATACGAGCGAAGCCAACCCATCCGATCTGGCGCTACGTAATATTGAAGGCCTGCTTCCCGATTTGGCTGAGTTCTACAAGGATGTGCATTCACACCCCGAGCTATCGATGCAAGAGACGCGGACGGCCAAACTCGCTGCGGACCGTCTTCGAGGGGCCGGCTATGAAGTGACGACGGGCGTCGGCAAGACTGGCGTGGTCGGCCTGCTTCGGAACGGCGACGGGCCGACGGTCATGCTGCGCGCGGATATGGACGCGCTACCCGTCGAGGAAGCGACCGGCCTTCCTTACGCGAGCAAGGCGACAGCCACTGATCACGACGGCAATACGGTTCCCGTGTCGCACATGTGCGGCCACGATATGCACGTGACCTGGCTCGTCGGGGCGACGAAATTGCTCGCCGAGGCCAAGACGACGTGGGGCGGGACGATAATGGCGGTCTTCCAGCCCGGCGAGGAGACGGCGGAAGGCGCGCAGGCTATGATCGACGACGGGTTGTTCAAGCGCTTCCCGAAGCCGGACGTGGTACTTGGTCAGCATGTTATGGTAGGGCCATCGGGCACGGTCGCAGGACGTGCAGGTGCGATCACTTCGGCGGCGGATAGTTTACAAATTCGCCTGTTTGGTCGTGGCGCACACGGGTCGATGCCGCAGGCGAGCATTGATCCCGTGGTGATGGCGGCAGCGACGGTGCTTCGCCTCCAAACCATCGTTTCGCGCGAGATCGCGGCTGCGGAAGCAGCCGTCGTAACCATCGGCGTGCTTCAGGCGGGTACGAAAGAAAACGTAATTCCCGACGAGGCCATTATCAAGCTGAACGTACGGACTTTCGACGCGGGCGTACGAACGCGCGTACTGGCCGCGCTCGAGCGGATCGTCAACGCCGAGGCGGCAGCCTCCGGCGCCCCTCGCAAGCCCGAGATCACGACGCTGGATCACTATCCTCTCAACGTGAACGACCGCGATGCCAGCAAACGCGTGGTTGACGCGTTCCGAGTACATTTCGGAACTGAGCGCGTCCGGGAAACGGGCCCGGCCCCCGCCAGCGAGGACTTCGGATCGTTCGGTACCCAATGGCACGTACCCTCGGTTTTCTGGTTCGTCGGCGGCACTGATCCGGAAGCTTACGCAAAGGCTAGAGCTGCAAATAAGCTCAATGAGCTTCCGGTGAACCACAGCCCGAAATTCGCTCCCGTTCTTCACCCCACGTTACAAACCGGCGTGGAAACGCTTGTCGTCGCGACCCGCGCTTGGTTGTCAGCATAACAACGCCGGAAAGCGGTATATGGAAAAGCTTCCGCTTGTCCTTGATCTGACGGGCACCTTTGTCTTTGCGCTTAGCGGGGCGTTGGCGGGGGTCAAGCGAGAATTGGACTTGTTTGGCGTACTGGTCCTGTCTTTCGCGGCGGCAAATTCCGGAGGCATCACCCGAGACTTGCTGATCGGCGTCGTGCCTCCGGGGGCGGTCGCCGACTGGCGCTATCTCGGCGTGTCGCTTTTTGCAGGCCTCATCACCTTCTGCTTCTCGTCCTTGATCGTGCGGATGACGAACTCGGTCCTTATTTTTGACGCGGCGGGTCTTGCGCTCTTCGCCGTTACTGGCGCGTCGAAAGCGCTGGCCCACGGACTGAACCCGGTCATGGCGGTAGTGCTCGGCATGGTGACCGGGATCGGCGGTGGTATGGTCCGTGACGTGCTGTTGGCGGAGATACCGACGGTACTCCGGGCAGAACTATATGCCGTCGCGGCACTGGTAGCCGCAGCCATCGTGGTTGTCGGGGACATGCTGCAGTTGCCGGTCGCCCCGGTGACAGCGGTAGCGCTGATTTCATGCTTCTCGCTCCGCGTCATGGCGATGAGGCGTGGCTGGCGGCTGCCGGTTGCGAAATTCAATAATCAGCACAATTCGGATGTGGATGATCCTGAAAAACTCTAAGTGCCCGATGCTTGGATAATGCCCGTCAACAGTGCCGCGCAGAGTGGGCTTTAGTCCGTACATCGCTACCATGACCGGACTTCCGTTATTGGCACATCGCGACATTTCGCTGCGATGCAGAACTTCGTCGCTATCGGGGCACAGCGGACATCGAGCAAGCCGCTCCAATGAGTTCGCGCCTAGCAAAGTGCAAAGGTAGAATGCTCACCATTCAAAATAGGCGCCTTGCAGCCATGTCCTCGCAAGATGCCAAGGTAGCACGGTCTCACATCTCACCCGAACTCAGCCTACCGGTCGCGCGATTACCGTGACGGTGACATGGTGTCACTTTTCGCAGGCAGCCCGCACCGAGCGCTTGACGCTCAGCGAGCTGCCGACGCACTTCGCGTTTCATTTCTATTATGCTGCTTGTTGCATTTTGGTAACTGCCCTTCTGCAAGAAAGCGATATGTTGAAGCGGGCTGAGGGAGGCTGCATGTTCGAGGTATATTTAAACGAGAAGCATGATCGGCTATTGGTGATCGAAAAAGGGCATCCGATCCCCGTTATCGAAAACTCAGGACGGTGGCGTAAGAAGAAGGGGGTTGTCGCTGTTAGCGACGAGATCAAGTTGGCCTTGCAGAAAGACGGCTTCTATTGGCGCAGACTAGCCGAACATCGAAAGGGCAACGCGGGACCGCGCAGGCCAGCTTCGCGGGTTGCCGCCAATGATTGCTAGTGCGACGTTCATATTAGCGAGTGTTCGAGCATCGAACCTGCCTTCGATCATGGGCAAATCTCCCCTAATCAGATCGTAAGCAGGCCATAATTCCAACCAGAACGGGTTTGTCAGCAGAGGCCGGATGGCGAGGATCCATAGAGGGACGAGGCGGTGCCGGCGATATGGCCCTGCGGTTCCATCGCAAGCGATGTGAAATTGGCGAAGCTGCGGTTTGAATGGCCGGCCCTTTTCTACCACGAGCACGATGGCCAACGAAGCCAGCGCGCAGAGGAAAAACCCGGTGGCAAACGGCAAAAGCGTGCCGTCATAGTCTTGGCCGATCGTTGTGCCGATGCCGATGCCAAGCAACGTGGTGATCGACCCACTGCCAGGCCTTGAAAAATCCCGTTATCGTTTCGAGCCCTGTCCCACCATGCAAACCCGGATGCGGCGGTCCTCAATATTTTTTGGCAGATATGGGCCTGTTTCGCACTGATCTATTTGGCCGTCGGCGGCGCCTTCCTTGCGGGCGGCTTAGTCGCCTATGCTTGGTATCTATTCGTGCATCATTGCGCCCATCACGGTCACGATAAGTCGCCGTTACCACTGCTTGAGCATCACCGAAGACATCATAAATTCGCGACGAGAAACTACGGCGTCAGCACAACGCTGTGGGATCGCGTATTCGAGACGATGTTGCGCTAATGACCCGCGAAAGAGGTAGAACGCCCTCCTCGCGCGAAGCGTGGATTTGTCGCGAGGCGCCAGCGCCAAGTCGTTTTGATGTTCTGACACCTCAACCTTCACAGGGTTGAGATCGCGATGAGACTTGATAACTGCGCCATGAACTGACCAGAAGCGATATCGGCGCGAGTCCGTTTGGCCCTCAATAGCGGACATCAGTCGCGGCTAGTCCGCCTATGCTAAGCTTCGCGTTTAGGCCCTCTCCAGCGCAAACGGCAGCGACCTCAGCCTCTTGCCGGTCGCCACGAAAATCGCGTTGGCGACAGCCGGCGCGATGCCGGGCGTGCCGATCTCGCCGATACCACCGATATCGGCACCGGAATTGATGATGTCGACGGTGATGTCCGGCGCATTGTCGAGTGTCAGAACGGGATAGCTGTCGAAGTTGGATTGGACCACCTTGCCCTGATCGAATTCGATTTTGCCGAACAGTGCAGCCGACAGACCAAAATTAATGGCGCTGCGCACCTGCGCGACGACGTTCGGAGGGTCGATGGCGAAGCCGCAGTCGACAACAGCATGAACGCGCCTTACCCGAATATCGCCACCGGATATCTCGACATCCGCGATCTGGCCGACGAAGGAGTGGAAACATTCCGTTAGTGCAAAGCCCCGCCCGATTTTGGCGGCGCCGCTCGCTGGCGCGAGCGGATTGGCAAGGTCGTGACGGCCCATCTGATCCAGCAAGACAGCGGCGCGTCTAGCTGGCTCGTACTCACCGGCCGCAGTCAGCAGCATCGCGCGGTAGTGCAGCGGTTTCGCACCCGCCGACGCCGCCAGTTCGTCGATGAAGCTCTCGACGAAGAAGCAATTGAGGCTGTAGCCGACCGAACGCCAGAAACCGACGGGCACGCCTGTATCGACGGTGAGATTCTCGATGCTGCGATTGGGCAGGCCATACAAAGGAAACAATGCGCCGTCGACCGTCGAGCGATCGGCCATCAACCCGCCCTTCGCGGAAGGCATCGCGCGCGCGACGAACTGGTCGGTCGCGGACGGAACTGCGATGCGATATACGAAACTCGTCGGTTGGCCCTTGGAATCGAGCGTCGCCTCGACGTCCACCATCGCGCCGGGACGATAGACGTCGTCGCGAATATCCTCGGCGCGAGACCAGATCGTCTGGACAGGCGTTCCCCTGAATTTCTTCGCGATCTCAACTGCCTTGACGATATAGCCGAGATCGGCCCGCCGCCCGAAGCCGCCGCCGAGATATGGCGTGAACACTTCGACCGCGTCGCTAGACAAGTCGGCTGCGCCGGCGGCGAGCATCTGGACGAGCGAAGCCGATTGATGGCCGGCCCAGACCTTGGCACTCGTTTCGGTCACGAGCGCGGTCGCGTTTATCGGCTCCATCGTCGCGTGGGCGAGGAAAGGGGCGTCATAAGTCGCCTTGACCGTCCTGCCCGAAGCCTTGCCGATGTCTCCCGCCGCGTCGATCACCCATCGGGGCTTGTAGTCTGCGCCCTTGTCGAGCGCGGCGCGGTAGGAGGCAAACACGTCCTTGGTCGAGAGTTTCAGGCCTTTCGACTTGTCCCAAACGATGTCTACCTTCTCGAGCGCAGCTGTTGCGAGCGCAAAGGAATCGGCAACGACAGCCACGTAGTCTCTGCCTTCGACCACGCCGTGTACGCCAGCGATATTCGTGGGCAGACTTGCCCGGGTGAGGGCGCCCCCAATGCGCGGAGAATGACGAATCGCAGCATAGAGCTGTCCCTTCTCACGGGTATCGATGCCGAAGCGGGCGCGACCATGAACTTTTGGCGGGACATCGAAGCGAGGGGCGCCCTTGCCGACATATTCGCCAGCTGCCAAAGGTGGAACGGTGATGTCGCGCGGCGCGAGTTTGGCTGCTTCGGCGGCGAGTTCGCCATAGGTTGCGCTCTTGCCGTCTGGAGCGACGATCTTACCTCCGGCGATCTTCAATTTGTCTGCTTGCGTGTTGAACCGGTCGGCCGCCGCACGGGTCAGCAGATCGAGAGCAGAAGCGGCGGCGGCACGGATAGGCTCAGCTATGTTGCGCGTCGAGGTCGAACCGCCTGTGCCCTGAAGCCCGAGCGCGCGCAATATCTTGTCGAAAGTCCAAAGTGTCGCCCGCTGCAATTGACCGACGTTGGCGCCATCGATCGGCAGACCGTCAAGCAGCATGACTGGATTGGCGTATCGCGCATGGATCGGCGCCGGCGCGGCGCGGATAGCTTCCGGCGATAGGTGCAATCCCTCGGCTGCAAGCAAGGTGGCCAGCGCATAAATGCCTTGCCCCATTTCCTGATGCGGGACGACGACTTCAACCATGCCGTCGTTTGCAAATTTGAGCCATGCGCCGAAACCGGCCTCGCCCTCGCTAGTCGGCAGTTTGTAGCTGTCGACGCTCCTGAGGCGCACAGCGATCGCGCCCGCGCCGACGAGTAGCCCGCCGCCAACGACACCAGCCGCGACGAGAAACGTGCGGCGGGCGATCTTTCCCGCGCGCGAAGGTGTTTTGTCCGCGATCATCGTGCGCTCCCCTGACTTTGTGGGGCGATCCGGCCTTTGAGACTGTCGAGCGCGTAACCAACTGCCAAGCGTATCGCATCATATGATCCGCAGCGGCAAATATTGGTGAGTTGCGACAAGACTTGGTCGCGCGACTGTTTTGGATCGGCAGAAATGACGGCGGTCGCGGCCATCACAAAACCCGGCTGGCAGTAGCCACATTGCGGCGCCTGCGCCTTGATCCAGGCCTGCGTCACTGCTGTGGAAACGTCGCCGGCCAGGCCTTCGATCGTCTGCACAGTCTTGCCTGCGACATCTGCCAGCCTCGTCAGGCAAGACCGCGTCTGCTGGCCGTCTACGATCACCGTACACGCGCCGCAAAGGCCAACGCCGCATCCGAACTTGACACCGACGAGGTTCTTTTCGTCACGCAAGGCCCAGAGAAGAGGGGTTACGGGCGGACTGGCCATCGAGGCCGGATGGCCGTTAAGGGTGAAGTCGACACTCATGTGGCATCCTCCAGAGGGCGTGAACCGATAGCCGGGCCGCTCACCTTTAACCAGTAACCCTCCATATATCGGACATCACCGACCGCGCCAACGATGTCCTGTTATCGGGGGTGAAACGCGAGCCTTGGCGCGATGTGGTGTCGTCGTCTTGCGGGACTTGCCCAAAACTATGGAAAGTGGTCCAATTTCTTTGGGATGCTGCCGCATGTCCGAGTGCCAGCGACGAAAATGGGTTGCGGTGGGAAGGATTTAGTTGGCAACACCCCGCCTTGATCTGCCGTGCAATCGCCGGGTAGCCGGTCTTGATCTAAAGGAGTCCCGCTCGCCGGGTAGCCGGTCTTGATCTAAAGGAGTCCCGCCCCGGCGTGATCCTTAAACAACTCGGCATCGCGGACGTACCTCAGACCTCGGCACCGGGACGTCCGCCGAGATCGAGGAAGAACGGCGTCTGCTGTATGTCGCCATGACGCGCGCCAAGGATGATCTGCATCTAATGGTGCCGCAGCGGTTCTTCACCCACGGCCAGAGCGCCCAAGGCGACGGGCACGTCTGCTCACCCGCGCGTATCCATAGACCGCCAACGAACTCAAAGCCGCCAAATGCGCAAAGATATTTCAGGAGAAGATCAGCGGTGCGCGGTCCGACCGCAAGCAACTTACGCGCCTGATGGCGGGCCTGGCAAAGGGGGATGTTTTGATCGTCACCCGTCTCGATCGACTGGCGAGGTCCACACGCGATCTTCTCAATCTGCTGGGGACGATCGCCGATAAAGGAGCGGGGTTTAAGTCTCTGAGAGACGCCTGGGCAGACACGACGACGGCGCATGGCCGTTTGATGCTGACCGTTTTGGGTGGTCTCGCCGAGTTCGAACGCGAACTGATTCGGACACGGACTGGGGAGGGGCGCGAACGTGCGAAGGCGAGAGGGGTCATCTTGGGTCGCAAGCCGAAACTCACCAGCCACCAGAGAAGGGAGGCAATCGGTCGCCGAGAGGCGGGAGAGGTGCTAACGGACATCGCACGCTCATACAACGTGAGCCACAGCACAATTAGCCGATTGCGCTAGTGTTCGCTATTAGTGGCTCGGGTTCGACCATCTTACGTTCGGGAGTCTCCCACCTGGCGCAAACCGGGCATTGCCGTCTGGCCGAGACAAGGCATCGATTGGGCCTCACGGCCACGCAGCTTTTTAAAAGTAGCGGAATGAACGCTGTTCTGGCTGTTCGCGCCGCACGGCGAAAGTGGTATAAATTTGCGCTGCCCCCGGCTGGTTGGCGCGAAGCTTGAGTAACCCGCGCACCGATGGCCAAGAACAGGAATAGAGACGAATTCACCGAGAAGACTAAACTCCAGATCGCCAAGCGGGCGGGCTGGCTTTGTTCCTATCCGCTTTGCCGTCATCCGACCGTCGGAGCAACGTCGGATGGCGAGGACGAGATTAACATAGGCGCCGCGGCGCATATCACCGCCGCCGCCCCTGGCGGCCCGCGCTACGATTCGAATATGACGCGGGATGAGCGACGTTCCGCGAAGAATGGCATTTGGATGTGCCGCGATCACGGAACCGCGGTTGACTCGAACGATCCGGAGTTCACAGTTGAGCTACTGTGCTCCTGGAAAGCGCAAGCGGAAAAGGAATCGTGGCGGCGCGTCCTGCATAATGACGTACCTCACGGCCCCGTGGCTGCATCCGACGCTCAATTAACGGCTCGATTTCGCGCCGCAGCTGCCGTTGACATTGAGGTATTCCGGCGCACGCCAAAATGGCCGTCCACGTCAGTCGCGCTCACCCTGAAGATTTTTGACCTCGGCGAGCCAGTGACCACAAGCGCGCTGGCCAACGCGGTCTCATCGCTCGATGACCTGATCCTTGTTGCTCCGCCGGGCATGGGAAAAACGACGACGCTCTTCCAGATCGCCCAAGGCATTCTGGCCAATCAATGCGGCACGCCGCTTGTGGTGCCGCTCGGCGACTGGGCGACAGAAGACACATCTCTGGTCGATTCCATCTTGAAGCGTCCAGCGTTTCGCGGGATTTCGGAAGACGACTTCCGCACAGTTGCTAGCAAGTCGGGTGTAGTCTTGCTGCTGGACGGCTGGAACGAACTGGACGGCGCTACCAGGAAGCGCGCGACGGTACAACTCGAGACTCTCAAGGCGCAACTGCCGGAACTTGGCCTTGTGATCTCGACGCGCAAGCAGGCCCTTGACGTTCCTTTTGTGGGAACACGTGTCGACCTCATGCCGCTCAGCGAAGCGCAGCAGATGGAAATAGCTACGTCCCTGCGTGGCGATGCGGGTGCGCGTATCGTGGATCAGGCTTGGCGTACGGCGGGCGTCCGCGAACTGGTCGCCATCCCGCTTTATCTTACTACGTTACTTGCCCTCCCTGAGGGAGCGCCGTTTCCCGCGACGAAAGAAGAAGTCTTACGGCGGTTTGTAGCGGCCCACGAAGAAGATGCCCGACGTGCCGAGACGCTGGGTCAGGTCGCCCAAGGGTTTCAGCAGGAATTCCTCGATGGCCTGGCCGAGGTCACCACGAGCCGGGCCAATACGGCCCTAACTGACAGCAACGCCCGGAAGTCGATTTCCGACACGGAGAACAGGCTGGTCGCAGACGGCCAAATTACCATCAAGCCCCAGCCCAACGCCGTGCTTGAGGTGCTAGTTAGCCATCACGTGCTGATGCGCGCCGGCGATGCACCCGGCTATTCGTTCCAACACCAGCAATTTCAGGAATGGTACGCGTCACATTGCGTCGGACGCCTAATGCTGGACGCGGTCGAAAGCGCCGCGTCCCGTGACAGGCTCAAAGCCGACATCTTGGATCAACGCCCGTGGGAAGAAGCCGTGCTGTTCGCCGTCGAACGGCTCGCGCGCAGCGGCGAACCGCAGGAACAAGCGTGCGGCGCAGCCATTTTGGCTGCGTTTGAAGTTGATCCCATGCTTGCGGCGGAAATGATCTTCCGCTCGACCGACGCGGTTTGGGGGCGGATCAGCGCCGAGATACAGCGCCTTGCGAGAAAATGGCACGCGCCTGGGACTGTTGATCGGGCGCTCCGGTTCATGATTACGTCAGGCAGGCCGGAATTTATTGATCTGGTCTGGCCATTGATAGCGCACCAGAACGATCAGGTGCATCTGTCAGCGCTTCGCGCGGGCAATCGTTTCCGTCCGTCGCTGCTCGGCAGCGACGCAGCAAAACGGATTGCGGGGCTGCCGCCGCAAGTCAGGAAAAATGTGCTCCACGAAATCGCGGCGAAAAGCGGGATGGATGGTCTCGATCTCGCGACGGCCATTGCAAAGGAAGATAGAGCCTCCGAAGTGAAGGTCGAAGTCATACACGCGCTCGCGTTTCGCCGCGCCGATCGCCACGTTGCCGAAGTGTTGAGCACCGCAGATGACAGTATCTTTGATCTTTTCGCGACCGAGAGACTTATCGACCACGTCCCGGATGCAGTCGTTCAAAAGAGACTGGAAGCCGCGCGCGAACGTCAGCGCAAAGCAGGCGTTTCACACTATGAGCGCCTGCGGTCGATTATATACTTGGAGGTTGACCAAGACCACGTTCCGGAAATTACGGCGATTGTCTCCGAAATGGAGATTGACCAAAAGCGCGACGATAGGCACCTGCTCTATGAGGTGCGCAAGCGTTATCCCCGCGCGCTCGCGGACGGCTTGTTGAGCCGGGTGCGCGAAGGTCGCTCGCTGTTTTACGGCGCAGACGATATCTTGGCCTCCGCGGGCTTCGCGCTCGATGACGACAAACTCGTCGAAATAGCTCTTGCCGAAACGAGCGGTCACGACGACCGCGCAGAAGCTGCGGCCTCGGTGCTGGGGCCCTTAGCCGTTGGCCGCATGATCGAAACATATCTTGAGGCCAAGAAACGGGTCCGTGATAAAAACGGCAAATACGATCAGGCTGCGAGTGATCGCTATCATGATGTTCGTTTGCGCATTGGGCACACGTCCGGCGCAAGCCTGATCGCCGCGGTCCAGGCGCGCGCGGCAGAAGCGGATAGTGAAGAAATCGCAGAATTGGCCGGACTGCTCTCTCGTCAGTCAGAGGGTGAAGACGAACGCGCAAGGCCCTTCCGCGCTGACGCGCTGGCCACAATTGCTGAGCTGGCGCAACACTGGGGCGAGCGCATGCTTGCGGCAGGCGATGGTGCGAGCCGCTGGCAGATCGCCTCGCTTGCGTCGTTGATCAGCCATGCCCCGTCTGTAGCCTTACTGCCGTTGCTTAAACGGCTTCTCGATAACAACCTGCGGCGTTACCGAGCGTTTTGTGAAGAAGCCGAGGAAAACGGCTGGCGTCCCGGCAAGGCTATGAACGAGGCCCGTATGCCAACTACGCACGAATATGTGCGCGCTTTCCGGTCCATCAAAGGGCCCGAGACTGCTGCGCTGATGGAGGAATATCTCGCCGATCAACATTTTGGTCAGTTGGCTGCGAGCGTACTTGGCGCGCAATGGACGGAGGACAATGAGACAATAGGCGATAAGAAATTCGGGGGCGGTGTGGACTTTTCGCAGGTGGAAGAGCGCCGGGCGACCCGCGCGGCTCACCCCGCCGAAACATCAAGTGAAGCGGAGGCGATTTTCCGCATCATCGATTCGTTGATCACCGATCAATCGACTGACGACCAGAAGAAGCGTGCAGTTGACCTTGGTATCGTCGCTGCGCGGCTACCGCATGGTCAACGGGAAGTCACGATTCAGAAGCTGATCTCACTTGCCCCAAGGCAAGCGCGCGCGGCACTGCTTCTCAACTTGATCCTTTCCGGCGAAGAGATCGACACAAAGCTGATTGCCGCTGGCATTGCCGAGGTTCTTGAGGCGGCAAAAAAAGAGACGTGGATACTCACCCAGAGCGAAGCGTATCAGCTCAAGGAGTGGCTGCGGCTGCTGCCGTTTGCAGATCACCCAGCAGGAGCGCTACCGATCGTGCGCGGCTTGCCGGACGCCCAACGTACCCCGCATCTCTTGGAAGAGATGGTGGGCGCTCTTGCCGATGCGCCCTCCGACGAGGCCGAACAAGTCTTGTTCAGGCTTGCCGAAGAAGACCCGCGTTTTTATGCGAACCAACGCTGGCGTGACACGGTCTTGCGGATGAGCACTTTTTCGGCCGCCCTGCGGTTCATTGATCTCGCTGCCGAGGGCGTCTTTAACCTTAGTTCAACTGACGGTTGGCACTTGGCGCGGCAGATTGGTGGCTTGATCCGCGAACATCCCAAATTGCGCTCGCATATTTTCGGCTTGCTGAAAGATGGCCCGACCTCGCCCGGCCTCTTGTTGCTTGCACAGGCTTTCGCGGAGAGCCCAGACACGGAGGGTTTGTTGCTTCTGATCAGGTTCGAGACCGAGCAGAAGCGAC
>Ga0210386_10003800_pt1 | contig 12567 bp, 16 predicted proteins | sample IncBWH32OmetaG_FD_160091 | JGI IMG/M metagenome (GOLD analysis project Ga0210386, IMG submission 160091) | Forest soil microbial communities from Barre Woods Harvard Forest LTER site, Petersham, Massachusetts, United States - Inc-BW-H-32-O ... | reverse complement strand
ATCGACGGCCCGGAGGTTGTCGTCCAGCTGCGAGAGCCGGCGCGCCCCGATGATGACCGACGACACGGCAGGCTGTGCGCGGACCCAGGCCAGGGCCACGCTGGCGACCGTGGTCTCGTGCGCCTTCGCAATGAGCTCGAGTTCGTCAATGAGCGCGTAGGTCTCCTCGTTGAGCGATGAATCGATGAGCGCGCCGCGATCGGCCTTGTGCTGGCCGTCATTGCGCCGGGTGTACTTGCCGCTGAGCACGCCGCCTTTCAGCGGTGACCACGGTGTGATCCCGAGGCCGAATTCGCTGGCCATGGGGACCAGTTCTTGCTCAACGCTGCGCTGGAGCAACGAATACTCGATCTGCAGGCCGACGAATTGTGACCAGCCGCGGAAGCGGGCGATGAGGTTTGCTTCAACGATCTTCCACGCTGGGGTGTCCGAAACGCCGATGTAGCGCACCTTGCCCGCCCGGACGAGGTCGTCGAGTGCGGCCATTGTCTCCTCGATGGGGGTATTCGCGTCCCACATGTGCAGCCAGTACAGGTCGATGTAGTCGGTTTGCAGGCGCCGCAGCGAGTTTTCGCAGGCACTGATCAGTGATTTGCGGCCCGAACCACCACCGTTGGGATCACCCGGATACAGGTTGCCGCTGAATTTCGTCGCGATCACCAAGCGATCGCGTCGGGCAGGGTGGCGCCCGACGTGGTCACCGATGATCTTTTCGGAGTGACTCCTTGTGTAGAAGTTGGCGGTGTCGATGAAGTTGCCGCCGAGTTCGATGTATCGGTCGGTGATCTGTTGGGACTCTTCCACACTGGTGCCCCAGCCGAGGTCATCTCCGAAGGTCATCGCTCCCAGGCACAACGGGCTGACGCGTAAGCCGGACCGTCCGAGTGTCACGTAGTGATCCAAAGGCACGGTGGCCGCCTTTCTGCTAGATTGTTCACTTATGCGTTTGTCTATTTCTAAACTAGTTTATCTCTGAACTATCTGGATGGCAACTCGATGTCCGCGGTCGACGCGGCCAAGATCTGGTCGCTGAACTACCGGTTACTGCTGTCGGTAATCGCCAGCGTCGAAGCCGACATCACCACGCTGGGGCTCGACTCCAAGGAGTTGTTCCTGATTGCGGAGATCGACGAGCATCCCTACCCCGCCGAACTCGCTGCGACACTGAGCATGCCCAAGGCGACGGTGACGGTTTACCTGAAGCGGCTTGAGGCCGCGGGATTCGTGCGCCGCGAGATCGAACCTGCCGATCTGCGGCGCCATCGCCTCCTGCTCACCCCGGCCGGCCGGCAAGCCGCCACGGACGGCCTTTCGCTGCTTGCAGAAGCGTTCGATGAGCGTCTTCGACGCCTTACCGTCGCGCAGCAAAAGGACCTCAAGAACCTGCTCGAAAAGATTCTGTGACGCAATCATGGTGACCGCGGTTGGTCGTGGGCAAATGTCGCCCAGTTGATTGCCAATATAGCCGAGTCTGGGGCAGTCCCGGCGCCGCATGTTGGCCAGCGATGCGCTCTCGCGCAGTCTATTTCGTGTCACGGCCCTTGAGTTGTCGGCACCCTCACAAGCCATCTTCACGTTGGCACAGCCGATCGGTTGGACCGCACGAAGTTGGGTATTGGACACCGCTGACTCCGGATGGATCACGTGACACGTGAAAGCAGCTCCGCGTCAGCGCTCGGGGAGTCGGGTTGCGTCGGTCATGGTGCCGACGAGCAGGCATGGCGCGTTCGAACGGTTGCTCCATGCGTGATTGACCCCGCGGATGATCACCATGTCACCGGGCTGCATGAGCACCTCATCGGTGTCGGTGATGAGGTAGATCTCGCCGCGCACGCACGTGAGGCAGTCCAGCGTATCGGTGCGGTGCATGCTCGGATGACGGGCCAAGTCGGCCTGAGTGGGCAGGTGCTTTTGGTGCACCTTTTGGTTCAGTTCGGCCAGAACGCGGCGGTGCTCAGCAGCGTCGGGATCATCAGGCGGGATTTCCAATGCGCGGCAGATCAATCCGTTCGGGAACGGTTCACGGCGTGCGCCCAGACCCGGCGTCTGCGACCGGTCGCCATCGATCGTGTTGTCGACGGGGCTCTCCGCGGTCGCCCACAGCGTGGCGCGCCAGTAGAACCCGTCGCGGGATACGTTGGTCAGTCCGCGCTGCAAGACCGCAGAGCGGTTTTGCGCGTCGCGTCCGACCACGAACCCGTTGACATGTGTAGCCACAGCAGTATTCCTTTCAATCTCGAGGGATGGGTGTTACACGGCCACGCGGGCCAGATTGACTCCGAACAGCTCGTGGACTAGTTCTGCACTGGCCACGATGCCGTCGGGCCGCACCGCGATGGGCTGTGAAATATCTTTGGACACAGTCGCTTTGAACCAAGAGGGCAGATCCGGCGCCGCTGCATCAGGTGTGAGCAGCGACCACCCGAGGTCGTCAGCATTGACGGTGTCGGGATTGACCCGTGTGCCTGGCGCAAAGGGTTCATTGCTGCCGCCGTAACCGATCGCGATTTGGGAGAGCAGAAGAGACAAAGCCTCACTGACACCGGGCACCGCACTGACCGCCGCCAAAATATCGTCGCGCATGGTTTGCTCCTTGCGTCCCGCAAGCGTGGCCACGGTGACGATCTGATGGGTGAACTCGACGAGCTTTTGTGCGTTGGGAAGGCGTTCGGCTTCATAGGAGTCAAGGAGCGACTCAGACGCACCCAAGGACAGCACGTGATGCAGTTTCCACGCGAGGTTGCCCGCGTCTTGGATTCCGGTGTTCATTCCTTGTCCGCCCGCCGGGCTGTGAGTATGGGCGGCGTCGCCCAACAGGAAGGTGTTGCCGTGCCGGAATTGGGCAGCGAGGCGCTCGTGGACATGCCATGTCGAACTGGACAGCAGTTCTTTGACCTTGCTTTCGCGCATCCAGCCGGGGCCGCGGGTCTGGATCAGATCATCGATGTCTTGAACGGTGGGGGCAGCGGTGCCCGGTGCCACCGAGGCCACCACCCGCACCATGTCTTTTGGCAGGGGCGAGGCGATGAGCATCCCGTCCGGTGAGAGGCAGAACGCGGTCTCGACTCGATCGGAAGGCCAACCCTCCAACCTCACGTCCGACACCGCAAACATCTGCGCCGGTGAGGTGCCGGGGAACCCGATGCCCAGTTGAGTGCGAACGCGCGAGTGCAGCCCGTCGCAGCCGGCAACAAAGCGGGCATTGATGACGCGCAGCGCGCCATCCGAATCCACCACGGTGGCAGCACTTCCGGGAAATTCCGGCGCAAGATCCAACAGGCGCACCCCACGCAGAACCGAGCCGCCGAGGTCTGCGAATCGCTGGTCCAGGTGACGCTGGGTCTGCGATTGAGGAATCATCAGCAGGAACGGATACGGGCTGTCGAGGGTGTCATAAGACACTCGAATCAGGTCGCGGTCGACATCTGCAAATGCGGCCCCGCGGCCCTTTAGCCCGTCGTCGATCATCGGACCGGCAACGCCTATCCGACGCAGGTATTCCAGGGTGCGCGGCTGTACGAAGGCCGCGCGGGTGTCGTCCGGAGCGTCGGGTAGCTGGTCGATGACGACGCAATCCACCCCAAGCTGCTTGAGACTGGTAGCCAACGTCATACCGGCGGGCCCGGCCCCGACGATCAGAACGTCGGTCGACTTCGGAAACTCTTGCTTGTTTTTCATCGGATGATCCTTTCTTTGTTGGTGCGGCGACCCATGTGGGTTCCGTTAGCGCTGCCGAGCGGGGTTGCGTCTGTATTGGTGCCGACGAGCAGGCATGGCGCGCTCGAACGGTTGCTCCATGCGTGCTTGACGCCGCGAATGATCACGGTGTCACCGGGCTGCATGAGCACCTCATCGGTATCGGTGACGAGGTAGATCTCCCCGCGCACGCACGTGAGGCAGTCCAGCGTGTCGGTGTGGTGCATTGGAAATCCCGACCCGGGCTCGATTTCCAATGCGCGACAAATCAATCCGTTCGGGAAGGGTTGGAGACTGTTGCCCGGATCCGCTGTCTTCGACCGGTCGCCGTCGATCGTGTTGTTGACTGGGGTCTCCTCGGTCGCCCACAGCGTGGCGCTCCAGTAGAGCCCCTCTTGTGATTGCACGTTGGTCAGTCCGCGCCGCAAGACCGCCGAGCGGTTTTCAGCATTGAGTCCGACCACGAACCGGTTCACATGTGTGGTCACAGCAGTATTCCTTTCAATCTCGTTGCGGTTAGGGTTTTCAGGAGTGCGTGCGCGGTGCAAAGTCACGTGGTGGCGCTTCTGGACGGCGGCGAGGTCGTGGCCTCCTTCTGTGAGGACGGCTCTTGCCTGGCTGCGAGCCCGCGCTGCGCGATGGCATCAGGGTGTTGTGTCTTGGCTGGACGCCACCGCGACGGTCATCGGTGGGTACTGCCCGCTTCTTGCGTGCTGCAGCGCGGCCTCGACGATCGTGCGCGCGTCGTTCAGGCTGATTGCGACGGACCCGTGGGCTGGCATATTCCCTCCAAACAAGAACGCTCGTTTGCGCTTGATGATCAATGTATACGCTCCTCGACCATAGCGCAAACGGTCGTTTTCGTTTAAGCTCTATGCTATGCCACGGCTCAGCGAAACGACCCGCGCCCAGCGCCGGCAGCACATCCTCACCAGCGCCTGGAGGTGCTTCTCGCGTGACGGCTTCCACGCCACCTCGATGGACGACATCATCGCCGCCACGGGAATGTCGTCGAGCGCGGTCTACCGGTACTTCCGCAGCAAGGAGCAGATCATCCACGCGTCCGCCGAAGAAGGAGTCATAAGGGTGCGGGAGATCTTTGTTGCCTTGCTCGACCACGACCCCTGTCCGGATCCAGCCGAGACCCTGACCCTCGTGGTGGCCGAGCTGCACCACAGGAGCGACAACCCCGACTACGACATGACCCGACTCGCACTGCAGACGTGGGCGGAGACATTGCGGGATCCCGTCCTGCACCACCGCGTCCGTCAGCTATTCGTCGACACCCTCGAGCACATTGCCGAATTGGCGCAACGGTGGTGCGACAACGGATATCTGCCACCCGATGCAGACACCAAAGCGGTTGCAGCCACCTTACTTTCGATCATGCAGGGCCTCATCGTGATGCACCACGTCGTGGACGATGTACCGGCGCATGCGCTGCGGACCGGGGTTGCGCTACTCGGGGCCGCAACCCGCCCCCCGGCGCCGACCTTTACTCAGGCAAAGCAGACCACACCATGACCGACGAGCGCCAAAACCATTGCTGCACAAACCATTGGCGCAACATAAGATGCGGTATCAAAGGCTTACCACTCGACCCCTGTGGAGACGCAGAACTCATTCTGCTCGGGGTCAGACATTCTCACCCATCGGGTTCCCCCGAAGCTCTGCACGCCTTCGTCGATGCGATGGGCGCCGAGCGCCTGCAGCCGGTGGACCTCGGCCTCGATGTCGTCGACGATAATGTCGAGGTGCATGCGGTTTTTGCCTGCTTTGGGTTCGGGTACCGCTTGAAGGAGAAGCGGTGAAGCGATCCCTTCTTTGGGGACAAGCACAGCCAGATTTGCGTCCGTGTAGTACTCGCGATAGTCGAGCGCCTCGCGCCAGAATTTAGCAAGCCTCTTTGGCTCTGCACAGTCGAGCACGAGTTCCACAGTTGACTTGTGCCCCATCGCGCGCCTCCCGGTGGAATCGGACTCGGCCACCGACGATAAGGATACGGGGCCAGCCAGAACGGGACCTCCAACCATCGCGAACAACCACACAGCCATTGCCGCAACATAGGAGTATCTGCTATCTAGCGAGGACGGGCGCCATCGAGTGTGAGGTCGACCAACCGGCTGATGTAGTCATGATCTGCGGGCAAATGGACGACAGAACTCACCCGCTGTGGTCCGGAAAAGTGAATTTTGACAACAACTCTGGAGGAAGATCATGAACTGCGCCCGCTACGATCACACTGCCATCTACACAGTGGCACACAGCCCCGTCTCGGGGGTGTGGGAAGTGTACGGATGTCGGCGCTGCTTCTACATCTGGCGCAGCACCGAACCGGTTGATCGCTCCACCCGCGAGGGGTATCCCGTTGAATTCCGGATAACTCAAGGCGATATCGACAAGGCAATCATCGAGCCCGAGATTCAGGCACCTGCGCGGTGAGCGCCACGATGGGCCGGCCCACGCGCATGTGGGAGGTCGTCGCGGCCCACGGAGCCTTCGATGCTCTCGTCACATGGGTTCGCACCACGATGCTGCCCGCCGAACGGGAAAAAGACCCGACCTTTTCAGCAGAGACCTATGTATCCGACGACGAACGGGTGTGCGTCATCGCGCGCGCGGCGGGGGGCGCACCCGAGCTGGCGGAGCCACCCGTGCACCTGGTCACCAGAGCGGTGCATCAGTGGGTTTTTTACCGACTCGAGGATTGATAGCGCCCTGGAAAGCGCGGTCGGCATCTGAGAATGCGCCGAATTGTTCTAGGACCAATCTGGTCTCGATGACCACGCGGATCTGTCCCCGCGGGAGAAGGCTTGGGTGACACGGCACCTCTCGTGCAGCCAAGTCGTATCGCGCTGGTGTGCGCGATCGCACATCGTGAACCGCGGGTGCGCGGGATCGCAGGAAACGAAATGGATCTCGTCCGCGTCAGATTTAGGTATGACGTTCGACGGCAATCGGAACACCACCGACTTTCCCAGCCGTTCGGCGTGCCCGCCGGGGCCAACTTCGTTCAGTCATGCCACCGCCGGCTGGCAGGACCTGATGGCCGTATGCAAACAGGAGACTCATCATGTCAATCGAGCATCTAAAACGGTCAGCTGTCGGATTGCTGAACCTCGACCCGAGGGTTCCGATCACGAAAACACTGATCAGCGCTGCTATCGTTGTCGGCTTTTGTGTTGTGAGCGCAGCACCGGCCAGCGCCGACCCGGACCCGTCCAGCACCTACCCGAACCCGTTCAGCGGCCTCAGCTGTGACTGTCAAGAGACCGTTCCACCCGATAACCCTGCCCTGAGGGAACAAGAGATACGTCGCGGAATCGAGGCGGGTCTGTCTGCCTTGCGAGTAATACCGCAGCCGAGCTAGGCCAGGCAACCCCGCGCGTTCGCCGCCATCCCCTCGCGCGACCAGCACGAAGCCTCGGCAGGGGTGGCTAGATATCTGAAGCTCGAGATTCCCACGCCCGCAGGCACGCTCGCGTACGCAGCCCTCCCTCGGGCGACGGATCGAACGGGTCGCCGACGAACTCGTCCACGCCCGCGTCCCGAAGCTCATCGAGGTACTGCCAAACTGTTTCCTCGTCGCCGATCAACGCGACGTCTTCCGGGCCGGAGTAGCCCTCTCTGTCGAGCATCGCGCGGTAGGACGGCAGATGGCCGTACATCACAAATTGCTGAGCGGCAATCGACCGCACGGCGTCGATGTCGTCCGTCACGCTCACCGGCAGCACGGCTGCGACCGCGACCGAACCGTCCGCGCGTCCCGCATCGGCGGCCGCAGCGCGCAGCGTGGGTCCGACGTGTTCTCGCAGCGTCTTTCGGCCCGTCATCCAGGTGATCGTGCCCGCGGTACGCCGACCGGCGACCCTCAGCATCTGCGGACCGAGCGCCGCGACGTATACCTGGGGGGTTGGCGCGTTGGGGATTTGCAGCGCGCCCCTGGTCGTCACGAGCTCGCCGGGGGCGTCGACCTGCTCCTTGGCGAGCAGGGGCAGCAGGCCGTCGAGGTATTCGGACAGCCGCTTCACCGATTTGTCCCAAGAGATGCCCCACATTCCCTCGGTCACTGCCCTGTGGGTAACTCCGATGCCGAGTGTGAACCGCCCGTCGCCAATGATGTTGAGCGTTAACGCCCGTTGCGCAAGCAGCGTGGGGTGCTGGTTTTGGATCGGCACCACGCCGCTGGCGACCTCGATGTCAGGAACTTCACGCAAGGCGGCCGCCAGAACGGTCAGTAAATCGACGTCGAACGGCATCTGGGTCATCCACAGCCGTCCGAACCCCTCGTCGCGTGCTCGCGTCAACGCGCGGACACAGGATTCGACCGGCGTTTCGTTGTTGAGGCCGGCTACCAGGCTGATTCGCATGGACTGACCTTTCGCCGTAGTGCTGTGGATGAAGCGTAGGCCACGGCGAGCAGCGTCGCCCCGTCGTGGTAAGAGTCATGCCGTTTATGCGAAAGTAGCCACGGTGCATGTGGGACCGCTTTTCTGGTGCTAGTGGCGGACCCCAGAACCGTACGGTTATGCGGGATTCGTACGCTGCATGAAGGTCGCGCTGATCGCCACATAAGTCGGTCGGGACATGACGGAGGTTTGTATGGCTGGGCAGATCCCATTGGTCGACTATCTGGTGCTCGACGACGGCGAACCGCACCTCATCGCGAGGGAATGCTCCAACTGCAGCGCCCGGTTCTTCGACCGGCGCAACGCTTGCGCCAGCTGCTTCGCGACCGAATTCACGACCGTCCCGGTCGCGACCCACGGCACGGTGCGGACATTCACGATCGTCACCTTCGCCGCGCCGGGGATCCCCACCCCATTCGTTGCTTCCGTAGTCGACTGCGACGGCACCCAGGTCCGCGCCAACCTCATCAACGTCGAGCCCGATCCCGAACATGTCCGTGATGGGATGAGGGTGCGGCTCGCCACCTACCCGATCGGCACCGACTCAGAGGGGACCGAGGCGATTGGCTTCGGCTTCGAGCCCGCCACCTGACCAACCATCAGCGAATCACCTGACGAAGGAGCAGCGACGATGAGCGCCAGCGACGAAATTTGGATCCTCGGGATCCGGATGACCAAGTTCGGCAAGCACCCCGCTCTGGACACCGTTGACCTGGCTGCCGAGGCCGCGACCGGCGCGCTCTCCGACGCCGGCGTGACGATGGCCGACATCGGTGTGCTGGCGGCCGGCAGTCTGATGAATGCGAGTGCCGGGCTCGGTCAGCAGCTTCAGAAACAGATCGGCCAGACCGGCATCCCGGTCTACAACGTGGCTAACGCCTGTGCCACCGGAGCTACCGCGCTGCGCACAGCCATCATGGCCGTTAAGGCCGGCGAGGTCGACTACGGCATGGCCGTCGGCGTGGAGAAGCTGTCCGGCGCTGGGCTGCTCGGCGGGGGCGGCAAGAAGAAGGCGGACGCCGACGTCTGGGCGCCCGCCGGCCGCTACGGTGCGGTCGCGCCCGTCGACGGGCGGATCGGCACCGAGGCCATGCCGGGTGTGTTCGCCCAGATCGGCACCGAGTACGGCCATAAGTACGGCGGCACGAGCTTCGAACTATTCGCCAAGATCAGCGAGAAGAACCACGCCCACTCGACATTGAATCCGCTGGCCGCCTACCAGAAGCGGTTCACACTGGAGCAGATCATGAACGACGTCATGATCGCCTACCCGAACACTCGGTCGATGTGCTCGGCCAACTGTGACGGTGCCGCGGCCGCGATCGTCTGCAACGGCGAGACGTTGAAGTCGCTCTCGCTCGAACAGCGTCGGCGTGCGGTGAAGGTGTCGGCTTCGGTGCTGACCACCGACCCCTACGAGGCGGGTTGCCAGGTCCTTCCGAATGTCAACACGCTCACCCGCAACGCCGCCGCGACCGCCTATGAGCAGGCCGGGGTCGGTCCGAGCGAGCTCGATCTGGTCGAGCTGCATGACTGCTTCGCCACCGCCGAGCTCGTGCACTACGACAACCTGATGCTGTGCGCAGAGGGCGGCGCCGCTGACTTTTTCAACTCAGGTGCTCCCTGGCGCGATGGCGCGACGCCGGTGAACGTGTCGGGCGGACTGCAGTCCAAGGGCCACCCCATCGCGGCCACCGGCATCGCAAACATCTGGGAAATCTGCCACCACCTTCGCGGGGAGGCTGGCGATCGTCAGATCGAGAACGCCAAGATCGGGCTGGCCCACGTGATCGGCCTGGGCTCAGCCTGCGGTGTCCACATCCTCGAAAAATCGGCGGTCTAGTGGCGATCGCGAGTGGTGATTCGCTGCTCGCGTAGCGTCCTTAGCGGGAAACTGGCGCCAGGTCCTGGTCCGCCAGCATCGTGAAATCCGTAAGGCGGACTTCATGCAGAGCGACACAAGCATGCGGGCATGGCGCGTATTCCGGTACGGTCGGCCGTCGGAAGCGCTCAGGCTCGACCGCATCGCGGTACCCGAGCCAGGACCCGGCGAGGTGCGGGTAAGAACCTGCGCAATGGCACTCAACTACAACGAAATCGACGGCTGTCATGGGCGCTATCTGACGGTGAACCCGCCGATTCCCTACACACTTGGCATGGAAGTGACCGGAACGGTCGATGCTGCGGGACCAGGAGCGGAGCGCTGGGTTGGGCGGCGCGTAATCGCCTGCGCCAAACGCGCTTACGGCGGCTACGCAGACTTCGTCGTCGCCGACGCCGGCATGGTGTTCGACGCGCCCGCGCAGCTGGACGACACACAAGCCGCGGCGTTCTTCATGCCGTTCCATCTGGCGTGGCTGGGACTGCACCAGCGGGGCGGATTGAAATCGGGAGAAACGGTGCTGATTCACGCTGGCGCGGGCGGCGTCGGGTCTGCCGCGATCCAGCTGGCCAACGCCGCCGGTGCGCGGGTCCTGGCCACCGCGGGCGGACCCGTGAAGACAGCCAAGTGCCTCGAGCTCGGCGCCAACGTCGCCATCGATTATCTTGCAAGCGATTTCGTGCCCGCCGTGCTGGCGGCAACCGACGGACGCGGTGTCGACCTCGTGTTCGACGGCGTCGGCGGCGCGGTGACCGAAGCGTCGGTGCGCTGCCTCAAGCTCTATGGCCGCCTCTTGATGATCGGCTTCGCCGGCGGCATCGAGGCTGAGGACCGCCCGATGCTGACACCACGCGCGATCATGTTCGGCAGCATTTCGTTCATCGGCGTGATGCTGGCCTACACCGCCGACCCCAGGATGTTAAACCCGATGCCTGGCATCCACATTCAGCCGCGCGAGGTCGGCGAGGAGGTGCAGCGTGCGCTGGATGATCTTCTGGCGCAGGGACGGATAAAGCCGTTCGTCGGTAAGGTGGTCGGCTTTGAGGAGCTGCCGGCCGCGCTCGACGAGATGGATCAGCGGCTGACGATGGGGCGGACGGTGGTGCGGGTCTAAGCGGCAGCCTACGGAGTTGAGGAGTTCGGCCGTGGCACCCCACAGCCTTGCCTCTCGGCCCGGATCCTTCGCGAACGGCTTCACGTCGCGCTCCTTGTCTTTGACAACGAATGCGCCGTCTCGCAAGTGCGCCCAGCGGTCGTCGAGGATGATCGACGCGAGCGCCGGACCGGATCGGGTCGGCGACGAGATGCCGGGAATTCGCTGTATGAAGCGCCCGACCCGCTGAATGCCGGGGCTGTGTGCTCTCCCCAGGCCGGTGCCAGGCATGAATCCCGGCTCGAATACCGCCACGTTTTTCCCCGTCGGTGCTCGCCGTTGCGATTCGTGCGCGTAATAGAGGATCGCGAGTTTCGAGTTGGAGTAGGCGATCCCGCCCCGCTCGAGTGTCGCAGGCACGTCGGGGGCGGTGGGCCGAGCAAGCTCGATCGGGTCACGCCAATCCGCCTGCGGCACTCTCAACATCCGGCGAAGGATGTTCTGGTGGTAGGTGTTTGAACCCAGCAGCACGATGCGGGCGGGGGCGACGAGCGAGTCGAGGAGGTCGCCGATCAGCTGTGCATGCGCCAGGTGGTTTACGGCGAAGGTGAGTTCGTATCCGTCCGCGGACGCGTTGTGGGTGTCGACAACCGGGCGCGCGGCGCTGTTCACCGCGAACACGACCGCACCCAGCGCGCTGATTATGCCCATAACCGGGCAATCGGCTCACAAGCAACCAGAAAAATGCGGCCCATTTCTGCACACCAGATCGCAAAAGCGAGGAAAATGGACCATGTGGAGATCATGCATTGGTCCTACAACGAGCCTGGACAGTGGCGATGCGCGGTGACGGGAGCCACCTACCAGGCCCACCGGGTGGGCGACCGCAGATGGATGGCCGAGAAGATCGACCGGGCCGGACACTGCACGGCCTTGGGTCTCTACGACACCCTCAAAGATTGCAAGGTGTACGCCGGGCTCGACTACGTCAGCGAGATCAGCTACAGGTATCCGAGGTCTAATTCAGTTTGATCGCATGCCCGGCTGCCGGCTTAGTCGATCGACATGTCAACAGGCGCCGCTTTGCGCAACCTTTATGGGCGGTTGAACCCGAGCCCAGGAGGGTGTACAGCTCATGCTTTCCGGCATTGCCGAAAGTGTGGCTGCGACGAAGTCGATGGGTCACCGCGCAGGCTCCAACCGAAGCAGTGGCCGCCGTCGATAGGCAGCGACAGGTTACGGACGCCTCGACGGCCATCGGGTACGCCTACGTTGGCATCAGCGTCGACGAGCACTCGTGTCATGTTCACGCGGATCGGCAACGACCCCGCAATCGACCTTGAGAATCCGCCGCGAAACTTGAGAACCTACATTGCTGTAGGTTCTCAGATGGGGTGTCATATCGCTGGGCTCTGACCTGCGGCGGTACGAGCTGTCTCACGTGGCGTCGCCTGGGATCTGTCTCTCAAATTCATGTCATTTCTTCG
>Ga0210386_10003799_pt1 | contig 12570 bp, 20 predicted proteins | sample IncBWH32OmetaG_FD_160091 | JGI IMG/M metagenome (GOLD analysis project Ga0210386, IMG submission 160091) | Forest soil microbial communities from Barre Woods Harvard Forest LTER site, Petersham, Massachusetts, United States - Inc-BW-H-32-O ... | reverse complement strand
GGTTCATGGGCCTGTTCTCCACGCTGAGGGGCGCAAAGGAAGAGGCCCGCGCCGCTCGCGCGCGTAAAGGGCACACCGGGTCGGGCGAGCACCGGGCCCACGAGATCCTCGCCGGCGCTGGCCCGCATGCGGCCATCGTGCTGGTTCGCTGCCAGGACCAGCAGACGCGGCAGATGGTCGCCGCGGCAGCGGCCGGCAGCGCGAAAGGTAGCTGGGATGGCTCGCTCACAGAGTTTCTCGCCGCCCTTGATCCCGGCAGCGCTCACGACTGGGTGCGCGCCGCCGTCGGCGAACCCTCCGGCACGAAACGCTAGAAGGACCCGTCCGCGGTCAGGCTCTGCCCTCGTGCACCTGCCCCGGCTGCGGCGCGTCTCACCACGTGACGCGCTGGCGGCCGGGCCTGGACAGCGGAACGGCCGGTCACGCGGAACCTTCTCTCCCCGCGCGGCTCACGGCCGCTTCCGCATCGGGGCGGTGCTGCTTCCGGGCACGGCAGCGGGCACCGCGCGGCAACAGCGGGACCCGCCGCACCGGGCCGGCTCCAGCAGACTGCGGCGCAACCGGTGACCGGCAGCGCGGGACCCGGGCCAGGCGCCCGGCGCGCGGCCGGGCCCTCACGCCGGATGATCGGGTGGGGCGTGCTGCGGATCGCGGGATCTGTCACCGCGCTGGTGGTCCTTTATTACCTGCTGCCCCTAGACCACGCCTCGACCGGGACCGCCGTCACGATCCTGGTCATCGGGCTTGCGGTGTTCATCGCACTGGTCACGTTGCAGACCCGCGCGATCATCCGGTCACCCTTCCCGGGCCTGCGGGCCATCGAAGCCCTGGCCACCAGCGTTCCGCTGTTCCTGCTGCTGTTCGCCAGCACCTACGTCGTCATGGCCAAGATGTCGGCCGGCAACTTCGACGCGCGGCTAACGCACACCGACGGGCTGTACTTCACCGTCACCGTGTTCTCCACGGTCGGGTTCGGCGACATCACGGCCAAGACCCAGGCGGCGCGGCTCGTGGTCACCGGGCAGATAATCGCTGACCTCGTCATCCTCGGCCTCGCGATCAAGATCATCATGGGCGCCGTCACCCGTCGCCGGCAGCCCGCAGACGCCGGCGGCGCACCGCCCGCAGAAGAGACCCGCCGCTGACCGCGACAATGACCGCACAGGGCCAGGGGACCACGAACAGCGCACCGTATCGAGCCACCGGCCAGCAAAGCACGGAAGACACCGAGGTGCCGCCCAGAGCCCGGTAACTGACGGCCACAACCACATCCAGTAACCGCATCGTGAAACGCATCCTGAATACGCGCCGGACAAATACGCGCGTTCACCAGCCGCCCGTCACCGGCCTCAGCGCTAACTGCGGAAAGGTGGCGGTAACGGCGGGCAGAAGGGCTGCTGTCGCACCGGGAGCGGCCTTTCTGGAGGCCGCACTAAACCGCACAAATCACAACTCAGCCTGACTGAGCACGCCTATTCCGGCCTCGGCAAAACCATTCATCACCGAGGAGAGAAAACAGAAAACAGATGAGCGGGGGAATGCGTTTCGGTGCCGTGGCCCGGCATCGGGCGCCAGGGCGCGGGCGCGTCAGGGCTCCTGGCGGCGGCCCCGGCTGCCGCGCGGCTCCCTGGGCGCGGCCTGAAGCATGGCCTGCGTCCATGCCGCGGCGCAGGGCGACGGCCCGCACTCGCGGGCGCCCGTCGCGTCAGCCGGCGTGACGCCGCGACGGTGGCGCCGACCGCCGGGCGGCCCGCTCCCGGCCCTGCGCGAGCTGCCTCCGGCGGCCTGCGGACGGCACGGTCCTCGGGCGGCGGTCGGCTCCGCCTGGGCCGGGCCGGGTCACGGTGCGGAGCGCGTGGCGGGCCGGATCCGGAAAGGCCGGGCTCGACGGACCGCGCGGACCGCCCTGGCCGGGCCGCTACCGTCCGGGGAGGTACTCGTCCAGGACGGGGCGGATCGCGGCGGCGGCCCGGGAGGTGTCCCCGCCGTCCCGGACCGCCCAGCGGACCAGCCGACCGGTGATGTCCGGCCTCTGCTCCTCCGCGTCGCCCCCGGTCTTCTTGTCGGTCAGGACGGACCACAAGACGCCGCCGACGTACTCCGCGTCCTCCAGGCCCACGCCCAGCGCGCCGATCGCCCCCGCCGCGTCGCGCCAGACGGGCAGCCGCGCCTCCAGTTCGCCGCGCGCCGTGGGAAACCGGCGCAGCGGGTAGTCGGGGATGCCGGCCTCGCGCGCCAGCTTGCGGACGTACGCCGAGGTGAACGGGGACTCCGCCGCCACGTCGGTGGGCCGCTCGCCGCCCCGCAGCGCGGCCAGCACCAACCCCGTGACAGCCCCGCGGGACCGCTCGTGCGCCGCCTCCGTCTCGCGGTAGCGGCGGGTGTCTTCCCTGACGGCCTCCAGCAGAGGACTCATGGCAGTCCTGCGGGCAGGCTGGAGGACCGACGACGGCGTGATCGTCTCCGCCGTGCCCTTCGGTAACGGCCCCGTCTACAGCCCCACAGACATCGAACGCTAGGCGTGATGTCTTCAACACGCTGGTTACGCGATCACCGTCTAGGTCATCGAAAAGGGTGTGGAACCGATGAGCAGCGACCCCGTGAGCCGCACAAGCGCGGAGAACCCACGTCTACGGGCTGGCCTGGCGGCTGAGCGCCGCGCCGCCGCGGGTAGCGCGCGGCCCTGGGACGGAGCAGCGCTCGCCTCCGACGCCGACCGGGACCGTGCGGCGGAGGCGCTGAAGTCCGCCTACGCCGAAGGCAGGCTGGACCGCGACCAGTTCGAGGTACGCCTGACCGCCGCGCTCGCCGCCACCAGCCGCTTCGGGTAGTCCCCTTGCTGCGTCATCGGTCCCCCTCAACTTCGGAATGCCCCTTGCGGCATAGGAGACGCGAATGCGGTGCGCGTGATGCACAACAGCGCACTATTGTGGCCGGCCCGTTACGGAAAGCCCCTTGCGTGAGGGGAAGGACGCCCTGTTGCCAAATGACGATGCCCCGCCGCTTCCCAGGCAGGCGGGGCATCTGAAGCGAAGTCCGGCACCCGGACGACGCTCTTACTCTACGGGCGCGGTGGCCGCCGCGATGGCATTGATGCGGACGGCCGTTGCGAAATCAAGCTCGGTCACCACGTCACCGGCCGTGTGCGTGGTCATGAAGACGTTCAGGCCGGACCAGCGGATGTCCAGGTCGGGCCGGTGCGCCATCTCGACGGCCAGCATGCCGATCCTCACAGCCATCACCACGGCAGCGTCCCAGCCGACCGGGTAATCGCAGGAGATGCCGCTGGCGTCGCCGTCCCATCCGGGGAGTTCCTCCAGCCGCTCAGGCAGGGCGGCGGCGGAGATCACCTGGTCGCGCAGTTCCATCTAGCTCGCCTTTCGTGTCCGCGGGAGCGTCCGCATCGCCTCGTCAAGGTCACGCCACGCCTGGCCGCCGCGCCATGGCTCCATCTCCCGCCGAAATTCGAGTAGCTCGGCCCGCATGCGCGCCGAGCCAGACTGCGCAGCGACCGGTACGGCACCGAGCGCGACAGCGACGGCCTGCTCGGGCTCACCTGTCCCGGCGAGCGCCTGGGCGTGCCGCGCGTGGTAAACACCGATGTCCCGGCGGGACGACGCGGGCAACGCGGGTATGACCTGCTCCCACAGCCCGGCAGCCTCTCGGTGGCGGCCGAGGCGGGTCCACACGGTGGCCTGCTGCGTTTCGATCCAGTGCGGCGCGGTGCACGCGCCCCACGGGTAGTCGTCGGCGATCTGCCCGGTAAGGTCGGCGGCGTCGCCGAGCAGACGGTCGCACTCGGCGGCCGCGCCGGGCAGTGCGGCTAGCGCGCGGCCGTGGGCGGCCTGCTGAAGCAGCAGCGCCCGGACCTTTGGGATCAGGTGCTCGCCGCTGAGGCCGGCGCCGGTGAGGTCGAGCACGCCGGGGCCGTCCGCCATGTCGGTGTGCAGCATGGCCTTGCAGTACAAGGCGAACGCGACGAGCTGGGGGTCGTGGGAGCGGTGCCCTCGCTCGATCATCACGTCGTGCCAGCGGGTGGACTCGGCGAGGTCGCCCGCGTCCTGCTGAAGCCAGCCGAGCAGTGCGGCGAACCCGGCCGCCGTCGCCCACAGCTCGCCGCGCAGCGTCCCGGACGCGGTGCCCGCGATGTCACACAGCAGCTCGTACTGAGCCGTTGCCACGCCGATCAGCCGGCCGGGGCCGAGGAAGCGGTCAGCGGCGTAATGCCCGGCGAGCTGCTGGCGGAAGTAGTCGGCCAGCTCGGGCGCGACGGGCATCTCTGGCGGTGCGGGCGCTGGGCGCTGCGCGGCTGCGATCACCTCGCCGTCGGCGCCGAGCTCGCGGTCAAGATCGCGGGCGAGCGCGGGGCCGCACGGCTTGAGGCCGTGCAGGACCCGGCTGATGTAGCTCGGGTCATGGTGGACGGCCTTAGCCAGCGCGCGCAGCGACATGCCGCGTGCCTTGCGGTGCCGTTCCACCACGGCGTACAGGTCCGCCATGGGGGTTGTGCCGTTCCTCGGGTGCCGTATGGACCTGTTGACCTGCCTGGGATCGGCAACAGGTCCATACTGCCCAGCGTACGCCTGCCTGTTGCATCCTGCCGGTACAAGTGACGTACGCAGAACCGGGAGTGACGGGATGAGCGAGGCAGCGCCTCAGGCTGCGGAGGGCACGAGCACCGCGGACATAGAGAAAGCACTCGACGTGCTGCGGCTGCGCTGGGGAGCCGGGTACGTGTTCGGCTACGACCGGGAGCACGGCTGCTTCTGGGTTATCAAGAGCGGCAACCTCGGGTCTCTGCTGACCGCGCCAGCCGCTGAGGAACTGGGCGACAAGCTCGACGGCGGCGAGCTTGGCACCGCGAACGCTCCCCGGAGGCCGTGATGGGACCCGGGATGCGGCACCTGGCGGCTGCGGCGGAGCTGGCGGACGTCGAGCTGGACGCCAGGCGCCAGGCGCGGGTGGATGCCGCGCTGCAGGCAGGCTGGGCGATCCGGCACGACCCGCTCCGCGGTGAGTTCACGGCCGCCAGGGAACTGCACGTGGGCCGCACGCTGGACGACCTGCTCCAGAAGATCGAGCGCGCGTGATGATCACCGGCAGCGAACGCGCCGAGCGCGAGAAGCAGCTGGCGGCCGAGCTTGCCGTCGATTACCCGGACTGGGATATCGAGCGCGTGCCGGGCCTCGGCTTCGAGGCGCGCCCCAAAGGGACGCAGGTCCTGCACTCGATAACGATCGACGGGCTGAAGGCCAAGCTGGAGAAGCACGCGGAACGGAAGGCACCCGAGCTGTGAGGGGGTGGTGGCGGGAGCTGCGCGCCGAGTTCGCGTACCTGATCGGGGTCACGTGGCTTTCGGCGCGGATGGTGCGGCTGTCCCCCGGGCAGGTTCAGGAAAAGCTGGCGGTCCTGGAGGCACGGCGGCAGCGCAGGGCCCTGGGACGGGACCTGTGAAGCTGCCGCCGAAGAGCGCCCGGGACAGGCGGGTGAGATGGGCGTCAGCCCCCGCCAGCGCCTAGGTGCTCCCCTCAAGCGCGAAGCCGCCGCAAGCCTGGTGCGGGACATGATCGCCGACGGGACACTCAAGCCTGGTGCCACGGCGCCGTCCGGCGCGGCGCTGGCAGCGGCAGCCGGGTGCGGCGTGCTGACCGCCCAGAAGGCGCTGCGGTCGCTGCTGGCGGCCGGGACGCTGGTGCCGGGAGCGAGCCAGGGCGCGCGCCTTCGGGTCGCGGGGGCGCCCCCCGACGGCGGCGCGTTCCCGCAAGCGCCGCGGCTGGCGCTGTCGGCCGCCCTCGCCGCGCGCAGGCACGCCGAGGGGCTCAAGCAACCGGAGCTGGCCACCCTGCTCGGCGTGTCGGTCACCACCGTGGGGCACGCGGAGACCGCCCGCCTGTGGCAGTCCCGCGACTTCTGGCAGCACGCCGACCTGATACTCGGCACGGGCGGTGAGCTGACCGGCCTGTACGACGACATGCAGGCCTCGGCTGCCGCCCCCGCTCCCGGGGGCACCGCGCCGTTCACCCCCGGGATCGCCCTGACGGCTGCCGAGCGGTGCGCGGTGCGCCTGGCCGGGGAACTGTACACGCTGATCGCCGACGACGTCGTGGCGCCCGGGACGACACGGGAAGACGACCTCGCCGAACTGCGGTCCCATGTCCATGCCATCCAGAACATGGTCAAGGCGCAGGCAGCCGGCCGGGCGTGCCCGCTTGAGTTCCGGCTGCTCGGCAGCACGCTGCCGGACGCCGCCCCGGTCGTGCCCGGAGAGGGCCCGGAGGGGTAACGCGAGACTCCGGGACAGGGCCGTCCCCGTTCCCCCCCGGCCCTGTCCCGGTTAGATGTCCGGGGCGGCGGCGCCTTCGCTTTCGGCGCTTACAAGAGCCACCTGCCCAAGGGCGTTACGCAAGCGGCCCTGAAGGTGGATAGCCGCCCCGGACCCGGTACAGGCGAAGCCGACCGAAGGGAAACCAGGATGATCACTGCACCTGCCGGCGGCACGCCCGCGGCCATGACCGCCGGCGTTTCGGAGGAAGAACTGGCAGTCATGCGCGAAGCCGCCGCGTCGCTCGGCGTACCGGGCCCGGAAGCCGCCGGCATGTTCGGCGCCCTGGCCGTCCCGTTCACCCCGCCCGCGCCTGACGGGCGGGCCGAGTACGCGAAGAGCGACGGCATGCACTGGTGTATCTGATGACCGCAGAGGAGGAGACCGCTGCCCGGCTCGCCGGCGGCACATGGGCTGCCGTGCGAGCGGCCGGCGGCGTGCGCGGCGCCGTGTTCCGGCACTTCCCCGCCGTCTTCGGCGCGGCGCAGCTCGCCGTGCTGTCGCTGCCCGCACCGGGCCGGGCGGGGCAGGTAGTCGCGATGCCCTCAGGGCCGGAGGCTTTCGAACGCCACACGGGCGCTGACTCACTGCTGGGCGCCTACTTGCGCCGGCCCCGCACCCGGATCTACGAGGACACCGGCTGGGGCGGCTCCGGCTGGGCACCGCTGGCCGGGTGGCACCCTGACCCGCCTGGCCGGGGGGCCGCGCGTCACCGTCGCCGTTTACGAGTCATCCTGCGGTGACGAGGAGATGGGCGCGCACCGCGACGCGTGGCTAGGAGTCATCGTCCAGGCGCTGGGTGCCAAGACCTGGGAGGCGGGCGACGGCGCGCCCGGCGGCCCGGGCGGTGACGTGCGACGGGCCGTGATGCTGCCCGGGGACGTGCTGGTCGTGCCGGCGAACACGCTTCACCTGGTTACCACCCCGGCTGACCCGGGATGGTCGGTGCACCTGGCCTTCGCCGTCCGGCGTGATCTGACAGCGACGCCGCCCGTATGCCAGGACCGTGCCGGAAGCACGGCAGTCAGGTGAGTAACGCGAGACTCCGGGACGGGACCGACGCCGACACCTCTGGCCCCGTCCCGGCAGGCGTGCTGGGCAGCGGCGCATCCAGAAGGCGCTTACAACAGCCACCGGCCCACGAGATCACTGATGGCAGGAACCTGGGGCCACGGGCTCCTGAGTATCGGGCAGCTGGCCGAGAGCACCCCGCGGGGGAGGATGTCTGTGACATGGAGGTTGTGGTCACCCGGCCCGCAGCCTCAGCGGCGGTCGGCACCGTTGCGTTGCATGTCTGCGCTCCCTGCTGGGCTGCCTCGATCGTGGGCATGATCAGCTAGGGAACGCTTAGTCTCCGCATGCGGTCAGCACCTGGCTGGTGCGGGCGTCCCCGGAGGCAGGTTTAGGCGGCTAGTGCCTCGCGGACGGTGCGGGTGGCGGGGTGAGCCGGCCACTGGGCGGTGAGGCGCTGGCCGAGCGTCTGGAGTTCGCCGAGAATGCGGGCAGAGCCGGTCTGGCGGGCGGCGGCGAGAGCGTCGAGTCCGAGGGCAGCGGCCCTGGCGGGGTCAGGCTCGCGGATGCGGGTGCAGGCGACGGCGAGCTTAGCGGTGAGGTGCCCGCGGTCGCGGACGAGCGCGGGGCTCGTCGCGGCGATTGTGTCCTGAAGGATGGTGACGGCCCGGTCGGCATGCCCGGTGACCTGGTAGCAGGAGGCGGATTGCTCGGTGAGGGTCCGCAGGTCGTAGTGGTGGAGGTAGGCGGGTGCTCCGGGGACGGTGACGTCCGGGTGGGCAGCGAGGGTGCTGACGGCCTGGTCGAGCAGGGCGTAGCAGTCGCTCCGCTCGCCGAGGCGGGCGTGGCCGCGTGCCTGCTGCTGCAGGGCGAGGGCGATGAGCTTGGGGTCGACCGGGCCGGGGGTGCGGCGGGCGGCGGCGGCGAGCTGGACGACGGCGGGGTGATCGCCGGCCAGGACGGCGATGTTGGACTGGCGCACCAGCATGTAGGCGGTCAGGTTGGCGTCGCCGGCGCACTGCGCCCACTCGGCGGCGCGGCGGGACCAGCCTGCGGCCGCGTCGAGGTCCCCGCTGTCCTGTAGCAGCCACCCGGCCATCTCGGCGTGCTGGGCGAGGACCTGGAGCAGCGGATCGGCGTACGGGGGGCGGACGCTGGCGCGGAGCCCGTCGAGCACGTCGATCTGTGCGAGGACCGGGCTGATGAGCCGACCGGGGCCGAGCATCTTGTCAGCCTTGTAGAACTCATCCAGGGTCCGGCGGAAGTAGCCGAGCACCTCGTCGTCGATCCTGGCGGGCTGCTCCAGCGCCTGTGCCGCGCGGGCGGCGTCGTCAGGGCTGCCCGCGCCGGGGAAGGCGGCGGCGAGCGCGCCGCTGGCCAGGACCTGGGTGAACTGCCGCCGCGACAGGCTCAACGTGATGCTCCCTCCGCCCGGCATCCTGATCTCGAGGATGACGGGCTCGCTTCCCGTCACGCTACACGGCCGGGCTGTCACGGCGGGAGGCCGGCCGGTGGCCGCCTTGCGCAGGGCCACAAGTACCCCGCCCGCCTTCAGCTCGTTGTCCAGGGCGCTGACCTGGGGCTCGGGGACCAGGATCTCGCCGCGCTCGGCACGCGAGAGGCGGGTGTAGTCGTACAGGGCCCGCCTGCCCAGCTCGCGCAGCGTCAGGCCGGCCTGCTCACGCAGCTCGCGCAGGGCCAGGCCGAATGCCTCGGCGGCTGCGGCCGTGTCCGGTTCCATGCGCCTCTCCCTTGTCACGCTGTTGCGGCAACAGGCCGGCAACGCCAGGGACCTGGCGGCCAGATGGGCCGGCGGATGACTGTGAGTGAAAGGGCCGTCGCCTGGAGCGTACGCGCGGGAGGCGGCGGCAGTCACTAGCCGGAAAGGACATGGTTATGGACCTGATCGAGATCGAGGGGCTGCGCCTGCGGTGCGTGATCGGCTGGCGGGACGAGGAGCGCCGTGACCGTTCCGACGTGGTGATCGACCTCACCGTCGGCACCGACGCGGGCGCAGCCGCGGCCAGTGACGACCTCGCCGACGCCTGGGACTACCGAGCCGCATCCAAGGCGGTAATCGCGGCTGTCGAGGCGTCGCAGTACCGAACCGTCGAGGGGCTGGCGAGCCGGGTGGCCAGGGTCCTTGTCTGCGACCGGGGGGCACCGTGGGCGCGGGTGCGGGTCCGTAAGCCGGGGGCGCTGCGGTTCGCCGACAGCGTCGGCCTGGTGCTGGAGCGCACTCCCGCCGACTTCGCGGACGGCGGTGAGCCGCGGTGACCATCCCGGCGTCCGTGGAGGACGCGTTCCTGCTGTCCGGCCGGGCGGAACCCGACCTGGCGGCGGCCGGGGCCGCGGCCGGGGCGCTGCTGGCGGCACTCGGCGTCGACCTCGGCGGCGTGATGGACCGGACGCCGGCGCGGATGGCCAGGGCGCTGGAGGAGCTGCTGACGCCGCGGCCGTTCGACCTGACGACCTTCCCGAACGACGAGGGCTACCGGCAGATGGTCATCGAGCGGGACATCCCGTTCACGTCTTTGTGCGAGCATCACTTCCTGCCGTTCACCGGGCGCGCCTACGTCGCCTACCTGCCAGGCGAGCGGATCCTGGGCCTGTCGAAGCTGGCCCGGGTGGTAGAGATGTTCGCCTGCCGGCCGCTGGTCCAGGAGCGGTTGACCCAGCAGGTCGCCGACTGGCTGCACGGGCAGCTCAAGCCGGCCGGGACCGGGGTGGTCGTGGTCGCTGAGCACCTGTGCATGACATTGCGGGGCGCCCGCGCCGGAGGGGCGACAACAGTGACCTCCGCGCTGCACGGCGTGGCTTTGTCAATCCCAAGTGGCTCCATCGTTCTCTTTTGATCCGGCCCCATCGGCAGCGGTGGGGCGGCGGGAGTTCTCCTTTGATGTGGCCCCGGGTGCTGGTCCGCTTCTGTGGTGTCGGCCCGGATCATGTGGGCTAGTGCGGTCCCCATTGCCAGGACCAGGACCGGGAGGCAGGACACGAGCGTGGTGAGTCGCACACTCAACGCGCTCGGGTGCGCGTCAATTTGGCAGGTGAACAAGATCGATCGCAATCTACCGGTCAGCCTGGGGTGCGCGTCCACCGATCGGGGTTTTCAGCCCGGGGGGTCAGGCGGATGATGGGCAGCTGGCGGTCGGTTTTGCTGGCGTCTTTGGCGTAGCGGGGTGCGGCGGTGGTGATTTGCTGCCATGCCTGGTCGCGTTCGGGTCCGTGGAGCTGCTGAGCGGTCACGGCGACCTTGTGGCCACCGGCGTCGATCTGCACTTGGTCGGGATGGGCGGCGATGTTGTGATACCAGCCCGGGTTCTTGCGTCCCCCAGCCGCGGAGGCCACGATGAGCCAGCTGGCGTGTTTGCCGTGGAACAAGCCGACCGGTGTGCTGCGCTGCAGTCCGCTCCTTGCGCCGATGGTGGTCAAGACCAGGGCGTCGTACCCCAGGATCGGCACCTTGCCGGTGCGGCGGATCCCGTTGATGACCTTCTGGGTTAGCCACCGGCCGACCGGCCCGCCGATGCCGGTCACGCGGCGGCCCCGGGTCCCCGGGGCGCTGTCGAAGCTCACGATGGACCTCCGGTGTCGATGACCGGTGCGCTTACTGCCGGGTAAACACGGCGTGGATGGTCACGGTGGTGGTAGGCGAGACCATGCCCAGCCGGTTCCAGGTGAGGCCGAAGTCCGCCCGGTTCACGCAGACCTCGGCGTTGAGCCAGATCTCGCCGTCACCTGGCACAGACACCGCTGGGTCGAACGACAGCGTCCGGGTGCGGTCGCACACGGTCAGCGCGCCGGTCACCGCGGCACCGGCACCGGACGGCCGAATACGATCCGCGGTGAAGGCGATGTCCGGATGGTTGCCGCTGCCGAAGAAGTCAGCCGAACGCAGATGTGTGTCGCGCTGGGTGTTCCCGGTGTCGATGGACGCCGCGGCCACCGAGTTGCTGGTTTTCCGGGCTGCTGACATTTGCTTCCTCCTCGCGTCGGCGTGAACGTGCGGGTGTCCCTGCAGCACTACGACAACGCAGCCCGCCAGAATGTGAGGCGCCGCCGGGCTCACAATCGGGTGCGGTGTCTTGTCGAATGGGTGAGGGCAGATACGCCCGAGGGAGGCGCCCGGCACCATGACCACCCGATCCGGGCCGGCAGGCGGCCAGCACGACCCGGGCCTGGCCGCGATCATCAGCGAGCGGCGCCAGCTGATCAACCTGGCCTACCGGTTGCTGGGCTCGCTGACCGAGGCCGAAGACGCCGTGCAGGAGGCCTGCGCTCGCTGGTATGCCATGACCGGCCAGCAGCAGCAGGCCATCGACGGCCGCACCCCGGCCGCCTGCCGCAAGCTCGCCTCCACCGCCCGCCGCCGTGTCCGCGCCGCCCAGTCCCCCGCCACCCCCACCGCCCGGCAGGCCAGCATGGTCAAGGCCTTCAAGCAGGCCTGGGAAGCTGCCGACATCGCTGCCCTCATCAGCCTCCTCGATCCCCGCGCCACCGTGACCGGTGACCTCGGCGGCCTCCCCGCCGCGCTGCCCGGCCCGCTCCAGGGCGCCGAGCAGATCGCGCGCACCTGCCTGGCTGTCGCCAGTCAGGCACCCGGCCTGACGCTCCTGGAACGCACGGTCAACGGCCAGCCCGGCCTGATAGCCCAGCAAAACCGCATCACCGTGATGGTGTACGCATTCGAGATCACCGGCGACCAGATCACCCGCATCTGGGCAATACTCAACCCCGACAAGCTCCGGCCCTGGGCCGGCGGCTGACACACCTCCCATGCCGTCGGTCCGTGCAGACTGCCCCGTCGTTATGACAAGAATTGGGGAATGCGGCGATGTGGCGCGCAGGAGTCAGCCAGTCAGCGCCCGAGATCGCTTACGAGAAGGCGCGCTCACGACACCGGATGGCTGCCAGATCGTCATCCAGCACGCCAAGCAGTCCGGCATGCACTGGACAGTCGAACACCCACAGGACAACGTCGCTGGTGACAACCGCTGGTCCCACCCGTGCGGCGGCCCGCGCCTGCAAGACCGCGGGCTCGCCCCAGCCCAGCACGTCCGGAGCGGCCTCAAGTGAGGTCATCAGCCGCCGGTAGGGCGGTGCACCTCCTGGTAGCCGAGGCAGGCGGTCGCGCCCACCCGTACCTGGTTCTCCTCGAACGCTTCCCGCACCAGCGTCGCGGTCAGGTCCGCGTTCCACGCCTCGGGAGTTCCGCCGGGGAAGCGCGCGGGTTC
>Ga0210386_10003797_pt1 | contig 12572 bp, 10 predicted proteins | sample IncBWH32OmetaG_FD_160091 | JGI IMG/M metagenome (GOLD analysis project Ga0210386, IMG submission 160091) | Forest soil microbial communities from Barre Woods Harvard Forest LTER site, Petersham, Massachusetts, United States - Inc-BW-H-32-O ... | reverse complement strand
CAATAAGTACTGTGAGGGGAAAAGTGAACAGTATGATGAAGAAATATGAGCTCTTTGGTTGGTAATTGGTGAACGAATACATTAAACATCCATACATGAAAATCAAATTACTTGTTTCAATTTCTCTGTTAACTGCCGGAGGCTTGTTTGCGCAAAACGCAACCCCTACCCCGCCGCCCGCAGGCGCTGACACAGTGAAGACAAATATTGCCAGCACACCTGAGCAAAAGGCACAGTTGAGTTACAATAAGGGTATCGAAGATTTTACGAAAGGCGATTTTAAAGCTGCAGTAACTGATTTTGATACAGCTATTGCTATCAAGCCAACATTCGAGGAAGCTTTTTTAAATCGTGGCAATACCAAGTTGAAACTGAAAGACTACAATAATGCAATTGCCGATTACACCAAAGCGACTGAGCTTAAGCCGACAGATGATAAAGCATTTTATGGTATTGGACAATGCCAGAGTGCATTAGGTGCAAGCGACAAGGCAAGTGATGCTTACACAAAAGCCATTGCTGCTAACCCTAAAAATGCTGACGCCTACTACTACCGTGGCGAAATACGTTTTCTAGCCAAGAACTATGCTGATGCGAAAGAAGATTTCACCCAGGCAATTGCAAGCAAACCCAATTATGCCGAGGCATATAATGACAGGGGAAGTTGCAAAATGGAATTGAAAGATTACAAAGGAGCTATTGACGATTACCAGGCATCAATTAAAGCAAACAAGCTTGCAACTACATTCGATAACTTAGGCAGTGCACAGCGTAAAGCAGGCCAGCTTGATGCAGCTATTGATTCCTATTCACAAGCTGTGGCTATAAAGCCTGATTTTGCAATTGCCTATAACAACCGTGGTACAGCAAAATTCGACAAAGCAGACTATTCAGGTGCCATTTACGATTTCGGTAAAGCCATTGACGCAAACGCATCGTATGCTTATGCATATAACAACAGAGCATCAGCGGAATTTAAAATGAAAGACTACGATAAGGCCATCGCCGATTGTAATAAGGCTATTCAACTTGACCCGAATTATGGTTATGCATATTTAAACCGAGGCATAACTGAAGAAATGATGCGCAAGCAGGATGATGCATGCAGCGATTGGAAAAAAGCGGCATCATTAGGAGTACCCGTAGCTAAAGATTATTCACAAGATTGCCAGTAAAACCCCCACGAACATGAAAAAAGTTTTACTCCTTATAAGCCTCTTTACTGCGCAATTAGTTTGGGCGCAGAATGTTGATTTTGAAAAAAAGAATTTCAAGGACAATGTTAAGGGCTTTAAAAAAGCTATGGATTCTATAGCTGCCGGCGACGAGTTCTTCAACCGTCCGGCAGAATGGCATTATCATGCTTTACCTTTCTATTTATCAGCAAATGCGTTCAACCCAAATAACGCAACATTGAATTACAAGATTGGTGAATGTTACCTTACCCCATTCTCGCCTTTTAAGACAATGGCAATACCTTACCTTGAAAAAGCATATAAACTGAACCCTAATGTATCACCCGATATTCATTACCTGTTAGGCCGTGCATACCATTTGAATATGGAATGGGTAAAAGCTATTCAGGAATACGACCAATACGGACCTACACTTGACCCTAAAAAACAGGCAGATAAAATTGCCGACACAAAAAAGAAGATACAAGAATGTAAATACGGAATGGAGCTTGTAAAAAATCCTGTGCGTGTATTTATCGATAATGTAGGCCCAAGCATCAATACAGAATACCGCGAATACGGACCAATTATTTCCGCCGATGAATCGGAAATGATATTTACCTCACGCAGGCCTAACACAACCGGCGGCAAACAGGCTGATGATGGTTTGTATTTTGAGGACTTATACATTTCATTATTCAGGAATGGAAAATGGCTACCTGCAACCAATATGGGGGAGCCTGTAAATACGGCTGATCATGATGCAACAGCAGGCCTATCACCGGACGGACAGATATTATATATCTATCGCGACGAAAATGGCGGAGATATTTATCAGTCATTCCTGGAAGGTGAAGAATGGTCGAAACCAAAAGAGATGGGCGGAAAGATCAACTCTAAATACCATGAATCATCAGTGAGTCTTGCACCGGATAACAAAACACTATACCTCGTTAGTGATAGGCCAGGTGGTTATGGTGACAGGGATATATATAAAGTTGTATTAAGTGATAAAGCAAAATGGGGAGAACCTGTTAACCTTGGCCCGATCATTAACACACAATATGGTGAAGAGGGCGTAGATATTCAGGCCGATGGTAAAACACTTTATTTCAGTTCACAGGGCCATAACTCAATGGGTGGTTTTGACGTATTTAAATCGTCGATGGATAGCACCGGGAAATGGTCAGAACCGGAGAACCTGGGCTACCCTGTAAATACACCCGGTGATGATGTGTTCTTTAGTATTTCTGCCAGTGGAAAGCATGGGTATTATGCCTCAGTTAGAAAAGAAGGCTATGGAGAAACAGATATTTACAAGGTTACTTTCTTAGGCCCTGAAAAACCCGTTGCCCTTAGCAATGAAGATGACCTGCTGGCCGGAAATGCCGGTGGTGTGAGCGATGTTATGATGACATCGGCCGTTGCTGTAAACAAAACCCGGATGACATTATTGAAAGGTGTAATTACTGATTCAGTAACTCACTTACCTTTAGAAGCATCAATTGAATTAGTTGATAACAAAAAGAACACAGTTATTGCTGACTTTACGTCAAATAGTAAAACAGGTAAATACCTGATATCATTACCATCGGGTACGAACTACGGTATAGCTGTAAAAGCGAAAGATTATTTATTCTATTCTGAAAACTTTAATATTCCTGATACTGCAACCTATCAAGTAGTAGAAAAGAATGTTGCATTGCAGCCGCTGAATATTGGTAGCCGCATAGTGCTTAAGAATATTTTCTTTGACTTCGACAAAGCTACACTGCGCCCTGAATCAACAACAGAGCTGGATAGGCTTATTAACCTGTTGACTACATACGCCAATTTGAAGATCGAGATATCTGGCTATACAGATAACAAAGGATCACAGGCATATAACCAAAAACTATCTGAGTCAAGGTCTAAATCCGTGGTTGATTACCTGATAGCACATGGTATTGCTTCGGCCCGTTTAACCTACAAAGGCTATGGCATGGAGAACCCGATTGCTACCAACGAAACAGACGAGGGCCGCCAGTTGAACCGCCGTACTGAGTTTAAGATAACAGGTAAATAACAGTATTGAACGTGCCTTCACTTTCAGTAATAATACCTGCCTATAACGAAGAAAGATCGTTGCAGAAATTTTTGCCGGAAACTATTGAGTATTGCAAACAAAAAGGGTACAAGCTTATTGTAGTAAACGATGGTTCGAAAGATGGCACTAAAAAAATGTTGGAGAGCTTTTCGGCTGAAAGCGCACTAACTGTTTTACATAACAAAGTAAATACCGGTTATGGTGGCGCCATTAAAAAAGGAGTTAAAGCAGCCGATACCGATTTTGTTGTAACCATTGATGCCGACGGCCAGCATACCTTAGATGATATTGAAAAACTTTTCAAACACGCCCAGGAAACCGATGCCGATATGGTGGTTGGTAATCGAGGGCATAGTTCAGGGATGTACAGAAGCATGGGTAAGTGGCTTATCCGTAAAATTGCAGGGATATTAATGCCACTTTCTGTTCACGATATTAATTCAGGCATGAAATTGTATAATACAGCCTTGGCTAAGAAGTACCTCGCTATTTGTCCGGATACAATGGCTTACAGCGATATTATATTACTGGCATTTGTATTCAAACGAAACCTGGTAAAAGAAATGCCCATTACAATTAAGCCACGTACTGAAGGTACAAGTACCATAAATACCCTTACTGCTTTAGACACAATAAAGGAAATAATGAATATTGTAGTCTTGTTTAATCCTATTCGGATATTCTTTCCGGCAGGAGTTATGATAATACTGGCATCCATTCTGTGGGATGTTCATATCTTTTTGCGTGGCGGAGGGGTCAGCGTGGGCACGCTTTTAGGTGTTCTTACCGGTATTATTTTCTTCATTTTCGGGCTTCTGGCGCATCAGTTAGGGGCATTCAGAAGAGAGTCCTTAGAATAGTCAAAAACTCGTAACAATTTCGTAACTTTGCGCAGTCAAATCTGAGGAGTATGAGCGACGAGATACATGAAGAGTGCGGCATAGTGCTGATAAGGCTTTTAAAGCCATTCAGCTATTACCAGAAAAAGTACGGAAGCGCCTACTACGGCATACATAAGCTTTACCTGCTTATGGAAAAACAGCACAATCGCGGACAAGATGGTGCGGGTATTGCCGACGTGAAACTCTCTTCTCCTCCCGGTGTTACCTATATGCACTTGGCACGTTCTGCCGCACAAAATGCTTTGGAAGATATTTTCGGAAAAGTTCAGCACCGTATTGACACTACCATAAATGAACATAAAGATGTTTCCGCTGATCTTGACTGGCAGGCTAAATATGTTCCGTTTTTAAGCGAACTTTTACTTGGCCACTTACGTTACGGAACATATGGCAAGAACAATATTGACTATTGCCACCCATTTGAGCGTCATAACAACTGGCGTACTAAGAACCTGATGATAGCAGGTAATTTCAACCTGACCAATGTGGATGAAATGTTCGACAAACTATTGGAACTTGGACAGCACCCGAAAGAAAAGACAGATACCATTACTATACTTGAAAAGATAGGCCACTTTCTTGATAAAGAAAATGAAAAGCTTTTCAGAAAATTCAAGAACGAAGGGCACGACAACGAGCAAATTTCAGGTTTGATTGCCGATAACATCAATATTAAAGATGTATTGTTCCATGCCAGCAAACGTTGGGATGGCGGGTATGCTATAGCCGGTTTGCTTGGTCATGGTGATGCATTTGTATTAAGAGATCCTAATGGTATTCGCCCTGCTTTCTATTACCACGACGATGAAATTGCCGTTGTTACTTCTGAGCGCCCTGCCATACAAACTGCTTTCAATGTAAGTGCAGACAAGATCAAGGAATTGAAGCCAGGCCATGCGATCATTATTAAAAAAGACAAAACAATATCTGAGGTATCTGTGAACCCTGCACAGGAAAAGCTTTCATGTTCATTTGAAAGAATATATTTCTCACGTGGTAACGATACCGATATATATAAAGAAAGGAAGAACCTGGGTAAACTTTTAGCTGCACCTGTTTTAAAAACAATTGACTACGACCTGGAAAATACTGTTTTCTCTTTCATCCCGAATACTGCTGAGGTAGCCTTTTTGGGAATGATGGAAGAAGTAGAACATTACCTTGATGGAGTTAAGCAGAAAGAATTGGAAAAAGGTGACCATGCTAAATTGAAAAAGATATTAGCCATTCACCCACGTGTTGAAAAGATTGCACTAAAAGATACCAAGCTCCGCACGTTTATTACGAACGACATTAACCGTGCCGATAAAGCAGCACACGTTTACGACACAACGTATGGTGTCATCCGCCCCAAGAAGGATAATCTTGTAATACTTGATGACTCTATTGTTCGTGGTACTACGCTTAAGCAAAGTATCCTGAGAATTTTAGATAGACTTGGGCCAAAAAGAATAATAGTAGTTTCTTCTGCACCACAAATCCGTTTCCCTGATTGCTATGGTATTGACATGGCCAAATTAGGCGACCTTATTGCTTTTGAAGCTGCCGTTACCTTACTGAAAGAATCCTTCAAGGACAACCTGTTGGAAGAACTTTATGAAAAAGCCAAAACACAGGATGAATTGCCTTTGGAAGAAATCCAGAACCAGGTAAAGGAAATATACAAGCACTTTACAACGGAACAGATATCGGCTAAAATAACAGAGTTATTACGCCCTAAAGATATTCATGCCGATACTGAAATAATATACCAGAGTATTGAAGGTCTGCACCAGGCTATACCCGACCATAAAGGCGATTGGTATTTTACCGGTAACTACCCTACCCCTGGTGGTAATAAGGTTGCCAACCGATCCTTCATAAACTATATGGAAGGGAAGAACGTAAGGGCTTACTAATAGCTTTCTTTAAACCTATTACGCGAGGTTATCCGCACTTCCGTAGCTCCCGCCCCATATTTCTGGTATGAGCCATCTGAGAACTCTATGCCCTCGTATCTTTTCAAAATATCGCGGATAGATTGGCGTAATACCCCATTACCTACCCCATGTATGAATACGATCTTAGTTATATGCCCATTAATAGCCCTTTCAAGGCTTTCCTGGAAATGATTGAGCTGCAGGCTTAGCTTTTGCTGGTTACTCATAGAAAATGAATGCTCGTTGAGCTTTTCAGCATGCAGGTCGATAACCAATACATCTTTGGCATGGGGTTTTGATTTAGGCTGAGGCTTAGATTTAGACTGAGCGGGAAGCGGATCCTTTTGCCTTGCGGTCATTTGACTCAGCGTAATATCCTTAACCTGAACCAGTTCCTTAATGCTTACTTCTATTTCAATTCCTTCAAGCTCAATAAGCACTTTCAGGGCCGAAAGTACCTTCGTTACGGTACCCTGGCCTTTTTCATGTAAAAATGCTACCTTGTCGCCTGCTTTAAAGGGCATAATGTTGTAAATTAATGTCAAAATTAATGTATTCTTTTTGGCTAATTAAAATATAATGCTTAATATTGCAGCCCTTTTGAAAAAATCATAGCCATGAACCTAGTAAAGTACGTAGAAGAGCAGTTAGTAGTAAAGAAGGCAATGCCTGACTTTAAAGCCGGTGATACCATTACCGTTAACTATAAAATTAAGGAAGGTGACAAGGAGCGCGTTCAGCAATATCAAGGCGTTGTAATTCAACGTCGTGGTATGGGAGCTTCTTCAAGCTTTACCGTTCGTAAAGTTTCTAATGGCGTTGGTGTAGAAAGGGTATTCCCTACCTACTCTCCGTTCATTGAAAGCGTTGAAGTGAATAAAGAGGGCGTTGTACGCAGAGCCCGTATTTACTACATACGTAATGCAAAGGGCAAAAAAGGCCGTATTGAAGAAAAGCAACGTTTAAGCGGCGACGAAATCGCAGCAGCGGCAGCTAACAAAGCAGCAGCAGCTCCGGTAGTTGAAAAAGTATAAGTTTTATTACCTACTATAGAAAAGCCCCTTTTTAGGGGCTTTTTTGTTTTTATTATAACGCCTTATTTCCCTCGCATTATATGAACTATGTGTCCATTCTCAGCATTAATAATGAAACCTACTACTCCGCCAGCATATTCCTTCGGAAAAGTTCCTTCTATGATCCAATATCCGCTTATTAAATATATCTCATAAGGCATTTGCCATTTTACTTCTTTCTTACCATACACCCTAAAAAGCTTCGGTTCTGCAATCTGAATTAGTTCCTCTTCATTCCTTATTGGGATAACTTGGCTATTCTCTTTTATTGTGTCATTAAAGTATTTAGCATAAAACCTCTCTGCTAGTTTTTTTCCAGCATACATCCTTCCCTTAAAGATGCAACTACTATCAAAAGCGTGCCATTTCTGGGCATCAGATTGGGCTGCTAATAGAACTAGAAGAAATAAAAGAGTTGCCCGCATTAAAATGATAATATTTGAATGATTTAGCTAATATACTGAACTATATTTTAACCTCTTTTCATTAGCATAAAATAAGCCGCCCGATGCGTCTGAAAATCAGCCTGGAAACATATCAACAAAATGGCTGTTTTGTTGATAAATAAACCCTGTTATTTTGCCCGTCATTTGCGCCAAAGAAGCGTCTTTTTTTCTTATATTTGTATGATATAGAAAACATATAAAATAACACCTGGAATATGAGTGAAAAAACACAACAAATGGTTGATGCAGAATTAGAAAAAGCAGAAGCAAAACGTAAGTCGGGCGAATATTCAGCTGACAGCATTACCGTACTGGAAGGATTAGAGGCTGTAAGGTTACGCCCTGCCATGTATATTGGCGATACTGGCCTCAGAGGACTCCACCATTTGGTATATGAAGTTGTAGATAATTCTATTGACGAGGCGCTTGCAGGATATTGCAAAAACATTGGTGTCTTTATTCATCCGGATAACTCCATTACAGTAACAGATGATGGACGTGGTATTCCGACAGGTATGATGGCTAAGGAAAAAAAATCAGCCCTTGAAATTGTTATGACAGTTCTTCACGCAGGTGGAAAATTTAATAAAGATACTTACAAAGTATCCGGAGGATTGCACGGAGTCGGAGTTTCATGCGTAAATGCTCTTTCTGTTCACTTAAAGACTGTTGTGCAACGCGATGGTAAAATATTTACCCAGGAATATAGCAAAGGCAAACCTTTATTTGATGTGAAAATAATAGGTGATTCAGATAAAACTGGTACATCGCAAACATTCCTGCCCGATAACACTATATTCAGCGAATCCGTTTACCATTATGATATTCTTTCAGCGCGTTTAAGAGAGTTGGCCTACCTGAATAAAGGAGTAAGACTTACTATTACAGATGAAAGAGAAAAAAATGAAAAGGGAGAATTCCAATCTGACTCATTCTTTTCAGAAGGTGGCTTAAAAGAGTTTGTTCTTTATTTAGATGAGAACCGTGAAAAGCTGATCCCTGAGCCAATTTATATGGAATCGGAAAAGAACGGATTTCCGGTGGAAGTAGCTATGCTTTACAATTCATCCTACACAGAAAATCTTCATTCATACGTAAACAACATTAACACGCATGAAGGTGGAACGCACCTTGCGGGTTTCCGCAGGGCGCTCACGCGTACCCTTAAATCGTATGCTGAAAAATCAGGCATGCTGGCCAAAATGAAATTTGAAATTGATGGTGATGATTTCCGCGAAGGGCTCACGGCTGTTATTTCAGTTAAAGTTGCCGAGCCACAATTCGAAGGACAAACAAAAACTAAATTAGGCAACAAAGAAGTTGTTGGCGCGGTAGATACTATTGTAGGGGAAATGCTTAATAACTTCCTGGAAGAACATCCTAAGGAAGCCAGAGTTATAGTTGACAAGGTGATATTGGCTGCCCAGGCACGCCATGCAGCCCGTAAAGCACGTGAACTTGTGCAACGTAAAGGAGCGCTTACAGGAGGTGGTTTACCGGGCAAACTAGCTGACTGTTCAGAAAAAGATCCTTTCCAATGCGAACTCTTCCTGGTCGAGGGAGATTCAGCGGGTGGAACAGCTAAACAAGGCCGTAACCGTGCATTTCAGGCCGTATTACCATTACGTGGTAAAATATTGAACGTAGAAAAGGCAATGGAGTATAAGATATATGAGAATGAGGAAATAAAGAACATTTATACTGCCCTTGGCGTGTTTAAGGGAACCGCAGAGGACCAGAAGGCACTGAACATTGAAAAGTTACGCTACCATAAGATCGTTATCATGTGCGATGCCGACGTTGACGGTAGCCACATTACAACACTTATTCTTACATTCTTCTTCCGTTACATGAAGGAACTGATTGAATGCGGACACATTTACATTGCAACACCTCCCCTCTACTTAGTTAAGAAGGGTAAAGATCAGCGTTATTGCTGGACCGAAGATGAACGCGACCTTGCTGTAAAGGAAATAGGAAAAAATGGTAAAGACAATGTAGGTGTACAACGATACAAAGGTTTGGGTGAAATGAATGCTGAACAATTATGGGAAACTACCATTAACCCTGAATCGCGCAAACTGCGTAAGGTAAGCATTGAAAGCGCTGCAGAAGCAGATCGCATATTTTCTATGCTGATGGGAGACGATGTAGCTCCACGTCGTGATTTTATTGAAAAGAATGCACGTTACGCCAATATCGACGCATAAAGCATTTGTATAGTAATAAAAAAGCCCTGAGCGAATGCTACAGGGCTTTTTTTATGTATTAAAGCTAATTACTACTTGTTTGCCGGTGCCGGGGTTGTTGTAGCCGGAGCAGTTTTAGTTGTATTGTTTTCCGGTACTCCTGTTCCTTTAACTGCTATATCTTCCTTACCACTACCCTTTACATTTGCACTCTTCTTGTCCTTAGGTGCCTTTTTTGCGGCATCCTTCTTCTTGGCAGCTTCTTCTTTTGCTTTACCTAAAAGGCCGCCTTGTTTTGCAAAAGCAGCAGTACTTATACTCATAACCATTAGTAGTATGAGAGATGTCTTTATTGTTTTCATGATATTAAATTTTATACTTCAAATATACTCTTTGATTATGAAGTTATTATGAATTTATTTCTTCATAATACTAATTGCCTGTTGCAAAGGAATCTGTTTGTCTTTAAAGTAAGCCACAACAAATGCACCCTTAATACCCTCGGCAATAACCTTATTCTTCATCGCCTCTGCTGAAGCATAATCTGCATAAGGTCCTACGTTATAATGCGTATTCCCTGATTCATCTTCATCAAAAGCCAGGTTCGAATATTTTTTAAACTTCTCCTTCATTTCTTTAGGCGGTGCACCTTTAAATACGCCTAACTGAACATTGAACTTGATCTGGCTCTTGTCCATAGTATTAATTTCATGTGTAACCGAATCACTCAGATTCTCTTTTACAGGTTTTACATACGAAACTCCTACATCGGACAGGGCAATTCTTTTTCCGTGCCTGTATGCTTTAATAAATGCATCTGAGAAACCGGTTGTTACCAATTCTGTTTTATATGCCACAGCATCTTTATAATTTTCAAATGAGCCGGCAGAGTATGTATAGAAACCATTTTCGGTCCTCATCTCAACCAGGTTTTTCACACTTGTAAAAATCCGCGTACTCGATAGCTTGTGTCTGTATGCCCCTAATTGAACGCGATACACAACAGCCCCGCCACCGGTTTCAATAACATCATGGCTTGCTCCCTTATCCGTTACAGAAGTTTTATCACTGCCGGAAGCTACTTTATCTGTGCCAGTACCTTTATCAGTTGTGCTTACTTTATCAGTTGTACCTGAGGTCTTATCACTTGCGCTTGAACCTTTATCTGTATCCGTAGTAGCCCCCTTATCGTTAGAGGCAGTAACAGTATTTGTAGCTGCAACCGGAATAGTTTGTTTAGCATTACCCGGGTTTGAAACAGGTCTATCTGTAGGAATAAAGTCATTTCCTTTACGGTAAACTATTTTCGTATCTATAATTCCTTGTTTAGCCAACTCATCTTGTCTTCTCCTGGCAGTAACGAAGTCGCTGTACTCCCCTGCCGTATATACTGATGAAGAGTCTTTTAACATAGTAGACTTAACATCGGGTACACTAAGCATCTTATCCATATCACTGGCAGGTACACCTTTTGAATACCTTCCTATTTCAATAGAATATGTAGGTCCCGGGTTACTATAATCGTTACGTGCACCCGGTATCATAGAACTATCGTATACCACCTTTGCAAATTGGCCTGTACTATCCATATACATAAGGTATTGCAAATGTCTTAATGAATCGCTTATGCCATTTGTATCATTGGTTGCATAATCATGCACTGTATCATTCAATAATGAAGCATCTAGCTTTACAGTATCATACCTGCTGTCATCAATTTCACCAGGACCACGTGTAGCCCTCGAGCTGGTAAGGTCATAACGCAAGCCAATGGCCGTCATTAGAAACATATCATTTTTTGTTGTTCCTTTCAAAGGCCCTGATACGCCAGGGGTAAGCCCGTCAATGTGATCGGTAAATGTATAATGCAGAGTTGTGCCAATTGTGAAATCAGCCTTCTTATTTACATGTATCATAAACCCCGCCCCTATTGGTATGGCAAATGTTTGTTCAGAATATTTACCCGAACCATCCATATCGAGCGATCTTACATCTGTTTCGTATGTATAGTCAGGGTTCAGTATTGTGGCGGTAGATGCGTTGGATGCATTTTGCGGAAGGCTGCGTATGCTTCCATCGGTCCAGTAATAATATTTATTACCGTATTGATCATGCATATCAGTTGTAGATAAAAACTCATATGATTCAATACCGATAATAAAGAAGGGAGAAATGTCCTTATTTGGCAATATCTTGTACATAATATGTATCCCGCCACCTTCAATCTGCGATTGAAAATTCCAATTATAGGTTGGCGACCTTTCATATTGCCCTAAAGTACCGATAAGAGCATATAAATTAAATTCGAAATGTTGATTGATCTTTTGCGCGAATACAAGGTCGTATCCCAACCTGCTTGTAGTAGGGTTTTGCGCATAACTATTAACCATTTTTACGTTCCCGAAATAGGAAAGCATTCCAATACCAAGTCCTATTGTGGGCTTTAATTCAAAACCTGGTGGCGCAGGCTTAACCTTATTGGTATCAGGTACAAGCTGTTTAGGTTTCGTAGTATCAGCATAAATAACTGAAGCAGAAGCCCTTTCCGATGAAAGAAAAAGAAGAAATGATAAACTAAATAACAATTGGTAAGCTTTCGGCATATATGTTCTTCTTGCTTTTAACTGACTTCAAATATACGAAAAAAGCCCTAAAAGGTTACTGGTACCATTGCTGGCTGGTAATCATCAATGCTTCCTGTACTGTAATCCTCTTTCCTGTATTATATGCTACAACAAAAGCATCGGTCACCTGAGGCTTAACAATATCCCTTTTGTCATGT